>Ga0209347_1002565_pt1 | contig 23601 bp, 22 predicted proteins | sample AutmiccommuBRH23_FD_187382 | JGI IMG/M metagenome (GOLD analysis project Ga0209347, IMG submission 187382) | Deep subsurface microbial communities from Mt. Terri, Switzerland - Autotrophic microbial communities BRH/23 (SPAdes) (version 2) | ecosystem: Environmental > Aquatic > Deep subsurface >...
AGAGCGCGGGGAGCTCGTGGCCCGGCTGGAGGCCCTGCGCACGCCCGGCGGCGAGAAAGTTTTCGATCTGGTCGAGGCAACCGGTCCAAATGCAAATCCGCGATCGGGACGCATTCAGGCCTGGCTCACGCCCGGGCTGGCCTTCACCAGTTCGACCGCGGGCGATACCTTTTTTCCCTCGAGCTATTTCGGACAACACGGTTACCTGAGCAGTTATCCATCGATGCATGCGATCGTGGGGGCACGGGGGCCCTCGGTCGACACCCTGCCCGAGGCCGTCGCTCAGACTTCGATCGCCCGGTGGCTGGCGCAGATGCTCGGCGTCCCCGCGCCCGCGTCGGCGCACTGAGTGGCAGAGGATCTTTTCCTCTGCCTCGCTATTCGACAGCGAAATCGTCCAGTTCGGAGCAACTCTCTTCGAAGCGCTTCATCCTCTCAGCGGAGGAAAGGATCCTCCGCCACCGTGGCAGAGGATCTTTTCCTCTGCCTCGCTATTCGACAGCGAAATCGTCCAGTTCGGAGCAACTCTCTTCGAAGCGCTTCATCCTGTCAGCGGAGGAAAGGATCCTCCGCCACGTCCCTCGTCAGAACTCGTCGAGGATCTGAGGATAGCGCCAGCGCGCCTCGCGCAGCTCCTCCTCGATGATCTCGCGCTCGGGGGCTCCCTCGAGCTGCGGCGCATCCCAGTTTGCCATCCACATCGGGTTCACGTACGGCAGCACGGCCAGGTGCTCCAGCCTGTACGGAAGTCCGCGCTCCTCGAAGCGGGCATTGAGATACCGCACGACATCTCTCGCTGTCGGAATTGGATCGCTCATTCGTTCTCCATGTCGTAGTGCCGCATCCGCGCCGCGAGGGCGCGCACGCTGATACCGAGACGCTCGGCCGCTTTCTGCCGGTCCGAAGTCTCCCGCAGCACCTCTTCGATCTTAGCTCTCTCGACGATCGCCGTCGCTTTCGAACCAACCTGTTCCAGCGTCCCGGACAGATCGAACGTCTCGCGAATGGATGTTCGCGTCGCCGATGGCCCGAGACGAAGATCGGCGGCCGAGATCACGCTACCCTCGCAGAGGATCGCGGCGCGCTCGATCGCATTCTCGAGCTCGCGAATGTTGCCGGGCCAGTCGTAGCTGCGAATCGCCTCCCAGGCGTCTTCGGAGATCATCAGAGGCTCGCGCCCGAACTCCTTCCCGAACCGCTCGGCGAAGTGCCTGGCCAGCGGCTCGAGATCCTCTTTCCGCGTGCGCAGCGGCGGGATCGTCACGGGAAAGACGTTGATCCGGAAGAAGAGGTCGTCTCGGAACCGCCCGTCGCGTACCGCGGCTTCCAAATCGCGATTGGTCGCGCAAATGATCCGAACGTCGACCTCGATGACCCGGGTCCCGCCGACACGGTCGAACTTCCGCTCCTGGATGACGCGCAGCACCTTCGACTGCACGGAGAGCGCGAGCTCGCCGATCTCGTCGAGGAATACGGTCCCACCGTGGGCGAGCTCGAACTTCCCGGCCTGGCGGGCTCCCGCGCCGGTGTAAGCGCCGCGTTCGTGCCCGAACAGCTCGTTCTCGATGAGCGTCTCCGGGATCGCGGCGCAGTTGATCGCGACGAAGGGGCGGCGGCTGCGATTCGAGAGCGAATGAATCGCGCGCGCGAAGAGCTCTTTTCCCGTTCCCGATTCCCCCAGCAGCAGCACGCTGGAGTCGGTCGGCGCCACTTTCTGAATCTGGCGCGACACCTCCTGAAGAGGGGCGGAGTCGCCAACGATTACCGGAAGGCCGAACCGCTTCTGGAACTCTTCCTTGAGGAGCAGATTCTCGGACCGAAGTGCGCGATGATCGACGGCCCTGCGCATCAGGAGGATCAGATAGTCGATGTCGACCGGCTTCTGAATGAAGTCCCACGCCCCCAGCTTCATCGCCTCGACCGCCTGTTCGATCGTGCCGTAGGCGGTCATCACGATTACGGGAGTCTGCGGATCGATTTCCTTCGCCGCCCGGAGAATCTCGAGCCCGTCCGCGCCCGGCAGGCGCAGGTCGGTCAGGATCAGGCCCCAGCGTCTACCCGAGGCGATCCGCCGGAGCGCCTCGGTACCGGTCGCGACCCATTCGACTTCGTACCCCTCGGGGCCGATCGCCTCGCGGATCATCGTCGCCAGCGATTCCTTGTCCTCGATCAGAAGAACGGTTTCCATCAGAGTCCGAACCATTTCGCGATGCGCCCCAGCATCGATTCGTGTGGATCCGAGGCGTCGCTCGGAGATGCGGGAGCGCTCGTCTTGCGGTCCAGCACGATCCGCGAGATCGACTCGACCAGCACGGGATTCTCCTTGAGGATCGGCTGAAGGCTCCGCTTGTCGATCTCGAAGGCGACTACGTCCGTGAGCGCGATGACCGTTGCTCCGCGCGGCTCGCCCGTCAATAACGCCATTTCTCCGAACGTCTGACCGGGGCCGAGCCTCGCGATCTCGCCTCCCCCCTCCCTCTCTGAACGCCGCACCGAGACCTCCCCCTCATCGATCAGGAACATCGAGCTGCCCGCCTCGCCTGCACTCAGGATCGTCTCCCCTCTTCCGAACACCTCGACGCTCGTTCCCTCGACCAGGACCTCTCTCTCCTCCGCGGAGAGCGGCGCGAGAAAGTCGGCCTTTGCGATGCGCTCCGCCAGCTTCTGATCGGAGAACCCTTCGATCCTGGCCTGCCGATGGGGTGCGATCGACCGTACCGGAAAGGGAAGCGGAATACCGGCGCGCCGGAAGGCGTACCAGATCGCCCGCCGGATCTCCGCGTCAATGGTCTCCCGAAGCTGATAGTTCCGAGTCCAGTACTTCACCTCGTACACGGTTCCGTGCTCGCCGAACTCTCCGACGCGGGCGAGCGCGGGGATCTCGGTCGCGACGTGCTCCAGATTGTGGCAGGCGCGCTCGAGGATGGCGATCACGCGCGCCGGCGGATGCTCGAAGCCGGCCATCACCCGCACCAGCCGCGCGTTGAGATTGTCGCTCGGAAAGACCTCCATCGATTCCCGAGCCAGAACCGAGTTCGGCACCATCACCACGTTGTTTTCCGGGGTGCGGATCCTCGTCGCGCGCCAGCTGACCCACTCCACCGTTCCGAAAATCTCCTTCACCCGGACGACATCGCCGACAGTGAAGGTCTTCTCCATGTGCAGGGCGATCCCGGCGAAGAGGTTTCCGAGCGTGTCCTGCATCGCGAGACCGAGAACCGCCGCCAGCACGGTGCCGCCGAGCAGAACCCCCGTAACGTTGGCTTCCAGGATCGAGTGCGCGGCGTAGGCGATCAGACCGAGGTACAGGACGAAGGAGATGATCTGCCGGAGCAGATTCGGAGCCGCGTCTCTTCGCCGAAGGCGATACAGGAAATCGAATGCGAGGTAGTCGAAGAGTCGAACGCCGAGAATGATCAGAGCGACCGCGACTGCGAACTCGAGCCTTTGTCCCTTCTCACCGAACAGCGTCGCACGGATGTCGCCTGCCTCGTCGAACTGGAGCAGGTCGCTCTTGACGAAGTAGTACAGCGCCAGGAGCACCGCAGACAGCAGGATCGGCACGTACAGGTTCGATCGCCTCACAGTCGTCGTATGGCCTCCATGATCGGCTCGAGCGGCCGGTCCGTGAGAAACAGCGAGACCGCCGCCACTCCGGCTGCTCCCGAGCCGCTCAAGACGTGCAGATTCTCCATCGAGATTCCGCCCAATGCGTAGATGTCGAGATCCAGTTTAGCGGCTTCGACCAATTCCTCGCGACTGATCAGCCGATCCCCTGGCTTGGAACGAGGAGGAAACAGCGGTCCGAGAAGCGCGTAGTCGGCCCCCTCCGCCTCGGCCCGCGCGCAGTCAGCCACCGAGTGGCAGGACCGGCCGACGATGCGCGCTCCATGTTCGCGAATCGATTCCACCGGCGGACCGTCGCCTGACAGGTGGACCCCATCGGCTCCGACGTCCGTCGCGAGGTCCGCTCTCCCGTGAACGAGGAACCGGACCGGGGGAAGAATCAACTCCCTGCAGCGCTCCGCGGTTTTCCAGCGGACGGGATCGGCGAGCGTCTTGTCGCGCAAGAGGAGAAAATCGACGCCCGCGAAGGAGATTTCCGCGATCTTCTCGAAGAAAGCCTGATCCGGCTCCTGATCGATCGCGGCGATCGCGAACGCCTTCACACCGGGCCCTCGCCGTCGCGGCCGAACAGCCGCATCAGCTCACGAATGCCGACGATGAGATGGATCGCGCCAAACCCCGACACGAAGCCGCGGAAGAAACCGTTCATGGCGATGGCGGCAACCATCTCGGTGGACTGCAGCAGAGGGTTGGAGACCCAGAAACGGGTCCAGGGGACTGCCAGAAAAAACAGGCCGGCCTCGAAGCAATAGAAGATAAAAAGGAGTGCGGCCGCCATCAGGGGCATTGTAGCTGTCCCCGAGGCGGCCGGGCTGGACCTTCCGGAAAACCCACGTTCTGGCGAACCTATTGGTCGCGCTTGACCGTGCCGGAGCGTCCCTCGGACGGCTTCGGCGCGGACCTGGTCGAGCTGGACGAACGGGCTGGGGCGCTACCCGAGGAGCGCGGCGCCGAGGAAGGCCTCGAGACCGTTCCGCTCGACCGGGGCGTGCTGGACGGTCTCGCCACCGTTCCACTCGATCGCGGCGCTGAGGGCCTGGCCACCGTTCCGCTGGAACGCGGCGCGGCAGACGGCCTCGCAACGGTTCCGCGCGAGCGCTCCGATGAAGGAGCCGAAGTGCTCTCTCCCCTCTCGGCCGGACGACTCGGAACCATCCGAGCGCCACCGATGCTGTCGATCACCCTTCGCGGAACGGGCGCCGTCCGATCCGGAGATTCGGCTCCGCTCGGACGAGAGGGCGCCGACGTGCGCCAGTCCGAAGACTCGCTCGATCGCGGGGCCGTCCCCGTTCGGGGCACTGTCGGGCGAGCACGCCAGCCGTCATCACTCTGAAGCCGATTCGGCGAGGTACGATCGACGGCGGGCGCCTGAGAGGCGGGAGCCGAGGGCCGCGCGCGCACGGTTCCTCTCGCCTCTCCCGGCTCCGTGACGCTCGGCTCGGGCGCGCTCGGACGCGCTCGGGATCCACCCGCATCAGGCGTCGCGCGTCGGATCGTGCCTGGCGACTGCTCGGAGGGGGTCGCCGCCGCAGGCGTCCGGCCGATCACCCTCGACCGGGTGTCGACCGTCGGCGCAGGAGTCGATGCGCCACCGCCGCCGCGCCGGATGACACCCGTTGGAGCAGAGGGAGCTTCGCCGGACCGCACGGCGGCCGGTGCCCGGTCACTCGCAGGATTCGGCAGATCGGTAATCGTACGGCGAACTGCGCTCGTCAGGCCCGGACGCGAAAGCGTTTGCCTGACCTCCGGCGAAAGCTCGGGATCGCGACGGAAAAACGGCGTCAGATCCGACAACGACCCCGAGCCTTCTGTGCCGGTACCACCTCCGAGACTGCGACGGACGACTTGTCCGAGCGCAGCCTGCGGATTTCTGATCTCATCCTTGGTGAAGCGCGGTGATCCGCTCGCGAAAACGGCCTTGTCTCCGTCACGAGCAAGCCGCTCGCGAATCCGGTCGGTCGTGAGGGCCGCACGGTCTACCCGGTGCGAAACCACGTGCCCGGAGTCCATGAACGTCCATCCGGAAAGGTCGGCGCCCGAAAGGCGGATCTGGCCGTAGAAGCCGACTCCGAAGCTGGCGCTCCATCCGGAGCGGGCGTAGTACCAGGGCTGATAAGGGCGGAAGCAGCTGTACCAGCCGATGGGAGCCCATCCGATGTAGCTCGGCCCGAAGGACCAGTAGACCCACGCGGGGGCGTAGAGCGAGCCCGGCGACCAGAACCACCCATAGGTCGGCTCCCAGGCCCAGCGGCCGTAATGATAGGGGCCCCAGCCCCAGGGCTCGTAGGAGGACCAGACGAGTCCGCCCCACGGTCCGCGCACCCAGCTGCCGTTGTAGTACGGACGCCAGCTCGCGCCCACGTCGGGACGCCACACCCATCCGTAGCTGCCGGCGTAGACCCAGCTGCCGTGATCCGCAAGGTCGGCCTCGACATATGAGAGCCTCGAGTCGAGATAGCGGCTCGAGCCGCGAGAGTAGCGATCGATCCGGCTCAGGTACCACCGCTCGAATCCCGATTCGCTCCCGCTCGCAGCCTGAATGTCCCAGATCCCGTCCACATCGACGCGAGCGCTTTCGCCGGCCCGCAGCCGGTAGGTGCGCGCCTGAGTCCGAATCTCCAGGGCCCCGCTGAGCACGTGGACCTCATCGCGCTCACGCGCGCCGGTTTCGACCGATACGATGCCGTCGGTCAACAGAACGTAGGACGCCAGTCCCGTGTCGAGCCTGAGCGGTTGAATGTCGTCCGCCGGGTTGTGCACGATCACCGATCCGTACTGGAGGCTCGCGATCGACTGCGCATCCGTCCCCTCGTACGAGTTCGCGATCGCGGAAAGCTGCAGGTGACTGTTCTGGTCGATCACGACCACGTTCCCGTCAGCCAGCCGGACCTCAGTGCGGCCACGCCGCGCCGTCACAATCTCATCGCCCGGAAACACCGGCATGTTCACGCGGGCTTCGAGCTCACGCGAATCGAAGTTCTGCCGGACGATCGACTGTCCGTCGTCGTAGCTGATGTACGACTGCTCGGACGCGAAAGCGCTGGTGGCGGCGAAAAGGAAAGCGAAGAGGATCAGGGCTCGGTTCATGGCTATCTCCAGGGCGGGGGCGATCCGCCGCATGGATCTTTTGCGGTCGCCGTGCCGAGCCGAAGTGATCCCACGCGCCTATGTTTTCAACGGCTTACAAGGAAACAGCGCACTGAGCATTTCAGGCGATAACCTCAAAAGAGGACAGTGCGTCGCTTCGGGAGGACGTCTCTCGCGGCAGAGTTGAAACCTCAGAAGCCACCGAGCAGCCGATCCGCCAGGATGGAAGGGAGGCCGGCAGCGCGGATCGCCCGCCCTGCCTCGGCCACCGGATACGCGATCCGGCGAAACGAGATCCGCTTTGGGTCGATGATGGCGAAGGAAGCTCGCGGATCGCGGTCGCGCGGCTGACCGACCGATCCGGGATTCACCAGATACCGCGATCCCTCGCGCAGCTCGAGCGTTGCTTCTCCCGTGACGATCTCCCCTTCGATCTCGCCTCCGGGGGAGAGCCGGAAAACGCACGGAAGATGCGTATGGCCGAAGAGCACCACACGCGCGTCCGTCTCCGCAAACGCGGCGCGAGCCATCGAGTCGGTGAAGATGTACTCGTCTTCATCACCCGGCGATCCGTGGCAGAGAAGAAAGTCGTGGTAGGCAAGGGGCCCCAGAGTCATTGCGAGCAGGAAAGATCGATTCGCCGGAGTCAGGCGAGTGCGTGTCCAGAGCGCTGCTTCGCGGGCTGGCTGGTTGAAGCCCGTCGCATCGCCGGCGCCGCTGGCCACGCGATCGTGATTCCCTCGTATGAAAATCTTCTCGCCCTTTCGTCTTCGAAGCAGATCGAGGACCTGATTGGGCTGGGCGCCGTAGCCGACGATATCTCCGAGACAGATCGTCACGGGAATCGACTTTCGCTGTACGGAACGGAAGACGGCTCGAAGGGCTGGCAGATTCGAGTGGATATCGCTGACGAGGAGGACTTTCACGAGCCCCCTCTCCGGACCGAAGTGGGAAGCATCAGCAGGGCTCGCTCGACGGCCTCGCGGATCGTCTCGGTTTCCTTCAGCTCGAGGGTCAAATCGGAAAGCCTGTAGTAATGAAGTCGCTGCTGGAAAAGCTCGCGAGTCGCGTTCGCGTCGCGAAACATGGGGCGCTCCGCAGCCTTCTCCCCAATGCGCGACTGGAGGAGGGGAAACGGCGCCGAAAGGTAGATGGAGAGCCCTTCCGACTTGATGAACTGAATGTTCTCGTCGAAAGTGAACGTCCCTCCCCCAGTGGCGATGACGCCGTGCTCGAGCCACTTGGTGGTGCGGAGGAGCTCGCGCTCGCGCTTCCGGAAGTGCGGTTCGCCCTTATCGGCGAAGATTTCCTTGATGCTCATTTCCTCGGCCGACTCGACCAGTTCATCGAGATCGAAGAAAGGAATCTCGAGCCGCGTGGCGAGCTCCCGCCCGATAGTCGTCTTCCCGGAGCCCATGAAGCCCACCAGGTAGATCTTCATCGCGCACGCTCCGCGGCATCGTGAAGCCTGGACACCGCGTCGCGGATCGAGTTTTCGGAGTAGAGAGCTCCAATGATGGCGGCGGAATCCGCGCCGGCGCGCAGCACCTCCGCAACGTTCGTGGCGTCGATCCCTCCGATCGCGATGAGAGGCTTGTCGGTCGCCATGCGGATCTGCTCGATCGGCCCGACCCCGAGCGGCGCTCGCACGTCCTTCGTGGCGGATCGAAAAATCGGGCCGATGGCTACATAGTCGATCTCCGGGCGCGCTGCAGCCGCAACGGCTTCGTCGAGCGAGTGTGTCGAATATCCGATCAGGAGCTCTTCGCCCGCGATGCGACGCGCCTCGTCGACCGGAAGGTCTTCGTCGCCGAGGTGAACCCCGTCGGCCTGGCACGCCAGCGCCAGGTCGGTGCGGTCGTTGACGAAGAGTCGAACCAGGCTGGGAAGGGAGGCCGCGATCACTCGAAGCTGTTGGAAACGCTCGCGATCCGACGAGGATTTTTCGCGCACCTGGATCCACCGCGCTCCCCCAGCCACCAGCTCGCTCACGAGCTGCTCGAGCGTCATCCCCGCACGGGAATGCGTCAGAGGATAGATCGGAGGCACTTCTTCTCGCCGCAGTCGCATCGGGTGTCCGACGCCTCACTTCCTCTTGAGGAAGTCGTCCATGAACTTGGTCGAGAACTCCCCCTTCTGGAAGCGGGGATCATCGAGAATCGCCAGGTGCAGCGGAATCGAGGTCTTGACTCCCTCGATCGTGAACAGCTCGAGGGCGCGCCGCCCGCGCGCCAGGGCCTCGGCGCGATCGCCTCCGTAGACGATCAGCTTCGCGATCAGCGAATCGTAGTGCGGCGGCACCACCCAGCCGGCATAGACCGCGGAATCGATCCTCACTCCGGGACCTCCAGGCGCATGAAAGGCCGTGATCTTTCCCGGGTTCGGCGCAAAGGTCACCGGGTCCTCGGCGTTGATCCGGAACTCGATGGCGTGCCCGCGGAGCTGGACGTCCTGACCGACCGACAGCTTCTCACCGTTCGCGATCCGGATCTGCTCTTTCACCAGATCGACGCTGGTCACCGCCTCGGTAACCGGATGCTCGACCTGGATCCGGGTGTTCATCTCCATGAAGTAGAACTCGTCCCCTTCGACGAGGAACTCGATCGTCCCCGCGTTGGTGTAGTTCACGTGCCGGCAGAGCTGGATCGCGGCGTCGCCCATCCGCTTTCGGAGCCCTTCGTTCATCGCCGGTGAAGGCGACTCTTCGATCATCTTCTGATGCCGTCTCTGGATCGAGCAATCGCGCTCGCCGAGATGGATGATGTTGCCGTGGTGATCGCCGAGAACCTGGAACTCGATGTGGCGCGGCGCGAGCAGATACTTCTCGATATAGACGTCGGCCACGCCGAACGCCCTCTCCGCCTCGTTGCGCGCCGTCTCCCACGCCGACTGCAGCTGGTCCGCGTTCATGCAGATCCGCATGCCGCGCCCGCCGCCGCCCGCCGAGGCCTTCAGAATGATCGGAAATCCGATCGACTGCGCGACCTCGAGCGCCTCGGCGTGGGTCCTGACCGGTCCGTCGCTCCCCGGAAGGACCGGGACCCCGGCTTCGACCGCCGTCGACCGCGCCTTGGCCTTGTCACCCATCAGCCGGATCGCCTCGGGGGTCGGGCCGATGAACCGGATGTTGCACTCACCCAGGATCTCGGCGAATCCCGCGTTCTCGGCCAGAAACCCGTACCCGGGGTGCAGCGCATCCGCCCCCGTGATCTCCGCGGCCGCTACGATGCTCGAGATATTCAGGTAGCTCTGTCGCGAAGCGGCCGGACCGATGCAAACCTCCTCATCCGCATAGCGGACATGGAGAGACTCGCTGTCGGTTACCGAATGGACGGCGACCGTGCGGATCCCCATCTCCTTGCAGGCGAGAATGATTCGAAGGGCGATTTCACCCCGGTTGGCGACGAGAACTTTCGAGATCATGATCGGATCGGGCCCCACGTTCGCTCGCGCGCGGACGCGGGAGGTGCTCCAGGCTCACTCGTTGGTCAGGAGAGGCGAACGGCGAACAGCTTCTCCCCATATTCGATGGGCTGCCCGTTCTGGGGGTAGATGCGCGTGATCACGCCCTCTACCTCCGCTTCGATTTCATTCATCAGCTTCATCGCTTCGACGATGCAGAGGACCTGCCCCTTCGAGATCTGACTGCCGACCGATACGAACGGCTCGGCTTCCGGGTTCGGCGTCCGGTAGAACGTCCCCACGATCGGCGATGTAATGACGTGAAGCCCTTCTTCCGATTCCGCCTCTTCGGCTGCGGGGGCGGCCGGCGCGGGCGCGGCCGGACTCTGAAGCGCCGGAGCGGGAGCGGGAGCAGCGTTGCTCGGCAGGTCGACGCTGCGGGCCGCGGCGACCTCGCCCCGTTTCCCCTCCACGCGGACTTTCATCCCCGCGGACTCCACCTCGACGGCGGAGATTCCCCGTTCGGCGACGCGATCGATCAGCTCGAGAATTTCCTTAAACGTTAGAAAGGCCACGTCAGCTCAACTCGTCCTGTAGTCTGGTTTTCGCCCGCAACAGCTCGAACCGGGCGCGGCCGTAGTTGCCGTCCGCTGACAGTATCATGAGGATGAAGTACTCGGAAGTCACCGAGGAGAGGAAGGTTACGAACCGGTCCGTGGCGATCGCGAGCTGCTGAACCTCCCCGGTCTCGAGCTCGGTGTTGGAGACGTTCAGGCCTTTAACGATCGAGGTGAACTCGGCCGAGAGCCCCTCCAGGGGAAGGCGTCCCGGATTCACCGAGTCGATTGCGATTCCGTCGAGGCCGATCAGAGTGATGGCCTGCGCCCCTTCGACTCGGTCGAGGATCTCTTCGAGAACCGCCCGAAAATTCAACGCGGCCCCACTTTCTGCAGCCAGCTCTCCAGCTTCCGCACGGCCTCGCGGCGCCCGGACGGGGGGTTGCCCGCGGCCCCGGGGGCGTCGCCGAGAAGATCGAGCTTCCGCTTCACCTCATCGTTGGCAGGGTCGCGCTCGAGCATTCGGAGATAGATGTCGCGAGCAGCCTCGACGTGGCCCTGCCGGGCGTAGAGATCGGCCATCGTGAGAGTGGAAATCTCGGGATCGACGGGCGCTTCGGCACGTACCTCATCTTCCGTTTCATCGAGGTCGTCGTCGCTGGCCGGGAGCTGCTCCCGTTCGGCCTCGAACGGGGCAGGCTCGTCTCCTGGGAAGGCGGCCGCAGAGATCTCGTCCTGCTGCATCGAGTCGGCGAGGGGCTCAGCCGCGGGAGAGGTTTCCAGTCTCTCGAACGCAGTCGGTTCCGGAACATACTGACGCTCTTCCGCCGCCGCGGCAGCCGGCTCGTCGTCCTGTTCGTCGCCCTGAAGGAAGAAGGGGCGCGACGCGGCGACCTGCATCTCGGATGGGCCGCTCGGCTCAGGCCTGGACTCCACCGTCTCCGGCTCTGCCTCTCCGGCGGCCACCGTCTGCTCAGGTTCTGACTCCGGTTCCGGGCTCTCCACCTGAAGAAGAGGCGCGCCGGAAAGCTCCCGGTGTTCGGATGATGACTTGAATTGCGGCGCCGGCTCTGAAGCGGCGGGTACGGCGGAGGTCGGCCCCTGCCCGAGCTCTCTTTCGAGCGAGGTGATCGCGTCCTCGACCGAAGAATCGGATGGGAGAAGCGCCCGGACGAGCTTGAGCTTCTTGATGGCCTCGACCTTCTCGCCGAGGGCGAGATAGTTGTCCGCGAGCATCCGGGCGGCGACCACATTGCCGGGGTCGATGGAGAGAGCGTTCATCAGAGCGCCCGTAGCTTCGGTGCGCTCGCCTCGCTCAATCAGGCAGCGGCCGAGGCTGATCCAGGCGGAAAGGTAGCCCGAGTGATGTTCGAGCCCGCTGCGAAGCACCGCTTCCGCATCCTCATGGCGCCCGATCTTTCGCAACTCTTCCGCCAGAGGGACGAAGAGGCGCGACTTGGGGTCGAGCCGGACTCTCGCCTTGAGGTCCTCGATCTTCGGGCTGAGCGGAGTCTGGTCGGGCATGACGGAGCGTATTCTGGCGGCTATCCTCGATTGCTGCAACCGGAGACGGCGCTGGCCGCCCCATCGGGACGGCCAGCAGTTCGATTCGCTGGAATCAGATCACGGAGCGACGGATGTTCCGCTGGCTGACACGATTGGATCATTCGCGTCCGTGTTGACCTGGAACGTGGCAGTGTGGCCGGTACCTGCCGCTGCTGGAGAATACGTGATGGTGAACGAGCAGCTTGCATCGGCTGGAAGCACAGTGGCTGGTGCGCAGCTGCCCGAGTTGAGCGTGTAGTAGTTGTTGGAGTCCGCCACTTCGACCACCGAGGTGATGGTCAGGGGCGCTCCGCCCGTGTTCGTGACCGTCACGGCCTGGTTCGACGAAGCTCCCGGCGCGACCCCCGTGAAGGTGACGGCGCCCGGATCGGCGGTCGCCTGCGCCGGCGGGATCCGGCAGCTCGTGTCGAGCGGATTGACCGTCAGTCCATCCCCAAGGCTGTCCGTGCAACCGGTCGTCACGTTCTCGAAATCGATCGTGAGGGAGGTCGGGATGAACCGCTCGCCCGTCGCACCCAGATCGGTGCAGTCGACCGTATCGAACTCGATGTTGCTCGGAACAACCAGCGGATAGGTCCAGATCCCGCCGTCCACGGTCGGAGTCCCGGCAAGGACGCCGATGGTTCCGATCTGGAAGCGCGCGGGGCCGTTGCCGGCATTCGCCACGCTGACGCTGATGGCCTGGCCCGGCAGCGCCGGATTGGGCGTGAGACCCACGATCACCGGCTGCGGCATGATGTAGGTGAAGGTGACGCCTTCTGCCGTGGCGCTGGTCCCGTCTTCGATGTTGGTGACCGCAACGGGTCCGCTGACGTCCCCGCAGCCATCAATGACGGGAAGCGAGGTCTGAACGATGATCTTCGTTCCCGTCACCGAAATGACCTGGGCGGCGATTCCGCCGACGGTCACGGCGACCGGGTCGTCGAAGCCCCACCCGTCGATGGTGACCCGCGTGGAGCCCGTGGCCAATCCCTGAGTCGGGCCAACCGCGGTGATGCGCATGAGCGGACCGTAGCGGAACGCCTGCGTCTGGACCGCATCCGTATTGGAAGCGACGTTGAGCACACGAACGGTGACCTGCTCGTTCGCCAGTTCCGCGCCGAGGCCTGAGGCCGGCGGCGTGAGCACGATGATCTGGCCGAAACTGACCTGCTGAACCGCAGCCTCGACCTGGTTTTCGAGCGATGCGCCCGGCGCGCCGCTGGTTCCGAAGAAGACCTTCACGGGGCTCTGGAAGCCTTCCCCGAAGATCGTGACCCTGGTGTTTCCTTCGTTCGGCCCGGACGCGGGGCTGACGTGGAAGATGCGAGGCGTGAGCACGGTGAGCTCGTAGCGGAACGGTCCGCCCGTGGCCTGCTGCTCGCCCGCGCTGCCGACCTGAGTGATGACGGTGATCGTGACTTCGCGGGCCTGTTCCTCGAGGCCGAGCTGGATCGCCGGGCTCACCACGCGAATCTCGTTCTCGGTCTGCGAAACGACCGTCGCCGGCTGATCGCCGAACAGAACGCGGACTGGCGCGGTGAAGTTACGACCCGAGATGATGACCAGGTCGCCACCCGCGGGCTTGCCCTTCGACGGGCTGATGGCCGTGATGGCCGGCGCCGTGTCGGGTGGAGGCGGTTCAGTCGGCTGAGTCTGGAATGCGATCTGTGCCACCGCGCTCGCGTTGTTCACGCGGACGGTAACGACGGCGGTGCCGGCGGCATTGGAAGTCAGCACGACCGAGGCCGCGCCGTCCGTGGTCGTGCGGATGGTGGTGTTGGAGTTGGCCTCCACGAAGGTCCCGAGCGTCGTGCTGAACTCGACCGCAGTCCCGTTGGGGACGGGCTGACCGCCCTGGGTGACGTTCGCGGTGATCGTGGTCGTGGATCCGACCAACGGAGCCGGGTTCGAGACGTTGAGCGCGATCGCCGCAGCCGTCGGCGGAGGCGTGCTGCCGCCGCCAGAACCTCCGCCACGCGGCGGCTCGGTGGGCGATTCACCTTCGCAGCCCGCGAACGCAAGCAGAATCATCACCAGCAGCGCTGTTAAGACCGGCCATTTCCTCATGCGACTCATCGTGACCCCCTAATCCTCTCCATGGACCCCCGGGCGCGAGCGCCGGGCCCCACCCGCTCTGGTCGGTTCGGCTAGACGCAGCCCCCGCAGCCCGCGCAGAACGTGATTGCGGTCTGCGCGCGGGCAGTAACTTCCTCACCCGAGAGCGTCTCCCCATAAAAATCGATGATCAGATCCATGTCGATCGACCGGTCTCCGGTTTCAGGATCGATTCCGCCATTGATCGGAAACAGAGCCGCGAACGGCGCCTGGTTGAGCGCGCCCGGCTCGAATGCCAGAAAGCTTCCCAGCTGCACGGCGGTCCCGCCGGATGGGATGACCATCGAGACGGTCCTCGTAAACGAGGCCGGAACGAGCGTACCGCCGTCCCTGCGACGATAGCTGACCCGATAGGCCCGGAGCTGTACGTCGAGGAATGCGGGGTTCGCCGCCGTTCCCTTCGGGACGACGCGCAGGGCGATCGATCCGAGGCCCCCGCACTCCGGATCGTTGAAGTCGAGGACGTGGATTGGATCTTCCCACGAGGCGACCAGGTCGACCGGCGCGGGCTCGTTCGCTGCTCCCTCGCACGAAAGGATCAGCCCCGCCACCAGCATCGTCGCCAGCGCCATCAGCTTCTTGATTCCGTTGGTCTTCATAACCTCGTCTCCTCCGCCCCGCCGGCCGTCACGCCGGCCTCGCCTCTCAAAGACCTGCTCAGATGTTTCTCGCGATGCGCGGCGTGATGAAGATCAGCAGCTCATCGTTCCGGCTCTGGATCCGGCGGTTCTTGAAGAGATTCCCAAGAACCGGCACTTCGTGCAGGAACGGCACGCGGTCCTGTGCATTGTTGTCGCTCGACTGGTAGATGCCACCGATGACCGTCGTACCGCCGTCACGCACCATCAGCCGCGTTTGCGCCCTTCGGGTCGAGAGCGGCGGGTTCGTCGCTCCCGCGACGTCCAGGCCCGCCAGCGGCTCCACCTTCTGAACCTGAATGTCCATGATCACGGTGTCTTCCGCCGTGATCTGCGGCGTGACCGTGAGCCGCAGTGTCGCGTCGATGAAGCTCACCGTGGTGGTGAAGTTCACGCGCGTCTGGAACGGAATCTGGAGGCCGCTCTGAATCTCAGCCGACGAGTTGTCCTGCGTCATGATCTTCGGCGCGGAGATGATCCGGACCAGACCCTCGTTCTCTGCCGCCGTCAGCGTCAGATCGAGGTTGAAGGTTCCGAGCACGCTCCCGAACGAGAGATCCAGAACCGGGTTGCCCGCTCCGAAGTTGAACGGCCCGCCCCCGACATCGACCCGGCTCGGGAACACCAGCCCGGTGCCCGACCCGAGAGTCGGATCCGCCGTCCCCTGGAAGCCCCAGATCACGCCCAGCTGCCGGGCGAACGTCTTGGTCGTCTCGACGATCCGCGCCTCGATCAGAACCTGCGGCGTCGCGATGTCGATATTCTCGATCAGATTCAGCATCGTCGGGATGTACTGCGGCACATCCGTGATGATCAGCTGATTGGTTCGCTGATCGACGATGATCTTTCCTCGGGGCGACGCGAGTCCGGCTACGAGGGTCGCGGCCGTATCCGCCTTCGCATAGGAAAGACGCTTGATGACGGTGGTCAGCTCGACGTTGAGTCGCTTTTCTTCCTCGATCCGGCGCGCCTGCGCCGTTTCGGCGGCGATGCGGTCCAGCGTCCCGACCCTCATGACGTTGCCGTCAACCTCATAGGCAAGGCCGTTCTGCCGGAGGATCGTATCGAGCGCCTGGTCCCACGGAACCTGAACGAAGGAGACGGTGACCTGTCCCTGCACGTTCGGGTCGATGGCGATGTTCAGTCCGGTGAGCTGCGCAAACGTGCGGAGCACGTCCTTGATGTCGGCATTCGTGAGCTCGAGATCGATCGGGTCGCCGGTGAACGCCTGGTCCCCGGCGCTCAGCCGGCGCTCGGAGGTCTGCATCGACCCGCCGATGACCTCAGGTCCCTGATCTCCGAGGAAGACGTTCTCCCGGTCGGCGTCGACGAGGTCGGGCGCCGGTCGCGGCGTCGTCACATTCGGCGCCTCCGTCAGCTCCGGAACATTGGCCGCGGAGACCTGCGGTCCGCGAATCACCGACCGCTCGGTCGGTACGTAAGCCGGCGCGATCGGCTCGATCTCGGCGATCGAAGCCGCCGGCGATGGCTTCGGAGCGGCATAGGCAACCTGCGTGGGCGCAGCCGCGCGAGCCGGAGCTCTCTCGGCCGAACCGAAGTCGACGATCAGGTTCTTCCCTTCGAGCCGGAGATGATGCTCGGGAAGCTCATCGAGGTCGAGCACCACGCGGGTGATCGGCTCGGGCTGCGACTGGAACTGCGCCACCCGGATCTGCCGGACGAACGGATCGTTCAGCGGGAGGGTGGACTTGCGAACCTTGTTCGTGGCGCCCTTCAGGTCGACGACGAGCCGAAGGGGGTTGGTCAGCTTGAAGGAAGAATATTCGAGCCGACCGTCCGACTCGAGCTCGATCGCGAGCGAGTTGCCCGATCCTCGAGTGGTGATCGCATCCAGCCGGGTCGCCGGATTCGAGGCGATCTGGGGAGGAGGCGCGCTGATCATCGCAGGCTCGGGCTCAACAGCCGCCGCGACCGGGAAGGATTCCTGTTCGATTTCGGCGATCTCGACAGCTGGCTCGGTGAACGGCGCGGCGTCCGCTTCCGCGACCGCGGCGGCAGGCGGCTCGAAGCCGATCTCCACACCGTTGCCGGATGCGCTGGCCCAGGCCGAGATGGGCTCACGGAACCTTACGGTGACGCGAGTCATCGGCTTTCCGAGCTCGAGAACTTCGTCGGCCGCAATCGAGGCCACGTGAGCCGGGAGGTTGGTGGGAAGGACCAGGCCCGGCTGCTTGACCGTCTTCAGCAGGTCGACCACGTAAACGTCCGGCTGCGGGTGATATCCCGTGTAAGCCGGCCTTCCGTCGGTCTCGACGATGACCCGCGCTTCGGGCTGGTTCTCCACCCGCACGGACCTCAGCGACATCGCATCTCCCTGGCGTGAGACTTCAGCCTGGGCAGGTGCGGTCGGAGGCGCACTCGGCGTCTGCGGCGCGCTCGAGGCACAACCGACGAGCGAGACGGTCAGCAACCCTGCGACCATCATTTGGAGTCGGTTCATCCCTTTTCCCACCTTCACCATCACGCAACCCTCCACCCGCTGGCCGACCTCGGCCAGTCCACTAAGGACGATTTCTCTGCGACTCCGGCACGAGCTCTTTCACCACTTCCCGGAAGCGCTCGATCCTCGTCGGATCGTTCACTTCCTGCCGGAACACGACGGCCGTCTTATCCATCCGGATGACCTCTCCGTCGTAAAGCTTGTCTCCAACTCGGACCAGATAACCCTTGTTGTCAGGTCCCTTCAGCATAGCCACCATTCCCGCACGCGTCTGAACCACGCCCTGCAGGTCGGTTTCGTCGATCAGGAATCCGGGCACGCCTTCAGGACGATCACCCCGCTCGATCGGACGCGAGGGCCCGACGAGCGAACGGAACGGATCCCGGCGCCCCTGCGGGTCGTAACGATAGGTGTCGCCGTCCGCGGGCTCTTCGAGAATGTCCTGGAGATTCTCTTCGAGCGTCTGCTGCGCCGCCGGCACCGGGGCCGCTGGCGGCGGCTCTTCCTGCCGGGCGATCGCCAGCGGAGCAGCCATCAGCGCCGCGAGGGTCAGGGTCGTCAGTAATGTCGACTTCACGTCAATTCCCCCCCGGCTGGCCTGCGGCCTCAGTGGTCTCACCCGCAGGCTCTCGATAAACGAACGTTTTTGCCGTGAACTCGGCCGAGATCGTCCGCTCCAGCTGCTGGCCGAGCGCGGTGATCTGGAACTGCTCGACGTTCACGATCCTCGAGAAGTTGGCGAGGCGGCTGAACAGGACGGCAAGGTCGTGGTAGCGCCCCTCGAGCCTTACCTGCACCGGCCACTCAGCATAAATCTCTTCGACTGGAACGCCCTCTTCCCCTTCAGTGGGCGCGGCGTCGGCCAGACTGGGGAAGGTCAGCTGCTGAAGGACGAAGTCCCCCTGATCGACGAGCGACTTGAATTTCTTGATCAGCTCTTCCGTGTTGCGCGAGGAGGGAAGAATCCGGCGGAGCTTGTCGAGCTCTGCTTCCAGCTGCTGAGCCTCATCGCGAAGCTGCGGGAGTCTCTGCTGAGCCGAGCGGCCCGCCAGGATGTCCTTCTCGAGAACGTCCATCCGATCCTCGAGAGTCTTGATCTCGGCATTCCATCCGCGGATCGGCATGTAATAGAGGCCACCGATGGCCAGGGCCATCAGCAGAAGGCCGACCCCCAGACCGTAGTACCACGGTTTCCCCTGCAAGCTGTTAGCGTCGATGGCCATCCCGTTCCTCCCCGCCCTCAGGCCTGCGGCGCCTCATCAGTGCCCGCGGCTTCCCCTTTGGAAGCGGCAGGCTCAGCATCGGCCAGATAGCGGAAATTGAACCTCATTTCGAACCGGTAGACGTTGACCCCGGAGGTCCCACCGGCCTCGGCCGAGAGCGTATTGAACTCCGGCTCGTCGAACATAGGATCCGCCTTGATGTTCTCCACGAAGGTCGCCGCCGCGTTCGGATTGAGCGTGCGCCCGGAGATCGTGATCTGAGAGCCCGCCAGCGCCATCGAGTCGAGCCAGACCAGGTCCGGCAGGTCGCGACTGATGTGGTCGAGCAACCGAACCGGGCCTTTTTGATTCTGCTTGAGCTGATTGATCAGCGCGATCCGCTTTTCCAGCGAGTCGCGGCGCCGCTCGAACCGCTCGACCTCTTCGATGATCTTCCGGAGATTGTCCGCCTCGGCCTGCATCGAGTTGACGGTGGCCTGCTTCTTGTTCCGCTCGTTCCACTTCAGCGCCGTCCATCCGCCGCCGATCAGCAGCCCGAGCACGAGGAGCGACACCACCAGGATGTTGTTGACGTTCGCCGGGGCCGCGGCCATGCCGGCGCCCGCACCCGGGGCCGCGCTCGCCGCCCGGGCAGATCCACGCCCTTCCCGCGATAGATTGATCTTGATCACGCGTCGCCCACCTTCCGGATCGCCAGCCCAACCGCGACCGCCATGCTCGGAGCGATGTCCGAGATCCACTCCGGATTGAACTCCCCTTCATTGAAGCTGATGTTCCGGAAGGGATTCATGACCTCGACTTCGATTCCGAATTTGTCGCGAAGGATCGTCTCGAGGTTCAGCACGCTCGCCCCGCCCCCGGCCAGCATGATCGCGTCGACGCGCTCTGCCCCCGAGGTCGCCGTGAAGAAATCGAGAGTCTTGCGCAGCTCGCTGGCGAAGTCTTCCGACACCGAGTTGAGGATCGGAATCACCTGCTGAATGGTGTGGTCTCCTGCTGGCTGACCCCGCTTGAGCCCTTCGGCCTCGGCGAACGAAAGGCTCAGCTCCCGCTGAATCGCGTCCGTGTACTGGTTGCCGCCGAACGTGATGTCCCGCCAGAAGAGGGAAGATGTTCCGGAAATGATGTTTACGTTGGTCACCGAGGCGCCGATGTTCACCAGCGCCATGACCCGCCCCTCGTCGACCGGGTAGTTGGCCTCCCAGGCGTTCTGGACGGCAAATGCGTCCACATCGACGAGCTGGGGATTCTTGCCGGCCTGAGCAATCACCGACGTATAGTCGTTGATCTTCTCTTTCTTGACCGCGACCAGGATCACATCGATGTTTTCCCCGGAGCCGGGGGTGGTCAACGGGACGTAATCCAGATTGACGTCGTTGATGTCAAAGGGGATGTACTGCTCGGCTTCCCACTGGATGGACTCCCCCAGCTCCTCGGCCGACATGGCCGGGAGGGAGATTTTCTTGATGATGACCGAGTGGCCCGACAGGGAGGTCCCGTAATTGGAATTCTTGACGTTCAACGAGCTGTTGAGTCGTTGAATCGTATCGACGACCATCGAGGAGTCCATGATGGATCCATCGACGATCGCTTCAGGAGAGAGTGGCTCCAGGCCGATCTTGACGAGCTGATAGGAACCCTGCTTCTTTTCCTTCAGCTCGACGAGTTTGATCGCGGAAGAGCCGATATCAAGCCCGACGATAGTTTTGCTCTTTGAGAAGAACACCGCTCACCCCATCCATCTCACACTTACTTCTCAGCGTTTTTTTCGGTCGTGGCTCTTCGTCCCTTAATGCCCTTGGGAAGTGAAGTTTGATGGGAAATTACACGGTTTCCAGAGTGGTGTCAACTCGACAACATTAAGAGTCGCAAAAAGATATACGGCGGGGTCCGCCGCGGGAGCAACCGACTTGCCACCGCGCCTCCCGCTCACTAGAATCTGCCGTTTCGTATGAAGGAGCTCTCGAATCATGGCCAAGCAATGTGAAGTCTGCGGCAAGACCCCTGTGTTCGGTAACCAGGTGAGCCACGCGAATAACGTCACCAGCCGTCGCTGGCTGCCCAACCTCCAGCGCGTCCGCGTGCTGGTCAACGGTGCTGCCCGCCGGATGCAGGTCTGCACCCGCTGCATCCGCTCCAACCGGATCCAGAAAGCAGTACGGTAGAGGCAGGGACTAGGGGCTAGGGACTAGGGGCTAGGGACTAGGGGCTAGGGAAAAGCAACGGCAGAGGATGCCGTCATTGCTTCTCCTGATCCCTCAGTCCCTAGCCCCTGTCTTTGTCGTTGCTCTTCCTAGCCCCTAGCCCCTGCTTTTTGCTCTTCCTAGCCCCTAGTCCCTAGTCCCTAGCCCCTGCTTTTTGCTCTTCCTAGCCCCTAGCCCCTAGTCCCTAGCCCCCGTCTCTCACGCCGTCGCCTGGCGCGCGTTGTACTTGCGCTGGACCTCGATCACCCCTTCGAGATTCGAGATCCCCTTGATCACCTTTTCCAGATGGCGCAGGTCGGAGATCTCGACCGTGAGATCAATCGCGCCCCGTCCATCGGCGGTGCGGGCTTCGATGTTCCGGATGTTGGTCTTCAGGTTGGCGATCTGCGAGACCACGCGGGCGAGCATCCCCGTTCGGTCCTCGATCCGAACCTCGAGGTCGATCCGGTAGTGCGACGGCTCCTTGTCGCCCCATTCCACCGCAATCTCCCGGTCCGGGTTGAACATCAGGTTGCGGACGTTCGGACAGCTGACCGAATGGACCGCGACCCCCTTGCCGCGCGTCACGTAACCGACGATCTCCTCTCCCGGCAACGGGTTACAGCACTTCGCCAGGTAGGTCATCAGGTCGTCGGACCCCTTCACCTTGATCGGCGGGCTGCCGCCGAAGGGAAAGATCTTCCGCACCGCGTCCCGGAACACGCTGGGCTGCTCTTCGGTCCGCTTGTCGTCGTCCGGGAAGAACCGCTCGACCACGCTGCGCGCTGAGAGCTTTCCGTATCCGACGTCGGCGTAGAGGTCCTCAATCCGGGCGTACGAGTGCTCGGCAAGCACCCCGTCGAGGGCGTTCTCCGCGATGAGCTTGCGGATGGGAACCCGGAACTTCCGGGCCTCCTTCTCGACCAGCTTCCTGCCGAGCTCGATCGAACGGGTCTTCTGCTCCGTGTTCAGCCAGTGCCGGATCTTGTGCCGGGCTCGCGAGGTGACGACGAGCGAAAGCCATTCGCGGCTCGGGGTCTGGTTCGGCGCGCTGATGATCTCGACGATGTCGCCGTTCTTGAGGGTGCTCCGGAGCTGCACCAGCTTGCCGTTCACGCGCGCTCCGACGCAGCGGTTGCCGAGGTCCGTGTGGATCCGGTAAGCGAAGTCGAGCGGGGTTGCTCCGCGCGGAAACGCGTAGACATCGCCCTTGGGGGTGAAGGTGTAAACCTCGTCCGGATAGAGATCGATCCGGAGCGAGTTCATGAACACCTTCGGGTCCTTGATCTCGTGCTGCCACTCCACGAGCTGCCTCAGCCAGAGGAAGTTCTGATCGTCGGGCGAGGCGCTGACCCTCCCCTCCTTGTACTTCCAGTGGGCCGCAATCCCCTGCTCGGCGATCAGGTCCATCTCGCGCGTCCGGATCTGAACCTCGAACGGCTGCCCCTTCTCCGCCACCACCGTGGTGTGGAGCGACTGATAGAAGTTGGGCTTCGGCATCGCGATGTAGTCTTTGATCCGGCCCGGCACGGGGCGCCAGGTCTGATGGATGATGCCCAGAGCCGCGTAGCAGTCTTTGACCGACCCCGTCGTGATCCGGAAGGCGAGGTAGTCGTAGATCTGGCCGATGTCGATGCCCTGCCGGCGGAGCTTCATCCAGATCGAGTGCAGGGCCTTCACCCGTCCGCCGACCTCCACGTCGATCTCGTTTTCCTTCATCTTTTCCACGATGGTGGTGCGGAGGCGCTCGACGATGTCGGCCGAGACCTCCATCTTCTCGTTCACCGCCGTGGTCAGCTCGGCGTACTCGCGGGGGTGGAGATGCTGGAAGGCGAGATCCTCGAGCTCGGACTTGATCTTCCCCATTCCGAGCCGGTTGGCGATGGGGGCGTAGATCTCGATCGTCTCCTGGGCGATCCGGACGCGCCGGTCCTGCGGGAGATGATGGAGGGTGCGCATGTTGTGGAGCCGGTCGGCCAGTTTCACCAGCACCACGCGCAGGTCGGAGACCATCGCCAGGATCATTTTCCGGAAGGTCTCAGCCTGCTCTTCCTCCCGGCTGACGTAGGCGTAGCGTGAGATCTTGGTGAGGCTCTCCACGATCTCGGCGACATCGGTCCCGAACAGCTCCTCGATCTTCTCCCTCGTGGTGAGCGTGTCCTCGATGACGTCGTGAAGCAGCCCGACGGCGATGGAGGTCTCGTCCAGCTTCATTTCGGCGAGGACGTAGGCGACGTTGAGGGGGTGGATCAGGTAGGGCTCGCCGGAGCGGCGGACCTGATCCTTGTGCGCCATGGCCGAGAAAATATAGGCGCGGCGCAGCAGCTCCTCGTCGAAGCCGGGCTTGTAGCTCTCGATCTTGTCGAGAATGTCCTCGAATCGGATCATGCGCGCGCCCACCGTCCCCGGCGGGCTCCGATCATAACAAAGGCCCGAAGCGGTTTATGCGGTCAGTCCGCCGGAACGATCCAGCGCCGTCCCCCCGCCTCCACCACGCTCGCCCGAAGCCCGAAAGCCTCGGCGATCAGCTCCTCGCCGAGAATGACCGAGGGGGCGCCGTCCGCGAGGATCCGCCCGTTCCGCATCACGACCATCCGGCTGGCGAGGGCGCCGCTCCAGTTCAGGTCGTGAGCGACGAAGACCACCGTCCGCCCCGCCTGGCCGGCGACGCGCCGCAGCAGCCGCGCCAGATGCTGCACGTGAGAGACGTCGAGCGCGGCGAGCGGCTCGTCCAGCAGGAGCAGCTCCGGCTCCCCCGCC
>Ga0209347_1002570_pt1 | contig 23572 bp, 20 predicted proteins | sample AutmiccommuBRH23_FD_187382 | JGI IMG/M metagenome (GOLD analysis project Ga0209347, IMG submission 187382) | Deep subsurface microbial communities from Mt. Terri, Switzerland - Autotrophic microbial communities BRH/23 (SPAdes) (version 2) | ecosystem: Environmental > Aquatic > Deep subsurface >...
TGTCACCTTACCCCTTCTTCAGGGAGGTGGGCGAGCCTTTTAACTTGTCCAAAAATGGGTAATTCTCTTGTCCGAAAGTGGGGAAGAAATCTGTCCGCTTATGGGTATTTTACCGTGGCCGCTTACAGACCTGTCGGTCTAGTCCCTTTCACTTCTTCCCCGCTGTTGGCTCTCCCAGAAGCGATTTAACTGAAGTTACTTCTTCGGCGGTTCTTAGACAAGGCAGGAGTCGAGTAACGCTCCATAGAAACCTATTTCCATCGATCTACGCCTGAGGAAAACCTTGCTAAAGGGTTTGCCGTCATGGGATATTCTGCCGTCAAGGGCATGTACATAGTTGAGGTGAGTAGATATGCGGGCTGAACTAGACCAACTTGAGGACCCTAAGTGGCCAGTGCATGTCATTCGTGTCGGACCTTACTTCCTAACGCTAAGTGGTGAATTGAACTCAGATGATCATCGCGAGCACGTTGAGCCGTGGCTTTCGGCTTTGTTTCAGACCGAGCACCTTAACTTGCTCGTGGGAAGCGGGCTGACCACCGCAGTGGCAAATTCCGCCGGTGCTTCGGTGGTAGATATGAGCCCTGCGTCTTTCGAATGTGACTACTCAGAAGCTGTTCAGAAGGCGACCAAGAAAAGTGCCAGAAGGTTGGGGCGAGAAGCGCCCAATATTGAGGACCAGATCAGAGCAGTCCGCGAACTCATTGGAGGTCTGCGCATCTTGGCGGGCATTGCGGATCCAGGCCGAGGGGGGGCACTGATCCCAAAGAGCGCAGCAAGGCTGTTGCCTGTGTGGGAGGCTGCGTTGGAGGATGTCCTCAGCTCGTTCCAGAAGAGGGTTCTCGCTACAGAACGGGGTATTCATGCAGTACTTACGGACAGACATGACTGTGAGCGTGCAAATTATGTTCGTCGCTTGCTGGGGGGCTTTATTTTGCCATTTGCTAGCCGTACTGCCACGCGCGAGCGCATGCACATCTTCACCACTAATTACGACCGACTTATAGAGTATGGCTGCGATCTATTGGGCTTGCGTGTTGTGGACCGCTTCGTTGGCAGTCTAGCACCGGTCTTCCGGTCTTCCAGGTTGGGTGTCGACTTACATTACAATCCGCCGGGTATCCGCGGTGAGCCCCGCTATCTAGAAGGTGTAGTACGTCTCAGTAAGCTCCATGGTTCGGTAGATTGGAGGCATGAGGTAGGACCCTCTGGAGGTCTTGAGATCCAACGTCGTGGACTGCCCTTTGGCGCACCAGATGATCATCCAGAAACCGCAAAAAGTCCGGGCGGCAGTCTGCTAATTTATCCCAATCCAGCTAAAGATGTGGAGACCCTTGAATATCCTTACGCTGAGCTCTTCCGTGATTTTGCCGCCGCGGTCTGCCAGCCAAACGCTGTAGTTGTAACATATGGGTACGGTTTTGGGGATGACCATGTTAACCGTGTATTAACGGATATGCTAAGCATCCCATCAACACACTTGGTGATCATCTCCTATGACTGGGCTGCTGGACGGCTTCGATCCTTTTGCGATAAATCCGGCCGTGAGCAGCAGATCTCCTTACTAGTGGGTCCTCATTTCGGCCACTTGCCAACTCTGGTAGAACACTACTTACCTAAACCAGCTATAGATCGGACCACATGGCGAATGATCGACCTTCTAGATAGACGGACACCCACAAAGAGGGACAGTTCTTCAGAAGTTATTGAGACGTCGCAAGCGGGGGAGGAGGAGCAATGACCTCTTTGGTCCAGACACTTGGTACTCGTATCGTAGGAACGGTGGAAGAGGTATCCGCTGACCGGATTACAGTACTCGTCAGCCCCGAAGCTCCGCAAGCAACAGCGTTAAACACAGGTATACCCACGGGTTTCCCTCGCGTCAACGGTTACATATTAATTCCCAACGAGAGCGGTGCTACTGTATGCATTATCTCGTCGGTGAGCATCCAGCGACTAGCCTTTCCCAAGCGAAGTATGCAGAAGGACTATGAGCTCGTCGACCTACCCTTTCCGTCCCGCCTAATGACCCTTACGCCATCAGGGACTCTGAAGGACCGTTCTTCTGGAAGCAATCTCTCTTTTAAGGTTCAACGCGGTGTGGACGTCTTCCCCTCGGTCGGTGATGCGGCTCTCCTCCCTGATATTAACCAACTACGGGCAATCGTGGAGGGAGAGGATAGGGAGACAGCCAAACGGGTTCGGCTAGGCCACTGTCCAACTGCAGGCATGGCACCAGTCTATGTGGATCCCGATAAGCTTTTCGGGAGACATATGGCCGTTCTGGGAAACACCGGTGCAGGCAAATCTTGCTCTGTAGCAGGCTTGGTGCGCTGGTCTATCGATGCAGCGAGGAAGGCTCGACAGGAAAGTGGCCGACAAGAGGGTCCGAACGCTCGTTTTGTGGTACTGGACCCTAACGGCGAGTACGCCAGTGCGTTTAAGGACCTGAATGTGCGATCATTCAGAGTGGAACCAGGTGAGAACTGGAAGCCATTAAGAGTGCCCGCATGGCTCTGGAATGGAGAAGAGTGGGCGGCGTTCACGAACGCGGCTCCCGGCATTCAGCGTCCATTATTGTTTGATGCTCTGCGAAGGCTTCGGTCTGATGTCGGCCATCCCGATAAGCTTGAGACACGTGTCAGGGGCAAGATCAGAAGATACAGAAATCGCATTAAGCTGGCCATGCAAAGCGGTGAACATCTGCAGCCAGGGAGACGGGAAGGTGTTGCGGAAGTCTTACTCAACATCTCCAGGGATTTTGAGGCCCTTGCCAGAGAGCCTGGATTCAATGAATGTGATTTACTGGCGATAATATCGAACATTTCAGAAGTAGCGGTCAGCGTTGAGGAGTCGGCTCGCCAAATCGGGCGCACTAAGGATGATGGTAGTTCATGGCACAACGACTTTTCGGAAGTAGAGCTAGAATCAGTGCTTACAGCTCTACAAGATGGTGCAGATGCTGTTAGTCTTATCGACGAAGGGTCGTTGCTCGACGAGGACACTCCACGGCCCTTTGTAGTGAATGAGCTGCCGGATTTTGTTGAAGCCCTTGCCGCTGCCCATTCTGGGCGAGACATTGTACAATTCATTGACACTTTAAACCTGCGTATTCGGAGCTTGTTGTTGCGGAGTCGCTTGACCTCTGTCGTCCAACCGGATGACTCATATTCAATAACGTTAGAAGGCTGGTTGACCGAATACATCGGAGCCACTAAGGCAGAAAATGGACAGATTGCTGTCATCGACCTGTCGCTGGTGCCTCATGAAGTCATACATGTTGTTGTGAGTGTTTTGGCAAGAATGGTCTTCGAGGCGCTTCAGAGATATCGGCGTGAGGAAGACCACGAATTGCCCACTACACTCATTTTGGAAGAGGCACATAGGTTTACGCATCGTGAGTTGTCTGACAACGACGCTTCTCCTGCTGGCAGAGCCTGCACACGTGTGTTTGAGCGGATTGCCCGTGAGGGTCGGAAGTTCGGACTTGGACTCGTGTTAGCATCCCAACGGCCATCGGAGATATCACCCACGGTGCTTTCACAATGTAACACCTTTCTTCTTCACAGAATTGTAAATGACCGTGACCAGGAAATCGTCAGGCGTCTCGTTCCGGATGGCCTAGGGACGCTTCTCCGAGACCTGCCAAGCCTTCCTTCTCGGCGAGCTATTCTACTCGGGTGGGCGGCTCCTGCTCCCGTACTAGTCGAAATACATGAAATCCCCGAACACCAACGACCGCATTCCCCAGATCCTGCATTCTGGAGGGTATGGGTAGGCGAAGAGGACCGAGACATCGATTGGAAGAAGATCTCACAGATATGGCAGGGGGTGGACGCAAGCTCTGGTGGTATTGGTGCATCTGGCGATAGTGCTCCTAAGGGAGATGTAGCGTCTGAAACAGATCACAGCCAAGGGGAAGAGGACCCCGAGGAGGATGACTGGCTTCCATTTTGATGGATAGGTCTCGTTTCGCCACTCTAACAACGCCTTTGGGATCATCAATCTCAACTCAGGTGTAACTGGTGCGGCTGGGAGGGGTGGCGCTACGAGGCGGCTAGTGACAATCTTGGACTCCTTTGCCCTATGTGCGGACGAGGGGAGGACCTGGAGGAAGTCGAGGACGAGGATCCGCCAGGAGAGGGTAAGGGAAAGGGTGAGAAGAACTCGATCATTATCATCCGCGGTCCCAGTTCGGTGGGTAAATCCTCTGTTTCGCGGAGGCTGGCAGAGGTCTTGCCAATGTGTGGCCATATCGATGTCGATCGGACTGTCTGGTATTCAACCCAGACCTGGGAAGAGCTCGGCCTGGGCTACTTTGGGGATCACGGCTTTATTAAGGCCCTGGCTGCTGAGTGTCTGAAGCTTGGCCTAACACCGATCTTCGAGCAGATGCTTGAAGACGAAGATGCCCTGGAGACTCTGGTGGCTGACCTTGAGGCAGAACACGGCGCTGTCCATGTCTTTAATCTGACTATCAACGATGAGTCCGAGCATCTGGCCAGGGATAGCGGCCGCCCGGCGGTAGAAGGGCCCATTGGGCCAGATGGAGTACGGTACTTCGCCGAGAAGAAGGCCTGGGACAATCCCAGCATAGGAGCGGTGATTGACACCACCGGAAAGAGCGTTGGCGACGTCGCACAAGAGATTATGCGGCGTATTGAGGCTGATGCTGAGTAGCCTTCAATTCCACTAGCCAGGCAGTCGGGACCCCCAACCAATGGAGCACAGTACCCAGATTAGGACTGGTAGCTCTGGGAGCTGCGAAAGTTTCGCGCCCTCAATGTAAGAAAGTCTTTACATTGGGTAAGGTGTGCATTACTATTAGAGTAGGTGACAAGGCTAATCTTGAGGGAGGAGTGGCGATGACGCATCCACAACGGCGTTCACTGTACTCGCTGATTATATGGGGAACCGTTGCCGTAGTGTTCCTGCCCCTGTTTCTGGTAGGGAACGGGCCGGAACACTGGACCCCAGATGGCAGTTGGGGGTTTAACGCGGCCCTTGTATTGTTCGGATTTGGGTTTGCCGCCTCTAGGGTTGTGGAGTACTCAACAAAGAGCAAGCCTGGTCAGCAGGATGAGCGAGACAAGGTAATTCAGGGCCAAGCATCAATCACCGCTCTGACGGTTGTTATGGCCTATGTGTTTGGCGCAGGTATTTGGCTTTACGTCCAGTACGAAGGGGTGAACGCAGTTCCCGTCGGTTGGCTTTGGTTTTTGGGATACTCAACCTTTGTTCTCGGCATGATTGCTGACTCTTCGACCCGTCTCTATTACTACAGCAAGGGGCTAGAGCTACATGGGGAGTAGGGTCACCAATCGTATCCGATACTTCCGCTTCATAAAGAACGAAATGACCCAGGCCGATCTGGCCGATAGAGCTGGCTGCACCAGGCAGACCATTATCGCACTGGAAAAGGAGAAGTACATACCCTCCCTGTTGTTGGCCCTCAAGATCGCCCAGGCATTGGACAAGAGCGTAGAGGATGTCTTTGAGTTGGTGGAAGATAATCGGTAAACCCCCTTCTCCCACCCCCTTACCCCTCTTGGGTGAACTGAGCCGGGCAGCGTGCCCGGCTATTTTCTTCGCCGCTGGTGAGCTGGTACGCGAGATCACAGGGAAGCCGGTGCTGGTCTCAGAGCAGATGGTAGCCAAGGTCAAAGCAAGGGGCCAGTTGCACGCAACTAACCCATTGACATTGCTAGCCTACACGTGTAATAATAAGCTTACAGGTAAAAGAAAGTTATGGGGTGAGTAATCTGACTCTAAACGGTGACAAGCTGTTAGAGGTTGCAGCGGCGCTAAACAATCCACACAGGTTGAGGATCATCGCTCTGCTGATAGACGGTGGGAAGTATACAAGCCAGCTGGCCCGCGATGTGGGTATAAGCAGGCCTCTCCTTGTGATGCATATTAACCGTTTAGAGGCGGCTGGTCTGGTCTCGAGCACACTGGAACTCTCAGACGACGGCAAGGCGGTACGATACTACAGTCTGGAGCCGTTTGAGATCCATCTAAACCCCGCTATTATCGCAAAGGCGGCCAAGACACTGACCGATGATGGCGATCAAGGAGATGGCCCGAAAACCGACAACAAGTGACCTTTAGGACAGATGTGACCTGATAGTCCACAAAACATACGGGAGGTTACCGCGATGATCGATGATAAGCTACTTGCACTCGGCGATAAGGCATTTGCACTTGGGGTACTCACTCTCTTTGCAGTCACAATTGTCGTGTTGATTTGGCAAGTATTCGCGACTACAAGGGCAAGAGCTTCAGCAGCTCGTGAAGAGGCATATAGAGAGCTTGCCGGCAAAACCACCGCGGCCATTGAAAGCACCTCGAGTGATCTGAGAGAGATGCTGGAAGGGCTTACAGAGTTACGAGCCAGGGTCGCAGAAATTGAGAGGATCCTTCGCGAAGTACAGTAGCGGTCCTCCCGTACACTGGAGAGGAGAGTATCATGATCATTTCGATACTGCTTGAGGCCGCACACTCCTTGGGAGTCCTGGTAGCGATCCTTCTGTTGCTCTACGGGTTAGCCAGGAGGGCAGAAGTCTTGCCAAGGTTTAACGCGCGGCAGCGCAAAAGGTGGTTAGCCCTTCATGGAATATCAGCCGCCACGTATTTTGGCGGTGTGCTGACCATGCTAGTGTTAGCTGTATCTACCACGAGGTTAGCGCAGACCGAGTTCATCCATGCGGCTCACATCTATGTGCAGTATGTTGACTGGTTCATGGTGATACCAGGGGGGTTAATTTCCCTGCTATCGGGTTTTTGGCTAGCTCTACGGACGCCCTGGGGACTGATGAAGCACCACTGGGTACTGGTCAAGTGGGCGGGGAGTATAGTCGCTATCCTGTTCGGTAGCAGTTTCATGCGCATAGCCGTTCACGGATCCCTGTCAGGATTTGCCTCTGCGCAAGGCTCCCCGATGTTAAATCCCAGCTATCTTCACTTCCGCCAGTTGCTGTTTGTGGGCGTGGCGATAAGTATGGTGATAGTGTCCTCCTTGTTGTTGATCTCTTACCTCAAGCCGTGGGGGCAGCGGCGAGCTCCAGGCGCTCAACGTCAGTCCTAAGGAAAGATTTCACGTATCTTTGTCACCCACAGAGTAGCTCCTGGACCATAGTTCCGGTAACCTTTGACTCCCCATCGCCTTGGAGGAGTACCTCAATCCTTGGCGGGTACATCCTATTGCCCACAACTTGGGTACGACATAACAGCCTCAAGCACTGGATCTCTTCCCCGTATGTAATCGGCAAAGGTAAGTGGGATAAGAACATCAGGATGAAAAGTGTCTACTCCTTTGAGTTCAGGTAGCCCGTACTCGGTGCTCATTTCAAAGAACTTTGTTGAGTAGATAACTGTTAGATTGAGGTTTGGTGTTATAAGACTCTCAATGGCGTGTGCAAAGCAGTCTGGCTCTGATCCTGTTGGTTCACCGATGAACAGTGCCTCGGTCTGTCCCTTAAGCTGAACCGCATGCCAAACAGCTGCGGAGTAGGTTGTGTTGCTAACCAGGACAAACAAGCGGCCAACCTGGTTGATGTCCTCGATCCTGGCAAGGTCTGAAAAGAAAGCCTCCGCAATGCTGAACTCCCCACCTCGATTTCGCCGCAGGTCGATGACGAGTTTCTCAATATCATACTCCCGTACGTCCTGCATCAGCTTGTCTGCAAAACCTCCAAAGGACGGATCTTTAGTGTGCCGACAGGAGTTATATTGGAAGTACAGTAGCTTGGACTCAGGGTAGTGCTCATACCAGAATGCTTCGCTTTTCCGAAGCCATAGTGGGCGCTCTTCGCCCTCCAGCAGGTGTCTCCAACTAATCTGCTTGCGGTCAAGCGGTTGAAGGGTAATCTTAAGATCACCGCCAGTCTCGTCCATGAGCGTAAAGATGACCTCCTCGTCATCGGCAATCCCAAGTCCCCTCAGAGTGATTGGGCTTCTCATCCAAAGAGGTACCAGCCAGTTTGCGTGAAACACATTGGCGGCAGGAACGATGGGCAGAATTCGTTGCCACACCTCATCGACTGCGTAACCATTAATGTTCACAAGCTTCTTACCCAAGGTTTCTTGGGCAATTGCTTCATCTGCGGAGACGATGTAAAGCCCCTCAGGAAACTTAGTCAGCGCTATTGGAAATATCACCTGTAGCTGATTATCCTCAGGCTCAGGTAGCGACATTAGAAAAGTATGGGAATCGCCAATCGAAACCAGAATCTCCTTGAGCCTTAGCCGCACCTGCAGGTCAGACAGTCTAGGAAGGTCGTCAATTAGGCCGTTGAATTGCTGCTGCCACTCTTTTGCAGAGATCTTGAAGAACAGGTTGGGGTGGTGATCAGGAAGAGAATGCTCGATGTAGCTAATATCCTCAATCCACAGCTGCATTTCCTGCTCACTCATAGCCGGCGTATGACAGCCAACCGCAGCATGGAAAACACAGCTTATCACCAAGACCATGATAAGATGACGAGTGTATCTCACCGTGCCTACTCCTCTCTGGTATCTCCTGTGTACTCACCAGCTGGTTTACTGAGTTAAGACAGATTACGCGGTTTGTGTACAGCGTAGAGGAGGCCTTGAGTTGGTGGGAGATGATCGGTAAACCCCCCTCTCCCACCCCTTGCCCTCTCTGGTGAACTAAGCCGGGCAGCATGAAAGCTGCCCGGCCAGTTATTCTCGAACGCTGACTACTAACGCCAACCCACTTTGCTACGCGGGAGGTTCCCCCGCCTTGCCTGATCGCCAGTTGCGGGCCCGCAGGAAGATAGCCCCCAGGGCAACCAGGGCCGCCAGCCCCAGACTACCGTAGAGTACGATGTCCATTATGCTAATGGATGGGGCGGGTTCCGTTTTCAGGAACCAGTCGTTGGGATCAACCACTACTGCATCTACCTCAAATGGGGTTTCAAGCGACAGCTCGTTTTCGCCTGGCTCTAGCGCGATCTCGGTAACCTCTGACTGCCCATCGCCCTGGAGGAGCAACTCAATCTTGGGCGGGTGATGGGAGCCCAGGGAGTTCAGGGTAAAAGTTGTAGTGAAGGATTGGCCTTCCTGGCCGGCGGTGCCTGCGGGTTCGCTCTTGAGGTCGTCGACAGCGAACTGGGCAACCCCTGTCTTCGCCATCCAGTCATCGATGAACTGGTTCAGATCCAGGGTGCTGAAGCGATTTACAGCCCGTTTGAAATCCCTGATCTCGATGGGCTGGTAGTTCCGCGCCGGCCAGCTGGTGTAGACCTCGCGGAGCAGGGTGAAGAAGTTGTTGTCGCCCATCAGGTACCGCAGTTCGTGCCAGAACCAGGTGAACTTGAAGTAACGAATGGCTCTGATCTCCGGTGTCATGTCCGCTCCTACGGTCTCTGCTATCAGCAGTTCCTCGCTATCACTTACGATGTCCAGGTAACGCTGGCCCTTGTCAAGGAGGAAGTTCATGGCTCGGTCGCTGCCGTGGTGGTCCTCCAGGATTAGATGAACCTTGTACTCCGTAAGAGATTCCAGGGCGCTGGGCCAGCCCTGAATCCCCCTCAGAATCAGCCAGCTGTGAGCTGTCTCATGGTACACCAACTCGTCAAGGGCCGAGGCCGCGGTAATGAGGTGGGGTGACAGTTCTGTGGCAAAGGCGATCAGGCCCGGGATGCTGATCCCCCCGCCGTGGTATTTGGGCAGCTCCACAACTGTCCAGTCCCTGCTGATGGGTTCTCCCAACAGGGGCTCTAGGGTCTCGTAGGTCTGAGACATCCAGACGGGAATCATCTCCAGGTACTCCGGGTCATAGTAGAGGACATCAAGGACCGTTCCCGCCACCTCTACCTGGGTCTCCTGGTATGGCCCTGCAAACAACCGGAGCTGGAACGGGTCTTCGACGGCGGGTTCGGCAATGGCCCAGCCTTCGGGAACCTCGACCGTGTATTGGGGCTCCGGCCGGTACGAACTCCTTCCATCCTTGGCAAAGAACCAGAAGTCTACTGTGATGTTGTAGACCCCTTCTGGAGTGATGCCCGTCATCAGGCGGTCACCGGGGTAGGCGTTGGCATCAGTGATTATCTCGCCCTCAATGACAATGGTGAACACATCGCCATCGGTTCGAGGCTGGTCAAGTTTGAGATCCCAGGCGCGCCAGGGCCCGTTGGTTCCTATCTCCCGGATGGTACCAGAGGGGACTACCTCCCTTACATGGAACTCGTTATGCACCCGGCCTGGCGGGAGGATCAAGACCACCCTCTGGGCATTCTCTACGGCAGGTACAGCCGTGAGCTCCGCCCTGAGGAGCAGTTTCCACTCCTCCGGTACCACCTTCACATCGTAGACAGCCCGCTGGATCTCGAAGTCGTAAGACGGTGTGTAGTCAGCGCTGGCGACGCCAGCCAGGCCGACTTGGGCTATGAAACAGACGGTTAGGATTACCGCGGTAGCCCTGCTTGCCCCGGGAACAGAGAAGAACCTCATGTGTCGCACCTCCGCATTGTGATGTGCCAGTCCTGGGTTCCACCGACCAGGGGAGGGGACCCCGTCAGGGGGTCTGCCTCTCCAGGTTAAGAAACATGCGGAAACAATACCAACATATTCAAGGGGGTGTCTATCATTTCCTCCTAAGAGGGATGCGGCAACCTCCCGTGGAAAAATGTAGCAGTCAACCCGTGAGGAGTACTTAAAGGAGGGGAAAGCCGTGAAGAAGAGGTTCAAGGAGATTGACGTGGAGCGCATCAACATTGTGGAGGAAGACGGCACGCTGCGGATGACCATCTCTAACAGGGAGTCGGCACCGGACTGGGACATTGACGGCGAGGTCTATGCTCGCCCGAAGCACGCGGGGATCATCTTCTATAACGATGATGGGGTTGAGTGCGGCGGGCTGGTTTTTACAGGCAGCAACCACAACGGGAAGCCCGAGGCAGGGATGAGCTTAACCATGGATCAGATTAACACTGACCAGGTTATCGGTATCCAGTATAGCGATGGCGAGGACGGCCGCAGCTACGGGATTCGCATCTGGGACCGGCCCGAGGCTGAGAACCTTGATCATTTCAAGAGGGTGGCAAGGGTCAGGGCCATGAACGAAGGCCCAGAGAAAGATAAAGCGATGAAGGAATTGAACGACGCCATCAGTAGTGGCGAGTTGGACTTCAGAAAGCACCGCATGTTCATGGGAAAGAACAGCGCTGGGGAGGCCATCGTGTCTATGAATGATAGCAAGGGCCGCCCCCGGATCAGGATGAAGGTCGATGTCAATGATATGCCCCGGCTGGAGTTCCTCAATGAAGATGGAGACGTCGCCTACAGCTTTCCCCCTGATGAAGTGGGGTGAAACGGAAGGCGCATCGTCGCCCTCCTCACTTAAGTGAGGCTTTACTTGTCTCTCAGCGGCACTACCCAGATGGTGGTGCCAGCGTTGGCCGGCTCCTGGGGGTTCGCCTGATTGACGCTGGCAAAGATGACGCAGTTGGGCAGGTGAAGGGCGTCACGACTGGTTCGGTTGCCGCAGGTATAGGAAAAGGACGCCAGTCTGTTGCTTTCCCAGAGGAGCTCTTCGGTACTGTCTGAAAACACTCGCCAGACCTGATCGAGCCTGTGCTCCCGTTTGATGCCTGGTCCAGTTGTCGGCAGTATGTCATAGACGCTCCTGACCACGATCCTTGTCCGAGAAGTCGTTGCATCCACTATTGTGGGCGCGCTAAGAAGCCTGTCGCTCCAGTATGTCTCTCCGTCCTCAGAGGTGAACCCCTTGGTTTGGCGGGCCCAGAAGTCGTCTTCCTTGACGTGGGTCAGGGCCTGGCCCTCAATGTCATACTGGAACCCCTCGCGATCCGGGGCGGAGACGGGCCCGGGTATCATGGGGCAGAGGTAGTGCCCCTCAATTCCCTGCTCTCCCCAATAGAGGTTCATGACAATCCTGTTTTCATCTATCTCTGGCGCTAGCAGTAGTTGATCATCGCCGGTGGCCAGGTTGAGTTCTCGCAGTTGGCGGACGACGACCCCGTGGGTCAGTTCGTCCCACTTGATGCCTCCACCGTCGGCGATGGGCCCAACGGCATAGGCCAGCCTGTCGCCAGAAGGACTGAAAGCGGGCCTGGGGTTGATTAGCCAGTCGGCCACGTCTGGGGCTTCAACGTGGAGCATTCTCTCGGCCAAACTACCCCCTTGCTGCAGCTTGCTCCTATCGATCACCCACATCTCCTGCCAGCCCGCGGCGGCACTGCCGTTTTCGACCGAGTGAACGTTCTCCTCGTCACCATAGCCGACAACCAGGTGCCGCCCGTTGTCAGACCACTCCCGCACCTCAAGAAGTCCACTCACTAGCGCCTCTGGGAACAGCAGGTCCCAGGTGTCGCCGGTAAGGGTATCAATCAGCTTCATACTGGCGCTGGTTCTCTGGAGCCAGGCCACAATGGTCCTGTCAGGCGTCCAGCGCAGCGTTGGAATGTAGGCGGGGAGGGACTTCGTCAGCCCGCTGGTCAGGAGCGTTGCCTCACCACTCCTGAGGTTCACCTGCCAGAGCCCAGGGGCTGCCTGCAGCACCGCCACGGGGTCTGCGGCCTGGTGGTCGGCGAGACGGACAAAAACGTAGCTCTGCTCAAAGGTCAGCCACTTGTAGCTGGCTACCGTCTGGACCACGCCTGTATCTGCGATATAACTGCGGAAGTGGACGGTCATCAGGCGGGGGCCGCGGCTAAAAACCTCAAGGGGATCGTCCATGTATTCAAGTGTGGCTACAGTATAGTAGAAGATGCCGCCAGAGGCGTCAACGGGCTTGGGAGTGCCTGCTTCACTTGCCTGTGAATCCGATGCTGCCTGGCTCCAGCCCAGCATGGAGATGGAGTTGATGGCGCTAAAGAGGGTGTTACCGGTGGATTCTATGCGCTCAAGCTCAACTACTCCTCCCGTTGATGTGTCAATTGCCCACAGCTTGGCTTGAGTGGCCCCATCTCTGCGGAGGATCAGGTGCTGCCCTTCAGGAGACACGTTGAACCAGTCACGGGTGGTGTTGGCATCAGACGGCAACGGTCCAATGGAGATCAGGCCGTCGGTGTTGTTGAGTCCCCATCCCTCAACCGGCACAGGAGAGGCCAGCCATGATGGCTCTTGGGCGAGCTTCTCAGGGGGTAGTGGCCCTGCCTCGAGAAGGAGCGTGTCCAGAGCACCGTTAAAGAACCGTGCCAGTTCATCAGGGCATCTGTAGCGGGCGCCGGTGTCAGGGTCTAGCAGTTCTCCTCCCTGACGCCGGTAGTCAAAGGAGGCACTGCCGAAGGTGATGAGGCCATCGGGGGCTGCCGCCGGCGTCTCCCCCGTGTCCACAAACATGGCTTCTCCAAGGAGGGCCTTGATGCGGCTCCACTGGTAGGTGATGCGTAGGGGTTTCAGTTCCTCTGATGTAGGGGGTGTCAGCGCTGCGCCTAGCTCGATGGTGATGGATCTGGCGTCGGAGGGGACTGAAATCCCAGGACCAGGGTCTGCTGTCTCGGGGTCTTCGCCTAGACCTTCTTGCTTCTTGTCGTAGGTGGTGTCTGTATCGCCCCCGGCCTGGGACTGCTCCTGGAGGGCGTCGACTATGGCGTTGAGTCTGGCCGCCAGATCGTCGGGACAGCGGTACCAGAGAAGGGATTCTGTATCCAGCAGACGGCCTGTTTCGCGAAGGTAGAGCAGATTAAGGGCAGCGCTATCTCTTGAGATAAGGGTGACTGCGGCGTCACCTTCAGGAATAGGGAGGTCTGCCTCAGCCAGGAAGGGGGCTCCCCCCAGGGGCTGAGCCAGGGCCCGGACCTCGGCGGGATCTCGTATCTCAATGGTTGCGTCCTCATTCTCGCCCTGATCTACCTTGCCTAAGGTGATGGTGATGGAAGTTGCCTCCGCCGGGTCGAAGCCTGCCCTCTTGGCAAGGTTTCCCCCGCCAGTGCAGCCCCCTGCCACTGTGAGGATGATGAGAATCAGTAAAGCCAGTTGAAGACCGCGCTTCATGGCCACCCCTCCCTGCAGAATCTTGCCACCTGTGCCGCTATTCTCCATTATTTGGCTCTATTCCTGTTTGTCGCTGTCTATTCCTCTTTTCGGGTGGCAGCTGCCAGGGAGGGGACAGGGACCAGGTGTGGAAGACATTGTGGAGGGAATAGCGAGAAACGAGCTGGAGGGATTCCCTGATGCAGAAGACGGAGATACTCAACCTCATCAGAGAAGAGTGCAATGCGGTTCCAGACACATCAGCCGCCACAGACGGAGTGGCCCGGAGGGTGTATTCCAAGCTGCCTGCTGACGACGGGGAACTAGTAGACCTGCTGGACTTCCTGGTCTCCACCGGGGAGTCGAGGATGCTCTGGTTCGCCAGCGTCTGGATCAAAAGGCGGGGGCTCTACCGACTCGAGTACATGCCGACCTACGAGGGATGGCTCCACGACCACGTCACCCGCTGGGGTATCTGCGATGTCTTCTGCTATCGAGTCCTGAATCCAATGCTGGAGCGGCACCCCCAGCTCTTTAAGAGGGTAATGGCCTGGGCTGATTCCCCAAAGACCTATGTCCGGCGGGCGGCCCCCGTGAGCCTGCTGGTGTCGGGCCAGAGCTTCCGCGTCAACAGCAGCCTGGACCGGGTCCTTGCCATCGTGCGGAAACTGAAGCATGACGAGGAAGACCATGTCCAAAAGGGCGTTGGCTGGCTCCTGAAGTATGCCTATCTCACCTATCCAGAGGAGATCCATCAGTACCTGAAGGAGAATGTAGATAATCTGCCCCGCCTCATCTTCAGGTACGCCCTGGAGAAGGCACCTGAAGAGGTCAGGAAGGAGCTAATGAGCCTGTAGCTAGGAACCCGCAGGCCGATGCGAAGATGTGTGGAACCCGATCCAAGGAGACTGCTATGAGCAAACAGTGGGAAGCAATTGACGCAGTTATGGACGCCTGTCTGAAGCACCCCCAGGTTCAGGCCATGTTCCTCAAGGGGTCCTTGGCCAAGGGGACAGGGGACGACTTCTCAGACGTGGACTTTTACTGCCTGGTGGATGAGGGAGGGGAAGAGGGGTTCCTTTCTGAGCGCCTTAATATCCTCCGGAGCTACCGCCCCCTGATATACTGGAGCGAGGCCAACTTCGTTGCTCCGCAGATTGTCGCCGTCTTCGACAACGGACTCCACTTTGACCTCTACACGGCAACCGAGCGCCGGTTCCCCCTTGTGGGGGGCTTCAAGGTGCTGGATGACCCTGGCCAGCGGCTGGAGCAGTTCCGGGACAGGATCAAGGAGCCCCGGCTGTCGAAGGAACAGGTGGAGACAAGGTTTGGCTCCTTCAGTTTCACCCTACTTGAGTTTGAGGCCGCCTGGCGCAGGGATGACCTGACCTGGGCAGCGCGGCTGGCCAGCCATCTCTCGGGCGATTTGGCGGTGCTGATGCGCCACCTCTACGACCCCAGTGAGGGCCAGCTCGGGATGAAGCGCCTGGAGGGTTTCCTGCCCGGTCCAGTAAAGGACCAGTGGCGCCAGGCCATTGAGGAGTGCTTCCTTGACAGCCTACCCAAGGGTATTGTTTTTATGTGCCAACTGCTGAAGGATACCTGCGCGAAGCTACAGGCCCGGGAAGAGCTTGACCTGGACTGGCGGTTGTTTGGGTACATGTTAGAGAGGATTAGGGACCTTCAGAAGGAGCTGTTCGGTTCCCAGGGCTAGAGACCGGAGAGGGCCATTACAAGGAAAGGCCATGCCCATAGGAGGGGAGAGCAGAACCTATGAAATACGCAGCCAGATGCGGTATCCACTGCGATGACTGTGACTACAGGGAAAAGACCAACTGCCCCGGCTGTCATGAGGCCAAGGGCGAGATGTTTTGGGGCCAGTGCGAGCTGGCCAAGTGTTCCATGGAGAAGGAGCTTGACCACTGCGGCCAGTGCGAGGACTTTGCCTGCGATCTACTGAAGTCCTTCGCATATCATGAAGAGCAGGGCGACGATGGCCAACGCATCGAGAACCTGAGAGTAACCAGGTCCTAGAGATACCTTACACCGCCCCTTAGGGACAGACAGAAAATGCTGGGATGGAGGGTTAGCATGATTCTTGCAGTGTTACTGGCCAGCGGGATTATGGCCTACGTTGTCTACCAGGACGCTTTGCTCTCTGATGGCAACCGGGACAGGGCCGTGGCTTGGGCCCTGGGTACCCTTTTCGCGGGGCTCGTTATCCCCTTCCTCGGGGGCCTCATTGTCCTTATCGTCTATTTTGCGGCGGGGCGGGGCGGACACGCCCTTTCGATGGGGCTGGACTGTGAGGTCTGTGGGAAGTCGAACCTACCCCAGGCCAGAATCTGTCAGTACTGCGGTGAACCCCTTCGTCGTGACAGGCGCTATAGGATTTGCCCCGACTGCCATCGCTCCTTTGATGAGGAGTCAAGATTCTGCCCTTTCTGCGAGGTCGAGCTTCAGGATTGGACGCCGCCAACCCCTGCCGGGAACATACACTTCAGAACCTGTCCTGCCTGTGGAGCAAGGAACATGAATCACCGCGAGGACTGCTGGCAGTGTGAGACCCCCTTTGACAAAGGGGTGAGTGAACTCCTCAGTGATATTAAAGAAACCCCGGCGGGCAAGTGACCTCTTTTGGCTGCCAGCAGGAAACCTTCCTTAACATGGACTGAGAGGAACAACTGCTGGTCGACTTCAAGAGAGTGCAATGTTATCGGGTGGAATCTCCCCGCTTGGCTTCGGATAGCAGTCCGGAGTAGAGTTCTTCTGATGTTGTGGCAGACACGCCCTGGTTTAACGGACTATTTCTTGTAGACTCGCTTTCCTCGTCAGGTAAGTACTCAGCCATGGTCTCCTTGATGCGTCCCTCGACCCTCTCCTTGAGATCGTCACTCACTTTGCAGACAGTAAGGTAGTAAAGCATAATAAGGGGGCTACGCAGCAGCTTGAGCATGTCGTTGTGGGCCTTGTCTGGAAGCGCCCCATGAACATATCTATGAACTGTTATCTTGCCCCAACCAAGCAGTTCGGACATTTCTGTCTGAGTGAGTCCGTAGGCCGTTAGTAGTTCCTTGATCTCGTCAGGTTTTAGTATCCCTTCATCCTGGCGGTACAGGTCAAAGGCTTCGTTATCGATTCTGTCCTCAAGGTCTTCCAGGTACAATTCAGAACCGCAATGCGGGCACAGAGCTGCTGCGCCGTCAATCTCATACTTCCTGTCCCTGACCTGGACTAATAGCGCCCGCGGTTCCACGCTAGCATCCACAAACTCTTCACACTGGTCGCAGTATATCTGTGGGGGCTTCTGGTCCGATCCTTTCATACTCAGTACCCTCCTTTCTCTAGCCTACTCATCTTGTTCCCCTGTCCCGCCATTATCATATGATAATCAGCACAAGAAATCAACCTGACAACATGCTTGACTTAACCTGGGTTCGGTATAAGATAGCCACAGGGGATCATGTGGTGCGGGGCCTACGGAATGAGAGGGGAATGGCATGTTCCTGGCAATAGACACCGGCAACTCGGACATCAAGGGCGGGCTCTTCGACGGAGAGACCCTGGTTCACCGTTGGCGGATGCCGACACCAGACTTCGCCTCTTTCCTTGCGCCCTTTACGACGCCCTTTTCGGACCCTGCGGGAGCTGCTGACAGCAGCGAGCCCTCGCTGCCAGCCCTGGACAGCGTCTCCGCCGTCTACGTCAGCAGCGTTGTCCCAGGGGTCAACCACGCGCTCGCCCAGTTGATCGAGAACACCCTCGCGTTGGACCCGGTCTTCATCAGTGCCAACATGGGGGGGACCGGCATCACCTTTGGGGGCGTCGATCCCAGTGAGCTGGGGGCCGACCTCTTTGCCAACGCCGTTGCCGCCCATTCCCTCTTCAGGGGTGAGGACTGCCTCAGCGTCGACCTTGGTACCGCCTCCACCTTCTGCGCCATCAACGGCGACGGTCTCTACCGGGGCACCACCATTGTTCCCGGAATGCGCCTATCCCTGGAGGCCCTCACCGCTGGCGCCGCCATGCTCCCAGAGATCCCCCTGGCCCCCACTAAGAGCATTATAAACACCGACACCGTCTCCTGCCTCCAGTCGGGCATCTACTATGGCTACAGCGCCCTGGTAGACGGGCTGGTTGAGAAGATCAAGGCTGAGCAGGGCCCCCGCCGGGTCATTCTCACCGGCGGCATCGGGGCGGTGCTTGCTCCTCATCTCAAGTCCGTTGACGACCACATCCCCGATCTGACCCTTCAGGGCCTGCGCTTCATTTACCAGCGGTAGCTCGCAATGTAAGGCGCTACTCCCACTAGCCGCTTGCTAGCCTCGCAGTTCCCGCGCAATCTGCCGCAAGCTGTCGCCAGATAATGATTGCGGTATTCAGACTAGTCTGATAGATTCAGGGGTGGATGGTTACCCACAGCCAGTCCAATCGCCGCACCAGTCGGTGCCTCGAATGCCCCAGTTGTTCTCGCCTTAATCCTGTCCCAGCGGTACTATCCGCCACTGCCCAGGCATATTATGATGGGCAAAAATCATTCGGGGGTGGTTAAAGGATGAAGCTACGGAGAATGCTCCTGGTACTGCTGGCGCTGGCGATTGTGCTCCTGCCGGCTCTGGGCGCCATAGCCGCTACGGCGGTGCCAATGGAGGAGGTCCTGATCGGCTTTAAGGGGGCGGCTGATCCCGCTCTGGTCAGGGCCCATGGAGGAGAGGTAACCCACGAATTCATCTACATGCCGGTGGTGGCGGCTGAGCTGCCTGCCGCCGCCGTCGAGTCCCTGCAGAATAACCCCAACATTGCCTATGTTGAGCCCAATCACAAGGCCTATGCCATCGGCCAGGTCCTGCCCTGGGGCGTCGACCGGATTGACGCCGATGTGGTTCACACGGGCGGCCAGTTGGCGACAGGGATCAAGGTAGCGATCCTGGACACCGGCATCGACGGCAGCCACTCGGACCTGACTGTGCTTGGCGGCTACAACTACATCGACAACACAACCAACTGGCAGGATGACCACGGTCACGGTACCCACGTTGCCGGTACCGTGGCGGCCCTGGACAACACCATCGACGTCATCGGCGTCGGCCCTGAGGCGGCCCTCTACGCCGTCAAGGTCCTGGACTCCGGCGGTAGCGGCTCCTACGACGGCATCGCCGCGGGCATTGAGTGGGCCATAACAAATGGGATGCAGGTCATCAACATGAGCCTCGGCGGCAGCTCTGACAGCGAGACCCTTCGCACCGCCTGCCAGAACGCCTATAACGCAGGCATCGTGATTGTGGCCGCCGCCGGCAACAGCGGCAATCCCGCTGGCAAGGGCGACAACATCGGCTATCCTGCCAAGTATGAGACGGTCATCGCCGTTGGCGCCACCGACAGCAGCGACAAACGGGCCAGTTTCTCTAGCACCGGTCCTAACCTGGAGATCATGGCGCCCGGCGTCAGCATCCTCAGCACCGCCCTGGGCGGCGGAACCACAAGCATGAGCGGCACTTCAATGGCCTCGCCCCATGTGGCTGGCGTTGCCGCCCTGGTGATTGCAGCCAACCCGGGGATAAGCAACGTTGACGTCCGCGCCACAATGAACAACACCGCTGAGCCCATCGGCAACGGCGATCCGAACCTCTATGGTAATGGACTGGTGGACGCGGAAGCGGCTGTCACCGGTTCCTCCGGTGGTGGGGGAGACGGTGGCGATGGCGGGGCCCTCTCTGTCTCGATTGTCACCAACAAGACCACCTACACCCTGGGAGAGACCATCAGCATAACCACCGCCGTAACCGATGATACTGGCGCCGCCGTTGAGGGCGCTACGGTGGACTGCACCATCACCACCGCCAGCGGCAGGGTCTATGCCAGTTCCGCCGCAACAGACTCCGCCGGTCAGGCCTTCTTTAGCCTCAAGACCAAGAGGCCTGACGGTGTTGGCACCTACACCATTGACGCCGCCGCCAGCAAGACCGGTTACACCAGCGGCAGCGCCAGCACGACGGTGGAGGTCCAGTAGAGGAATAGGGCTGCGGGATTGAGCAGTAAAGCCCCTGCCTTCGGGCAGGGGCTTTCGATGTCATGCTGCGCCATCCTGTGGCCTGATCGGGTTCTCAGTAGCTGCCCTGCTCCTTACCTGTTGCTTTCTGCTGAGAGAGGGCGACCTCCAGGGCCGATAGTCTCCCGCAAACCCGGTCTGGGTGGAAAGTGCCGCCTTCAAGCATCTCCAGGGTTGATCCCACCATCCGGGCCATTGCCGCCTTGACCAGGTAGAGATGGAGGATCTCCATGGAATACTCCTGGCTTTCGCTGTCTGAGTCATTGTAGGTTTTTAAGGCCTGGGCGACCCGCTCTGATGCGCACGATCCCTCAGACCGCCAGAGGCAGGTCCAGTAGAGGAACTGGGCGAGAGAGTAGAGCTCATGGTCGCAGTCGGGGGTGAAGTCGATGGTGGCCCGGGCGACGCCGTCGACAAAGATGATGTTTCCGGCGGGGTCGGCGTGAACCAACTGCTTCGGGGCGAATCTCAGAAAGTCGCTGTTCTCCGTCAGCACCCTGGCTGCCATGCGCAGCAGGGCCTTGTCGCCGTCGCCAAGACTACACTGATTGATGATGGGGCCGATACTGTTAAGCATGAACTGAACCGACCGGACCCGATCCCAGTTGTTCACCGTGGCCAGCTCGCCTGGGGCAAAGGGAACCTTCTTCAGGGCTTCATTGTAACGGCGCAGGAAGGCAACGGCCGACCGGAACTCCTCATCGCTGTAATCTTCTTCCAGGGCATCACCGGGCATGTAGGTGAAGAGGGCAAAGCCGTCGGGGGTCATCAGGCTGCCGTCTTTGGTGGGAACGACCTTCCCGTGAGGAAACCCATGGTCTGTTAGCACCGCCTGGACCTTATTGTAGATCTCCACGAAGTCCGCCCTGCCCACCTGCTTGAGGATGTACTTGCCGCTGGTGGTAACAACGAGGCTGCTGGGGTTGCTCTTGGACGTGTCGTGGATGGATGTGACTGGGCCAATATTGTATTGGTCTCTGAGGGTTTCTCTGATGTTCATGGGCTTCTCTTCGGTGTGCCGCAGAGGCATTCCTGCCGGTCCGGTCGGGCAACCCAGGCAAAGGCCGACAAAGAGCCACCGCAGAGAAGGGTTGCGCCAGCCGATGCAGAAGAAGTCTGTGGTTTATATGCCAATATGTGGAGAGGGGACACCGGGGATTGACTGGTTGAGGAGGTCTGTTATCGTTGCTAAATCCAAAGGTTCTGTATCGAGTGCTTGTGATACTGTCACTCCTTGTCTTTGCTGTGTCAGGCTTGAGCTGTACCCGGTCGGAAGTAGCCGAAGAGGAACACGGGCAGCCACAGATGTCGCTGTTCTTCAGTGGGGTTGCGCTCCCCGGCGAGGCTGAACTGGTAGTCCCTGCCGACAGACTGGACGCCTTCCCCGCCGAAGCCTGGGTCCTCAAGGGTTCCCAGGAGCAGGTAGTTGAGTTCTATCAGGATAATAAGATGATTCGGCAGGCCGGCTGGTCTCTGGAGCGGGGCGGGTCAGGGACAGATAGTGCCACCGGTGAGACAGTCTTCTACCGACTTTGGAGGCGAGACTCAGACCAGGTTGTTGTCTCAATAAGGTCGGTGGATGACGTCAGCACAAGGATTATCCTGGCAACACCCGTCATCTTCCCGGACAAATGGCTGAGTTCAGCGGTTCACAGGGCCGCGGACGCCGTTGGTCCCCTTACCGGTGTCGACCTTGAGAGAGTCACGGAGTTGCTGGCGCCCGGAGAGAATGTAGAAGATCTCTCTGGCATTGCTGAGCTCGCGAATCTCACTACTCTTGACCTGTCCCGCAACCGGATCAGCGATATCGGACCCCTGCGCCACCTCTCTTCTCTAGAGGTGCTTGATCTACGAGATAATCACGTAAGGGATATTCAGGCCCTGGCCAGGGAGGACCTGCCCAACCTGAGACTGCTCTACCTGGAAAACAACGATATCAATCTGGCAGCGGGCACCCCTGACCGGGCCGTTGTCGATAACTTACTGGCCAGCGGCTGCGACGTGCAGGTGGCCTTCCCGGAAGTCCCGGGGGAGCTCGCTGCAGTGCCGGGCACTGGTTTCGCTACATATCAGGACAACCCTGTCGAGATTACTCCCGCCGCCAGCGACTACCAGGTAGCCGCCGATCTGAGTAACATAACCAACAGGGATGACTTTGCCTTCTCCTCGGCAGCCCAGGAACTGCTGGTCCGGAACGGCTTTGTGGTTGTGCCCGGGAGGCACAGAGAGTACTTCATGCTCTACGAGATCAACCGCTATTCCACAATACCGAACTTCATCACCACCGACTCCCTGCTCCACAACTACCACCTGTTCTTCAGTCACCTGCTGCGGGTGATTGAGAAGGAACAACTGGTGTCTAAGTTGGAACAGCTTACTGACGCGATGCTGTCTCAGTCCCTGGAGTACTACCAGGAGCTAAAGGGCACTGCCTGGGAAAACGCTGCCATGAGGAACGTTGCTTTCTTTGCCGTTGCTGGAAAGCTGCTGGACCCCGGGATGGAGGCCCCAGCCATGGTAGCAGGGGTGGTTGATGAAGAACTGGCCCTGATTGACAGCCATCGGGGGATTGACCCCTCACCCTTGATGAACCTTGGGGGCGCCAGCACGGCTGAAGCACTAATGGAGGATTACTCGCAGTACATTCCCCGCGGCCACTACAACACCGATGAACTGTCACAGTACTTCAAGGCGATGATGTGGTATGGCAGGCTGACCTTCAGGTTGAAGAGCGAGGATGAAACCAGGTCCGCGGTGCTGATTACAAGGGCCCTGAATGAGGGTACCAACCTGGCTACCTGGGATGTGATTTACGAGCCCACCAATTTCTTTGTGGGTAAGAGCGATGACATCACCTATAGCCAGTATAAGGAGTTGCTCACCGAGGTCTACGGAGATGAGCCAGAACTAGAGGAACTCGTAAGCAGCCAGGATAAATGGGTAGCCTTCCTGGGGAGGGCGGCGGAGCTTGAGCCACCCCAGATCAACTCCATGCCCATCTTTGATGAGGAGACACACCCAGACAGGGAAAGAGAGATCAAGGGCTTCCGGTTCATGGGACAGCGCTTTACCCTTGACGCCTCGATATTCCAACGGCTGATCTACCGAGAAGTCAAGACGAACGAGACCGGGGCGAGACGGATGCTGCCTATGGGCCTGGATATTCCGGCTGCCTTGGGGTCTGAGGAAGCCTACGCTATCCTTGACTCCATGGGTGAAACCCACTACGAGAACTACCCGGAGAACATGGCCAAGATGCGGGAGTTCATTGCCAACCTGGATGGGGAGACCTGGCGGCAGAACCTCTACTGGGGGTGGCTGTATGCCCTCAGGCCCCTGATTGTCCCTAAAGGGGAGGGGTATCCCCCCTTCATGCGCAACACAGCCTGGGTCCGGAAGGAACTCAATACCTTCCTCGGCAGTTGGACAGAGCTGAAACATGACACCATCCTCTACGCCAAACAGGTCTATGCCGAAATGGGTGGGGGCTATGGTGGCGATGACCGCGGGTATGTTGAGCCTAATCCCGAAGTCTACGGCCGTGTCGCCTCGTTGGTGCGAATGACCAGAGAGGGGCTC
>Ga0209347_1002572_pt1 | contig 23559 bp, 20 predicted proteins | sample AutmiccommuBRH23_FD_187382 | JGI IMG/M metagenome (GOLD analysis project Ga0209347, IMG submission 187382) | Deep subsurface microbial communities from Mt. Terri, Switzerland - Autotrophic microbial communities BRH/23 (SPAdes) (version 2) | ecosystem: Environmental > Aquatic > Deep subsurface >...
TATTTGCTATCGGATCTACTCTCATCCTTTTTCACTTTATGATTACAAACTTAAAGCTTTCTTCTTTTTAAATTTATAACTTTGCAAACATAGGAGCTATCGGGACAGAAGATTGGAGTTTATTAGCCTTTATCTAAAAATCCCAAGGTTTTTACCCTGTCGATTTTGTTGGTTTGTGTTTCTGTAAGTTTTTCTAAAAAATAAATTTCCTTTGGAATTTCATAAGTTGAAAGAAATTTTAACTGCTGTATTTTATTTAACAAATCACCATTATTAATTCCTTCAACAATTAAAATCAGTTTCTCGCCAAGAATTTCATCCTTTTTTCCTGCAACAAAAAACCGATTTTCAATTATTTCAGCCAATTTTTCTTCAATCTGTTCGGGAATTAACTTTATGCCGCCTGAATTTATGACGTTATCAATTCTTCCCAGCCATTTAAATTCTGTTGAAGAAATGAGTTCAACCAAATCGTTGGTTACCACTTTTTCTTCTGAAATTGTTGGCGCATCAATCACCAGACAGCCTCTGTAATCCAAAGAAATTTGAATGTTTGGAAGTATTTTATACTGAGTTTGCTTCACTCTGCCCGCAATGACGTTAATTCTTTTAACGGCGATATGCGTAATGGTTTCCGTCATTCCGTATGTGGCAAAAATTTCGGTTTTTACTTCCTGAATTTTGCTTAACAATTCATTTGAAACAGTACCACCGCCGACTATCAGTTTTTTTATTTTATGGATATAAGACAAAGAATTGTGCAATTGCATAGGAACCATTGCCGAAAAATCGTAATTTTTATCGCTGTTTTTTAGCGGATTTGAAGTTGGCGCAACCACATCCAAATGCCAGCCCAAGGTTAGCGCTCTCACAAACATCATTTTTCCAGCAATATAATTTGGTGACATACACAACAATGCCGCAGTGTTTTCGGGTAAATTAAAATAGTCACCCGTAGCTTTGGCGCTGTTAATCATATGGATTTTTTGAAGCGGAATGGTTTTCGGATTTCCAGTAGAACCTGAAGTTTTCACTTCAACAAAAGGTGTTGCATCAAACCAATCCGTTAAAAAATCAGCCACTTCTTCAGAAATTCCTTTGGAAAAATCGATCAGTTCATTTACAGTTTGAAATGATTTTCCCTGTAATTTAAATGCGTTATGAAATGGACTTTTAACTTTTAACATTTAACTTATAACTTTTAACTTTTTCCCGCAATAAACTCATCTTCCTTAAATTCTATCGGTTTAAATACATGGCCAAACAATTTTTCTTTCCAGTTTGTCCATCCATATTTTTTTGAAAACAACAACAAAATCAGTGGATACAATATAAATACCGGCACAAACATTTCCCAATCAATGGAAGGTTCAGAAATATCAACCAATAAAGCATCGGTTTGAAAAACAGTCCAGTTTGTGGTGACCAAAACCGCTGCAACAACATTGTTTGCCGCATGAAAACCCAATGCCAATTCGGTGCCTTCATCCATCAAAGTAAAAATTCCCAGCACCAAACCTGTTCCAATATAATATACCATAATAAACCAGCCCAATTTTTCCACTTCCGGATTTAAACCGTGCAACAAACCAAATATTGCGGAAGTTAACATGAGCGCCACAAACGAATTTTTAAACCAGGTTCCAAATCCTTGCATTAAATATCCGCGAAACAACAATTCTTCCATACTGGTTTGTATGGGTAAAAACAAGAAAGATATCAGCAATAAAGTGAAAAACGGAATGGGTTTAAAATTCCAAATATAATCTTCGGGCGCCATAAAATAGCCAATAGCCACCATTAAAAGTCCGACTATTGCCCAAACTGAAAACGCGTAGAAAAATCGTCCCCAATCAACTTTTTCCCTGCTGGTAATTAGCGACACTATTTTTCTTTTATGAATTAATTTTATGCCTAAAAACAAGGACAACAATCCGAATAAAAAAGTAGCGATCACCAATAAAAGATACAAATTTGCATTAATGCCTAAATCGGAAAAATTTTTGCCGGCAGACAGCATAAAAGTTTCCATATCGCCAGCATACATAAAGGCAACTACCGAAATAGGAATGATTCCCACAATTTGCCAACCAAAAAACAGTAACATTAAAGTGAATAAGTAGGCAGTCCACGCGTTATCACCCTTATAAGCTTGTTGTATAAATTTCATTTTTATAATTTAACGTTCCATTTTATTTTGTTGTTGTAATGCAAATGTTCTCCTTTTACTTCTAGCGGACTTTCGAAATTATTGGTAAACAAACTTCCTGTTCCCAAACCTTGCGGCATGTTGTTTTTCAACGTGTAAGTCCACTGTGCAATGGCGTTAAGTCCAATATTGCTTTCCAACGCCGAGGTAATCCACCAGCCAATATGTTGTGTTGCAGCCAGCTGAATCCATTCGGTGCTTCCTTTAAATCCGCCCACCAAACTGGGTTTCAGAATAATATATTGCGGCTTTATTGTTTGTAGCATTTTCTGCTTTTCTGTTACATTAAAAACACCTATTAATTCTTCATCCAACGCAATTGGAATGGGTGTTTTTGCGCATAATTGGGCCATTTCATGAATTTGGCCCTGTTTTATGGGCTGTTCAATGGAATGAATTTCCAAATCGGACAATCTTTTTAATTTTTCCAAGGCTTCTGACGGAAGAAATCCGCCGTTTGCATCAACTCTCAGTTCAATTTCTTCTGATGAAAATTCATTTCTGATGCTTTTCAACAAAGAAATTTCTGTTTCAAAATCGATGGCTCCTATTTTTAATTTAAGGGTTGAAAAACCCGCTTTTATTTTTTCAAAAACTTGCTGTTTCATAAACGCTTCGCTTCCCATCCAAATCAACCCGTTTATTTTTATGGCATCTTCAGATTTGGTAAATTTCGAAGGAAACAATTCAAAAAGATTTTCGCTTTTAATTGATAAAAATGCCTGTTCCAATCCGAATTGAATGGAAGGAAATTCAATAAGTTCGGCAAGTAATCCATCAATATTTTTATTGATATTTTCGCAAAGCCAGGCCAATTTTTCTTCATAATCGGGCCTGTCGTCGGCACTTAATCCTTTAAAAACCGCGCATTCACCAAACCCAACTTTATCGCCATCAACCACTTTTAAAAAATAGGTTTCCTTGGTGCGTAAAACACCTCGCGAGGTACCGCTTGCCTGTTTAAAATTTAAAAAATATTTTTGAAAAAATGCCTTCATTATTTTATTAAACGCGAAAGATACAAAATTTGAAAATTTATTTTATATTGGCATAAGAAATTAAAACTGTTTTATGGAGCTGCCTGAAATACCAAATTTGATTTATTACGCGATTCCTTTTTTTATCGTAACGGTGATAATTGAAGGCATTGCCATTTTCAAAAAAAATCCTGAAGGCTACAACATTAAAGATACTTTTGCTTCTTTGACAATGGGAGTTGGCAATGTTTTGGTTAATTTGTTGAGCAAATTGATCGTAGTTTTTGTAATCACTTTTTTATACGAAAATTTTAGATTGGCCACCATTCCATTTACTTGGTGGGCCTGGTTGTTGATTTTGTTTGCCGATGATTTTTGTTATTATTGGTTTCACAGAATCGGACACGAAAGTCGTTTTTTTTGGGCATCACACATCATCCACCATTCCTCCCAAAAATACAATTTAAGTACCGCTTTGCGGCAAACCTGGACTGGCGGATTTTTCAGTTTTGTGTTTTATTTGGCTTTGCCATTATTTGGTTTTCATCCTTTAATGATTTTTACGCAGATGGCCATCAGTTTAATTTACCAATATTGGATTCATACCGAATTGATTGACAAAATGCCGCGTTGGTTTGAAGCAGTTTTCAACACGCCATCACATCACAGGGTTCATCACGGATCGAATCCGTTGTATTTGGACAGAAATTATGCGGGAATTCTCATTATTTGGGATAGAATATTTGGCACTTTTCAACCTGAATTAAAGGAAGAAAAAGTAGTTTACGGATTGCATTCAAACATCAATACCTACAATCCCATAAAAATTGCATTTCATGAATGGATCGACGTTTTTAAAGATGCCTTTTCAGCAAAGACTTCTTTGGCAAACAAACTTGGCTATTTCATTAAACCGCCGGGCTGGAAACACGACGGCTCTGGATTGCTATCTGAAGATCTAAGAAAAGAGTGGCTCCAAAACCAACAAAAAGTGCTGCCCTAAAACAAAATTAATACTACAACTTGTTTTTCTATAATTTTAGACTGGCACCTATTTCAAGCAAGATCAACTCTTTTTTAGCTTTGGCAAACTTTTCAAATGCTTTTTTATGATTTATTTTTATTGGTTCGAAAGTGTCAAAATGAACGCCCAGCACTTTATTGCAGCCCAAAAACTTGGTCGCTATAATCGCTTCATCCAAACCCATCGTGAAATTATCACCTATCGGCAAAATCGCCAAATCGAGCTCACCAATTACTTGGGGAATTAATTTCATATCGTACGTTAAAGCGGTATCACCGGAAATATAGATGCGGTGATGGCTGGTTTCTATAACAAAACCACCCGGTTGTCCGCCATAACTTCCATCGGGAAAAGAACTGGAATGAACAGCATTTGTATAATGCACCGTTCCAAAATCGAATTTCCATTTTCCGCCGTGATTCATTGGATGCCCTTTAATTCTTTTGCTTTCAAAATGAGAAACGATTTCAAAATTTGAAATGACTATGGCTTTGGTACGTTTTGCGATGGCTTCAACATCTAAAATATGATCCTGATGTGCGTGGGTGATTAAAATGTAATCGGCCTGTAATTTATTGATGTCAATGTTTTTTGCCAATTCATTTCCAGAAATAAAAGGGTCAATTAAAAGTGTTTTGTCTTTTGTTTCGATACTTAAACTTGAGTGGCCTAGAAAGGTGATTTTCATGATGAGAAGTGTGTTAGATGATACCCTGCAATTTAATAAAATAAATCCATAAAAAAACCACGAAAAACGAATTTTCCGTGGTTCCAAACAAACAAATAAGTAAAGTTTATGATTTAAAACTTATACTTGAGATAGGCAGTAAAATTTCTGCCAGTTTCGTAAATATGCCCTGCGGAAGTATTTGAATTTTGATAAGAAAAATTTAAATGCTCATAATAAGCCTTGTCAAAAATATTCAAAACTGCAAATCCGATTGAAAAATTGGTAAAAGCCGTTATTCCGGCTCTTAAATCCATGGTACCGAAACCTGGAGTTTCTTCTTCCATAAATGAAGCAGAAACGCGGTCTTGTTTTGCCACCAACCTCGAATTTAACGCAACCCAAAATTTATTTTCTTCAAACTTCACTCCTAAATTTGCCATTAAAGGCGGAATTTGCGCCAAAGGCTCGTCCAAATCTTCATTTTGGGCACGTGTATAGGAAAGTTCAGAAGTAAATGATAGTTTTTCTGTTGCGTGAACATTAACATTAAACTCGAATCCGGTTTGTGAAGCTTTATCAATATTGACAAATTGTTTGGCATAAACCGGTGGCGTTGCTGGCATAAATTTTCTTGGAATATTGGTGTTAACCACGCCATAAATATAGTCTTCCAAAAACGAATGAAATACCGAAGCGCCCACTTCAAAAGATTCAAATTTCTTTGAAACCGACAGTTCAACCTGGTAATTAATTTCGGGTTTCAAATTAGGGTTTCCAACATATTCATAAGGATCCTCGCCAACATTAAAATGATTGATAAAACGTTCGGTCATTGATGCTGTTCTAATTCCCCTTCCAACGGCAAATTGCGTTTGAAATCCGTTTTTTTGATATTTTACAGAAGCATTTCCACCGATATTCACTTCCGTTTCGTCCTTAATTTCGCCACCATACAACGCTTCAAAATCAGGTGCAGGATCATTTAGCTTTGCCGAAATAAAATCGGCCCTAACGCCAGCGGTGATCGTAGTGTAATCTGTAATTTTAATTTTTTCTTCCGCAAAAACACCAATATCATTTAAATCGGCGTCCTGCCAAACTTTATCCGTAAAAATCATTGGCATAGGCAACACATTGCCGTTCATTATTTTTACAATGCGCGTTCTGTCTCCTTTTCTGTTCAGCAAATTGGCATCAACACCGGCAAACAATTTTGAATTGATTGAAGTATTAAATACCATTTCTGCTTTACCGCCGTAAGAAAAAGATTCAACAGGCGATTTTGATTCGGTCATCATAAAACTCGGACGATTTTCATTTGTCATTAAATGATCTACATAAGAGTAAAAAGCTTTAAAAGTAAAACTGCTTATTTTGTCAGAAATATTGTCGAATTTATAATCTATTCCAGCCAACAAACTATCATCGAAAGGAGAATCCATCGGCAAACCGGCATGGTCAATATCCCTAGCAAAAGATTGTCTCCAACTAAATTGCAATCGTTGGTTATCGGTTGGATTTACGCCAACTTTAACCGAATAATCAGTTGTTCTGAAGGAAGATTGAACCTCATCGCCATTTCCATCGGTATAATCTCCAAAATCGCGGTAAGAACCATTCAACTGTACATCAAATTTATTGGCCACATAAACCAATGAAGCGCCGCTCACCAAATTACCGCCATTTGTTTCATAACCGCCTTCAACGCTTCCGTGTAAACCGAGTTCGTTTTTTGATGGATTTTTAGAAACTAGATTGATAATTCCGCCAAAATTTTGTCCGAACCGAACCGTAAAAGGACCTTTTACAATTTCAATTTTTTCAATTTCCTCCGGAATTACATGTGTTGTGATTGGATCCATGCGGCTCGGACATGCATTGTGGATTTTCATGCCGCCATCATATTGAACATTTAACTGCTCATATTTAAAAGAACGAAATACAGGTTCGGAAGCATAAGCACCGCGTTTTACAATAGCAAAACCGGGAATGTCTCTAAATAAGTGTCCAACGCTTCTTGGCTGGCTGACTCTTTTTTCGATATCATTAATGATAACAGATTGAGAAATATCTTTTAAAGGATTGGCATCCACAATAATTTCACTTAAATCTATTTGAGCCGATTGCATTTTAACGAGCATTTCATTTTGCAATGTCACAACAACGGTTTTAAAACTGATGTGTGAAATTTCTGCTTTATCGCCGTTTTCCGCCTGAACAGAAAATTCACCATTTGCATTGGAAACGGCCACTAATTTATTTTTTAGCATTTTAATGGTTGCATATTCTATGGGATTATTCGTTTCTTCCGACACAATTTTTCCGCTTATTACAACCGATTGCGAATAAACTGTTGTAATGCCAAACATGACCAGTATGATTGGTATAATAATATTTTTCATTTGATGATTTCTTTTGATATTTGTTTTTTCAACCCAATGATTTATCCGAATTAATTATTTGTATATATTCGGAATTTGCCTAAAAACAACCATTCACCAAAAAATGATTAATGATGATAATTTAAGCTTTCAATAATTTGTTATTTGCTTGATATCAAATAGTTTAATATTCATAAATTCAACAGAACCATTATTGGCCCCAAACTTCAGAATGTTATACATACAGTGAATTAAGCACTGATTTAAGCACTATAATTTCAAGAAATAAGATAACTAAAAAATTAGGAAACGAATTGCGGCGGTTTTAATAAAGACTGATAGAAATCTTGTGAAGTGTATTTATTAACAAAAAATCTATGGGTATAAACTTCTTCGAAATTTTTAAGGGAATAGGAAAATTGATCTAAAGGTGAAACAGGATATTTTTCAAAATCAATTTGAGGAACAGTAGATTTATGGTCGTGATTGTCGTGATTTGCTTTTTTAATTTGCTTCTCTAAATAACACTTACCATTGCATTCTAACGAAGGTTTGTCTCTGTTTTCGCAAAGTACCGTGGCTATATAATCATAATTGGCATAATACTCCATAATTGGAACCAATGGACGAACCATGGCCAATAAATAGAGCAGGTAAAAAAATATGCCTAAAAACTGATTTTTCATTTACAATGAATATACAGGACAAATATATCTTTTATTTTTTTATTTCAAAGTGACTTTTGTAACTTTAAACAGCTAAAAATGTACCCAAACCAAATAAAAGTGCAAACAAAAAAGTACTGAGTGCCAATTTTTTTAATTCTGGGTCCAAAAGTACAGGCCTTTTATTGCGGTACACCACCAAAAAATGTTTTCCAATCGGAATATACGCCAGCAAAAACAACAGTTGATGCCAGGATTTGTAGTAAATAAATGAATACGCTGTGGCAAACAAAAAAGAAGCAATCAATAAATAATAATGGTAATATTTGGCAAACTCTACACCTATTTTTACCACAATAGTATTTTTGCCTGATTTTGCGTCGGACACACTATCGCGCATATTGTTTAAATTCAATACGCCAATGCTTAAAAATCCAATGGAAAAGGCTGGCATAAAAATAGTGAAATCCAATTGTTTTGTGAACAAATAATAACTGCCGCAAACACTCAACAATCCGAAAAATAGGAATACGAAAAAATCGCCAAACCCGCTATATCCATAAGCTTTATTTCCCACGGTGTACTTTACGGCTGCAGCAATACTTGCAATTCCCAACACAAAAAACACCAATAAGTTTACAAAATCGTCTTTGCCAAAAGCAATATAAATAAGTAAAATGGCTAAAACCAGCGTAACAGCACTTGTGATTTTAATGGTTCTCAGCAATTGTTCCGGTGAAATTTCGCCGCTCTGAATGGCGCGTTTAGGGCCAATTCTATCGTCATTGTCGGTTCCTTTTACGCCATCGCCATAATCGTTGGCAAAGTTGGAAATAATTTGAAAACCTACAGTGGTCAGCAAAGCCAGCGCACAAATTAACCAATTGAAACTACCATGTGATGCCGCCAAAAAACTGCCTACAATAATCCCTGAAACGGACAATGGCAGCGTTCTTAAACGAGCAGCTTTTACATAGACTTTAAACATGGTGTAATTTTTTCAATAGCTATTAACAGACAAATTATAAATCTTCGGCGTTGGCAATTAATTCGGCAATGTCCATCACCTCAACGCTATGTTCTTGGTCTTTTGCTTTGATGCCGTCGGTAATCATCGTATTGCAAAACGGGCAACCTGTGGCAATAATATTTGGTTTTGTTTCTAACGCTTCTTCTGTGCGTTCAACATTGATCTCTTTATTTCCTTTTTCAGCATCTTTAAACATTTGCGCGCCGCCGGCTCCACAACAAAGTCCGTTGGTTTTGCAACGTTTCATTTCAACTATTTCCGCTTGTAATTTCTCAATCAGCAAACGTGGCGCTTCATAAACATCGTTTGCCCGGCCTAAATAACAAGGATCGTGAAAAGTAATGCGTTTACCTTTGAATTTTCCGCCTTCGATGGTGATTTTTCCTTCATCCAACAAAGATTTTAAAAATTCGGTATGATGCAATACTTCATATTTCCCGCCAAGTTCGGGATATTCATTTTTTAAGGTGTTGAAACAATGCGGACAAGCAGTCACTATTTTTTTGACTTCATAAGCGTTCAAAACCTCGATATTGGTCATTGCCTGCATTTGAAACAAAAATTCATTCCCCGCTCTTTTGGCAGGATCACCCGTACAGCTTTCTTCGGTACCCAAAACAGCAAACTGCACATTCGCTTTGTTTAAAATTTTCACAAAAGCTTTGGTGATTTTTTTTGCTCTGTCGTCAAAACTTCCGGCACATCCAACCCAAAATAAAACATCTGGTTGAATACCTTGCGCGGTCATTTCAGCCATGGTAGGTACATTCATAAGTCTGTTATTTTTATATATTTATGATACTATTCGTGTTGACCATCATCAAACACTTGAATGGTAACTTCTTTATTGATTAAATCGGTAAATTTACCGCGGTAACGTGTTGCTTTCACCAAATGATTGTCGATCCAGTGATAGTTTCCGCCTCGTGGTTTTCCCATAACCATTCCGTGATATTTGAACCCGTGTTTTTTTAGCCAAGTTTCTGTAATTTCACGATGCGCTTCTGTTCTTGAAGTAAAAAAGAAAATAATGTGGCCTTCATCGTACCATTTATTCAAAGTTTTAATGGCATCAGGATAAGCTTCAGCCGTAACCATACGTTCAGGTTCTTCATTGGGAATATCATCTCCAACAGTGCCGTCGATATCAATCAAATAATTTTTTACGCCTTTTGGCAAAACCGGACTGATGTGCAATCCAGCTTCTACTTTGTCGTGCAATAATTTTTCAACATCTTCATTTTTCATCATAATAGATTTTTATATTTTTAGTTAGTAATTTATTCGTCTTTCCAATTTAGCCGGTCCATTTGGTTGTATTGCCAAGGGGCGCCGTTGTTCTCAATATTTGTCATCATGCTGTTCAATTCTTGAGGTGCGGCAGATTGTTCCATCACCAAATATCGGCGTAAATCGATAATAATTGAAAGCGGATCGATATTCACCGGACATTCCTCTACACAGGCATTGCAGCTTGTACAGGCCCAAATTTCTTCAGGTGTGATATAATCGTTTAACAATTGTTTGCCGTCATCAATAAATTTGCCGTTTTTATCAATGTTTTTGCCAACCTCTTCCAACCGATCTCTGGTTTTCATCATAATGGCACGCGGCGATAATTCTTTTCCGGTGATGTTTGCAGGACAAGCAGCAGTGCATCTTCCGCATTCGGTACATGTATAAGCATTCATTAATTGCACCCAATTTAAATCGGCCACATCGCTGGCGCCAAACTTTTCGGGTGGCGCGGCATTTTCATCAGGAACTGCATAAGGATCGGCACTTGGATCCATCATTAATTTAACCTCATTGGTGACAGCCTCTAAATTGGTGAACTGTCCTTGTGGTTTTAAGTTTGCAAAATAGGTGTTTGGAAAAGCCAACAATATGTGCAGGTGTTTTGAATAGTACAAATAATTTAAGAAGATTAAAATACCTATAATGTGCAACCACCAAGCTGTTCGTTCAATAATAGTTACCACGCCGAAACTGGATTCTTGAAATAAAATAGCTATGTACTGGCTTATTGGATTTCCAACATTTAAATTTTGAAAATGATTGTCGGTAGCATTCATTAAGAGAAACAACGACATTAAAACCATTTCGAAATATAAAATATTCAAGGCATCATTTTTTGGCCAGCCTTTCATTTCTTTGTTCCAGAAACGCGGAATTTGCAATACCATTCTGCGAATCCAAAATATGATTACGGATGCCAAAACGAGGAATGCCAATATCTCAAAAGAACCAATCAGAAAACTATAAAAACCTCCTAAAACAGAAAAAACGCGATGCGTTCCAAAAAGTCCGTCGATGATTATTTCCAACACTTCAATGTTGATAATGATAAAACCTGCGTAAACGATGATGTGCAAAATGCCGGCAATTGGCCGTTTGACCATTTTTGATTGCCCAAAAGCAATTTTCAACATATTTTGAAAACGCTCTTTTGGTAAGTCTGATCTGTCAATGTTTTTGCCGAGCTTTATATTTCTGACAATTTTTTTACTGTTTCTGACAAAAAACCCAATTCCAATAATTAAAAGAATTGCAAATGCGATGTTATCGATATAATTCATACATTTTGGTTTTTTGCGGTTTTTAATTGCTTAAATATAGTGCTGCTGGCTCATTTTTTTTATTTTTCTGCTTCAACCTCAAGTTCAGGTTCAGGCACATAAGGTTTTGCGTTTTTTCCGAATAAAGAAAAGTGAACAAATCGTTTTGGATTTAATTTCATTTCGCGCAACAACTCGTCCAATTCTTTTGAAGCGCTTGTAAGGTTATTGTACATTTCTTCATCTTTCAATAATTTACCCAAAGTTCCTTTGCCCGATTCCGCATTTGCTAAGATACCGTTTAAACTATTCACGGTGGTTTCTAAATTTTTGATGGTTCCACTTAAGTTTGAATTTGCCAAAGAATCTGAAAGTTTTGCAAAATTACTGGTCATTAATTCAGCATTGGTCATTGTATTCCCAATTTTGACTTTATTTGTAGCAACCATGTCATTCACAGATTTTGAAATGGCATTGAAGTTTGTAATTGTGGCGTTTAGCTGCGCAATGCTCGATTTTAAATCGGCTCTGGTTTTGGCATCCATAATTTCATTGATGCCCACCAATACTGAATCTGCGCTCACCATCGCATTTTCAACTTTTTCGAAAAGTGGTTTTAAGTTTTCGGATACTGACGTAATCACATCAGCTTCTGTTTCGCCCTTAAAAAAATCTCCTGATTTTGCAGTTTCGCCTTCATAGGAAGGCACAAGCGCAAGTGATTTTCCGCCCATTAAACTGGCACTGTAAATTTTGGCAATGCTGTTTTTTGAGAATTCTAAATCAGTTTCAACACTAAATTCCACAATCAGCCAGCCTCGTTTAGCGGGATCTGGATTAAAACTTACTGCTATAACTTTACCAACTTCCAAACCATTTACAGTAACGATACTCGCCGTATTCAGTCCTTGCACATTGCTATATTCCGTAAAATAGGTTTTTGATGGGGCATTAAATAAATTTTGCCCTTTTAAATAATTGTAACCCCATATAAATAGGGCGATTATTGTTAAGGATACAATGCCTGTTTTTAACTCTCTGCTAATTTTCAAATCAATTCAATTTTATTGGCGCAAAATTACTACTTATTTTTGGGAGTACTAAAAAAACCTGTTATGATTTTTTAAAAACATCCTCAACCGGTATTTTTTTTCCGTTTTCAAATGCCACAATAAAAGCTGAGGTATATCCTTTAGATTTCGCCAATTCGTGCATTTTTTTTATTTCCTCATAATCAGAAGTGCTTCCCAGATAATATTTATAGCTTCCGTCGGTTTGAACACGCTCAATATTTTTAAGTCCTTTAAAATTATTGGGTTTTGTATCTATTTTATTGGCTCCTGACGCAATTTGAACTTTAAATTCAATTTTTGAGAAAATATTGCTTGCATTATTATTGCCGGTAGATGTATTTGTTTTTGATGTTGGATTATTTTCATTTTTAGCTACATTAGTGCTAGTCACCGTATTTAAAGTGAGTTGTTGAATGTATTTTAAAATGTCGGAGGCAATTGATTTAGAAAATTTATCCTGCCCAATATCGGAATTTAAATAAGTACCTTCCTCCTCATTTGTTAAAAACCCAGTTTCAATTAAAACGCTTGGCATAGCTGTTTGGTGTAAAACAACAAAACCCGCCTGCTTAACCCCGCGATCAACTCTTTTTAAATTGTTTGTAAACCCATCCTGTATAATACTTGCCAACTGAATGCTTTGGTCTAAATATTCTTCTTGCATCAGCGTTAAACCAATTACGGAATCGGGCGAATTGGGATTAAATCCCTTATATTTCAATTCATAATTATCTTCCAATAAAATAACGGAGTTTTCTGCCTTCGCCACTTCAAAATTCTGTCTATTTACGTGCGTTCCCAATACCCAGGTTTCGGCTCCGGAAGCTTGGGAATTATGTGCATTGCAGTGAATGGAAACAAACAAATCTGCATCTGCTTTATTGGCAATTCTTCCGCGTTCCATTAACTCAACAAAAACATCAGTTTTTCTGGTATAAATAACCTTTATATTTTTTTCACTTTCCAATATTTCTCCAACCTGCAACACAATTTTTAAGGCAATATCTTTTTCTTTGACATGATTATGGTTAACCTTGCCCGGATCTTTGCCTCCATGGCCAGCGTCTAAGACAACAATAAATTCTTTTTTTTGAGCAAAAATTGACTGATCATTAAAAAGAAATGTGATCAAAAACACAAAAATTAGAGCGTGCTTCATTGTCATTTTATTTTTATTTAAGAGTTGTGTGTTCATCAATAATTTTAGTTATTTTTGGCAACTGTTATTTGTGTTTCAAATATTAAGCCATACATTTACAACCAATCAATAATGTGGTTGATTATTTAGGAAGCTAATGTAAAAAAACTTATGCTATCAACCCAATTTAAAAGATATTTTTATAAAAATTTGATTATTAAAACGTCTCGTAAAAATAAGCATTTTTTATTTTTGCTGCTCATGTTTTTTAGCATTTTCAATTTTACAGCTTACACTCAAGAAATTAAAGAAAAATCCTCTGAAAATTTCAAGACCAAACTTAGCGATACCTTAAAATTTCCCAAAAAAGACACATTGGCGGTAAAACCTATTGATTCATTAGGAATAAAACCAAAAGATTCCATTGCCAAACCAAAAGAATTACTTGAAAGTATTATCGTTCACAGCGCCGATAGTTTGATAAGGCAAGATTTAAAAAACAAAAAAATACTATTATTTGACAATGCCCACGTCAATTATAATGATATTGATTTAACGGCCGGGTTTATTGAAATAGACAACAACACCAACATAATTACCGCAAGGGGAATTAAAGACAGTATTGGAAGCTATTCCCAGCGTCCCGTTTTTAAGCAAGGCTCTCAAGAATCTACGCAAGATACCATCAAATTTAATTTCAAAACCGAAAAAGCCAAAATTTGGGGATTGAAAACCGAACAGCAAGGCATTATTATTAGAGGGGAAGTCAGTAAAAAACACAATGATTCCGTTATATTTATAGAAAATATTAAATTAACTTCTTCAGAAAAAGAAAAGCCCGATTATTATATAGGTATCAAAAGGGCCAAATTTATTAAGGATAAAAAATTAGTGGCCGGCACAAGTCAATTGGTTATTGCCGACGTGCCCACGCCAATTGTACTGCCTTTTGCTTATGTTCCTTTAACCAAAGGAAGAACTTCGGGGGTTTTAATGCCAACTTGGGGTGAAAATAACAGGCAAGGTTACTTTTTACAAAATGGCGGCTATTATTTTGTGTTAAATGACAATTTTGATTTGGCATTGTTGGGAGATATTTATACCAATGGCAGTTGGGGAATGAGAGCCGAATCTGGTTATGCAAAGCGCTACCGATTTACAGGAAAATTTGATTTTAAATATGAAAGTTTAATAAACAGTCTTAAAGGTCTAGATGATTATTCAAAATCCACCAATTACAATATACGTTGGAATCATAGCCAAGACACAAAGGCAAGTCCAAATTCAAGATTTTCGGCTTCTGTAAATTTGGGAAGCAGCAAATATTATAAAGAATCGATTAATGAATACAATACAAACTCTTTTTTAAACAATAACCTTAGTTCATCTGTTTCCTATTATAAGAAATTTGTGGGAACCCCTTTTAATATGTCATTATCCGTAACCCATTCACAAAATACAAATACTGAAGAAATTGCAATGACACTGCCGTCTTTACAAGTTAATATGGACAGAATTTATCCTTTTACAGGGAAGGGTGGCGTTAAAAAAAATGCCATTCAAAAAACAGGCTTGAGTTACTCATTGAAAGGAGATAACAGAATTAAAACCAATGATGAATTTTTCTTCAAAAAAGAAATGTTTGAAGATGCCAAATCGGGTATTCAACAAGATGTGTCTTTAAATACAAACATGAAAGCTTTACGTTTTTTTACGCTTTCACCCAGTGTAAGTTATAAAGAAGTATGGTATTTTGACCGACTTAACAAAACGTATGATGCCGATAATAATAAGGTTGTTACAGACACAGTGACCGGTTTTAACGCATTTAGGGAATATTCAGGAGCGCTGTCATTGGCAACCACTTTTTACGGTATGTTCAACTTTAAAAAAGGAAATGTTGAAGCAATACGCCACGTTGTTAGACCAAGTGTTTCTTATAGTTACAGACCCGATTTTAGCAGTTACAATGAAGAGGTTCAAAAAACTGCAGACCCAAATGACTATTTGGAATATTCGCCTTTTGCAAATGGCATCTTTGGAAGTCCGGGCACTGGACTTTCAAACAGTTTAAATTTTTCCTTAAATAACAATTTAGAAGCAAAACTAAGGAAGAAAGATTCCACTGAAAAAGAGGCCAGAAAAATTATTTTATTAAACAACTTAAATTTCACCTCCAGTTACAATATGGCTGCCGATTCTTTAAAATGGAGTCCGGTAGGCGTAAATGCTGGCACCAAGATTTTTAAAGACAAGCTAAGCCTAAATGTTCGAGGAACCCTTGACCCTTATGCTATTGACGCAAACGGCAGAAAAATTAACACGTTTAACATCAATAATGGAGGCAGTTTATTCCGGCTCACCAATGCAGGAATAACGATGAATTATTCACTCTCAAGCAAAGATGATAAAAGCAAAAAAACTTCTGATGAAAAAAATGCCCAAGATAACAACTCTGATGGTGTTTTTGGCGAAGATTTAGATGTTACAAATAAGCAAATGGACAATAAGGAATCGGATAAAAATAAGGTTAAAGAAACAAAGCTATATCAGTCCAAAATACCATGGACTTTACAATTGGCGTATTCCTTAAACTATAGCAATAACAATAGAGAGCAGGAAATTTCATCCAACTCGCTTATGTTTTCAGGAGATATTGAATTGACCCCTAAATGGAACGTTGGCGTTTCATCTGGATACGATATTAAAAATCAAGGATTTACCTATACGCAACTTCGATTTTCGCGCGATTTGGACAGTTGGAAACTTAATTTTAACTGGGTTCCTTTTGGAGAAAGACAAACGTATTACTTTTTTATTGGCGTAAAATCATCGATGCTTAGCGATTTAAAATACGATAAAAGACAAGTTCCGGATAGAAGATTGTTTTAAAAGCCCACTAACCCCCGAAGGGGGACAGAGCGTTAAGAAAATGTTCAGTGAACATTTTTAGCGATTGGGCCAGATGGCGCGCCGGACTAAAAAAGTTAAAGGAAAAAGTCGAAAGTCAACTAAATCAAACTCCCTTTCTCCCGATAGCTATCGGGATTAGCACGGGAGGCTGGGGATAGGATAAAAGCAAAATTAAAATTATATCTTATGAAAAAAATAATTAACACCATCAATGCGCCTGCACCGGTTGGACCATACAATCAGGCGGTTTTGGCAGGGAACACTTTATACACATCAGGGCAAATTGCCATCAATCCTAAAACTGGGGAATTGGTTACCAACAATATTGAAGATGAAACCAAACAGGTGATGGAAAATTTGAAAATTGTTTTGGCTGAAGCGGATATGACTTTTGAAGACGTGGCTAAAACAACCATATTTATCAAAAATATGAACGATTTTTCAAAAATGAACGCTGTTTACGGCAAGTATTTTATCGCCGGAAATGAACCAGCACGAGAAACTGTGGAAGTAGGAAACTTGCCTAAGTTTGTGAATGTTGAAATCTCTATGATTGCCGTAAAGTAACGATTTAAATCGATTTTATCAATCGCTCGGCCGTTGCTGGATTTGTAGCCAACGGAACATCATGAACGTCGCATAAACGCATGAGCATGGCTATATCCGGTTCATGAGGATGCATTCCCAGCGGATCTCTGAAGAAGAAAACCATATTTGTTTTTCCTTCTGCTACACGTCCAGCTATTTGCGCATCACCGCCATAAGGTCCCGATAAAAATTTCACCACTTCAAATCCTGCTTTTTCGGCATTTTTACCGGTTGTCCCGGTAGCAATCAATGTAATGTTTTTAGCGATAATCAATGCTTTAAAATCCATTAAAAACTGAATCATTTCGGCTTTTTTGCCATCGTGGGCGATGATTGCTATTTCCATATTTCAAAAATATTATTTGTTTATTCTAAAGACGAAGCATATTCAATGATTTCAACAATTTTAGTTGCATAACCAAATTCGTTATCATACCAGGAAATAATTTTATAAAAATTTGGATTGAGTTCAAAACCTGCGCCTGCATCAAAAACTGAAGTTCTTGGTTCCGAGACAAAGTCCTGCGAAACCACCTCATCTTCTGTGTAACCTAAAATTCCCTCCAATTCATTTTCGGATGCTTTTTTCATCACCGCTTTAATTTCCTGATAAGAAGTTGCTTTCTTCAACCTAACCGTTAAATCAACCAAAGAAACATCTGCAATAGGAACTCTAATGGCCATCGCCAGCAATTTTCCCTTTAATTCGGGCATAATCTTGGTGACCGCAATTGCAGCGTTTGTGGTGGTTGGAATCATGTTATTTAAAGCAGATCTTCCTCTACGCCATTGATTTTCAGGACCATCAACCGTTTTTTGGCTGGCAGTTGCCGCATGAACAGTGGTCACAATGCCTTCAACAATCCCAAAATTTTCATGCAATACTTTGGCAATTGGCGCCAAACAGTTTGTGGTGCAAGAGGCATTTGAAAAAACGAGGTTTTCTTTGGAAAGTTTTGTATGGTTAACGCCCATTACAAACATAGGAGCATCTTTTGATGGTGCTGAAATCACCACTTTTTTTGCGCCTCCTTTTAAGTGAAGTTCTGCTTTATTCTTATCTGTAAATAATCCCGTAGCTTCAATCACATAATCTACATCAACTTTTCCCCAATCAATAGCTTCAGGATTTATTTCTCCTGTTACCCGAATTGGATTTCCGTTTACAATAAGCAGATTGTCTTTTACCTCAATAGTTCCCTTAAAACGTCCGTGAACCGAATCGTATTTTAACAAATAGGCCAAATGATTAATATCCAGCAAGTCATTTATGGCAACAACTTTTATGTTTTTTTTATTGATTGCAGTTCTAAAAGCCAGGCGTCCTATTCTTCCAAAGCCATTTATTCCTATTTTAATCATTAATTTTAATTGCTGTTTATTTTCAAATTTCGCCATACTATTTTTTGTTAAATAGACATGATATCACTAACGCGCAATAATTCTTTGTCTATTTCGTGGCGTCCTTTCACTGCTTCTTTTAATTCAATGGCTTCTACATTATTATTGACCAAACCCACCATTAAATTGGTTTTGCCGTCCAATAACAATTCAACTGCCCTAACACCCAATCTGCTTGCCAAAACGCGGTCAAAACAGCTTGGTGCTCCACCTCTTTGCATATGTCCCAATACAGAAACCCTTACTTCATATTGCGGTAAATTTTGTTCCACGTAATCGGCCAGTTCAAATACGTTTTTTCCAATTTTATCACCTTCGGCAACCACCACAATACTCGATGATTTCCCTGAACGTTTGCTTCGTTTCAAAGATTCCAACAAGCGGTCTAACCCCAAATTTTCTTCGGGAATTAAAATTTCCTCCGCTCCTGCTCCAACTCCTGCATTTAGTGCAATAAAACCTGCATCACGCCCCATCACCTCCACAAAAAACAATCGGTTGTGCGAACTCGCTGTGTCTCTAATTTTATCAATCACCTGAACAATGGTATTCAGCGCAGTATCATAGCCAATGGTATAATCGGTTCCAAAGATATCATTGTCAATGGTTCCCGGAATGCCTATACAAGGAAAATTAAATTCCTGGTTAAAAACAATTCCGCCATTAAAAGTTCCATCTCCTCCAATTAAAACCAAAGCATCTATTTCAGCATTTTTTAACTGGTCGTAGGCTTTTTGCCTACCTTCTTTTGTTCTAAATTCTTTTGATCGGTCGGTTTTTAAAATGGTTCCTCCCCTGTTGATGATATTGCTTACATGGCGTGCAGAAAGCGGTTCAAAATCCCCTTCAATCATTCCCTGATAACCTCTATAAATACCAACACACTCAACTTTATAGTAAGTGCAAGCCCTTACCACAGCCCTAATTGCGGCATTCATCCCCGGAGCATCACCACCAGAAGTCATTAACCCTATTTTTTTTATTTTGTTTCCCATAAAATGAAAGGCAAAATTATAATTATATTTTAAATGAAAAATTCTTTTATGTTATTCTTTAAGCTAGACTACCATAAGTTGATTGGATAAACACCTTTGTCTTTCAACTTTTGAATTTCTGAAGTCACATATTCCTTATCCTGTTTATAGGTAACGCCAAACCAGCGCGCATCGGATTTTAACACCTCCATAGTTGCTAATTTATTGACAATAATATGATTAATGACCAAAGGAATAAAAAACTCTGCTTTTGGTTCTTTATAATTTTTAGCCAAAAATTCATCAAATAAAGACTCAGACAATTCGAAATATTTTGGCGTAAAACCAAAAAAGTTCATCGATACTATGGTTTCTTCTGAAATTGGAATTAAATTTTCTTTTTCATCTTTATATTTAAGTTCACCATTCACTTTTTCAATATGCGTTCTTTCTGTCACGCCAGTTAAAAAGCCATTTTCATCAACGCTGCATTCACCTCTTGATACAGATCCATATTCAGAAATGGTATTTTTTAGCACATAACCCATCATATTAAAATTGGTGGATTCTTTATCCATCATTTTTAACGATTCCGCCTCCACTTTAAAAGCCTCGGCACCATAAAAATCATCGGCATTGATTACTGCGAAGTTTTCTTTCACAACATCTTTGGCCATCAACAAGGCGTGACCGGTTCCCCAAGGTTTTTCACGGTTGTTGTCTAAATATTTTTCCGGAATATTTTCCAACTCCTGAAAAACATATTCAACTTCAATTTTTCCAACCAATTTTTTGTCGAAAAACGCTTTAAAATCGGCTTCAATATTTTTTCTGATGATAAAAACAACTTTCCCAAATCCTGCACGGATGGCGTCATATATTGAAAAATCTAAAATGGTGTCGCCTTGTTCCGAAAAAGTATCCAATTGTTTTAATCCTCCGTATCGGCTGCCTACTCCTGCAGCTAAAATTACCAATGTTGGTTTATTCATTTTTTTTATTTTTATTTTTTTTAAAATCTATTATTCTGTCAATTTTTTCAATGGTGTCAAGAGGTTTTATAACCGGAACTATCACTTTTTTCTTTCTGAGTCCCAATTTTTGCAGCAATTCCTTGCTGTTGTCAAAATCAATTTGATAGCTTAAACCTACACCTTGTGTATATCCTTCTTCTTCTTCAGAATATTGAATTTCGTTTTGTCGGTTGAAAATTGATGATCGTAAAGTTCCTTCTTCATTAAGTAAAAATTCAACATTTACTTCACCAATAATAGTGGTTTGGCTGCTGGTGCCCATTGGAACACCTACTTTTCCATTAATAATAATTCGGTCATTTAGCTGATAATCTAACCCTATGGCCAATTGGTCCTCAATATTTAAATTATCCACTTTGCCTCTTTCACCAACGGTATATTCAGGTCTCAGTTTAAAACGATTGTTTCCCTGATTAAAAATATTGTCGAAGGCATTTGAAAGAATATCGAAACCAGTTCCATACAAAGCAGTATTGCTGTTAACGCTTAAATCGCTTTCATTATAAAAACTTCCAGAAATAAGCAACGATATAAATTGAACCGTTTTGTTATTTAAATTATCGCTGTTCAGCCTAAATGCCAGCTCTGAAGCCACTGTTGAACTTGCATTGGGGATTTCAATGTCAAATTCTCTTTGGGTATTAAACAACTCTCCTGAAAAACGGGTCACCAAATCAATAGGGATTTTTCTGCTTGAGGTAATGTTTTCCAGCAATGATCTTGGGTTTGCAGAAACTCTGTGAACGGCTTCAATATTGATATCTGCAGTTAAAGGATCTCCACTCCAGGAAATGCTTCCGCCTCTTTTCACAATAAAGGGTTTGTTGATAAATCCGCCATATTTAAAATTATAAACGCCATTGTCCACAATAAAGTCTCCATACATTTCAAACTTGTCTTTGGTATCAATAGCAATTTGAATGTTACCTGTTCCGCTTCCTCTTAAAAAACTGCCGGTCGATTTGTCCAACACCATTTCAACAACAGCATCTTTTGTGACATCAATATTGAAATTTAAAGACAATCCCTTTAGTTTTTCTGAAATGTACTTTCGTCTTGTTTCTTCATTATCTTCGGGATTGTTTTTATTCACAAATCGAATTAATTGCGAAGTTTCGGCGGTTTTTATATCGCTCACAGGAATTGTAAGGTAGGTGCCTCTTTTTGTTGTTCCAACAACATTGATCACCAATCTATCGGTAGGTCCATATAAACTGGCATAGCCTTCCAAAAATCCGGTACCGTAATACACAGAGTTTTCTTGCTCAACCGTATTTAACACCAATAAATTTTTGGTGCTTAAGTCTAAATTCAATCGCCAAGTTTCGAAATTTGAATGGCTGATGGTTCCTGTTAATTTTCCCCTGGTGCTGAATAATTTATCTTTCAGTTGAACGTCCTCAAAAGTAAATGTTTGATTTTTCATAGAAACAACGCTGGTTCCTTCAAAATCATAATCCACATTTAAATAAGGCAAAAACAATCCGGCTTGGTCTAAAAACAACTCGCCTTCCATGGTTGGATTACTAAGTAAGCCTGTTAAATGCGCATTTCCATAGGCAAAACCCCTAATATTTGTAAATACATCCTGTCCCAATGGCGAAAACGGATCTAATTTAAATTCCTCAAATTCCAACCGCACATCCATGGTTGGATTTTTAGGTGTAAAATCAAGATCGCCAATTGCTGAAAAATTTACTGTATTATTATGTTCCAGTGTAATATTTACCCCGAAATCCCTGATGGAATTTTTCCCTTCAACAGCGACTTTTAAATTTCCCAGTTCGGAATTATTGAGGTTAAAATCGGCCACAGTAAAGTTGGCCGTTGGCTTAATTACCTTATTTAATTGTTTGTAATTTAGGGAACCATTCATAATTCCCTTTACGCTTATGCTGTCAATTTTAGGGACAATTGTAGCTAAATTAACGTTGTCAAACTTAAAAGTTAAATCTTTTGAAATGGTATCGCGCATTTGCCCGAAAAACTCAATTCTTTGATTGTTTGAAGTCATTAAGAAAGGACTGATATCGTATGTTTTTGTTTTGCTGTCATACACCAATTTATTGTCAAAATTGTCTTCCGGATTGATAATCCATTCGGTATCTTTGAACGTGAAATTTGATTTTTGCAGTCCAAAAACCGATTTGTTTTCATTGTTAAAAGTATGATAAAACGCCAAATCGTAATTCTCCGTATTTTTTTCTCCGCCCAAAAACTCGGTCCTAAAATACAAGGTGTCATTCAGCGTAATATTCACCAATTGCAATTTGGCAATATTGTAATTTTTTGTATTTATTTTAGCAACTGAAAGTTGCGTATTAAATAATGGATTTTTAGTGTCAATTTGTAAATTCAACGAATCTATGGTGTTATCAAATGCGATAATATTAGGCGATTTAATATTAAGCCTAAACAATTTATCATCAGAATTAATATTTCCCGCAATTGACGTATTTGCAGATAAGGATACTTCAGGATAAAAAACCTCTAATATTTTATTGTGAATTTTAAATTTAAATTCCAGCTCCTGGGCAGGTGTCACCACAAAAGGTTTGTAATTTGAATAAATGCTGCCTAAGGAATTTTTTGTGAGTTTACCCAGTTCGGCAAACTTAAATTTCCCTTTTACATAGCCATTCACAATTTCTGAAGAATTTACGGTAATGGTTCTTTCAGCGCCTTCAAAAGTAGAAGTGATGTTGAAATCCTTAAAGAAATAGCTGTCTTTTTGGTTGATGTACAAGGCGTTTTTAAAATCAATGATGCCAGCCAAATCATCCAAAGAATTTCCTGAAACTTTGATCTCAATATCCCCTTTTACTTTAGAAATACTGTCACGTTTAAAAAGATTTAAGGTTTTTAAATCCAAATAATCGATTTTGGTTTTAAAATCGAATGTAAATATTTTAGTTGAAAAATCG
>Ga0209347_1002573_pt1 | contig 23553 bp, 17 predicted proteins | sample AutmiccommuBRH23_FD_187382 | JGI IMG/M metagenome (GOLD analysis project Ga0209347, IMG submission 187382) | Deep subsurface microbial communities from Mt. Terri, Switzerland - Autotrophic microbial communities BRH/23 (SPAdes) (version 2) | ecosystem: Environmental > Aquatic > Deep subsurface >...
TGGTCAAAGGGCAGCAGGGTGGCCGCCAAAAGAGCGGTACCGGACAAACTCAAAAAAGCCCCCAGCAGAGCCAGGATGATGTACCGTTTAACCCCCAGTCCCGGGTAAAACCACTTCAAGAAATCCATAAATCAAGACCCCGTTTTTTGTTTTAGATCCCGGTGCTTGGTCCTCACGCTGAATCCCTTGCTGCTCAGATAGTTAGACAACCTGTTGACCAGCGCCACCGACCGGTGAACCCCTCCGGTGCAGCCGATGGCGATGGTCAGGGATGTTTTGCCTTCTTTGATGTACTGCGGTATCAGAAATTCCACCAGGTCAAAAAATTTTTTTTCAAACTCACCGGAAACCGGGGAGTTCATCACGTACTCCTGAACCTCCCGGTCGTTGCCGGTCATGGGCCCCAGCACCGGGTCATAATGGGGATTGGGCAGGAACCTGACGTCAAAAACCAGGTCGCTGTCCATGGGTATTCCATACTTATAGCCGAAGGACATAATCATGATTCTGATCTTCCGGAGGTTGGCCCCTCCTCCGAACAGGTTGATGATCTCCTCCCGAAGCTGGCTGTTGCTCAGGCTGGAGGTGTCAATAACTTTGTGCGCCCTTCCCCTGATTTCCTGCAGCCGGTTTCTTTCCTCGTCAATCCAGTGCAGTACATCGCCGTCCACCCCCAGCGGGTGGCTACGGCGGGTCTCCTTGAAGCGGCGGATGAGGGTCTCCCGGGAGGCCTCCAGAAAGAGAACTTCATACCTCACCTCAATCCGATCCAGGTCGTTCAGCACCTCGGACAGGGCATTGAAAAACTCCCTCCCCCGGACGTCCACCACCAGGGCAATCTTGTCGATATCCTTTTTTGATCCGGTGCACAGCTCCACAAATTTGGGGATGAGGGTAGGTGGCAGGTTATCCACGCAAAAAAAGCCGAGGTCCTCCAGGCTGCGCACGGCCTGGGTTTTTCCGGCCCCGGAAAGCCCGGTCACGATCACCAGTCTCTTGTCTTCCATTAAACCCATCTGAACCCATCCCCATTTCTAAAATATGCTTGAAATCAAGCTGCCATATTAAATTCTATACTCTCGGAGATAAAAAATCTATACCCACCCGGATTGACCTTTATGGTAATATCCTCCGGGGCCGGGATTGGGGATTGGGGATTGAAAAGCCCGGAGTCCGGGAGAAAGAAATTTCATTTTCATTACTCCCCTCCGGGCCTCTCAGTTTAGTTTAATCGGAATTACTATAGCCTACCCTAATCCCTAACCCCCAATCCCTAAACCCCATCCTTAGACAGTTCGTTCTTAAGATAATCAATAACCTCCACCGGGCCGGGGTCGACACCGTACAGGTAAGCCAAGTACAGGCTGGTGTAATCGCCGCTGTAGATCAGTGAGTAGGTCCGGGCCAGCAGGGCGCCGCCGCCGGCCCGGACGTCGGTGACGCCGGCCACGGACTTGCCGATGATATTCTTGGTGATCTCGATCCTTTTCTGCACCCTGGGGTGGTCATGATCGTCCCGCAGGATCACCACGTGGATCTGCCTGATCAGTGCCTCCGGGAACCTGAACCCCACCAACTCATTGTGGTTCAGCTCGGGGAAGACATTCCAGTAGGCCGGTGCCTTGGCATTCTCGTTGATCTGTCCCTTCCAGCGCTGGGCCACCACCTCGGTGGTGCCGCTAGCCCCCCAGATCACCGGGATCCGGTTATACAGCTTTAACGCCATCTGCTTGGCTGAATTCTTCTCCACCGGCACCTCGGGCCTCAGGTTGTCATAGAGAATTCCCAGGTGGTGGACCAGTTTATGCACCTCATCCTCAATTCCGGCAACAAACCCCAGCCTTTCCATGATCCGCAGGGTGGGTATGAAGAGAAAGCCCGAGGCCGACCGCGGGGATATCCCGGTGGGCACGGTAATCACCGGCACACCGTCATTTTGGGCCATCTCCTTCAGCTTACCCCCGGTGGTGATGACAATCAGGGTAGCCCCCCTTTGCCTGGCGTCCTGGTAAGCATTCAACGTTTCCTCGGTATTGCCGGAGTAGCTGACCGCAAAAACCAGGGTGTCACTGCCCACAAACTCCGGCATGGAGTAATCCCGGTTAACCAGCACCGGAACCTGACACTTATTCAGGCAGTACACCTTGAGCAGGTCCCCCCCGATGGCCGACCCGCCCAGGCCGGTAACCACCACGTGGGAGATGGCCTCCACGGCCGGTAGATCAACCTCCCGGGACAGGTCCCAGCAGGCCCTGCTGCACTGGTTGGCCAGGGTGGCCAGGGACTGGAACATCCCCTTGCTGTCGGCTCCATACATATAGTCCGGGTCGTTTAAAATATTAACCAAATTGTCCATCACCAATTACCCCCCTATTCGATGTTCCAGGTTTAAAGTTCAAGGTTCGATCCTGGTATTTCGCCCCCTGATTTCGAGAACGTCTTCAACGTAAGCCCTGAGCACTTCGGCCACCCCCCAGGCCTGGGCCATGGCCCCCCTGGGAAGCACCGGTTCGTTGCCGTCGAAGATCTCTGAAATATAGCCCACCCCATGGTGGCGCAAATGATCCCGGAAAGGTCTGATGAACAGATCGGCCTGCCGGCGGCTGGCCGGGGAATAATCGTGGGCTTTGCGATAGGCCGTGATAAAGGGCCCCATCAGCCAGCTCCAGGCCGTCCCCTGATGGTAGGCCCCGTCCCGCTTGACCCGGTCACCGGTGTAGACCCCCCGGTAATCGGGGTCGTAGTAAGAAAGGCTGCGCAGTCCGTAGGTGGCGTACAGCTCCTGCCAGACCCGGCCCAGCGCCCGCCTGGCCCTGTCCGGGGCCAGGGGCGGGTGGGCCAGGGACATGGCGATTACTTGGTTGGGCCTCATTTTGTGGTCCCGGTCTTGGCCATCTACTACGTCGCAGAGATAGCCCCCCTTGTCATCCCAGAACTTGGCCCCGAAACTCTCCCTGACCTTTTCCGCCAGATTGCCGTGGGGCAGTGTCTCACCGGCCCGGCGGGCCAAGTCGTCCAGTATTTTTAAGGCGTTATACCACAGCGCCGATATTTCCACCGGCTTGCCGTGCCTGGGGGTGACCACCCAGTGCTCCACCTTGGCGTCCATCCAGGTCAGCTGCAGTTCCGGTGCCCCGGCCCGGATCAGCCCGTCACCGTCCATGCCGATGTTGAAGCGGGTTCCCTGGATGTACCAGCGGACGATCTCCTTCAGCACCGGGTAAATCTCCTCCAGTATGAACCGGTAGTCCCCGGTGTATTCCAGGTATTTGTGCACCGCCTGGAAGTACCAGAGGGAGGCGTCCACGGTGTTGTAAAGAGGCTCCCGGGGCGTGTCCGGAAACATATTGGGGATCAGCCCCTCCTTGCAGTAGCGAGCGAAAGTCTGCAGTATCTCACGGGCGTCGCCGTGCCTGCCGGTGACCAGGGTCAGCCCCGGCAGGGCGATCATGGTGTCCCGGCCCCAGTCGTTAAACCAGTGATAGCCAGCGATAACGCTTTTGGTGCCGGTGGATTTCCGCCAGACCACAAAGGCGTCCGCCGCCACCGTCAGCCGCCGGGCCAGGCTGTCCTCAAAGCCCGCCAGCTCCAGCAGCTGATCCAGGCGCTTCCCCTCGGCGGAGAGCAATTCCCCCCCGCCGGCGCCCGGGCAGTCAAAATCATCCTCAATGGTGGCCGCCAGGGCAAAGGAGCTTTCCTCCCCCGGGTCCAGGGTCACCACAAACTGACCGGGAACGTAATGGTCCTCTTCCGGAGGCTCCCCGCGCTCCTGCTCGCCGGCATAAAACATGCCTTCAAACCAACCCTCCCCGGGAGAAAAGACCCCTTTGCCCAGACAGAAAAGCTTCAGCGGCGGCACCCCCGGGGCGTACCTGACGGTTACCCCGGCCCCCTGGGGCCGGGTATGGGGTTCGGCGCTGAAATTAATTTGACCCATCCTGGTGGTCCAGTGAAAGTCCCGGCAGTTGACCAGGGGTTTAAGCCTTACCGTGGTTGGGGAGGATCCATTTTTAATCCGGTATAGTATTACGGTGGTGTTCTTTTCGTGGACCATAAAAACGGTTTTCTCGAAAAAGATATCGACAAAGCTGTAAATAAAGGTGGGATGGATCCCCACCAGCACCCTCTGCAGGTGGATATAGCCAAACTCGCCAACCCCCCGGGTGGTCTGGTTGGCAGCCAGGTTGTAGGTGCGGCCCCCGCTCTCCACCCTTTCGTCGACTTTGGCCAGCAGCAGGGTCCTTTTCACCGGCGGCGCCAGGGAGGCCACCAGCAGCCCGTGGTACTTGCGGGTGTTGGCGCCGATGACGGTGGCTGAGGCATAGCCCCCCAGCCCGTTGGTCACCAGCCACTCCCTTTGTACACCCTGTTCGAAGGTGGGCCAATCGCCCTTGCCGAGGTTGATGGTTTCCAAGAAGAACACCTCTGTGGTCCAGAATCAGACCCTCATGCCACATAAATGTGGCACCAATCAGACAATGAAAATTTGGGGCCGGGGGTGCGGTTTTCAGTCCGGGCTCAGTCCTCCGGTTGAACCGGCTCTAAGCTCGTCGCTTACGGTCTGCCGACCGCCTGCGTACGTGCGTCCATGCACTACTCGGCTCGGGCTGCTTCCTGCAGCCCGCCGGCAGACATTGGGGACATTCCTCCGCAGGAGGTGTGTCCCCTTACCGCTAAGCGCTCCGTCGCTAAGAGCCGTTATCAACCTCCGGAAAGTCGCTCCAGCCTGAAAGGTCCTCCCCCATCGTAAACTCCGCCAATGTATTTTCAGGGCAGGAATTAGGAATAAATTTTCCACGCCGCAAAACCACATCATATGACAATGAAAACTCGGTGCCGGGGGTTACAACTGCTATGGTATTCAAAGGTTGTGCCAAATATTCAACCATCAGCGGCAGGCTTTCAGGAAATTCCGTCTCCTGTCTCCTATCTCCTGTCTCCTGACCCTGAATTCCCGCTTCTTGGCGATCCCATTGCCAGCGCCACGGCCCCCAGCAGCCCGGATCTGCCCTCCAGCCCGGCCCTGGCCAGACTGACCTGATCCAGGGCCGGCCGCAGCGCCCTGGCCGACAACTCATTTTCCATGGCCTCCCAGAACCGCGGCCCTGACTGCAAAGCCCCGCCGCCCAGCACCAGCCGGTCCGGGTTGAACAGGTTGACCAGGTTGGCCAGTCCCAGGCCCAGGTAGCGGCCAGCCCCGGCAATGATCCCGGCGGCCTCGGGGTCCCCGGCTGCAGCCGCCCTGGCCACCGCCACCGCCGTGACGGCCCCGGGGTCGCCCCCGGCCTCGGCCAGGATGGACTTTCCCCGGCCCTGTTCGATCAGTTCCCCGGCCCTGGCGGCCATGGCGGTGCCCGAGGCCAGGGACTCCAGGCAGCCCCTGCGGCCGCAGCCGCAGAGGGGGCCCTCCGGGTCCACCACCGTGTGGCCCACCTCGCCGGCCCCGCCACCGGACCCCCGGTACAGCCGGCCCTCCAGGATCAGCCCGCCGCCTATACCGGTGCTCACCGTCACATAGACCATGTTGCGAAAGCCCCGGCCGGCCCCGAAGCGGTACTCGCCCAGGGCGGCCAGGTTAGCGTCGTTGTCCACCAGCACCGGCAGCCCCAGCATATGTTCCAGCCTTTTTTTCAGCGGCACCTCGTGCCAGCCCAAATTGGGGGAATTGTACACCACCCCGGACTCCTGGTCCAGGGGACCGGGGGACCCAATCCCCAGGGCCGCCGCCCGGCAGCCCGTCCGCTCCTGAAGCTGCCTGCAGGTCTGAGCAATGCGGCCCAGCACGGCCTCCGGGCCGTCCCCGGCCCCGGTGGGAATTTTAATCTCGGCCAGCAGGCGGCCCTCCCCGTCGGCCAGGGCGGAATAGATCTTGGTACCCCCCAAATCAACGCCTAAAAAGTACTGCTGCAAAGGTTCAGTCCTCCTCGTGGAAGATGAACTTTTTAATCACCCTGGCCACCCCTCCGTGGTTGTTGTCCAGGGTTACGAAGTCAGCCCTGCCCTTGATCTCATCCCGGGCGTTGGCCACCACCGCCCCCAGACCGGCGTAGGCGATCATTTCCAGGTCGTTGTAGCTGTCGCCCACCGCGATGATGCTTTCCCGGCCGATTCCGTAATGATCGGCCAACGCCTGCAGCGCCCCGGCCTTGGTCACCCCGGGGTACATAAACTCCAGAAAGAAGGGCTTGGACTTGGTCATATGAAGCCTTCCCGCAAATTCACGGTTTAATTCGGCCATCAGGGGGTCCAGCTTTTCCTCGCCGGCCACCAGCAAAAGCTTGGTGGGGTCCCTGCGCTCCCGCCGCAGGTAGTCTGCCAGGTCACCCACCTCCACCGGGGCCACCTTGGAAATCACCCAGTACAGACGGCCGGCCTCGGTGACCTTGTCCACCAGCAGCTGGTCGTCGATGTAGATATTGACGTGAAATCCCGTCGGCCTTAGCCTCTCCAGCAGTTCCAGGGCCAGTTCCCAGGGCACCGGGCGGTGCAAAAGCTCCCTGCCGCCGGGAAATTTCACCAGTGCCCCCTGGTAGGTCACCAGCGGTGTTTCCAGTCCCAGTTCAAGGGCGTAGGGCAGGGCCGACCGGAACATCCGCCCGGTGGCCAGCACCACCTTGACCCCGGCCTTCACCGCCCTGGCGATGGCCTCCCGGTCGGCCTCCCCGATCCGCCAGCGGTCATCCAGCAGGGAGTCGTCCAGGTCGCTGGCCAGAAGTTTATATGCAGTCAATCAAAATACCTCTTTTACTTTTTTATTCTAGCTTCTGAATTTTCGATTCCGGATTCCTGAAAAAATTATACACCGCCTCGGCGGCCGGGCGGTTCATGCCCGGCAGGGCGGCCAGCTGGTCCGGGCCGGCCTTGGCCAGGGACTCGATGGTGGGATAAGCCTTCAAGAGGGACCTCCTTCTGGCCTCCCCGATGCCCTCAATCTCATCCAGCAGGGATTTGAGGTTTCTTTTGCTTCTCAGCTGGCGGTGGTAGGTCACCGCGAAGCGGTGGGCCTCGTCCCTAATCCTCTGCAGCAAGTAAAGCGCCCTGGAGTCCCGGGGGAGTCGAATGGGTTCCTCCTGGCCGGGACGGAAGATCAGCTCCTCCTCCTTGGCCAGGGAAAACAGGGGTATCTGACCGTACCCGGCTTCGATCATGGCCTCCCGGGCCGCCGAAAGATGGCCCTTGCCCCCGTCCACGACAACCAGGTCCGGCAGCTGATAAAATTTGGCCTGCCTGGTGGAAAGACGCCCGCTGCCGATGAGATCTCTTTCCTCCCTCGCCCTTTCAAGGCGCCGCAGGATCACCTCGTGCATGGAGGCGAAGTCATTGGGGCCCTCCACCGTCCTTATTTTAAAGCGGCGGTACTGATCCGGGGCCGGCCGGCCGGCCTCGAAGACCACCATGGAAGCCACCGGGTCGGATCCCTGGGTGTTGGAGATGTCGTAGCACTCCATCCGGCCCAACTCCGGCAGGCCCAGGCAGCGGGCCAGCTCCTCGGCGTCCCGGGCGCCGTCACGCCCGGCCTCCCTGGCCAGACGGGCCTCCTCCAGGGCCAGTTGGGCGTTTTTCTCCACCATTTCCAAGAGTTTTTTCTTCTCTCCCCGCCTGGGCACCCTGATCGTAACTCTGGATCCCTTCTTGCCGGAAAGCCAGCGGCAAAGCACCGGCTCCTCCCCGGGCTGCACCCCGGCCAGCAGTATCTCGCCGGGTATAAAGTCGGCCCCGTGGTAATATTGCTTGACAAAGGAGGTGATCACCTCCTCCCCGGGTGTTTCCCCGGCCAGCCTGAGCATAAACTGCTCCCGCCCCAGCAGCTTGCCGCCCCGGATAAAGAAAACCATCACCGAGGCCTCGCCTTCCCCTATGGCCGCCGCCACCACGTCACTGTCCTCGCCCTGGGAGGAGACTATTTTTTGCTTCTCCAGCACCTTTTCCACCGCCCGGATCTGGTCCCTGAGCCGGGCGGCCCGCTCGAATTCCATTTTTTCAGCGGCCTCCTGCATGCGCCGGGTCAGTTTTTTAACCAGTTCCTCCTGCCTGCCCTCCAGGAACAGGCAGACCTCCTTGATCATGGCCCGGTATTCATCCCGTCCCGCCATGCCGCAGCAGGGGGCGAGGCAGCGCTTGATATGGTGATTCAGGCAGGGCCGGCCCTTAGGCTGCAGAACCCTGTCCTTGCAGCTCCGGAAGGGAAAAAGCCGCCGCAGCAGGTTCAGGGTCTCGTTGACCGCCCCAACGTTGGTGTAGGGGCCGAAATAGCGTGCCCCGTCCTTGATCACCCGCCTGGTCACGTGCACCCGGGGGAAGTCCTCCTGCAGGGTTATTTTAAGGTATGGGTAGCTCTTGTCATCCTTGAGAAAGACATTATAGCGGGGGCGGTGCTCCTTGATCAGGTTGGACTCCAGGATCAGGGCCTCGACCTCGCTGTCGGTGACAATGTACTCAAAATCGGCGGCCCGCTCCAGCATGGACCTGGTCTTGGGGCTGTGGCCGGCGGCGGCATGGAAATAAGACCGCACCCTGTTTTTCAGGGATACGGCCTTGCCCACGTAGATCACCACGCCCCCCCCGTCCCGAAACAGGTAAACCCCTGGCCGGTCCGGCAGGTGCTTCAGTTTTTCCGGCCCGCTTTCCATTTTCCCTCCTGATGCATGTAAAAGACTTATTTAGCCACAAAGAGCACAAAGAACACAAAGATATGCCAGCATTCCACCCGGGAAGATGCACATCCTTTATTAACTACAGAGGACACAGAGAAAAAACCTTCAAGACTTGAAATATAGCATGAAAATAGATCAGAATTAACAAAAGAAACGAAGTGGTATTTTGATATAGTTATTTATTTAATTCTCGGACCCCTAAGAAGGCTTATGAGGCTTATGAGTCTCTGTGCCCTCTGTGGTTTTAATTTTGCCCCGCAAAGGCCGGCTGTGTGCTTTGTGTGCTTTGTGGCTTTAAAATCCCGGACCCGAAATTGGGCTAAATAGTCTCTCTGTCCTCCATGGCTTAAAAATGACCCGAAAGTTTCACTTAAGAGGCGGTATTTTAACTGCAGGCGCGCTCCTGTTGCCTGTCTTCCGTCTCCTGTCTACTACCCTGCAGCACCCGGCGCAGGAACTGGCCGGTGTAGGAGGCGGGGTTGGCAGCAACCTGCTCCGGGGTGCCCGTGGCCACCAAGGTGCCCCCCCGGTCTCCCCCCTCGGGGCCCAGGTCGATAATCTGGTCCGCGGTCTTGATTACGTCCAGGTTGTGCTCGATGACGATGACGGTATCCCCTGCCTCCACCAGCCTGTGCAGCACCTTTAAGAGCCTGTCGATGTCGTCGGTGTGCAGCCCGGTGGTGGGCTCGTCCAGGATGTAGACGGTCTTGCCGCTGGACCGCCGGGAAAGTTCGGTGGCCAGCTTAACCCGCTGGGCCTCGCCCCCGGACAGCTCCGGCGCCGGCTGGCCCAGCCTGATATAGCCCAGCCCCACGTCCTGCAGGGTCTTCAGCTTGCGGTGAATCTTGGGCTGGTGCTGGAAGAACTCCACCGCCCGGTCCACCGTCATGCTCAGCACGTCGGCGATGGTGTTGCCCTTGTATCTTACCTCCAGGGTCTCCCGGTTGTATCGGAGCCCCTTGCAAATCTCGCAGGGCACGTAAACGTCGGGCAGGAAGTGCATTTCAATCTTGATGATGCCGTCCCCCTGGCAGGCCTCGCAGCGCCCCCCCTTGACATTGAAGCTGAACCGGCCCGGGCGGTAGCCCCTGACCTTGGCCTCGGGGGTTTGGGAAAAAAGCTCCCGGATGTCGTTGAAGACCCCGGTGTAGGTGGCCGGGTTGGATCTGGGAGTGCGCCCGATGGGAGACTGATCCACCTCGATGACCTTGTCCAGGTGTTCGATGCCCTTGATCTCACGGCAGGATCCGGGCTTGGACCGGGCCCGGTTAAGCTCCAGGGCCAGCCTCTTGTAGAGCACCTCATTAACCAGAGTGCTCTTGCCGGAACCTGACACCCCGGTGACGCAAACGAAGACATTGAGGGGGAAATAGACATCGATCTCTTTCAGGTTGTTTTCGCAGGCCCCCACCACCTGCAGCCCTTTTCCATTGGGCGAACGGCGCAGCGGCGGCACCGGAATCTGCTTCCGGCCGCTGAGATATTGCCCGGTGATGGAGGCCGGGTTATTCAGTATCTCCCGCAGGGTGCCGCTGGCCACCACCTCCCCGCCGTTTTCCCCGGCGCCGGGGCCCATGTCGATGATGTGGTCGGCGGTGCGGATGGTGTCCTCATCGTGCTCCACCACAATCAGGGTGTTGCCCACGTCCCGCAGCCTGGTCAGGGTGTTCAGGAGCCTGCGGTTGTCCCTCTGGTGCAGGCCGATGCTGGGCTCGTCCAGGATGTAGAGCACCCCCATCAGACCGCTGCCGATTTGGGTGGCCAGCCGGATGCGCTGGGCCTCGCCGCCGGAAAGTGTGCCGGCGGACCGGCTCAGGGTCAGGTAGTCCAAGCCCACGTTGACCAGGAAGCCCAGCCGCTCGTTGATTTCCTTCAGTATTTGCCGGGCGATGACCCTCTCCCGCTGGGTGAGATCCACCTCCCGGAAAAATACCAGCGACTGGGCCACGGGCAGGCGGGTGACCTCGTCGATGGACAGCCCCCCCACCTTCACCGCCAGGGACTCCGGCCTCAGGCGAGTGCCGTGGCACTGGGGGCAGGGCCTGGTGCCCATGAATTTTTCTATCTCCTGGCGCATGTACTCCGAATTGGTCTCCCGGTAACGCCGGGCCAGGTTGTTGACCACTCCCTCGAAGGGGGTGAAGTAGTTGTGGCTGAGGCCGTAGGAGCTGTTAAAAACAACCCTGACCGGGTCGGACCCGGTGCCGTGGAGTATCTTGTCCAGGTCCTCCGGACGCATTTTCTTTACCGGGTCGTCCAGGCTGAAGCCGTACTTATCGGCCACCGCCTCCAGGATGGCAAAGGAATTCTGGCTCTTCATCCAGCCCTCAATGGCCCCGCTGTTGATGGATTTGTTTTTATCCGGGATCAGCAGCTCAGGGTCAATTTCCTGCTTGACCCCCAGCCCGGTGCAGGCCGGGCAGGCCCCGAAGGGGTTATTAAAGGAAAACAGCCGCGGCGCCAGCTCCGGGATGCTTATCCCGCATTCCGGGCAGGCCAGGTTTTCACTGAAAATGATTTCCTCCCCCTCCTGGGGGGCCACCACCACCAGCCCCTCGGCGTTCTTCAGGGCGGTCTCCAGGGAGTCGGCCAGGCGCTTGGCCGATCCTGGGCGAATTATAATCCTGTCCACCACAATCTCAATGGTGTGCTTTTTATTTTTCTCCAGTTTGATTTCATCGGTTACCTCCCGCAGTTCACCGTCCACCCTGACCCGGACAAAGCCGTTGCGGCGTATGTCTTCGAAGATCCGGGCGAACTCCCCCTTCCTCCCCCGCACCACCGGGGCCATGACGGTAAGCCTGGTGCCCTCGGGCAGGCCAATGAGCTGGTCCACCATCTGCTGCACCGTCTGCTTGGTGATCTGCTGCCCGCAGTTGGGGCAGTGGGGCCTCCCAGCCCTGGCGAAGAGCAGGCGCAGGTAATCGTAGACCTCGGTGACCGTGCCCACCGTGGAGCGAGGGTTGTGCGAAGTTGTTTTCTGATCGATGGAAATGGCCGGGGAAAGCCCCTCAATGTAGTCCAGGTCCGGTTTGTCCATCTGGCCCAGGAATTGCCTGGCGTAGGCCGAAAGGGACTCCACATAGCGGCGCTGCCCCTCGGCGTAAATGGTGTCGAAGGCCAGGGACGACTTGCCTGATCCTGAAAGTCCGGTGATCACCACCAGCTTGTCCCTGGGTATTTCCAGGTCGATATTTTTAAGGTTGTGGGCCCTGGCCCCCCTGATTACAATCTTGTCTTGCATCTTTGCCTCCGGAGTTGGGATGATTATCAGCTATAACATACCACAAATAAGGGCGGAGAACAACCGTTCCCCCAACCAAAAAGGCGGGACTAAAAGCCCGGGCTCCGGCAGCTTATCACTTATAGCTTACCGCTACAGTTACAAAAAGAAAGGCCCCACACCCCTGACGCGGGTGCTGGCCATTCCGCAAAATGTCGCCGGTTTCCGTATTATATAAGATTGATCAGACCCTGTCCCCTTTCCTCAAGCACAGGGTCAAAGGAAATAATGCTGCTTAGGCCAAGCCTTTCCATAACCGACAGACTGACGGCGTCGGTGTATGAAATGTAACCCGCTTCCCCACCGCCGTTTTCAGTCCCCAGAATGATCTCCCGGGCCCTTTCCTCATCGGCCTCGCTGACCCTCTCCACCGGCCAGACGCTGTGGCGCAGCCAGGTGCGCCCGGCATCGGGGCCCAGGGCCGAAGACAGGGCCAAAAAGGTCTCGGCCACAATAAAATTGGTGAGCAGTGGCACCGCCCCCCGGGCCTTGAGCTCCCTGACCGCGGCCAGTGCCCTTTTATGCTGCGGGCTGTCGGCGTCCAGAAGAGCCAGGATGATCCCGCTGCTTACAAGGACGGTTTCCATCTGGCAACCTCCCGGATCGGGGCCGTTTTAACTTCCCGGAAACCTCCCTGGGGATCCACCTGGCCGTCTCCATGGAACATCCCCACCATATCCCAGATGGGGTCGGCCTCACTGAGGGGCTTCCGGGGATTTACCTTCTTCATAACAATCTGGTCTTTCTCCAGATAGATCGCGATATATGATCCTTTTTCCAGTTTCAACTCATCCCGCACCGACTTCGGCAGGGTTAACTGTCCCTTGCTGGTAAGTTTTGCCACCACGGAATTCATGTCCATCCTCCTTTTGCTGACCGGCGCATCCTTATCATAATTCAGGCGGCATGTACAGGCAAGGGGTTATCATTGTCACCCTCTGTCAGCATAGCCCGCAATATCTGAGTTGGCCCGGGGGAGGCAGCACAAGGGCTGAAGCCCATATTCCAGGCGCTCCCATATTTTCCTGCCCTGTACTTTCCTTGAGCTGTCTGTCCTGCCGAATTTTTTCCTGCCGCGGAAATCTGCCCGGATGTCAAAAAACCCGGTTTTAAGCCTACACCCAATCCCCAATCCCCAATCCCTGCTCCTCACCCACGGCAGTGATCCTGCGGTCCCGGCCACGGAGGTCCAGCCTCATCTCAATGAGCATGTCCCTGATTTGGGCCGCCCTTTCAAACTCCAGCATCTTGGCGGCCTCCCGCATTTCCTTCTCCAGTCTGGCCACGGCGGCCTTGAGCTCCTTCTTGCTCATCCTGCGCCCGCCGTCCTGGGCGCCGTAGGCTTCTTTCTCCTCGGCCACCCGGGTAATCTCCAGAATATCCCTGACCGCCTTGTGCACCGTCTGAGGCGTAATGCCGTGGGCCTGGTTGAACTCAATCTGCTTTTTCCTTCTTCTCCCGGTCTCGTCAATGGCCCGGCGCATGGAGTCGGTGACCCGGTCGGCGTACATGATCACCTGGCCCCGGACATTCCGGGCGGCCCTGCCGATGGTTTGGATCAGAGATCTCTCGGAACGCAGGTAGCCTTCCTTATCGGCGTCCAGTATAGCCACCAGACTCACCTCGGGCAGGTCCAGCCCCTCCCGCAGCAGGTTGATGCCCACCAGTACGTCGAACACCCCCAGCCGCAAGTCCCTGAGTATCTCCATCCTTTCAATGGTGTTGATGTCCGAGTGCAGGTAGCGCACCTTGACCGCCATCTCCCGGAAGTATTCGGTCAGGTCCTCGGCCATCTTCTTGGTCAGGGTGGTGATCAGCACCCTTTCCTGACTTTCCACCCGCTGCCGGATTTCGCCCAGCAGGTCGTCGATCTGGCCCCTGGTGGGCCGCAGCGAGATCTCCGGGTCCACCAGGCCGGTGGGGCGGATAATCTGTTCCACCACCCGGGCGCTTTTTTCCAGCTCGTAGCCGCCCGGGGTGGCCGAAACGTAAACAATCTGCCTGACCTTGCCGGCAAACTCGGCGAACTTCAGGGGGCGGTTGTCAAAGGCCGAGGGCAGCCGGAAGCCGTGCTCAACCAGGGAGGCCTTGCGGGACCTGTCCCCCTCGTACATCCCCCCCAACTGCGGCACCGCCACGTGAGACTCGTCGATGAACATCAAAAAATCCTCGGGGAAAAAGTCCAGCAGGGTATAAGGGGGCTCCCCGGGCCGCCGGCCGGTAAGGTGGCGGGAGTAGTTCTCAATGCCGTTGCAGTAGCCCATCTCCCTCATCATCTCAATGTCGTGGTTGGTCCTCTGCTCCAGCCGCTGGGCCTCCAGCAGCTTTTCGGCCGATCGCAGCCGGGCCAGCTGTTCCTCAAGCTCGGCCTCAATATTGACCACGGCCTTTTCCATCCTGGCCCGGGAAACAGCGTAGTGGCTGGCCGGGAAAATGGAGATGTGCCTCCGGCGGCCCAGCACCTCCCCGGTAAGCACGTCAAACTCCAGTATCTTTTCCACCTCGTCACCGAAAAAGTCTACCCGGATGGCTTTCTCGGCGGTGGACACCGGGAAGATCTCCAGCACGTCCCCCAACACCCTGAAGGTGCCGCGCACAAAATTGAGGTCGTTTCTTTCGAACTGGATATCCACCAGCTTCCTCAGCACCGCGTCCCGGTCATAAGCCCCCCCTTCCCGCAGGGAGAGCACCAGTTCCCGGTACTCGCCAGGGTCACCCAGTCCATAAATACAGGAAACACTGGCCACGATGATCACGTCCCGCCGCTCAAACAGAGCACTGGTGGCCGAATGGCGCAGCTTGTCAATCTCGTCGTTAATGGAGGAGTCCTTCTCAATATAAGTGTCGGACTGCGGTATATAGGCCTCGGGCTGATAATAGTCATAATAGCTGACAAAGTACTCCACTGCGTTGTCCGGAAAAAATTCCCGGAACTCCGAGCAGAGCTGGGCCGCCAGGGTCTTGTTGGGGGCCAGCACCAGGGACGGCCTCTGCATAGACTGAATGACCTGGGCCATGGTGTAGGTCTTGCCGCTGCCGGTAACCCCCAGCAGCGTTTGGTGTCCATAGCCCCTCCGCAGGCCCTCCACCAGTTGTTCTATGGCCACAGGCTGGTCCCCCCGGGGGCTAAAATCAGAAACTATTCTGAACTTGTTTTCCACTCTTACCACTACCCTCTATGCAATTACATTCTCTTCCATTCTGAATTCTGGATTCTGGATTCCGACCGGATAAACTATCAGTATAAGTACTATTATAACAGCCGGGTCAATCCCTTAGAATTCCAGGCCGTCAAAAAAATCAGGGCGGCCGGTGGTTCCGGCCGCCCCCGCTGGTATGGAGTTTTACATCAGCTTGGCTTTTTTCATGGTCTGGTAGACAATCCTGGCCGCCTGGGGCCTGGTGAAATTGTCCTGGCCCTTAAAAGTTTTGTCCGGGAAGCCCCCGAAATACCCTTTGCTGGCGGCCAGCACAAAAGGCTGGGCCCAGGCCGAAATGCTGCTGTTGGCGTCTGTGTACATCTTGGTGATGGCCGCCCTGACCTTGCCGTCATCGGACTCCACCGCCAGGTTCATCGCCCTGGCCAGGATCACCGCCACCTCTTCCCGGGTAATCACGCTGTGGTAGTTGAAACAAAGGTTGCCGTACATATCCAGAGAGCCATTAAGTATGCCGTTGCGGGCCAGCATGTCGACGTATTTGTAATCAGCGTCGTCGATGGGCCGCCAGTACCCGTCCTGGTCCTTGGCGTAGGCGCTGGTGCCGGTCAGCCGGAGGTCGGTGAAGATGCCGTAATTGATGTAGTTGGCCTTGTTCAGACCCAGGGACTTGCCCATCATGACCGCAAACTCGCCCCGGGTGATGGGCACCTCCTGGCCCAGGGAGTCGGTCAGCCCAAACTGCCCGGTGCCGGCCGTGGACAGAGGCTTCATGATGCCCTTGGACCAGAGGTACTCCACGTAAATCCTGGCCCAGCCGGTGCTGGTATAATCGGTGAAGGTCCAGACCTTGTTCACCACCACATAGCGGCCGAAGGCGCCGAAGGGGACGGTGATGGTCCTTTTCTTGGTATCAACCTTGCCGCCCAGGTTTTCCTCCCAGGTGCCGTCGCCATCGGTGTCGCACAGCACGGTCAGGGAGGCCCCGCTGCTGGCCGAAACATACTTGTCGTAATAAAAGGTAATGGTGGACTCGCCCTTGTTGTTCAGATCGGCCCCGGCGGTCTTGGGCTGGATGTCGTACATGAAGCTCACCGAGGGAAAGCCGTCGGGCATGGTGTTCTGGAAGACCGTAAAGACTATGGCCTGCTCATTCAGGGCCAGCCCGTTGGTGTCCTTCAGGTAGACCCCCTTGGGAAATTCCATGGACAGCTGTTTATCAAAGAGCTCCAGCTTGCCCTTGGCCGGGATTACGGCGGTGATGGCGGCCCCCACCTGGAGCAGGTTGAGATAATTGACGGCGATGGTCGAGGTCCTGGAAACCGACTGGGTGTCGGTGACCACTATGGTCACGGTGTTGTTGCCGGTGGACAGTGAAACATCCTTGATAAACTGGCCGTTGCCGATGCTGGTGGCCTGGCCGCCGTTGACGGTGACCAGGGAGGCGTCGGCCGAGGTCACAGTAATGGTGACCGGATTTTTGTTCACGGTGATGTAGTTGCCGGTCACGGCCACGCCGTCCACCTGAATGTCCTGGCCGGTGCCGGTCTCGAAGAACCAATCGTCATCCACACTGGCCGAAATGTGCGTCCCGCTTAGATCGGTGATGCCGGTCCCCAGTATGCCCCGGTAGTGGGTATTGGACTTAAGCGGGTTGCTGGGGGTGAAGGTGGCCTTCCGGTTCAGTGAGTCATAGCTCACCGTCCCGGGCACATAGGCATTGGGAATGTCATCATGGTTGAGGTCGCACTCAATCAGGCTAAAGTTCACCTTGACGGTGTCAACCTGCACCGCCCGGCCGAAGGTCACCGAGACCTGGGTGTTCACCGTCACCCCGGTGGGGTGGTTGCCCGGCACCCGGGCCGGCACAAAGGTCAGCACCCCAAGAATATTGTCAATGGTATAGTTAAGCGTCAGCAGGCTGCTCTTTACCCCGCCCTTGACGGCCACCGCCCGCAGTGTCCTGCTTTGAGAGATGGAAATGGGCCCCTGGTACAGGGTGCAGGCAGTGCCCACCGACCCGTCAGGAATGGCGTCGTCGGTGGTGTAGTAGATGGAGGCCCCGGAGGTGGCTGTGGTTAGGGAAACCACTATGGGCTCGAAGTAGGTGCCGGAGATTTTGTCGGCCACCGGCGCGGCCACGCTGCCCACCGAGAAGTTGCAGGAGGCCAGGAACTGACGGGGGCTGCCGTTGTCGTAAAGCCTGAGGGTCCAGTTGCCCTGCCTGGCCCCGTTGGGTACGCTGTAAGTGGTACCAAAACTGCCGGAGGTTACCGCTGTTACGTTAATGGTGCTGTCCACCACCCCGTCAGGGTCCACCACCTGTATCTGCAGGGCCGGAACCAGCGGGTTGGCGGTGACCTCCTGGCCGTCTTGAATAAAAGAACCACTTATTTGAACGGTGTCCTGTGGAGCCGTATTGTCATAGTAGGTCTGGTCCGTGGCAATGGTGCCGTAGGTGGCATAGCCCGTACTGGCCGCCGTGGTGAAGGCAAAGCTGCTCATCCCCTGCAGCGCCTTGCCGTTGCTGTCCACCATATTTTTCAGCGCCACCGTGTAGACCGAGGCCGCATCCAGGTCCACCGTCAGGTTAACGCGAAGAGTGTTGTCGCCGGGGGTGTAGTCCACCGTGAAATTGTTCCGGTCCACTTCCTGGCTGTTGGTGGTTTTGGTGATGGTGATATTATCCTCGTTCTCCAGCACGCTTTCTCTCATTTCCCGGCTGAACACCACGGCTATAGTGGGCCGGCGGGGGGCGTTGACGGCCCCGTTGGCGGGGTAGGTGGAGGTTATGCTGGGATTGATGGTATAGGAAAAGTCCTTCTGGGTGGTTACCCCCCCTTCAGTGGAGCTGACACTTAAGACCACATCCTCCTCAATGGGGATGTATCCCGCCGCGTCCAGCCCGGCACCGTCCCCCCACAATTCGTCGGGGAGAGTGGCCCGGCCGTAAACCGAAAAGGAAATGCTGGCCCCGGCCTCGGAGGTAAGCACCACATTTTGTTTCTGGCTGTACACCCCCGAGTCCGGCAGCGCCCTTGGCAGCACCCCGGCCCCTTCGGCCCTGTTGGCAGGCTGCAGCGGCACCGCCGCCAGGCAGAGAAAGAGGATGGCCATTATCGAAGAAACCTTCCGGAAAGCGCCTTTCATTTACAAATCCCCCTTTGAGCTATCTGATTAAATGACCGGTTAGTCCGGGAGCGGCCCGGACTAATCAAGTTCAATTAAATAATTTGTCGTAATGGATCGATTTTCCTCCCTGAAAAAACTAAATCATCCTTAATCTTCCTCACCCTAAAAATTACCTAAACATTCTCCATAAAAATATTATCGTCCTAAAACCACTCTTCCTTTAGAAAATAAAGACACAATCCATGTTTTTCCGGCAAAAAAACCGCCCTGTGGGCGGCATTCTCCGAACTTATAAAAAACAGCAGGCAATATGTTTTTTTCTAAACACGGACTCCTGACTCCTGAATTCTGACCTGAAGATTTTTCCCGACTGCTACTGCTGCCCCTTTCCCCCCTGCTGTTGCTGTCCCCCCTGCTGCCCCTGACTTCCGCCGCCCACAGACTCTATCTTTTTAATCTCCCCGTCGATCTGCACCTCCACGGTTTTACCGTCCTGGGTGGTTACACGCAGAGTGGTCTTTTGTCCCTGGCCGCCTTTACCCTGGTCCTGGCCCCCGCCGGATCCGCCCTCCTGGCCTGAACCCTGCTGACCACCGCCCGAGCCGCCTCCGGAACCTCCCCCTGACGCCCCTCCCTGGCCGCCCTGCTGCCCCTCTCCCCCGCCTTCTTTTTTTTGACCCTTAAGACCGCCCCAGCGCTGTTCCAGCAGGTACACATTGGCGGACTGAATCAACCGCACCGGGGTAATCCTGGAGGGAACGGAGTAACTGCCGTTAGCCGACTGCCCGTCATACTGCCACTTGTTGTCCCTGGCCAGGCCGATGGCGGCGTCCAGGGCATACTGGCCCAGCAGGTCCGGCCGGGTATCCACCTCGGCGTCATGTTCACCCGAGGCCAGGGCCTGGGAGGACTTTTCATCGGCCCCCACCCCGGCGGTAAGTACCCGGTTATTAAGCCCGGCCGCCTTCAACACCTGGGCCGCAGCCAGGGCCAAACGGCTTTCGGTGGCCAGAACGGCCTGGATCCGGTCGGCATTTTGCACCAGGGCCTGCTGCATTTGCTGGGGTACCCCGGCCGGGTCGCCCCCGGGCACAGATACCTCGGCCACCAGTCGCACCTCGTTATTCTCCTGCAGGGCCGAACGGGCCGCCGCCGCTATATCCCGGGAGGCAGGGTCCGCGGGGTCGCCACTGACCAGCACCACCCCCAGGGGCAGCCTGCCCCCAACCTGGGACTCAGGGGGCAACTGCACCCCTCCTCCCTGAGACTGGCCCTGACCCTGCTTTCCTCCCCCGGACTGGCTGCCGGACTGACCTTGGCCCCCAGTCTGACCCCCAGCCTGGGACTGACCCTCTCCCTGTCCCTGGGCAGTGTAGTCCCCGGAGTCCGGAGGCACGGGCAGCCCTGCGGCCTTGCGGGCCGAAATGACGGCAAAGCGGGCCAGGAGCTGTCCGGCCAGTTGGTGGTCCGAAGCTACATAGGCGTCCACCGGCACATCCACCGGCAGGGCCTCCAGGGCCACCACCTTGATATTTTTCTCCACCAGCCGGCGCATCAGGCTGGGCCCTGTCACCGGGTTTACCGGCTGCAAAACCACCGCTTTAACCTTCTGGCCGGCCAACTTTTCAAGCTGCTTCTCCTGCTGGTCCGGGTCATTTTTGGCGTCCAGCCAGGTTATTTCCAGATTGTCCTTTTTTTTGCGGCTTTCCATCACTTTTTTAATTATTTTGTTGCCGTCCCGATCCATGTCGGCAAAGCTTACCGCTATTTTCAGCGGGGGGGAGTAAGGTTTTTGGGCGGCCTCCCTGCCGCCGCAGCCAAGGGCGGACGAAGCCGCCAGGACCAGAATCAAAAAAACAGGGAGCCTCATCTTGCGATCACCCCCGGTAAAATCTCTGTGTAAGATGTATTATGCATAGATACACCCATTATTATTAAAGTCTTTAAAACAGAAAACGGCCTGTCGGCCGCTGTCGTTTACCATCACCTGCAGTGACTTGATCTTACATTTATAGGCGCTTTAAATCCCATATATTAACTGATATGATAATTAATGGCTGCACCTCTTCCGGTTTCAACTATTATATCGGGAGGCGGTTTACATGAACAAGCTTGGAAAACTGTGGACGAAGCTCTTAGCCAAGATTTCCCCTCTGTTTCCAGCTTACCCCGGGCTGCCGGATCAGCGCAATCTGGCCGAGGAAGTGCAGGCTTCCCTGCGGGAGTGGAAGCTGGCCAAGGAACAGTTCAATCATGTGGGGCCGGAGCTTGTAGACTACATGGTCTTCAGGCTCAACGCCGCTGAAAGGCACTACATGGTCCTCCTGTCCCAGGCCAAGGCACAGGGGGTTAAAGCCTGGCCCGGCAACCTGGCCGAACCGGTAAAAAATAGCCCAATTAGCAGTAATCCGAGTGGTGGTTTGGGTCAATCAGCTCCCGGTACTTGTAAACCACCTGCTTAAAGTCCTTCCATGCGTCCACCTTGAGTCCGGGGTTTCTCAGCAGCGCAGCCGGGTGGTAGGTGGGCATTATGACCATGCCGTCCTTTTCCAGCCACTTTCCCCGGTCCCTGGTAATCCTGCTTCCGGGGCCAATGATCTCCTGCATGGCGGTGGCCCCCAGGAGGACCAGGATGGCCGGCCGGATGATCCTCAGTTGGGCGTCCAAATTGGGCCGGCAGGCCGCCCGCTCGTCTGCGGAGGGAATCCGGTTGCCCGGCGGCCTGCACTTGACCGTATTCAATATGTACACCTGCCCGAACCTGTTGAATCCACAGACCTCCAGGATCCTGTCCAGGAGTTGCCCGGCCTTGCCCACAAAGGGACGGCCCTGCAAGTCCTCGTCGGCCCCCGGCCCCTCGCCGCATAGGACCAGCCTGGCCGAGGGGCCGCCCTCCCCAAAAACGACCCCCCGGCAGCCGCTCCTCAGGCGGCAGCGGTTGCAGGTTTTCACCTTTTTCTCCAGGTCTTCCAGACCCTCAATCCCGGTCAGGTCCCACCCGCCCTGGTCATCCAATGACAATCGAAACACCCCCGGATCATTATTTCTTAATGCCATTTACTAATTTTTTATTCTCCAGCCCGGTTTAGCCTCCTTCATTTAAGGTTACCAATAGTAAAATTCAAGTGGTGTCCTGGAAGGATTTTTGTTGTAAATATTTAATTATTCATTTATTGAGAATGAGGAGGGACAGCCGGTGCCCGAAAACTCCGAACTTATCAATATGCTTCGCGAGGTTATTAAGGCTAATCCAGATAGGAACGTAAAAAAAGAGCTGCCGGCTTTTCGGCCGGCAGCCCTTTTTTTACGTTTATTCCTTTTCCAGCACAATCTTATGGTCCACCAGGGCCAGTTCGGCTATTTTGGCCTTGACAATCTTCCGGCGGCCAAAGATATCCTCCAGCACCAGCCCTTCCTCGTGGGGGAGCACCTTGTCAACCATTTCCAGAAAAAGCTCTTCCTTGCCGTCCTTGCGCAGATAAGCATTGGCTTCACACACAGTTAACACCTCCAGGTTTGATAAAAATTTAAAACCACTTCGGTCCTTTTAGTGCAACAAGGCAAAGACCTCCGTGGCCTCTATACGGGCTGTGATAAACTTCGTCTGGCTTTGTCAGCCTCGTCTGTCCGGATACTCACGTATGTACATATACGCTCCGTTCCGCCCAGCCGGCGCTTCCGCGCCAGTCTCGTTTCTGACAGCCCTATTTGGGTCGTGATAAACTTCGTCTGGCTTTGTCAGCCCCGTCTGTCCGGATACTCACGTATGTACATATACGCTCCGTTCCGTCCAGCCGGCGCTTCCGCGCCAGTCTCGTTTCTGACAGCCCTATTTGGGTCGTGATAAACTTCAGTTCAAAAGTGGCGGGACCTCCGTGGCCCCTCTAAAAATTATAAAATGACTCATCTGGGGTGTCAACGTTTTATTTTTTCCTTGAGCCTGACAAGCATTCTATAAAGCCAGCCCGGGGAGTCAACCTCCACATAGCCGGCCTCATTGGCCCCGGGCACCGGCAGCAGCCCCAGGGGCTCCCGGGTATCCTTCCTGAAGGCCAGCCCACGGCTGTAGACCTGGCCGGGCCCCTGCAGGAACTCCACCTCCAGCGGACCGGTCAGCGAATCAATGGCCAGTTGAAGCCCCCTGCGGTCATAAACCGGCAATCCGCCCAGTGAGATAATCAGGTCTCCGGACCTGAGGCCCATGTTCCAGGCAGTGGAGCCGGGAATCACATCCAGCACCCGCAGCCCCCGGGCTGATGGAGCAAAGGCCGGCCGGCCGGCCAATTCGGACCTCCTGCCCAGATATATGACCAGCTCGTGGCCCAGGGGAGAGAACAGCGCCGCTAAAGGGGCGAGCCAAAAATTATACTGGGACCAGACAGCCAGCAGAAAGAGGATGAGGCTGTACAGGGCCAGATAAAAAGCCGAAATCCTGCTTTTTTTCTGGGGGGTCCGGGCAATGGCCAGATCGCCGTAGCCCAGCCCGGCCACCACTGAGACCAGGGCGTATTGAAAAGCCATTCCCTCCCCAAGGGGACCCGGCTTGATCAGCGGCCACCAAGGCGGCATGCCCCCAAGCAGGTCCGGTGAGGCCGAGTATCCGGACACGGTAAGGGCCACCAGGGGGATAGGCCAGAACTTTTGAAGGGTGAACCCCCCCACCGGCCTTCCCGAAGCGTCGCCAAAAAAGGTGGGCACCGCCCCCAGGTGCCCGCTGAAAAATATCAAAATACTCTCCACCAGGTGCAGCAGGGCCACCAGTCCCAGCACCTGTGAGATATTGATTGGAAGCAGCCCGCTCAGCACCTCAATCTGAAGTGCGTCGGCAAAAATCTTCAACAGGCAGATAATTCCACCGGCATAAGCAAAACAAATAAACCTGGGGCTGATCAGCGCCAGCATGGCGGCCAGAAAAAGAAGGACCACAAAGATCATGCCCGACCCGGTGAGGGGAAGCCCCGCCAGGACTATCAAGATACTGCCCAGCAGTCCCCCGGCCAGTCCCAGCAGGGTGGCCGATATGGTGTCCCTCCAAAGCCTGCGGGTCCTGACCCCGAACAGGGACGCCCTGACCGACTCCGACCGCCTGTACTGCAGCGCCACCAGAGCCGTCACCACGGCCATCAGCAGCAGGAACTGGATGTCCAGGAAGAGCAGGAAGTACCTTTCAATCACCACCGGAATTGCCACAGTGAACAGGTACAGATTGCACACCACCCGTCCGGGAGGTGGGAGGTGAGAGTCTGGAGGTGAGATTTTAAACTCCAAATGATCTGTCCCGTTTTTTTACCGGCTTCCCACTTCTCACTTCCCACTTCTCTATTAG
>Ga0209347_1002574_pt1 | contig 23513 bp, 23 predicted proteins | sample AutmiccommuBRH23_FD_187382 | JGI IMG/M metagenome (GOLD analysis project Ga0209347, IMG submission 187382) | Deep subsurface microbial communities from Mt. Terri, Switzerland - Autotrophic microbial communities BRH/23 (SPAdes) (version 2) | ecosystem: Environmental > Aquatic > Deep subsurface >...
GATCAGCCACTGGTGGCGAAGCAGAAAGGAACTAAGGCCCGTTTGGATACCAAGAGAAAATATTCTATTCCAATTATAGCCAAAGAAATAACCCACCGCTTTAAAAAAACAGTAGCAGTTATTGGATTTGGCAGCTGGGGTAAAAATATTGTCCGGGCACTGCTTTCCATGGCCTGTACCGAGGTGGTCATCTGTGACCCGGAACTGAAAACCCACCCTTTTCCGGGAGACTCCAGAGTTTCCCTTTCAAATTTTGAAAATGTTTTAAAAAACCCTATGATAAAAAGCGTTTTTATAGTCACTCCGGCGGCGTCTCACTATTCCCTGGCCAAAGAGGCCCTGGACGCCAGCAAAAATGTTTACGTAGAAAAGCCCTTTACCCTTTCCTCAGGAGAGGCTGAAGATTTGAAAACCATTGCCCGGAACAAAAGGCTTACGCTTATGGTGGGATATATATTGCAGTACCACCCCGCCATCCTTCACTTAAAAGAAGAGATCGGGAAAGGAACCCTGGGCGACCTGCTGTATTTCCGGTCCAGCCGGACAAATCTGGGAACGGTTCGGCAGGATGTTGGTGTCTTGTGGGATCTGGCGGTTCACGATGTTGACTTGATTTGTTTTTTGCTGGACCAGTTACCCACCCATGTAAGCACCTGGAACAAGGTTTTTCTGGACAGATCCCTGGGGGATACCGTCAACATACAGATAACCTTTCCCTCCGGTGTGGTGGGCCATATCTTTGCATCCTGGCTGGACCCGCTGAAAAAAAGGGAGCTGGTGGTGGTGGGAAATAAAAAAATGGCCCTTTTCGATGACACCAGCACCTCTCAAAAGCTGGCCATTATTGACCGCGAAGTGGAATGCATAGACACTCCCTCCTTTTCCAACTTTGGAGAGTTTCAGTTCCATTATCGGTATGGTGACATATATTATCCCTATATCGCCATGCAGGAGCCTCTGCGCAATGAAATTGCCCATTTCTTTCACTGCTTGGAAACCGGCGCCAGCCCCAGGACAGATGCTGAAAAAGCCGGAGCAGTAACCAGAATTATGGAGGCTGCCGAACAGTCGGCCCGTATTGGAGGAGAAGCAGTATCGATAGAATGGACACAAAAATCAGGCGAGAGGCTGTAAGAGCAGTCCTGGATCATTTCATTATCGGGCCTTCCCCTGGTGGGTTCAGGCCCGGATGTCAAAAGGAGGCCTACCAAGTGATACCGGTTGCTAAACCCGTTATAGGAGAAGATGAGATTGCAGCTGTGTCTGAGGTGCTAAGGTCCGGCATGCTGGCCGGGGGTGAGACGGTCTCTCATTTTGAAGAAGCCTTCGCCCAATACGTGGGAGTTCCCCACGCCATAGCCACGTCCTCAGGAACCACCGGGCTTTTCGCTGCCCTGTGGAGCCTGGGACTGCCTACAGGCAGTGAGGTTATCACCAGTCCTTTCACTTTTGTTGCCAGCGCCAATTCCATTCTTTACTGCCGGCACAACCCGGTCTTTTGTGATATTGACAAAAAAACTTTTAATCTTTCCCCGGACAGCCTGATTAGAATTCTACGCCACCGGAAAAACAGGCCCCGGGCTATCATACTGGTTCACCTCTTCGGGCAGACCTGTGACATGGGCTCCATAATGGAAATAGCCCGGGAAAACGGTCTGAAAGTAATCGAAGACTGTGCCCAGTCCCACGGCGCCAAATGGCGGGGCAAGGCGTCCGGAAGCTTTGGGGATATGGGGGTGTTCAGTTTTTATCCCACAAAAAATATGACCACCGGAGAAGGGGGCATGGTGGTCACCGACAGCCCGGTTCTGGCCAATAAAATCAGAATGTTCATCAACCACGGCTCCCGCACCAGATACCACCACGAATTTCTGGGTCACAATTTCAGAATGACCAATATAGCCGCCGCCATAGGGAAAATTCAATTGGGGCGGCTGGACAAAAACAATGAGGCCCGTTGCAGGAACGCCGGCATATTGAACCGATACCTGACAGGCGTGCCCTATATCCAAACACCATATGTTCACCCGGATACCCTCCATGTTTACCATCAATATACCCTCCGGTGCCCCCGGCGGGAAGATCTGGCGGATTATCTCCTGGGCCAAGAAATAGGGACCGGGATTCATTACCCCCTGCCTGTTCATAAACAGCCCATCTATGAAAATCTGGGTTATGGACGCATTAGCCTGCCAGTGGCAGAAAGATCGTCAAAAGAGGTTCTTTCTCTTCCGGTTCACCCCTCGCTGACGGAGAAAGAGCTGGAATACATAGGGCAAAAGGTAGGTGAATTTTATGAGGGAACGTCTTTCAGCGGCTATCATAACCCTTAATGAGGGAAATAATATTTCCCGGTGCCTGGAAAGCATAGGTAGCTGGGTGGATGAAATCGTGGTGGTTGACTCCGGCAGCACCGACCAAACGGTGCAGATAGCCGAAAAAGCCGGAGCCAGGGTTTACCACAACCCGTGGTCCGGCTATGCCAGGCAGTGGGAAAGGGCTATTGAACTATGCGCCTGCCCCTGGGTACTGCTGATGGCCGCTGACACCGTGGTAGATCGGGAACTGGCCGAAGGAATCAATAACGCACTGGCTTCACCCGGAGAGACAAGGGGATACGTGGTAATGTACAAACATTTTTTCCTGGGCAAGTGGATACAGCACTGCGGCTGGTATCCCGCCCCCGTCCTGCAGTTGTTTCGTAAAGACTCGGTGAGGGTTATTAAGAGGGAGGTTCATGAGAGCTTTACTGTGGAACCTTATATTGTTAAATCCCTAATGAAGGGCCACATGGAACATTATACCTATCATTCACTGCGGCAGTACATCGAAAAATTTAACCGGTACACTGACCTGGATGCGATAGAAATGATGAAAAACAACCCCCCTTTCACCGACAAAGACATGTTGTTCGCCGGACTACGAAAATTTAATGATATGTATTTCAGTCAGCGGGGATTTAACGACGGCCTGCACGGGCTTATACTATGCTTACTGTCAGCTGTGTACGATATTCTGGTAAGAGCCAAATATTTGGAGTTAAAAGGTGATTTTAAACAGCAAGGTGATATTTAATGAATATAGGTCTGGATGTTAATCCTCTCTTCACAGGTCACAGATTTAGAGGCATCGGGTTTTATACAAAGAATTTATGCCACTATCTGATTAATTCCGAAGGCGGTCATTCATATCATCTCTACCGCAGTTTTGGAAACCCGGACTCTATGGTCCCCGGGAATGTGGATCTATATACATTAGGCGGCGAAAAAGATGCCCTCTGCCGGTCTGCCCTGGAAAACGGATTAGATGTTCTACACATAACTGATTACTACCATCCGGTGTACACCCTTTCCGGGCTGGAAGAACTGAAAAAACACGGTGTTAAGCTGGTGGTCTCGGTGGCCGACACCATCCCCTTGCGCTTTCCGGAGATTTACCCGTCAGAAAAACAGTTCATGGAAAAAAACCTCACCCCGTTGCTGTCCCTGGCCAATTACATTATTGCCATTTCCCGAGCCACGGTTGATGATTTCATAAGATTTTTTTCACTGCCGCCGTCCAGGTTTGCAGTCACCCATCTGGGTTATAACCCTGAGTTCTGTTCCCCCGGGACACTGGAAACCGATGTCCTGGCACTGAAAAAATACGGAATATGCCTACCCTTTTTTTTATATGTTGGGGGATTTGACTGGCGCAAGAACTGTGAGACCACCCTTAGGGCATTTAAAGCTTTATTGTGGCAACACCCTCAATGTTATCAGATGGTTTTTGTGGGCAATGACCCTCCCACCCCGGTTATGCGGGAGGCCATGGCCGATATAACTCAAAGTCTGGTGTTTACCGGCTTTATCCCGGAAATGGAACTGGCCGCCCTGTATCGCCGGGCCATCGCCCTTGTTTTCCCTTCCCGCTACGAGGGCTTCGGTCTCCCGGTTTTGGAAGCTATGGCCTGCGGAACGCCGGTAATCTCATCAGACAGGGGGTCACTCCCCGAAATAGTGGAAAATGGTGGCCTGCTACTGGACCCCAAACGCCCGGACCTCTGGACCGAGGCCATGAAATCACTGATCTTCAGACCCGCCCTGGCTCAAGCTCTGAGGGAGAGAGGGCTGGCCAGAGCACAAAAGTTTTCCTGGGACCGCTGTGCCCGTGAAACCCTGGATGTCTATCTCTCCTGTATATATCTAAAATAACTGTTAAGGAGCAGTATAAATGTCAAACTTTACATGTGGAGAAAATGTACGCATTGGCCGGGATGTTATAATTGAAGACGGTGCTGTTTTGGGCAATAATATCACCATATGTGATTATGTCATTATTAAAAAGGGGGCTATCATTGGAGACAACGCAATTATCGGATACCGGGAATTTAACCCCGATAATACTCCTGAAGAACTAACCGAAATAGGGGAAAACACCAGAGTACGCAGCGGAGCGGTGCTTTACCGGGGAACCCGCATAGGCAGTAATTCTTCGGTGGGTCACAATACAATCATCCGTGAAAGAACCATAATCGGCCACGATACCTATATAGGGGCGCTAAATGCCTTTGAAGGTGATACAAAGGTGGGAAATTTCGTAGGACTGAATTCACAATGCCATATAACTAAGTTCAGCCGGATAGGAGACTATGTCTTTATCGCCCCTTTATTTGTCTGCTCTAATGACCGGGCCATAGCATACAGAAGGCCCGGCCACGGCCAGAATCTTTCCGGAATAAACATTGAAAAATACGTAAGAATCGCCATAGGAGTAACAGCCCTGCCCGGTATCCTGCTGGGAGAAGGCAGCATGGTGGGGGCAGGAAGCGTGATCACCAGGGATGTGCCCCCCTACAAGTTGGTTTTCGGCTCTCCCGCCAGGGTGGTGCGAGATGCGCCGAAGGAAGAGATTGTCTCCAGGCCGTAAAATTTTAACCCCTAAAATTTTAAACCTACCGGCACCTGGCTAAAATGCATCATTATTTTTAAAATACCGGCATTTTTTGCCAAAAGGATTAATAACTGCTGCAGTCCAAAAACACCATATTTGTCAGCACAGACTGACTGATTGAATAAAGCCACCTCCTGGTGGCTTTATTCATATTTCTATTCCTGTACCGTCTCGTATACCTCAAGCCCCGGATACAGCTTTGTGATTCCCACACAATATGGCTCCTCGTATCCCTCCACCGTGAAATCATATATATGCTCCCACCAGTGAAAGCACTTTTCCAGGTGAGTGGAGCCGATGTGCAAGGATACGTTCAGTTTGTACCGCCCTTCCCCAATGTCCATACGAAGGCTGTATTTGGCGCAGTAGGTTTTCCCTTCTTCAACAGGAATTCTTTGCCCCAACAGAAAGCTGTTCGTCCCGAAAATATTCTGTCTGTACTCATCTTCGAAATTAAACCCCAGTGTGATGGAATCGGCGGTTATTGAAGACTGAAAAACAATCATTATTACAGCCCGCCCCCCGGATTTAATCGCCGGGAAACCGGACTCGTCAAAAACTTCCGCGGAAATGATTTTCACTTCATGTGTACCGAAATTGGCGGGGTTCTCACCGGCCACGCCATCGTCCCCAGCCGGCCCCGATTGAGAGTCTCGCTGTAACCCTCCGCTTTCTGGCGAAGATATCTGTATACTATACGGCGCTTCAGCCTCCGCATTATTTTTAATAATGCATTCCCGCAGAATACTTCTCTTCTTTCGGTTAAAAAGCTCCAGTCCATATTCATATATTTCTAAGTCAATTCTGTTCAGTTCTTTGATGCGATCAATAATCTTTTCATCTATTTCCTGAATTTTAAACCTCTGCCCCGTAACGTTTTCAACAGGTATTTCTACAACATTGGGCCATTTACAATCATAACACAACAGGTCAACCGAATCCAAAAACAAATCACTTATACCGACAAAATCCATATTAGAAAGGTTTTCTCTGGCCAGTTTCACCAGTTCGTTTGTTGAAAGAGTTGTATTAATTTGGCCAGTCAAATGCCAGAGATGTACATTCATGACCCCGCCGCATTTCTGTTTACTAAAAAAATCTATATATTCGTCCAGCTCATTATTGGCAGCAACATTGCAAAAAGAATTTTCCCTAAAAAAAAAGTATTGGGACAAAAATCTGTCTACCGGATTTCTTAAGAAAGTTATGCTATACCTATCTTTTTGAAAAAGCGATTTTTGCGGGTATATAAAATGTCCTCCCACAAGCTTATAGTTTTTCAAATATTCTGCTTGCAGCAATCCAAAGTTTCTGAGGTCGTCAACAAGCCTTACATTTTCCAGACCTAATACCTCTCTAAATACAGCAAAAAGGGAACTACCCGCTGTCTTCGGGATATGCAAAAAAAAAATTTTTCATGATGAACCCCCCCCCTGTTTTTTCCTTATCTCACAATATGCAGCAAAAGAGAATATGTTCGTATCTGAAAGCCCTGACCGACTAAGTTATTCCGGAGAAACATTAAACCTGGGAGCGGCAAACTGGTTTTTTATGCTCTCCTGACGGCACCTTTTTTACAACAACGTCGTCATTTTTTGCTGGTGAAACAAATAGAATTTATATATGTTCTTAAAGGGGTGGTTTAAATGGCAATCAACACCGGCTATCAGGTGCCCGAAAAACCGGATACACTGGTTACACACCGCATTCTGGCAGATTCTGAAAACCGTCTGTGGATCTTTTTTCAGACCAACTACCGTTCCCTGGCCTTCGGAACATCCGGGGACGGAGGAGCAACCTGGTCTCCTGCCAGAGAAATTCTCCCCGATGTTTCAGGACCATTTTCGGCTACCTTTGGTTCCGGAGGGTCTGTTCATGTGGTGGCCAAAAGGTCCCACCCCCACGACATCCACCTGTTGACCTGGAACGGTAAGACCTGGTCAAAGGGGTTGGTTTTGCCTGCTACAGGTAAACAGCTGGTGGCAGGATATCCCATGGTGCTGGAAGACGACAAATCCCTGCTACATGTTCTGTACGCCGTCCGACCCTATTCCTCCGGAGAATGGCAGGTAAAACACTCGGTTGTGAATCTTGCCAGGCAGGAGATTAACCCCTGCAAAAGTCCCGGCATTTCAGCCCCATTGCCCCAGTGGCCTGAAAGGCTGGGCTTTTTGAAGGAAATTCTTTTCTGGAGCGGAGACGTAACTAAAGACACTCTAAACAACCTGCACCTGGTCTGCAGGGCGTTCAGCGGAAGCCATTACCAGATTCACTACTCCCAGTGCAAGTATGGCAGTGGAGAGTGGCAGGGATTTATCCCCCTGACCCGCACCCCTTTTCACCGGGGGCACCCAAAAATTGTCACCGGATCCGGTGAGGGTGTTATTCATGTTGTCTTCCAGACCGAGGAAGAAAAAGGCAATTGCCTTTCCTGCCTGTCCCGGGATGCAAATGGGAGATGGAATTCAGAAAGGGTCCTGGCTGAAGGAATTGAAGGTGATTTCTCTCCCGAGCTGATTAAAACCAACTGGGGGCCGGTGGTGTATTGGACCGGCAGAGAAGGGGTCCACCGGGCCTTTATCGAAAGTTCGGGAGTTGAAAGTGTCCTGGATGAAAAAGTAACCGGAATGTCAGCCGTCTTTGCCCAAAAAAAGGTGATCCTCGCCTGTACCGGACTGCGGAAGTCAAAAAACACAATATTCATCAGCGTAGACCACGTAGAAGCGTTAAGCGGTAAGCTATAAGCTATAAGCTTTTTTCCGGCGTAATCCTCTGATGCGCCGCTGACGGCACTGGCACCTACCTTTGTAACGGCTTTTGTCGGGTTTTACCTGCAAAAAATAAAACCACCCTTGGGTGGCTTTATTTTTGACAGAGCTTGCAATATAATTCTTATGGCTTATAGCTTACAGCTTACAGCTTACAGCTTTAATAGAATAAATCTGTAATTGTGGAACCCGAATCAAAGAACAGTTTCTTTTTTTCTCTGTCCGCAGGTATTGTTTTCATTCTCACCATCTCCTGCTCCTGAAATCCTTCCCCCATGGAGCATAAGGTGAGGCTGAAAAACCCTTCCCCGTGGTCGCCGCCCGACTCTATATATCCACGGCCCCTTAAGCTGCATACTTTTACTCCGGTGATAACCTCCCGGAAAAAAGACACCCTCACCGTTTCCGGTACGGTCTCAATAGATATGGCACTTCGCTGACTCCCGGCAACAACCTTCAGCCTGTGGTAATTTATCACCTGGCACTCCACAGCGGGTGGCCCGGTGCCCGACAGGGAGTAAAACCCGTGCAAACCGGCGTTTTCGGGCCGGATAGCAGGGACTTTGAGGTGACTCCGGGCGGCCATAACCCGTACATTCCCCTCCACAGATTTCCCTTTGCCCTGGCCGACACTTATTAAATAAAAGCCCTGCCTGCTGCTATAGGTGTGCCCCAGATTTACATCCTTCCCCCCGGAGGAGGATATAACCGTAACCAGTGCCCCTTCCACACAATTGCCCCGTGAGTCTTTAACCCTGCCCCAAAAGTGCAAAATGTCTTTACCCGGACCTTCCCCGACCTTTTTTACCTCGGACATGTGCCATCATCCTCACGGGTGTTATTCACCAATCATTTCAATTGAATTGTTAACTTCCAGGGGAAGGGATAGTCTTGCGGATATTTTTTGAAATCGTGACTGAGCCGGGCTTCCCGGAGTAGGTAGGCTGCTTTTACTGGTCCTGATTATATATTTTGAAACGGTAAAATCCGGCCTGGGAATATTGACCAGGTAATACCCATTCTTCCCGCTGTAAAAATGATTAAGAGGTACCTCAATGCCGTCATTTTTAAGAGCAAATACTTTCAGTAGCGCCCCTTCCAGACCGTTATCCTGACCATCCTTTATTCTTCCGTAAAACACCACATCATTGACTTCCCTGACACACAGATCGTCAACCTGGTAAAAACCCTGCCCGGCCTCTGCTTCACCGGCCTCCTTGTTAATCTCAATTTCACAGCTATCCATAATCCAGGCCATTTTATTACCTCCTATTATTTAAATACCCTAACCAGGAACTTTGATGATAACTATTGCAAAATATTATTACACTGCACTGACGGCGGAACTTCCTGCTCTTACTATATACTTTGCAACCTCTGCGTCAGGTTTTTTAACCGACAACAAATAATTCCCACCCTCACCGCTGTAGGTGTAAGCCAGAGGAATCTCCGATCCGTCTTCCATACACGCAGAAATGAACAAAATCACACCGGAAACCCCTTCATTTCGACCATCAACTATTTTACCGAAAAACACCGGATCATCACTTGATCCGTCAACCACAATATCCTGCCTGTAACCTCCCTCAACAGAGTATTTTCCCCAGATCTCCTCCCGGCCGGCCTGAATTACCCTGTGTTCAGTCACCCATGCCATGCACAAGCCTCCTTCGCTACTTAGGATGCTTTTAATAATGCTGCTGGAAAGTAAATCACTGTTTTTGATTTACCCCCAGAACTTAAAGAGACATCCATTTTTATTACACTGGAAATGTTCTTTGTTGTACTTTTTTATAATATTGTTTTATCCTGTTTTGTGTTACTCTCCCTGAGGTGGTATTTAATGTAATTTTTTAACAATGGGTCCTCTCTTTAAAAAAAAGTTTTCAAACACTGACAAACCGACCTCCAGTGTCATACTTTAATGCTAAAAGCTGTTTCCTCCGGGCCAAAATTCCAGTCCGAAGGAAAAAATAACCACAATCTGCAGATGCATCCAGGAGGTTGCACTATGACTTCCCAAACACCGTCTTCCCTTAAAATAAGCATCATAATACCTGTTTTCAACCATGCCCGCTATCTTGAAAACAGCATCCGCAGCGCCGTAAACCAGACCTACCCTGATATTGAAATAATCATTCAAGATGACTGCTCCAGCGATCCGGAGGTCAAAAACATTCTGAGGCGGTTTAAGAGCACCCCCAGGGTGAGAATATTCCTGAGTAAAACCAATGAAGGCATTTCTATGGCCACCAACCGGGCCATTATCCAGTCCACCGGCAAATACCTTGCATTTATGGACTGTGATGACCTTCTTTTGCCCAATGCCATTGAAACAGCGGCACATTATATAAATTTAAATCCTAACATGCGTTATTTTTATTCCAACCGCGATCTAATTGACGAAAAGGGCAAGGTTATATCCCGCCTGGATTTCACCGAATACAGCTACAAAAACCACAGTGAACAGCTACTTGCCTACATGTTTGCCGGACATTTGAAGATCATCAAAAAAGAGGCTTTTTACGAGGTGGGGCTTTTTAAAAAGGAATTTGACTCCTGCCAGGACTATGACCTGGCCATGAGGATGTCCGAGAGCTTTTCCTTTAGTCACATACCCGAATACCTTTATCAATACCGCATTCACTCCCACCAGATCTCCCAGGTTAAAAAAAGAGAACAGGCTGATTTGGCATACCGGGCAAGGGATGTGGCAGTGGTAAGGAGAAGAATATTCAAGGGGGATATCGGCAGGAAAAAAATCTCCATCATAATGCTGACCATGAACAGGTGGCAGAGGACAAAATCAACCCTGGAACAGTTGGTTAAGAACACCACCCTCCCCTATGAGCTGATTATACTGGATAATAATTCCTCGGACGAAACAGCAAAATTTCTCCAGTTGTTTTCCAAACAAAACGCAAATGTCCGGCTGTTTTTGGAACAGCAAAATCTGGGCTGTGCCGGAGGAAGAAAGAAAGCTATCAGCCAGGCGGGAGGGGACTTTATAGTAACACTGGATAACGACATACAGGTAACCCACCGGTGGCTGGAAAACCTCCTGGCCCGGCTGAAAGAAACCCGGGCGGATGCGGCATGCTGCAAGGTGATACTCCCCGATGGGAAGATACAGTACAACGGGGGAAGCTATAAAATTTCAGGCCCCTTTATTCTTTATTCCTTTATGGATAACTCCCTCCAGCATAACAATCTTAATTCGTTTATAGACAGAGAGTGTCAGTGGCTTCCCGGGGGAGCCACAATATACCGCCGACCGGTATTCGACAGGGTGGCTTTTTGCGCAGACCTCTTCGGTGGCATGGAGGACGGGGATCTATCCCTGCAAATGGCCAGGGCCGGGCTAAAGATGGTTAACTGCCCCGCTTCCAGGGTAATACACCACCATTCATCCTCAGAAAGCAAGGAAATGCAGGATACGTCCTACCTGAGATCACGCTATAACTGGGAAAGGCTTAAAGAAACTGTTATACATTTTTACCGGAGGCACGGGTTAATTGTTTATGATCCGTGGCTTTTCAAGCAATTGGAAATACCCTACACAAGCCAACAGGAAACAATTAACTATTTCAAACACATGTTAAATAAAAACCAGCCGGGCGGGCGGGTTGGAAACCAGAAGCCAGAAACCAGCGGCCAGAAAAACTAATCGGAATTGAGCCACTTCAGCAACAACTGGCCTTTATAATCGAAAAAGAGGGGCACTCAACTGCGCCCCTCTTTTAGTGTTCATTAGGATCGACTATCTTTTCAGCTTCTGTCTCCTGACTTCTGACTCCTGTCTCCTGGCACTCTCCTCCCAGGGGCCAGATAGTCAATTCCTGCCGATGTCATTTCCAGAGGGTCAAAAATATTCCTGCAGTCTAGCAGCAGACAGCTCCCTCCCAGAAGTCCCTTCCAGTAGGGCGCCTCCCGGAGAAACTCAGGGTGACCAACCATAATTACCACGGCATGGCATCCCCTGACCGCAGAAGGTATATCCTGCTCCACCCGGGCTAACCCGGCTACCAGTTCAGCGGCCTGCTGCCGTCCAACCCAGGGGTCGTTAACCCTGACTTTGGCCCCGCCCTCCCATAAAAGCCTTATCAAAGGGACTGAAGGGGAAAATCTGGTGTCCCCGGTATTATTCTTAAAGGACAGCCCCAGAACGGCCACCTCTGACCCTTCCAGCTTCTGCCCCTTTTTATCCAGACTCTCTTCTATGATTCCCACCATGTAGCCCGGCATGGATTCATTTATTTTTCTCCCGGCCCCAGGCAGACTTAGTGTCAGTCCATTTTCCCTGCCCAGGTGCTGTAAAAACCAGGGATCCTTCACCAGGCAGCTGCCGCCTACTCCCGGGCCTGGAAAAAGAATGTTCACTTTTGACGATCCTTTAGGCAAGGTATTGGCGGCATTGATTACTTCCATGGCATCCAGTCCCAGCCGGTGACAAAGCATGGATATTTCGTTGGCCAGGGCAATGTTCAGGTCTATCCACTGATTGTCGGCCAGTTTGCTCATTTCGGCCTCTTCCGGCCCGGAAACCATTACCGTCTTCCATCCCATTTCGGACCAAAAGTTTTCTATTTCCAGCGTGTTTTCAGGTGTAAGTCCTCCCACAATAACCGGAATGGACTCTATGTCTCCAATCATGCTGCCCTCGGCCAGCCGCTCCGGGCAGCAGGCCACCGATAAATCTATGCCGGGTATAAGTGCGGTCTTCTTTTCTATATATCCCGCCGTCTTCCGGGTTAATCCGGGGGGCACCGTGCTTTTTAAAATAATAGATTGCCCCTTCCTTAAAAAGGGGGAGATACTGTCAACCGCCTCCATCAACTGGCCGGTATCCGGCTGATAATTCAGGTCCAGAGGAGTTCCTACCGCCAGTATTACTGTATCTGCCTCCCTGATCACCCCGACATCCAAATGGGCGCTGAGCTTTCCCAAAGTCACCATCCGGCGTAGCAAATCGTCCAAAAGGGGCTCTCTTATAGGGCAAATTCCCGCATTTACGCTGGCTATTATTTCTTCCTTGCGATCTATACCAAAGACTCTGGCCCCCCTGCGGGCCAGGACCGCAGCTACGCTGAGCCCCACGTAGCCCAGTCCCACCACGGCCACTAATCTTTTTTCGGGCTTAATATTCATTGTGCACCAACCTTTTTTAAAGATAAGGTGAAATATCAGAAAGGTATGCGGAACCTCTCAAAAAACCAGTCATCATCCCTTTTTCTTTTTTTGAAATACTCTTTTCTCTGTATCAAAACGTCACTTTCTACCACTCTCCGCTCCACCCGGTGGCTTCCGGGGTGATTTTTTATCAGATCAATCACCCTGGAAATTCTTTCACTCCGGAAATGGCTGTAGGCCATACGCAAAAGGTTGTAATCCACATTTTCCCAGGTAACGGTATAAGGGTGTCTTTCCCGGAAAACATGGAGAATCTTTACCTCCGGGTTGACTCCCAGACGATACCCAAAAAGCCACATCTTAAGAGAGATTTCTTCGTCCTCCCGTCCCCATACCATTAATCCCCGGTCAAACTGCCCCACATCAAAAAAAACACCCGCTTTAATCGCCAGGCAGCCTCCCGGCAGAAGGGGGGAAAGAGAAAGTCTGGGGGGCCTGGGGAGCCAGGTGAACTTTAATTGATCATCCCATGTGAATCCACCGGCCACATCATGGGGCCTGTCATGGGGGGCGATGCCGGGGCAAACGGCATCCAGCCTTCCGTCCAGAAGGGGTTCCAGCAGTCTGTCAATCCAGTAATCTTCCACAAAGATATGAGCGTCACAGAAAATTAATATCTGGCCCCGGGCTATAGACGCCCCGGCGTTTCGGGCTTGGGCCGCCCCCAGTCCCGGGGTTGGCAAAAGCCTGATACTGCCCGGCTGAGTCCTCCCGGCTAAAAACTGGCAACAGTTGTCCCTGGACCCATCATCAATCACTATCAATTCATAAGGAGTGGTGTTATGGGATCCCATAATTGACTTCACGGTGTTTAAAATGTTGATCCCCTCATTTTTTACCGGTATAATTACCGATACCTGGGGGCCGGGCATCTACTCCACCTCCCCGCACGGGTGTTTATCATACAGATCCCTGGCCTTCTTTCTCAAAACCGGCAGTATCCTGTTATCCCTCCGGGTGGAAATCTGCTTCCCGTGCCAGCGATATCCCGCCAGTATCTCGGGAACACAGCCGAAACGGTAATAGGCTGCTGTTTTGAGCCACATATCGTAGTCAACTGTATGTCTTAAGCTTTCATCAAAGGGTCCGGACCGATGAAAACACTCTTTTTTCATCATCACTGTACTATTGGCAAAAAAACATTGCTTGATCAGAGCATCTCTGTTGGATTTACAATCCTTATAATGGGGCGGAACCAGATACGACCTTTTCGTCTGGTAAGAGGTGCTGTCAACCGTCATATGTCCGGTATAAACCAATCCCGCCCAGGGATTTTTCTGAAAAAACCTTACTTGTTTTGCAATTTTTTCCGGGAAAAAGAAGTCATCGTCATCCAGCCAGGCAATCAGCTTACCCGCAGCCATTTTCACCCCCAGGTTGCGGGCGGCGGCCACTCCTCCATTTTCTTTGAAATAGTACCGTATTTTCCCCTCATACTTTTTTATTACAGTCCCTGTTTTGTCGCTGGAGCCATCGTCCACCACAATCAACTCAAAATCCTTGAAAGTCTGGCCCAAAACACTTTCCACCGCTTCCTTCAGCAGCCCGCACCGGTTGTACGTAGGCACTATCACACTGACGAGAGGCATCAAATCATTCCCTAACAAAATTTTCATAAAATGTAATTCATTCTATGATTTAAGTCACCGGGATGATACTGCATTACACCGTAACATAATTGGTTATTTGAACATATATTGGAAAAAGCCGGGTAATAAGTATGCAGGGGGGATTGTTTGTGATCATCGTGTTTACATCTGATGCATGGGATTTCGCCAGGGAAAAAGCCCGGGCAATCACCATCAATCAAAAGCAGTGCAGAGGATGAGGGGGCCATCTGAGAGTATCCCCCGCCGTGAGCGTGGGTGAGCCGGAAAACAAGGAAAATTATGAGGTTCATAATAAAGAAGAGGTCTTTGTATATGTGGCTAAGGGATTTCCAGAAAATCCACCCAAAATAATACTGCAGCTAAAGAAAAGCCGTTCTCAGCCCCCGATGCTGGTGGCCTCAAGACGACACTGATTCCCGGGAGGCCGTAAAATGTTCTGGGGTATAAAAGGTTGCTGTAAAAAAACAGCAGCCTTTTTATTTTCAGGCACCTGTTTACTTTCAGGCAAATGTTAAATTTTGCCGGTAGAATAATGTCGTATTCTCTGTTAGTATATTAAATACCCACTTTCACTAATTGAAAGGGGATTATTTTTTAGTCAGCAGGTAATGCGGTAATATTGAAAGGATGTGATAAGCTGTTCCTTTGGGCATGACATGGACAAGTAAAACTTAAAGGAGGATTTTTGCATGAAGCGCAATGTTACCATTAAAATCACGGTAATCACCCTGGCAATATTTCTGATAACAATGGCTCTACCCTTAACGGGAGCTTTTGCCGAAGCGATATACGGCAAGGTGGGTACCTATACCTATACTGTACTGAATATTGAAAAAATGCTCACCGCATTGGGATACAACGTGGGCACGGTGGACTACCGTTATGACACCAACACAGCAACGGCAGTGAAGTCCTTCCAGAGTAAAAAGGGCCTGCCGGTAACAGGCGTGGTAAATACCGAAACCTATAAGGCCATATTAGTAGCTTACGCCAACCGTGGAACGACCCCGACTCCGACTCCGACCCCGACTCCGACCCCGACTCCGACTCCGACTCCGACTCCGACTCCGACTCCGACTCCGGTGCCCACCGGCCTGACAGCAGAAGAGTCTCAGATGCTTGCCCTGATTAACAATGAGAGGACAAGCCGTGGGCTGCAGCCCTTCCAGGTGGACATGCGCCTGGTGGGAACAGCCAGAGCCAAAGCCACCGACATGGCGGTGAAAAACTACTTTTCCCATACCTCACCAACCCTGGGAACGCCCTATGAGCAGATGGTGAAGGCTGGAATCACCGGGTATTATATGCTGGGTGCGGAAAATATCGCCTTCGCCCGCTCGGTGCAGGAGGCCCATACCAATTTCATGAACAGCGACGGACATCGCCGCAATATACTTGATCCCCGCCATACCCACATCGGACTGGGTGTTGTTAATGGAAGCGCATGGGGGAAAGTGGTTGTACAGCATTTCGCAGGAAAATAATTAATCAACCAATAAATCATCTAAAAAAGACGCCCGCTACGGGTGTCTTTTTTCTTTCTTTAAACATCACTGTTTAAATAAGATTCTCCCTTTATTGGTTAAAGGGAGTAACAAAATTATCCCCGGCTCCATAATATGGACCATAGAATAAATACTACCAATTTTTACGTTGAATTATGCTGTGTCCGGAAGGGGGTATTCATCGCAAGAATAATTCTGTTTTCTCACCAATAATCATTTTAAATGAAGAGAGGTTAAACAATGCATAAAGATGTTTTTGTAAAAAACACACGCCTGGACGTTGACACTGTTTGTATACCTTCCATAAAAGAAGTAGTGTGCCGCTGGGGAGCAAAATGTTTCCATGACATTCACTATTCCACCACCTTTACCCCCTTCGGGTCCACCACCCCTGTGCCCATACCTCCTGGAGCCTGCCTGCAGGGGCTGCCGACAATAACCAACTTTACCATTGTCCTGGACCCCACAGTTACAAACGGCTGCTGCAGAGTGCTGGTGAGCTACACAATCATCGCTATCGTGGTGGATTCCAACGGGCTGCCCATCGGGGTCATCACCAAGGTGGTTACCAATCTGCCCTTGCAGATTCCCATCTTCGACGTGCCCAATGTATTGTGCTTCGGCCCCATAATAAACAGGGAGCCCTTCGTAATACTGTTCCCCAGGGTATACAGCGCCACCATAACCACCATTGACTCGGTGCTCACAGCTGTTTTTCGGGTGGAAAAAGAGTTCGGCTGCTTCGAGAGCCGCCGTGCAATCGTCTGCCAGCTGGAGTGCGCTCCTGACGAGCCTTCCTGCACTCCGCCCATGGCTACACCGCCCACATCACCCGGCTGCCCCACCTTCACCACACCTACAGTGTGCTTCGAGTTCTGCGTGGACGACGAGCTCAGCAGCCCGTACAACTGCGATGTGTGCCCACCTCCCCAGGTGTTCGAGGATCCGGAAATATAGTATTAGCAAAAAGTCAAAGCGCCCCCAGAGGGGCGCTTTCTTATTTAATAAAAGGAGGGGACCGCCAAAAACCGTGTCCCCTCCTGAATACATGCAACCCTTTGCCAGGGAAGATAATCATATATTAATCATAGTTTGGCTTTACCCCGAAGTCTAAATCCAGTAATTCCAACAAATATTTACGCTGAACGTTCATATATTTTGCCGTTTGCGCCACACGATCCCTGTTATTGTTCAACACTTTCCGCACGTAAAGAGCATGGCCCTTCCGCATTGCCCTGGATTTTTCCCTATGCTGGAAAACAAACTCCCGTAAGTATTCCCTTGTGTTAGCCGCATTTCCCAGAACCGTCATTTCCCTTTGGCGGGCATCTTCTTCTGCCGCTTGCAGCCTTTTCTTTTCATTTTCCCACAGGTAGCTGTGCAGGGACTGGGCCATCTTCTGGTTCTTTTTATGGCAATTTTTCATGAAGGCAGCGACTTCTTTTTTCCTCAAACTCTCTTTTATCCGGTACTGGTTTGATTGCTTAAGATCTTTATTCAACGACATGGTCAAACCCTTGTGCTTCTTCTTAAAGTCCGAGAGAAAAAGACCAACCTCTTTTTTCATAAGCATAGTATTTGTTTTCAACGTATCCCCGTATATTTTTGCATCCCTGCGGCGGGCAGCTTCATTGTTGATTCTATCGTTTCTGCTACCCAAGTGACTCACCCTTTCTATTGTTCTGTTAAAATTACACCCGCCCTTCATAGGGCGGGCGTAATGGTCCGTGATTAACCATTAGTATTATGCGGGAGAAGCTGCAGTGGCGGTCAAGCCGATAGCTTCAGCGTATTTAAGATAAGTATCCACAGAGGCAATTACAACCCGGGCTTCTATGGCAAGAAGTTCAATACCCACAAGAGAAACTCTGGCCCATGCGTCAATAACAATACCCTTGTCTAAAATACGGTCAATTACTTCAACCAGGCTGGAAGATGCGATAGATTTCTGAACAGCCATTTTAATACCTCCTTGTTTTCATTATCGGTTACCCAAACTTTATTAAATATTAGCAGTAAGACCAATAGCTTCAGACCCACCCGTTATACCAAAGCCAGAATTTCAATGCCCCCCAGAGAAGCCCTGCCCCGGCGTTTATAAACAATATCTTTAACTAATATGCTGCCAACATTTCAGCCGGGTTAAAGAAGCTATAGCAGTTCTTACTACTAACTTATGCACCCCCTTTCGGGTTTTAAAAGAAAATCCCAGACCCTCTTTCTACTATTATACTATTTTGGTTACTGATGGAATGTGCACGATGGAGTCCTGATGCCAAAAATTTCCTCCAAAACCAGGTGTTCATGGTTTACAGGTGCTGTTTTTTTTCCCTGTTCCGCGAACGAATCCCCCCGGGACTAAATATCACTGTCATTGTTCCGCCTTTTTATTTTATTCCCACTTCAGCAAAATGTGCCTTTTTTAAACCTGACCGCAATGGGCTATTGCTGGTAGCAATTTCCACTGGCGTGAATATGTTGTTATATAGCCAAATATTATTTATGGAGGGGTATTAAAAATGGACCAGCAAGAAAGGAATTTATTAGAGGAAGCAAAAAAAATCGCCAGCCAGTTAAAACCGGGTTATAAAACAAGGGATCTTCTGGATTGTGGATCCGGCTTTGTGGAGGAAAGCATCCTTTCCTTCAGTAAGGACAGTTGCTTATGGGTGGCTATACTTTGCGACACCGGGTATTTTGCTTTTAAGGAAGTAACCCCGCAATGGGTGGAGGCGTATTCAAACCTCATTTTATTATCACCGCAGATATATGTGGAATTTGATATAAACCACAAAATAATTGCCTGGGCCGTGGTCCAGGAAAAATTCTGCGATGATGACAGCGCTTCCGCTTCGGTCAAAAAAATGGTCCGGGCGGTATAAATCCAGCAGGGGGTAACCTGGAAGTTACCCCCTGCTCTTTTTCATCTTTTGCATAATTATTTCCCATTCCAGTATTATTCTTTTAACAAAATCATTCCAATGGTCTTCGGGTACGTTAACAAACCCCCGATAGGTCAGGCAAAATTTACCCTCTCTCAAATCAATCTCCAATACCTTTTGCAGAAGGTCTTCCCCTCCCCCGAATTTTTCCATAAAATCTTCTACAATCACGGTAATATTTGCCAGCTCTTCCGGAGAAAGATTGCGTTCACCCTGTTCATCCATCCGAACGGCAAATCCCCTGAGAACTTTGCCCAATCTCCAGAAAGTCTTGTCAACAATAATTTCAAGCCCTGATTCAATAATTTCTTCCTCGATCAGGTTGGCTATTTTATCAATAAACCTTGTCAGCTTGTTCAGGTTATCGGTATAAAGGTCATAATTATCCTGCACATCAAAATGGAGGCAGTGACATATCACATCAAACAATTCCAGCAGGTTTTCCGTTTTTTTGTATGTAAGGGCGCTTTTATTCCCCGTGGGGCCAATGCAGCTCATTTTCTCCCGGCAGAGACTAATGCTTTCCAGCAGAGCCATTTTTGAATGCAGGAAATTGTCTTTGTTTCCTTTTATCCCCGAAACCAGGTAATCAATTGTTACCCCGAATTCTATGGCTAACTTATTTAGTATGGCAGTGCTGGGATTTTTTATCTTGTCCCGCTCTATGAGGCTGAGCGCCTGCTTGCTTATGTCCCCCAGCCGGTTGGCCAATTCCTGTAAGCTATACTTTTTTGCCTCTTTTTTTTTTCTCCAGGCGAAGCTTTCTTATTCTTTCACCCATGGACAGATTGCACAAGTTATCCATCGGCTAACTCCTCTTATTGCGCTGCAACTCGAAGCTCCTGACGGCATCCACCAGATCCCGTTCAAAAAGCGCCAGGTTTAAGACCTCAAGCTTACCCGCCGAAATGTTGTTTCTGATTAAATTCATAACTGCGTTGCGGCATATCAATTCCAGATCGGCCCCGCTTTTACCTTCGGTGATGCTGCTCAGTAAATCCAGGTCGGCATTCACGGAAATATTCTTTTTACAGAGATTAATAGCAAAAATCTCTTTTCTGGCAACCTTCCCGGGCATGGGTGCCTCCAGGTGTAGATCGAACCTTCCGGATCTCAACAATGCCTCATCCACAAGGTCCGGCCTGTTTGTGGCGGCCAACAGAAACACTCCCCTCAATTCCTCCAGACCGTCTATTTCGGTAAGCAACTGGCTTACCACCCGGTCGGCCATACCGTCTCTCTGGCTATCCCTTTTAGGCGCCAGGGCATCTATCTCATCAAAGAAAATGACGCAGGGAGGAACCTGCCTGGCCTTTTTAAATATTTCCCTGATTCCTTTTTCTGTTTCGCCCACCCACTTGGAAAAAAGCTCAGGGCCCTTTATGGAAATAAAGTTGGCGCTGCATTCGGCCGCCACCGCCTTTGCCAGAAGTGTCTTGCCGGTGCCGGGAGGGCCGTGGAGCAGAACACCCTTGGGCGGGGTAATTTCCGCGGCACGGTACAGTTCAGCATATTTTACGGGCCATTCTATGGCCTCTTTTAGTACTCTTTTGACCTCCTCCAGCCCGCCGATGGACTCCCACTTCACATCCGGGCTTTCCACGAAAACCTCCCTTAAAGAAGAGGGCTCAATCTCTTTTAATGCCTGCCTGAAATGATCCATCCTCACCTCAAGGCTGTTCAAAAAAGAGGGCGGCAGCGCGCCGTTTAAGCCCATATCGGCCCAGACAGATCTCAGCGATGTCATGGCTGCTTCCCTGCAAAAGGCTGACAAATCGGCTCCCACGAAACCGTGGGTCAGTCCGGCCAGATATTTTAAGTCCACGTCCCCGGCCAAAGGCATCCCCCGGGTATGGATTTCCAGTATTTTTAGCCTTCCGGACTGATCCGGGGGACCGATTTTTAATTCCCGGTCAAACCGTCCAGGCCGGCGCAATGCCGGATCTATGGAGTCTGGCAGGTTCGTGGCCCCCACCACAATAACTCCCTTTCTCTCGTTTAACCCGTCCATCAGGGCCAGAAGCTGGGCCACAATTCTTTTTTCAACCTCTCCGGTCACCTCTGAACGCTTGGGGGCAATGGCGTCTATTTCATCCAGAAAGATTATGGCCGGGGCCTTCTCCCTGGCCTTTTCAAAGATATCTCTCAGTCTGGCCTCGCTTTCCCCGTAATACTTGGCGACAATCTCGGGGCCGTTGATGTTTATAAAACGGGCTTCGGTTTCCGAAGCCACCGCCCTGGCTATCATTGTCTTCCCGGTACCCGGAGGGCCGGTTAAAAGAAGTCCCCTGGGGGGATCTATACCCAGCCTTTCAAATACCTCCGGGTATCTCAGGGGCAACTCCACCATTTCCCGTATTTTTTTTATTTCCGAATCAAGCCCTCCGATATCCTCGTAGAAAACCTTGTTGCCCTTTCCGGACCGTCCGGAGGATTCCTTAATATCTGCAGCCAGCTTTACTCTGGTGGAAGAGTCCACCTGCAAAAAGCCCTCGGGATGAGCTTCCTGTATAATAAATTCATGGGGACTGCTGCCAAAAAGATTGACTCTGATCCTATCCCCCCTGGTGCAGGCAATGCCGTCCAGCAGTTTATTCAGGTAGCCGCCGTCTTTTATCAGCCAGCCCCTGGGGATGTATGTAGTGGGCGCCAGCGTTAACTCCCTGGCTACCTTTCTTTCTTCCTTGGTTATTTTTATTCTTTCTCCAAGCCCGCCCTGAACATTTTCCCTGGTGATGCCGTCTATTTGAACTACCGCCTTGTTTCTTTCACCAGGGAAGGTCGGCATGACCCTGGCGCAGGAAGCCCGCTTGCCTTCCAGTTTAACGATGTCGCCAATTTCAACCTCCAGCGATTTTAAATATATGGGGTCAATTCGGGCGATATTTCTCCCCACGTCCCTGGGGATTGCCTCGGTTATTTTAAGCTGCAGTTCCTTAGTTTCATCCATCATTAAATCCTCGATATCATTTTTTCATTATTTTAATTTTCATAATGCCGTTGTGATAGTGCGAGGTATATTTCACGGGCTTTTCAAGTCCCTCAACAGTTATTTCCTTTCTATACTTTCTGCCGTTATTTTTACCATCAGCCGTTATAAACACGGATTCCACACCAAACCGGATGTCAACCTCCGTCTCTTCCACCCCGGGCATTTCAGCGATAATCAACAGGTGATCCTCCTCGGGGATTATATCTACAATGGGCTCTCGCACCTCCTCTTCCGCAGTTTTTTTTTCATTTAAATCCCGGGTGGGAGTGTCGGTTTCGCGGGCGCCCCCCAGCCCCATGCGGACGCTGTAGTTATATACGCCCCTGATGTTTTTCTTCCCCAATTGTCCTTTTTCATTTATCTCAACCAGTCCGTCTTTTTCCAGTTTGCCCAGCGTTTCCACTAGATCGGCCAGACCGTTTAATATACCGGACAGCCCTTTGCCGGGATTCACTTTGTCCCTGTCCTCATCTTTCCCAGCCATGATTACTATCTCCCCTTATCATTTCAGTCAACTAATCCTTTCCGTCTGCCTCACTTCTTTGTCCCACTGCTTCATAAGGCCGTATTTTAACATGGTATCCATCCCCGCAATGGCAGCCCTCAAATTAACCCCGATCAGGGGAACACCCCCTATGGAAATAAGCAGATCGGCATCCAGGATCACACCTTTATCCAGAACCCTTTCCAAGAGGTCTGTCAGGGTAACTTTATTTTCCCTGGAAGGTTTCATAATGCTTCTCCTTTTTTTGGGAACTACATAAAGCTATAGGGCGGCCATGGACCGGAAAATATCACCTCCAGGTAAGGAACCTCGTTTAACCGGTCCAAAAACATCCCCAACCGGGCGCATTGATTTTCATCAGCAAGGCAGTTGAGATTAAGCAGCAATATCTTGTTGCGTTCTTGTTTCCTCGTCTTTTCCACACTGACTTTTTTTACCAGCCCAACTATGGAGGAATGACACTCCCCGAAAACTTTATCAGCCTCGGCCTCTATTAAAGCTTTCAATCTGGCGTTTATTTTTTCTTTTATCAGAAAGCCCTTACCTTTGGTGGATTTAGACAGTTCCTCCCTTAACAGCTCTAGTTCTTCATTACTGTCCATCAGCTTTAGAGCCGCCTTTTTGGTATCCATAACCACCTGCACGCCATATTCCCCGCAGCCCTCCACAAATCTCAGCTTATCTTTTATATACCGGTAGTTATCCTCCAGCCATTTAAGCAGCAGATCTTCCGGAGCCTGAATTTCGGCGCTTTTAATAATTGTGTTGAAAGTAAAGGGCATTACATTTCCATAGCTCATCCAGTATTCTTCGACCACCCTATGGTGGTCTTTCACCCAACCCTTGACAACCTCATCCTCACCGGAACAATACGGATCGGGTTTGCACCGGTGGGCAACGGCAGTTATTTCCCTGTACACCAGAGGGATAACCTTTTCTTCGTTAATCCCGGTTAAACATAAGTCTTCCACCGCGCCATCAACCACACAGTACATATACATGCCATCTTTTCCGGTCAAATCATTGTTCACTGTCATCAAGCCACCTCACCGGGTTTAAGGTATCCACC
>Ga0209347_1002575_pt1 | contig 23493 bp, 12 predicted proteins | sample AutmiccommuBRH23_FD_187382 | JGI IMG/M metagenome (GOLD analysis project Ga0209347, IMG submission 187382) | Deep subsurface microbial communities from Mt. Terri, Switzerland - Autotrophic microbial communities BRH/23 (SPAdes) (version 2) | ecosystem: Environmental > Aquatic > Deep subsurface >...
CGAAGCCGTTCTCCGTCAGCCAGTCTTCGAGTTGCGCAGCCATATTGTCGAGCATCTGGTAGCTGGTGAACAGGACGAAGGCCTTGCCGTGGGTCCTTTGGACGTACTTCCTGATCGCGTCGGCCGCGGCGGCGAGGAACCCCGGCTCATTCGGGTTGGGCATGCTCCTCTCGACGTAGAGCGTGACCTGCTTCTCGTAGTCGAACGGGGAGTCGAGCCGCAGGCTGTCGAACTCGGTCAGCCCGATCCGGCCGGCGAAGAACCCGAAGCCATCGCTGGCATCCGTGCTCAAGGTCGCGCTGGTCAGGATCACGGAGCTGTACTTGCTGAGCAGGCACCGCTGGATATCGGGTCCAACGTTGAGCGGAGCCGCCCGCAGGCGGATCGTCCGGCCGCTCTTGCCCTCGGCTTCGACCCAGTAGATGCGATCGGGCTGCTCCTGGGCCAGGAAGCAGTCCAGGTCCGAGAGCAGGGAATCGCAATGATCCATCGAACGGTCGATCTCGCCCTGTTTATCCGGGTCCTCGATTTCCTTGCTCAGCCTGCCCAGAGCCTTTTTCAACTCCTTGAGATTCGATGAGAGGGTATCGTTGACGAAGCGAGCCGGACACCGGCCGTTGGTCCGGGTCTTCTCGGCATCGTACCAAGCCTGGACCTTGTGGAAGAAATCGCTTGCGGCGTCACCGGTTTCGCTGATCAGCTTGAGGACGTCGTCGCCGTCGGTGTGCGTCAGAAGGCCCCGGTGCGTGCGAGGGTTGTATAGTTCATCGAGCAGGTACTTTGCCCGGTGATTGGTGATATCGACGCCGAAGTGCTCCTCGGCCACGCGTTCGAGGTTGTGGGCCTCGTCCAGGACGATGGTCTTGTAGTCGGGCAAGAGTCCCACCCCCTGTTCCTTGAGCGTCAGATCGCTGAACAAGAGGGCGTGATTGGCGACGACGAGATCGGCCTGCTCCCACTTCTTTCTCGCATGGGTGTAGAAGCAGCCGCGATAGTGCGGGCACTTGCGTCCCCGACAATTCCCGTGCTCGCTGCGGACCTTGTCCCATGTGGCACGGTTCGGGAGAAACGACAAGTCGCTTAGCGAGCCGTCCTCGGTCGTCAGAGCCCATTGGCGGATGGCGTCAAGCTCGTGCGAGGTCGGCCCGAAGAGCGACCGCTGCATCCGGTAGGCAAAATCGAGCCGGCGTTTACACAGGTAGTTACCCCGGCCCTTGGCCAGAACCGCCTCGAACGACTGCGGCAGGCATCGTTGCAGGAACGGGATATCCTTGTGGCTGAGCTGCTCCTGGAGGGTGATCGTGAACGTGCTGACGACGGCCTTCTGGCCGGTCTCGCACAGGTGCTGAATGACCGGAACCAGGTAGGCGAAGCTCTTGCCGACGCCGGTGCCGGCCTCGACGGCTAAGTGCCGCCCGTCGGCGAAGGCCCGCTGAATGGCGCAGGCCATCTGGATCTGCTGCGGACGGGCCTCAAAGCCCGGCATTGCCGTAGCGATGGGCCCGTGCTCACCCCAGAACTCCAGTGCGTCTGCCGTACGTTTATCCTGTATCACCTGAGACCTCGAACCTCGTAAACACTGCATGGTACTGCAAAGCCTTCGCTGCCGCAAGGGTGCAGTGCGAAGCAGAAATCCTCGGGTGCATGACCGTTCTTGCGGCGGTCCGCTGACCCGTTCGGAGTCCCGCCTTTAGGCGGTTCAAAACAGTCCGAACGGCCTTTGAGGTTCCGAGATAACAGAAGAACAGAAGAGGAGCCGGCTGCGCCGCAAGACTTTCAGATCCGCCTAAAGGCGGGACTCCAAACGGGTTCTCCGGTCGAATCCGGCTGGTGGAAATCACAAGAACGGTCATGCATCCGGAATCCTCCGTATCTCTCTTGACAAGGCGCGCTTCGCCAATACCATGGCGTGCAAACAACCAACAACCTTGATTTGTGGAGGTCCGATATGAGACATGGTGCGAAGTGGTTGGTCGTGTTGTTCCTGATCGGGGCTGCGTTGCTGGCGGACGCCTGGGGCCAGGATGGCGCGCTTACGCCGGAGGCGGTCGAGAAGATCCGCGGCGAATTTAAGATGGACGCCCACGCCCGGACCGTCCGCAACGCCCTGACGAGCACCGGCATCAAGGAGATCGCGGAGAACCGCGAGATTCTGGCCGACCACGACAGCAAGTTCAGTCACAAAATCAAGACCAAGGGCATCAGCAACCAGAAAGGCAGCGGCCGCTGCTGGATGTTCGCAGGATTCAACATGATCAAGCCGGTCCTGATGAACAAGCTGGAGCTGGATGAGTTCGAGTTCTCGCAGATCTACCTGCAGTTCTGGGATAAGATGGAGAAGGCCAACAAGTTCCTGGAGTGCACGATCGACTTCCGCGACCGCGACCTGATGGATCGCGACATCGTGTTCCTGCTCCAGGATCCCTGCCCTGACGGCGGGTATTTTGAGAACTTCGCGGACCTCGTCGGCAAGTACGGGGTCGTGCCCCGCGAGGCCATGGCCGAGACGGCCAGCTCCGAGGGCACAAGCATGATGAATCGACTCCTCGGACGGCTGTTGAGGAAGCACGCCGCCGAGCTTCGCGATATCTACGAGGAAACCGGATCGGTCCGGCAGATGCGACTGGCCAAGGACAGGATGATGGCCGAGGTCTACCGCGTGCTGGTCCTGAATCTCGGCGAGCCGCCGGCCGAGTTTGCCTGGCGGTGCAAGGCGAAAGACAAGAAAGGCGAGGACAAGGACGAGGAGGCCGAGAAAGAAACGGACGACGACAAAGAGGAGAGCGAGAAGGACGAAGAGAAGTCGAAGGACGACTACGAGGTCCAGCAGAAATGGAGCGACCTTCGCACCTTCACGCCCAAATTGTTCTACGACGAATTCGTCGGGCTCGATCTCCGCCAGTACGTCAACATCGGCGACGATCCGATGCGGCCCAAGGGCAAGCACTACGAAATCGATCTGACGAACAATCTGTACGATGGCCGCAACGCGAATTACGCGAACGTCGATAGCCGGACGCTCAGGGACCTCGTGATCAAGGTGCTCCTGGACAACAAGGCTGTCTGCTTCGACGCCGACGTCTCGCCGGACCAGGACAGCGCCAAGGGCATCATGGCCCGCGATCTGTACGACTACGAGTCGGTGTATGGCATCGAGTTGGACCTGGACAAATCCGAGCGGCTCGCGTTCCGCGACGGCACGATCAACCACGGCATGGTCTTCGTCGGCGTGGACCTCCACGACGGCAAACCCGTCAAATGGCTGGTCGAGAACAGTTGGGGCTCGGACCGCGGCAAAGGCGGGCTCTGGACCATGTACGACGACTGGTTCGAGGACAACGTCTATAAGATCATTGTCCATCGCGACTACGTGCCGCAGGAGGTCCTGGACATCCTCGATCAACCGGCCGAGAAACTGCCCGTCTGGGACCCCATGTGGTAGGGTACGGTCGCTTCGGGGTGGGTATCGTCTATGAAATCCGGCTTGTCACAGGAGAATCGCAAGAATCAGGGTTGACAACCTGAAGCCTATTGGGGATACTTAGCGTTCCTGGCATGGGTCTGGGCGGCGAAAATCGCCGTTTCCGGCCTGAGCCGGCAGAGCATGATTTGCAGATGCTGCGCGGGTGGCGGAACTGGCAGACGCGCTACTTTGAGGTGGTAGTGTCCGTAAGGACTTGCAGGTTCGACTCCTGTCCCGCGCATTTCTTCCTCGCTCCGGCGGGAGCGTATTTCTCTGTCTCTCGTGTCGCCCAGACTTCGGCCGACACATTCCTTTGGCTGTTTCCGAACCGAGCCTGGAAAGAGCTACCTCCTATGGAGGAGTGTGGCCTATAATGCGGCCGGGTATGTGGGGGCTCGATCCCAAGTCCCAGTAACGTTTGGTTTTGTCCTGCGTCATAGAGATAGGCGGCATCGGCGCGAGCCGGAAATTCGACGCCTAACTCATTGATCCATATGGATTAAGGATAAGACGGGATGTCCTTGCCGAAAGCATTCCAAGCCAAGGTCCGGGCCGTTCAGGTCCGTTGCGGCGTCAACCTTCTTCTTCGCCAGGCCGGGAGGGTCCTGGCTATAGCGGGAGCGGTTGCTGCCTTGGCGATAATGACGGAACGATTCCTGGCGGTGCATATTCTGGTGCCATGGGCGATGTGGGTCTTTGGGGGGGCTGTGGCTGCAATGGTGATGACCCTCTGGTTTCTCTCTCGACCCACCCGGATGCAGGCTTCCCTTTTGCTGGATGAGCGGCTCGGACTCAGCGAGCGGGTCAGTACGACGCTGGCCTTGGCCCAGTCCGACGATCCCTTCGCCAGAGCGGCCCGGGCTGAGTCGCTGAGCGTTGTGCAGCACACCAATCTGGCGGGGCACTTTCCGATCGGACTTTCGCGGAGTTGGGTGTACGGGGCCGGCACGTGGGCGGCGACCGTGGCAATGATTTTCCTGCTGCCCCAGCGGGATTTGCTTGGTTTTCTCAAGCAGCGGCAGGAACAGCAGAAGAAGACTCAGGCCGCTCAACTGGCCCAGACCCAGGTCAAGAAGGCAACCGAGCAGGTCAAAACCGCTGTTCGGGCATTGGGAGATCCGAACCTCGTCGCGGACCTCAGGAAGCTCGATGAATTGGGCCAGACCGCCGAGCCGCAGGAGGTCAAGCGGGAGGCCATCAAGGCCTTGGGCGACCTGTCTGAGAAAATCAAGCAAATGCAGACCGGTTCGCAGCTTGCCGCGGCCGACGTCCTGCAACAGATGCTCAAACAGTTGCGGGGCTCGCCCAATCCACTCTCTCAGCAGCTTCGCATGGCCATGGCCAAGGGGGATTTCGCCCAGGCGGCCAACATGCTCGCCGAGTTGCAGAGCCAGTTGAACGCCGGGACGCTGCCGGAGGATAAGCGCAAGGAACTGGCCACCCAGATGCAGGAGCTGGCGAAGGAGCTTCAGAAGCTCTCCGAACAGAAGCAGCAGATCGAAGCGGAACTCGCCAAACTCGGGCTCGACAAGAAACTTGCCCAGGCGAGTCCCGAGCAGTTGCGGCAGGCGTTGCAGCAGCGGGGGCTCAGCCCGGAGAAGGTCAACCAGCTCCTGAAGAGGATCGAGGCGGCGCAGGCGGCGTCCGCCCAGTGTGCGGGTTTGGGGCAGGCGCTGGCCGGGGCGGGCGGAGGCGGTGGCGGTCTCCTGGCCGGCGATCTCTCCGGCGTCATCGACGAACTGAACTCGCTGGATGCCCTGCAACAGCAGACTTTTCTGCTCCAGGCGAGCTTGGCGGAGGTCTCGAACCTCCTTGCCGGCCTTGGCCAGGGTATGGGCAAAAGCGACCGATGGGATATTGGGGAGGGAGGCGGATATGGAGACGGGATCGGCCTGTCGCCTGCGGATGAGCATATCATCACCTCGGACCCGCTGACCGCGAACAAGATGACGAAGGCCCCGAGCCGGATGGACAAAGGTCCCGTCGTGGCAAGCTGGTACTTCAAGGATGCGCAGGTCAAAGGCGAGGCCCAGAGACCCTTCGCGGAAGTGGTCCAAGCGGGGCGAGCTACCGCGGCTGAGGCCATCAGCGAGAACCAGATCCCGCGCCGGTACGAGGACGCGGTCAAGACGTACTTCAATCAGCTTGAGGAAAGCGGCCCCAAGCCATGACGATTAGGGAGCACGTATATGTTTGTTCCGCAATCGTGCGTGAGAATGGGTGGCACGGACAAACTGGTTTGTCTGTGGTTCTTGAGCAGTCCGTGCCGCCCGAAGAACACGGTCAAACGAGTTTGACCGTGCCACCCGGATCGGTGATTGGCTTGGGCGGCTCCGACCTGAATCCTGTGAGGACTGACGAAATTCGAGTGTGGCGGCAGTGAGCGACGCATACGGCTTCTATCTCGGTCAACCCTGGTGGCTCCTGGCGGGCCTCGTGATCGTCCCGCTGATCTGGCTGGCCGGGCGGAGCCTCACGACGCTGGGCCGGGGCCGGCGCATCGCGGCGATGGTTCTTCGAGCCGCCGTTGTGTTGCTGCTGGCCGTCCTGCTGGCCAAACCCATGCTGGTGCAGAAGAGCCGTCGAACGACGGTGATTGCGGTTCTCGACCGAAGCCAGTCGATCCCGGCTGAACGTGCGGAGGCTGCCCTCGACTATCTCTCCAGGGCCGTCGTCTCCAAGACGCCCCAGGACCAGCTTGCTGTCGTCGATGTGGCCGAGACGGCGAGTATCTCCATGCTGCCCTCGGGTGACACGGCGATTCGCCGGCGGAACACGCTTCTGACGGGTGGGCAGAGCCGACTTGCCGATGGCATCCAGATGGCCATGGCGATCGCGCCGCCCGACACGGCCGTGCGGATTGTCCTGGCCAGCGAGGGCAACGAGACCGAGGGCGACCTGAAGGAAGCGGCCCGGACCGCCGCGGCCAACCGCATTCCCATCGACGTCCTGCCGCTGCGGTATCGCTACGACAACGAGGTGCTGTTCCGGCGCATTGCGGCCCCGCCCCGAGTGCGGAGCGGCCAGACGATCCCGCTGCGATTCCTCCTCGACAGCACCGGCGACGTTCGCGGCAAATTGATGCTGACGCTGAACGGCAAACCGGTCGATCTGGTGCCCGATGCGCCGGAGGTTGCGGTTCCCGTCGAGCTCAAGACCGGGACGAACGTCAAGATGGTTTCGGTCCCGGTGGGCGCCCGTGGAATCCACGACTTTGAGGCGGTCTTCCTGGCGAATGACCCCAGGCAGGACAGGATCGCGGAGAATAACCGCGCCGGCACAATCACCTACGTAGCCGGGCCGGGCCACGTCCGCGTCTTCGATGTCGACGGCGTGGGCGAAGGGCTCACCCTCGCCCTGCAGCAGGCGGGGATCAGCGCGGTTCGCAGCGATGTCGCTGAGTTGCCGACGGAGTTGCCGCGTTTGCTCGATGTGGATGCCATCGTGCTGATCAATACGCCGGTACACCATTTCACGATGGCCCAGCAGGAGATGCTGTGCCGGTACGTGAACGATCTCGGCGGGGGGCTTGTCATGGTGGGCGGGCCGGACGCATTTGGCGCCGGCGGCTGGATCGGCTCACCGGTGGCTGCGATGCTTCCCGTGGATCTGGACCCGCCGCAGAAGAAACAGATGCCCCTGGGGGCCCTGGTGCTCGTGATCGACCACAGCGGCTCGATGACCGGCGAGAAGATCGAGATCGCCAAGGCCGCTGCGGCGGGGGCCGTTCGGCTCCTGAGCCATCGCGACCAGGTGGGCATCGTGGTCTTCGACGCCGTCAGCGAATGGGTCGTGCCGCTGGGCCCGGCCCAGGACAAGGAGGGAATCTACCACAGGATCAAGCAGGTCGGCGCCGGCGGCGGCACGACCATGGGGCCCGCCATGGAGATGGCGTTCGGGTCCCTCAAGGGAGCCAAGGCGGCCGTTCGGCATGTGATCCTGCTGACGGACGGGCAGACGGCCGACCGGGAAGCCTGCGGCAGGTTGGGAATGGATATGGCCGCCGCGGGTATCACGATCTCTACCGTCGCGGTGGGTCTGGGACCCGATTCGGAACTGTTGCACGGTATCGCCTCGATGGCGCAGGGCCGGTTCTATGCGGTCGAGAACCCGACGGACATCCCGGAGATTTTCATCAAAGAAGCCCAGGTTGTCCGGCGTTCGATGATCATCGAGGAGACGTTCTCGCCCCAGGTTGTCTATTCGCTCAGCGAGATCCTCAACGGCGTGCCGGCGCTGCCGGCTCTCGACGGGTACGTGCTGACGGGCGCCAAGGGCGGGCTGAACCAGTTGGTTCTGAGCAGCAACGAGGCCGACCCGATCCTGGCGACCTGCCAGTCCGGGCTCGGTCGATGCGTCGCATTTACCAGTTCTGCCGACAGCCGGTGGGCGGCGCAGTGGGTGCAGTGGCCCGATTTCGCGAGATTCTGGGAGCAGACGATCCGCTGGGCGGGCAGGCCCTCGCAATCCGCTGACTGCGAGATTCTCACCGACGTGGAAGGCCAGGAGGCCACGGTCCGCGTCGAGGCATTCGACGCGGAGGGCAAGTTCCTGCAGCTTGCGTCCGTCGAGGGACAGGTCCTCACGCCCGAGATGAAGGGCCAGCCGCTGCAATTGACGCAGACCGGGCCCGGCCAGTACTCCGGGCGGTTCCGGGCGCCGTCGCCGGGCAGCTACATCGTGAACCTTCAGTATCGCAAGGCCGCCGATGCCGCTCGTGCCGAGGGGGTTGCGGCGCCGCAGGACGGGGCCCGCATGGCCAATGCGATCGTGACAATTCCCTTCGCCCCGGAGTTTCGGGACCTTTCCGACAACGCGCCCCTGCTGAAGGAGATCAGCCAAATGACGGGCGGGCGGGTCCTGTCGCTGAATTCCGATCCGAACGAGGTGAATCTGTACGACTACGCGGGCCTGAAGTTCCCCGAGACGCATCTGCCGCTGGTGCAGCCGCTGATGCTGGCGTGGGTTCTCCTGTTCCTGATGGACGTGGCGGTCCGGCGGGTGATCGTCGATGTGCGGGCGCCGCTTCGCAAAGCCGCGGCGTGGCTGACCTCCACGGCTCGCCATGAGAAGGATGAGAGAATCTCCCGCTTGCAGGCCCGAAGCCAGAAGCTGCGGGCCCAGTGGGCGGCCGGCGCTGCGGGCGGGGTCTTTGCCAAACGATACGAAGGCGGCGAGAAGTACCAGGGCGACGTGATCGGCGCCGAGCCCAAACGCCAGGAGCCGCCGGCAGCGCCGCCTCCTGAAGAACCCAAACGGCCCAAGCCGCCGTCGGAGAGCACGCACATCGATCAGCTTCTCCAGGCCAGACGCAGGAAGGCAGGTCAAGATGAGAAATGAAGTAGATATGAGGCTCGATTGCTATGAGTGACGAGAAGAACGTGGAACAGCAGTGTGCGGACTTCCGCGAGATGTTCGAGGCGATTCGCGGCGAGGTGGCACGGGTCATCGTCGGCCACGAGGACATCGTGGACAACGTGCTGATCAGCCTTTTGTGCGGCGGGCACGTCCTGCTGGAGGGCGTGCCGGGGTTGGGCAAGACGCTGCTGGTGCGGACGCTCGGCTCGGCCCTGTCGCTGGAGTTCCGGCGGATTCAGTTCACGCCCGACCTGATGCCCGCCGACATCGCGGGCACGAACATCGTCATGGAGGACGCCACCACCGGTCGGCGGGAATTTCAATTCCAGAAAGGGCCGATCTTCGGACAGATCATCCTGGCCGATGAGATCAACCGCGCCACGCCCAAGACCCAGTCGGCCATGCTCGAGGCAATGCAGGAGCACTCCGTCACCAGCGGCGGGCAGGTCCGCAGGCTGCAGGAGCCTTTCATGGTCCTGGCGACGCAGAACCCGATCGAGCAGGAGGGCACCTATCCGCTCCCCGAGGCTCAGCTCGACCGATTCCTCTTCAAGCTGCTCGTGACGTACAGCAACCGCGAACAGCTCAAAGCCGTCTTGGACCGGACGACGACGGGCCAGGAGCCGCAGGCCCAGATGGTCGCCGACGCCGAGAAGATTCTGTGGGCCCAGAAGCTGGTCCGGCGGGTCGTCGTCGCCGACCACGTGCAGGACTACGCCATTCGGCTGGTCCTGGCCACGCACCCGCAGGGTGAATTCGCCACGGCCATGGTCAACCAGTTCGTTCGGTTCGGCTCGTCCCCTCGCGGCGTGCAGGCCCTGGTGCTCGGGGCCAAGGTTCGCGCCATGCTCAACGAGCGGTATCACGTGAGCTTCGACGATGTCGCCAGGACGGTCCTGCCGGCCCTGCGGCACCGGGTGCTGCTGAACTTCGAAGGCCAGGCCGAAGGCATCCAGTCGGACGACATCCTGAGCGATGTTCTCAAGAATACCCCCCGAACCCTGGAGCAGAAACTGAGCGCATGAGTCCCATGGGTCCCACCCGTCCCATAGGTCCTATCTCGCTGATCGAGAACGAATGCCAACGACAAAACCGACAACCAAGAAGCTGAGCGAGCTGCTCGATCCGAAATTCATGGCCCGGCTCGATTCACTCGATGTGCTCAGCCGCAAGATCCTGCAAGGCAAGCTGCAGGGCGAGCGTCGCTCGAAGCGTCGCGGGCGCAGCGTGGAGTTCGCGGACCATCGCCCGTACGTGGTCGGCGACGACCTGCGCTTCGTGGACTGGAACGTCTACGGCCGGCTGGAGCAGCTTTTTCTGAAGCTGTTCATGGAAGAGCAGGACCTGACGGTACACATCATCGCAGACACCAGCGCCTCGATGGGCGTGGGCGAGCCGGCCAAGGGGCTCTTTGCCAAGAGACTGGCCGCGGCCCTCGGGTACGTGAGCCTGGCGAACAACAACCGCCTGACGATCAGCCTCTTCGGCGACGGCATCCGGGCCCAGTTGCCGAACATGCGAGGACGCAACTACCTCTCGCAGATGGCCGAGATGCTCCTGACCACCGAGTGCGACGGCCTCTCGGATTTCGAGAAGGCCTGCCGGGACGTGGCGACCGGTCGCATCGGTTCCGGCGTGACGATTGTCATCTCCGATCTCCTGTTCAAGCAGGGCTATGAAAGCGCCCTGAGACGATTGATCGGCGCCAGGTACGATCTGTACGTCGTCCAAGTCCTTTCGCCGCAGGAGATTTCGCCGGAGCTGGCGGGCGATTTGAAGCTGCTGGACGTCGAAGACGCCGATATGGCCGAGATCACGGTGAGCTCGGCCCTGATCAAGTATTACAAACGCAACCTGGCGGCGTACTGCGAGGAGCTTCGGAGCTTCTGCACAAACCGCGGCGCGGTCTACGTGCAGGCGAACTCCGCGGACTCCATCGAGACGCTGGTTCTGAACTATCTGCGGCGGATTCAATTGCTGCGGTAGGGGAGTTATGGAATTTCTGACGCCATTTGTCGGTCTTTATGCCGCGGCGGCCGCCGTGCCGATGCTGCTGTTGCTCTACTTCCTCAAGCTCAAGCGGCGCGAGATGCTCGTCTCCAGCACGCTGCTGTGGAAGCGGGCGGTGCAGGATTTGCAGGTGAATGCGCCGTTTCAGAAGCTGCGACGGAATCTCCTTCTGCTGCTGCAGATGCTCGCGCTGGCGGCTATTCTCCTTGCACTGATGGGGCCGGTGCTGGCACTGCGGCGCGGGCCGGGGCAGCGATATGTCCTGCTGATCGACCGCTCGGCCAGCATGAATGCCACGGATGTCAAACCGACCCGCCTTGACGCCGCCAAAAGGCAGGCCAAGACCTTCATCGAATCCATGCGGGGCGGCTCGGCCCTCTCGTGGCGGGATCAGTCCGATCATGCGATGGTGATCGCCTTTGACCAGCGAGCGGGCGTGGTGTGCAGCTTCACGTCGGACAAGCGTCAACTCATGGCCCGCATCGACGCGATCGAACCGGGCGACGGGACCTCCCGGCTGGGCGAGGCTGTCACGGTGGCGCGGGCCTTCGCGCAATCCTCGGGCGCAGAGGCCGCCGGCGGATCTGCTGAGAAATTCGCGCAACTGGTGCTCTTCAGCGACGGGCGAATCGCCGACTTGGACGGCATCGTAGTCGGCGCCGACGAACTGATCTTCCACAAGATCGGCGAATCGCAGGACAACGTCGGCATTACGGCGATGAACGCCAGACGGTCGTACGAGCGGCCGGAAGAGGTCGAGGTCTTTGCCTCGCTGGCGAATTTCGGCGCCGAGCCGGTCACTCGCGACGTGCAGCTCTCCATCAGCGGCAATGTACACGCCATCCGGTCCGTAACGATCCCGGCCTGCGACATGGAATCGGGCGATCAGCCATTTCACCCCGGCGAGACGACTCTCCATTTCTCTCTGACGCACAGCGAAGCAGGCGTGCTCGAAGTGCGACAGTTGGGCGCCGATTCGCTATCGTGCGACGACGCAGCCTGGAGCGTCCTCGACCCGCCGAAACGGCTGTCGGTTCTATTGGTCACGCGGGGCAACGCCGTCCTCGAATCGGCCCTGAAGGCTTGCCCGATCGCCCGACTCGATCCGTGTACTCCCGCGAGCTTCGATGCCTTGGACCCGGTCGCCTTCGTTGCTCGGCAGCAGTACGATGTGGTCGTTCTCGACAACCATGTCCCGGCCCATCTGCCCCCGTGCAGGTATCTCGTCTTCGGGGCGCCTCCGGCCGGGATCGACGCCAATTCCCCGCAGGAGCTGGAGAATCAGCTCATCGTCGATTGGCGGTCGCAGCATCCCGTCCTGCAATATGTGAACATGACGAACCTCTTCGCCGCCAGGAGCCACCGCCTGGAATTGCCCCGCGACGCCGAGGTGCTCGCCGAGTTCAACGAGTCTCCGGCCGTGGCCCTGCTCCAGCGGCACGGGGGCACGTATCTGCTGGTCAACTTCGACATCCTGCAGAGCAACTGGCCGTTCGAGCCGAGCTTCGTTCTGTTCTGCTACAACGCCCTGGGATACCTCGGAGCCCAGGCCGGTGGCGAGCGGCAGCACGAGCGGTGCGTCGGTGAACCAATCACCATCGAAGGCATGTCGGCCCAGGCGGTCTTCACGGTAACCTGCCCCGATGGCGCCAAGGTGGAAGTGAAGCCGGACCCCAGCGGCACGGTCCGTTTCCCCGGGACGCATCGGGTTGGTGTCTATGCCGTCGGGACGGCCGATCAGCCGTCGCAGTTCTACGCGGTGAATCTGCTGGAGCCGCAGGAGAGCCGGATCGAGCCGCGGGCGAAAATCGAACTGGCTGGGGTGGAGCTGGCCGCGCAGGAGCAGGGGGTGCAGCGAGCCAACATGCCCCTGTGGCCGTTGTTGGTGCTGGCGGCCCTGGTGCTGGTCTGCGTCGAGTGGCTGGCGTACAATCTGAAGATTCGAATTTGAGGCATGATGCGCGAGCAAGGTGGGAGTCGACAGATGGTTAGAAGCGTGATAGCGGCTCTGTGCGTATTGACCTGGGCGAGTTGCGTGCAGGGAGCGAAGGAGATCGAGTTCAACGTGACGTTCGACTGCGGGTGGGACGGGTACTACCGGCCCATGGAGTGGACCCCGGTCGAGGTCGGCATTACCAGCGATTTGAAGGAGCCCTTTGCGGGGTCTTTCTCTCTCGCGGCCCGCCAGGATGGGCTCAACACGTTGAACGTCGCCCAGTCCTTCGTGCTGATGCCCGATGTCTCGCGTCCGGTATCCCTGGTGGCGAAGTTCGCGTTCGGCGCCGCCGACTGCGAGCTGGTCATCCGCGACGGTCGCGGGCGAACGCGATGGCGGCACTCTCGGACGATCTGGGATTTCTCGCCCCAGAACCGGCTGCTCCGCGCGGTCCACGAGCAGGACCTCCTGATCGGCCTGATCGGCCCGGGGCAGTTCGGCCTGATGCGGCTGCCGAAGGAGACCTCGTGCATGTCGAGCAGGGGACCGGGACAGGTCTACGTCGGGCCCCGGCTCCCGCGGGCGGCGCCCTGGGACTGGACGGCGTATGCGAGTCTGGACGTGCTGGTGCTCTGCGATCCGGACTGGTCGCTGCTCAGGCCCCAGCAGGTCAAGGCGATCTGTGACTGGGTCTCCAACGGCGGCTCTGCGCTACTGATCCTCGGGCGCCATCCGCTGCCGCAGGATAGTCCGCTGCGAGCCGCGATGCCGTTCCATATCGGCGAGCCAAGGCAGGTGGAGATCCCCGCGCAGGCGATGGAGGACTGGGGACTTGGTTCGCAACAGACGCAGACCGTGACGGCCTGGCCGCTTTCGACAAAACCGAATGTTCACATGGCGGGCCGGATCAAGCCGGGGACGGCGTCCCTCTACGGAGCCGGTCACATCGGGTTTGGACGCATCGCCGTACTGGCCTTCGAGCCCGCCCAACTCGGCGACGGACGGGACGGGCAGGCTGCCGCATTCTGGACAAAGCAGATTGCAGCCTGCATTGGCCACGGGGAGAGTCCTGCCGCCGGCACGGATTCGGCGAACTTGCAGAATGCGATCGGTGCGGGCGGACGAGGACGCACGATCATCGCGGCTCCCGTCGCCGCCCAGGGCAGCGTACCCGCCGGCTACCGTCCGAACGACAATCGCCACCGGATCGGCATCGCCCAGAGCGCCGCCAACCAGGTGATGAACTACCTGTTCGAGCTGCGCCAGATGCAGCCTCTGAGCATCTGGTGGGTGATCCTGACCCTGACGGCGCTGGCCGTCCTGCTGGGGCCCGTGGACTATTGGGTGCTCAAGCGCCTGGACAAGCAGCCGTACACCTGGCTGACGAGCACGGGCTGGATCGTGGTGTTCACCATCGGCGCTTACTATGGCGTCCAGTGGCTTCGCGCCGGCTCGATGGAGCTGCGCGCCGTCACGGTTCTGGACGGCATCGCCGACAGCAATTGCACATGGGCGACCTGCTATGCCGGTGTGTTCGCCCCCCGCAGCGACGAGTACCAGCTCGAAGGCCTGACGCCAACCCAGTGGTGGTCGGGCATTGCCCCGACGCAGGAAGAGATCTGGGCCCAGCAGCGGGAGTCCGGCGTGCGGCAAATCTATTGCCGGCAGGCCGACGGCGGCAATCTCCCCGTCTCCCTGCCGATCAGCATCTGGACGGTCCAGTCGCTGCTGTGCGAATGGACGCCGAAGGAGATGCCGTTCCGTGCGACCGTCGAACGCAAGGATGGCGGAACGACCGTCGAGATCGCCAACACCTCGGGCAGTGAGATCCGGACGGGGTACGTCTTGTTCGAGGAAAGCTGCGCCGATCTTGGAACCGTCCCCGCCCATTCGACGAAGCGATTCGCGGTTCGGACGCGTCCGTTCCGGCTGTGGTCGAATCAGGGCGGGTCTTCCGGGCCCGACCATGGGGGAGGGCCGCCGAATATGGGGCCGGGCATGGAATTGCCCCGGATGCCCATGAGCCTGCACGGCGTCGCCGACAACGTGTTCTTCGCCCAGGGGTGTCTGAGCCGGACGGTGGGGATGTACTCCTGCCTTGACTCCGGATCGGCGGTCGTGTGCGTGGCGTTCGAAAAACCGCCCGTGCCGTTCACGATCAAGGGACGCTCGTACGACGTGAATCATATCCAGTATGCCCGACAGCTCGTTAGGGTCGATTGAGGGAAGGACCATGATTGAAACCAGGAAACTGACGAAGAACTTCGGAAATCTTGTGGCGGTGAGCAATCTCGATCTGCACATCGAGGCCGGCGACATCTTCGGCTTCATCGGGCCCAACGGCGCCGGCAAAACCACGACCATGCGAATCCTCGTGACCTTGCTGGAGCCGACGAGCGGGGCGGCGTTCATCGACGGCCTGGACGTGTCCAAAAAGGGCAAGGACGTCCGGCGTCGCGTGGGGTACATGCCCGACTTCATGGGCGTCTACGACGATCTGAAGGTGTTCGAGTACCTGGAGTTCTTCGCCGCCGCGTTCGGCATCGAGTACAAGAAACGCAAAGCCATCGTCGATGGAGTGCTTGAGTTGACGGACCTCGTCTCCAAACGCGCCGCCCCGGTGGACAGCCTGTCGCGAGGGATGCAGCAGCGTCTCGGGCTGGCCCGCGTCCTGATCCACGACCCGAAAGTCCTGGTCCTGGACGAGCCCGCCAGCGGCCTGGACCCGCGGGCGCGAATCGAGATGCGCGAGCTGCTCCGCGAGCTCAAACGCATGGGCAAGACGATCATGATCTCCAGCCACATCCTCAGCGAACTCGAGGAAATTTGCGATCGGGTCGGGATCATCGAGCACGGGCAATTCGTGTTCAGCGGGAGCATCGAGGAGATCCGGCCGCGGCTGGGCATCCAGAGCAAGGTCCGCGTCAAGGTGCTCGGCGACCCGGCACGGGCGACGGAGATGCTCTCGGCCCTGCCGCAGATTCAGAAGGTCGAGACCGTGGGCGACTACCTCTCGGTGACCTTCTGCGAGGGCCAGAGCACCGACGGCATCATCGCCCGCACGCTCGTCAACGCCGGCGTGGACCTCGTCTATCTCCAGCCGGAACAGCTCAAGCTCGACGACGCCTTCCTGCAACTGACGAAGGGGATCGTGCATTGATTGATGATGGATGATCGTTGATTGATGATTGGCGGATCGCGTCGCACGGGCCTGGGCTCGTGACGCGCGACGAACGATGCAGACCGGTAGTACTGCGGCTATCTTAAGACGGTGGGTTGTCGAGGCAGAACGTGGAATTCGGGTGCCACGGTCAAACTGGTTTGACTGTGCTCTTTCCGATCGGTTCTGCCCGTTCCAGGAACACAGCCGAACAAGTTCGGCCGTGCCACCCTGCTCACCAGATTAGGATGGTCCGTGTAGATAGGGTGCGTACCACGCGCCATCTTCATCCATGCACACGACAACGACGGCCAACCTGTTGCGGTACTTCAGCCCTTTGCGGCTGGCCGGTCCCATGTTCGACAAGGAACTGCGGGTGGCCAGCCGGCGGCGGAGGCTCTACCTCCTGCGTTTCGCGTATGTGGCTGTGCTCGCGATGGTCATCCTGCAAATGTGGTACTCCGGCCTGCGTTCCGGCCGAAGCGGATCGGCCGTTCTCCAGGTGTCCCGTCTCAGCGAGATGGGCAAGGCGATCGTGGGCACGGTAGTGTGGTTTCAGTTTATCACGGGCCAGATCCTCACCGCCGTGCTGCTCAGCGACGCCATCGGTTCCGAGATCCGCCACAGGACGCTGGACGTACTGCTGGTGACGCCGGTCCGCAGTTTTCAGATCGTCATCGGGAAACTGGCGAGCAAGCTGCTGCAGGCCCTGTCCTTCCTGGCGATCAGCCTTCCGATGCTGGCGGTGGTTCGTGTCTTTGGCGGCGTGCCGTGGGACTATGTCCTCGCGGGCCTGTGCATCACACTCTCGGCTGGGGTCTTCTGCGGGTCGCTGAGCCTGCTGCTGTCGATTACCAGCCGCCATCCCCTCAACCCGGTGATGGCGGTCGGGCTCTGGTATCTGGTGATCTGGGGGCTCGTGCCGGTCGTCCTGACGGCGTTGGCCGGGGCGGGGTATGCCGGCACGACGGTCGTGATGGGAGTGCTGCGTCTCACGAATCCGCTGGTTGTCCTGGGCGGACTGACGCAGACGATGGCCGTCGGGTACAGCAGCTCGGGTGTGGGTGTAGCGTTGCTGTTGCACTGCCTGACCCTGTTGGGTTTGTCCGCCGTCCTCCTGGTATGGTCCGTCTGGCGCGTGCGCAAGGTCGCCCTGCGGATGACGTCCGCCAGGTCGGCCGAGACGCCGGACGAAGCGGTCGCCGGCAAGGCGAGGCGCACGGGACGTCGAGCGATCCGGCCGGTCACAGGCTCGCCGATCGTATGGAAGGAAGGGTGTACGCCTCTGTTCAAGACTTGGGGGCAGCGACTGTTTCTCATCGCGATACTGATCATCGTTCCGGGCGTCGTCATCGCCATCGCATTGGTCGAGAGGAAGGCATTGTACCCCATAACCCTCCTGTTGACCCAGGCAATGCAACTGCTTTTCGTGATCGACGTGGCGGTCGCGGCGGCCGGGGCGATTACGAAAGAGCGGGAGGCTCGCACCTGGCCCATTCTGCTGACGACGCCCCTGGAGCCCGGCGAGATCATTCGCGGCAAAGCGATCGGGGTCATTCGCCGGAACCTGCCATTCCTTCTGCCGCTGCCCGTGCTGTACCTGGTCATGCTTCTATCCAACCCCTCCGATCAGAGCGTCGCCTTGCCGGCTGCCGTCGGGGCGGGCATGGTGATTCTCAGTCTCGTCGGCACGGTCTTTTTCCTTCTGGGCGTAGGGCTGTACTTCAGCACGCGACTCAAGACCACCACGGCCGCCGTGGCGGCGACGTTTGCCGCGTACGTGGCCCCGAAGTTTCTTTTCTGCGGTTTCCTCAGCCCCGTATTCATCCTGTCCACGGGGATGTTGGGTGCGGCCAGGGGGCGGAACGGGTTCTTCTCTCTGCCGATGCTTGCGATCTCGATTTCCCCGGCGGTTGTGTACATAGGCATTGGATTGCTTTTCATGTCCCTGGCGAGCCGGCGGGTCCGCCGGGACATCTTCTGAGGGGAACCGATGGCTTTGGCGTTGACATCCAGGTTGCTCCGGCCGTTGCTCTTCGGCCGTGCGTGGCGGCCCTTGTTCGACAAGGAACTGCGGGTGGCCAGCCGGCGAGCGCGGGGCTACGCCCTGCGGTGTGCGTATGTCCTGCTCCTGATGATGTTCGTTGCGATCGTCTGGATTCCCGCCGTGGACCTCCGGGGGGCCGGGGCGATGTCGAGATCCCAGATGGCGGAGGCCGCCAAGACGATCACACTGGGCATCGTGTGGTTCCAGTTCTTTGGGGCCCAGTTGGTGGCCATCGTCATGTTGAGCACGGCAATCAGCGATGAGGTGTATGGGCGAACGTTGTGCGTGCTCATGACGACGCCCTTGAGCAGCCGGCAGGTCGTGCTCAACAAACTCCTCAGCCGGCTGCTCCAGATCCTCCTGCTCGTGGCGACGAGCCTGCCGTTGCTGGCGATCGTCCGCGTGCTTGGCGGCATCCCGTGGAGTTATCTCATCCTCAGCCTGTGTGTGACGGCGGCCACGGTCATTTTCGTCGGGTCCGTCAGCATGCTCTTCTCCTCGCTGTGCCGGCGGGCCTACCTCGTCGTGATCGCCAGTCTCCTGAGCGTTGCGGCGCTCTTTGCGATATTTCCGTTCGTCGCCATGATCCTCCTGCACGATTTGATACGGGAAACCGAGACGCTCACGATGCTCTCGCATGTAAATCCCGTGTTGTTGCTTTGGCGTTTCACAGACAGCACGATGGCACCGCGGCCGCACGTGTCGGTCTCTGCATCTCAGATCGTCTCGTGCTGCGCGTTTCTACTGGCTGCGGCGGTGGGGATGCTGCTCTGTTCGGTCCGCCTGGTCAGGTCGGTCGCTCTCCGCCGCGCCATGGGAGAACAAGTGCTGCTGGGCCGGTTGCGTCACAAGCACTTTGAGGACGACGCGGTTGCACGAAATCCGACGTCGTCGCGACGCGACATCCGACGCGTGGTCGGCCCGCCTATGATCTGGAAGGAATTGACCTGCACCCTCTCACGGCGCGAGCGGTGCGCCACGGGCGTGGTCCTTGGGATTGAATGCCTGCTGATCGTGACCTGCTACACCTTTCCCGCGGTCATGGGGATCATGGGCTACGAAGGAGCCCACGTGGCATACCTGTGGGTCCTTCTCGGATTGGCCGTCTTCTTTGCGGTCACGGCAGCCGCCACCGTGATCGGCAGCGAGAGGGAGTCCCGCGCCTGGCCGGTGCTGCTCATGACGCCGCTGACCGACGGCGACATTCTTCTCGGCAAGTTCATGGGCGTGCTGCGTCGATGCGGACTGATCTGGCTGTCGCTGCTGGCCTATGTCGCCGCGTTCGTCTCGGTCGAGTTCTTTCGCCCGCTGGCCATCGTCCACACGATGATCATTATCGCATCGGCCTTGCCGTTTGTGTGCGGTACCGGATTCTATTTTGGATCGCGGTGCCGTCGGACTGCGGAAGCTGTGACGGCCAACCTCGTGTTGGTTGGGGTCCTGTGGTGCATCCTTCCACTCATCGTGCAAGCCGCGACATTTGCGGTGGGCACGGACTGGGCCGCCGGCAGGTACTTCATCCTGCTGACGGGTCCGTTTGGCCAAGCCTTCGCCATGATGCTGACTACGCTCGAAATGAGCGTCGAAACGCGCCGGTGGTGGTGGTTCGGATTCAGGCTGGATGCGACCGGAATGGCGATGCTGATGCTCGTCTCCATGGTCGCGTACGTGCTCGTCTCGCTCGGGTTCACCTGGCGGGCGGTGCGGGGATTTCGGCGGAAGATTTTCTGACATGTCGGGAGGATACGAATGATCGCTCACGTGGAAAGGATGACGCAGAGGGTCCTGGACCCGACCTGGCTGGCGGGACCCATCTTCGACAAGGAACTGCGGGTCTCGAGCCGGCGACGCCGGAGTTACTCCCTGCGGTTCTTCTATGTTCTGGTCCTGATGTTCTTCATCGCCGCCGTGTGGCTGAGCGTGGTGGATGTCCAGGGCAGCGCCACGGTTCAGCAGTCCCGCATGGCCGAGGCGGGAAGGCAGATCATCACGGGGATCGAGGTCTTCCAGTTCGTGGCTATGCAGATCCTGGCCGTCGTCATGCTCAGCAACGCCGTGAGCGACGAGGTGTACCATCGCACGCTCGGCCTGCTCATGACCACCGCGATCAGCAGCCTCCAGATCGTATTGGGCAAGGTCCTGAGCCGGCTGCTGCAATTGATCCTGCTGCTGGCCATCACGTTTCCGGTCCTGGCGATCGTTCGCGTCCTGGGCGGCGTGTCCTGGGGCTACCTCCTGTCGAGCCTGTGCATCACGCTGACGGCGGCCATCTTCGCGGGTTCGCTGAGCCTGCTGATCTCCATCAGAAATCGGCGAGCGTACGCGGTCATCCTGCAGACCCTGTTCATCCTGACCAGTTTCTACTTCATTTTGCCCATGGTGATTGCGACGCGGGGAGGGCAGATGAGTGGCCCCCTGTCCATGGGGCAGTCGTCGCTGAACCCGTCGCTTGCCGTCGTCCTGCTCCACATCAATCCGGTCGCGGGCATTGCGTTGACGACGTCACAGGCGCTCTCGCCGGTGGGGCAGGCGTTGCCGTATTCCTGGCCGCTTCAGTGTGTCGCGATGCTCGGCCTTTCGGCCCTGGTTTTGGCATGGGCAACGGTTGTCGTCCGCAAGGTTGCGCTGCGGCAGGCCACCGGCCAGCTTGACGCCTGGTTCAAGCCGAAGAGGCAAAAACGCAGGAGCCCCGCGCCGATCGCGGCCGATGCGGGAGACTGCCCGCAGGGCGCGATCAAGCGGGTCGTAGGCCCGCCCGTGATCTGGCGGGAGCTGCGAGCGCCCTTCATCCAGGGTGTGGACAATCGCAACAACTACATCGGCCTGGCAGTCACCATCGGGACTTTGCTGTTTACCTATCTGAGCTGGGCTCGCGCGAAGTACCTCGATGAGAGTTTCGTACACGTATCGTACGTGATGCTGTTTGGCTTCCTGGGCACTGTCGTCAACGTGGTCTTCGCGACCACGCGAATCACCTCGGAGAAGGAGTCACAATCGTGGCTCCTGCTGCTGGCGACGCCGTTGAGCGACGGGGAAATCCTGTTCGGCAAGGCCGTCTCGGCGGTCCGTCGCTGCGTGCCCCTCTGGGGCCTGCTGGCGGGACATGTGATCCTATTCGTCATCGTCGGGTATATCCACGCCATTGCCGCGGTCCACCTGTTCCTGCTGGTCGCCTGGGTTACGTGCTTTGTCACGGGGGCCGGGCTGTACTTTGGGGTCCGCTTCACGCGGACAACCTCCGCCGTGGTGGCGGGATTTGCCCTGATCCTGGGCCTGTGGGCGGTCGTTCCCATCCTGGTGGGGCTGCTGGCGGTCGTATCGCCCCAGAGCCGGCTGCCGGGAATGCTTGCGTGGGCCCATCCGGCGGTTCAGGCCCAGATCATCATGGACGGCGCCGCAGGGCGGGAAAACGCCAGTGTCTCATGGAAAGCGATCGAGTACAACAGGTCTCGCGGCGTCTATCACCCCGGTGGGAGGGCTATCCACGTTGGTTGGATGACGTACGTCATGGCGGTGGTCTCGGCCCTGTACATCCTCGTCGGCCTGCTGTTCTTCTGGCGGGCCAGATGCCGCCTGCGTCGCCACGTCTTCACCTAACCCAAAGCGGTGGAAATCCTTTGTTGATGTGATTGCCATCCATTCCCAAGCACAGCGGATGGGAGTCGTGAGAGAATCTCTGTCGCTCATTCGGCGGGCTTGGGGTAGAATGGGAGGGCACGATGGGCTGTGATGCCCTCGCGGGTGCCGCACTGGGGACAGGAAAGGATCGTCATGACGCAATGCACGCAACGATTGAGCCGGCGGCTTCTCGCGGCTCTTGTCTGTAGTGTTCTTCTCTCGACGGCCGGTTTTGCGGCCGACCAGCCGCAATGGGGGCAGGCGTGGACGCGGAACATGGTCTCGGAGGAGACCGGGCTGGTCGAGGATTTCGATCCCGCCACCGGTCGGAATGTGAAGTGGGTGGTGTCGATGGGCAGCGAAACCTGGGGAACCCCGATTGTTGCCCAGGGCCGGGTGTTCCTCGGGACCAACAACGATCCGCCCCGCGACCCCCGGCACAAGGGGGACCGCGGATTGTTGCTGTGCCTCGATGAGAAGGACGGCAGCCTGCTCTGGCAACTGGTGGTGCCCAAACTCGGGCCGGACGTCTACCTGGACTGGCCGCGAGCGGGGCTCTGCTCGCCGGCTTCAGTCGAGGGCGACCGGGTATATGTCGTCACCAATCGCGGCGAGGTCGTGTGCCTCGATATCGAGGGCCAGCGAAACGGCAACGACGGGACGTACCAGGACGAAGGCCGCCACATGGTCCCCGGCGATGGCGAACCGCTCGACGTTACGTCGCTCGACGCGGATATCCTCTGGCTGTTCGACATCCCCAACCAGGCGGGGACGTATCCGCACGATGCGGCCCACGCCTCCATCCTGATCGATGGCGATTTTCTGTACGTCAATACCAGCAACGGCGTCGACAACACGCACGCCAAAATCCGCCGGCCCGAGGGGCCCAGCCTCATCGTCCTGGACAAGAGGACCGGCCGGCTGCTGGCCCGCGACGGCGAAGGCATCGGCCCGCGGATCTTCCACTCGACGTGGTCATCGCCCGCGATGGGAACCGTCAACGGCCGCAAGCTGGTTTTCTTCTGCGGCGGCGACGGCGTGGTCTATGCCTTCGAGCCGCTGCAAGCCACGCCGCAGGAGGGCACAGTCGAGACGCTCAGACGCGTGTGGCGATTCGATCCCGATCCGTCGGCCCCGAAGGAGAACGTCAGCCAATATCTCCGCAACCGCGACGTGAGCCCGAGCAACATCAAGAGCATGCCGGTATTTCACGACAATCGCCTGTACGTCACGGTCGGCGGCGACATCTGGTGGGGCAAGAACCAGGCGTGGCTCAAGTGTATCGACGCCACGAAGACCGGCGACGTCACCGATTCAGCCCTCGTCTGGTCCTGCGATTTGAAGGACCATTGCTGCTCCACGCCGGCCCTCCACAATGGGCTCGTCTTCGTCGCCGATTGCGGCCGAATGATCCACTGCATCGACGCCAAAACCGGCCAGGTATGCTGGACCCATGAGACCAAAGGGGACATCTGGGCCTCGACCCTGATCGCCGACGGCAAGTTGTACGTGGGCACCAACCGGCGGGACTTCTGGGTCCTGGCCGCCGATCGCGAGAAGAAGGTCCTCAGCACCATCCAGTTGGACAGCGCCATCGCCGGCACCGCCACAGCCGCCAACGGGGTACTCTACGTGACCACCATGAAAAAGCTCTACGCCCTGCAGAAATCGCAGTGACGATTGTCCAGCAGCAAGCGCCGCTGGAGCCGGGATTCGGCGGAGTGTCTGTGAAAATATAATGGCGCTCCGAGGGGATGACCGTTACTCTTTGTCCCAAAAGAGGTTATCGGATAAGGAGAACACGCATGAGTGATGGAATCACCAAAGAGCAGTTGAAGCAGGCCTTGTCGGTAGATTTGGATCGATTGCTGAATGAAGTGGTCGAGGCGGTGAACCAGGCC
>Ga0209347_1002577_pt1 | contig 23462 bp, 26 predicted proteins | sample AutmiccommuBRH23_FD_187382 | JGI IMG/M metagenome (GOLD analysis project Ga0209347, IMG submission 187382) | Deep subsurface microbial communities from Mt. Terri, Switzerland - Autotrophic microbial communities BRH/23 (SPAdes) (version 2) | ecosystem: Environmental > Aquatic > Deep subsurface >...
AACCACGTCTACCTCTCCCGCCGGAAAATCAGCGATCCGAAGCGGGCAAACCCAGATGAGTCAACGACTCAAACCAAGCGGGCATCTTGACATGAGGCAACAGGAATCCCCCTCCGGGCCCGGCCCGCGCCGGCGTTTCGACAAGTGAACCGGCCATGAGAAGATGGCCTGTCTACATGTTCATCGACGAGGAGACGCATGCCCGCTCCGCGCCCCGGCAAGACCGACCCGGCGATCATCCGTAACTTCAGCATCATCGCGCACATCGACCACGGCAAGTCCACCCTGGCCGACCGCATGCTGCAGCTGACCGAGGTCGTCGACGCCCGGCAGATGCGGGCCCAGTACCTCGACCGGATGGACATCGAGCGGGAACGCGGCATCACCATCAAGTCGCAGGCCGTGCGCATGCCGTGGACGAAGGACGGTGTCGTGCACGTCCTCAACATGATCGACACGCCGGGCCACGTCGACTTCACCTACGAGGTCTCGCGGTCGCTCCAGGCGTGCGAGGGGGCGATCCTGCTGGTCGACGCCGCGCAGGGCATCGAGGCGCAGACCCTCGCCAACCTCTACCTGGCGCTCGAGGCCAACCTGCACATCATCCCGGTGCTCAACAAGATCGACCTGCCGAGCGCCAACCCCGACAAGTTCGCGGCCGAACTCGCGGGCATCATCGGGTGCGATCCCAGCGACGTCATGCGGGTCTCCGGCAAGACGGGTGCGGGCGTGGCGGAACTCCTCGACGCCGTCGTGGAGCAGATCCCCGCGCCGCAGGGCGATCCCGCCGCCCCCGCCCGGGCCCTGATCTTCGACTCCGTCTACGACACCTACCGCGGCGTGGTGACCTACGTCCGCGTGGTCGACGGTGAGCTGCGGCACCGCGAGCGCATCCTGATGATGTCGACCAAGGCCACCCACGACCTGCTCGAGGTCGGCGTCATCTCACCCGAACCGGTCAAGGCCGGCGCGATCGGCGTCGGCGAGGTGGGCTACCTCATCACGGGCGTCAAGGACGTCCGCCAGTCCCGCGTGGGCGACACCGTCACCCTCGACGCCCGGCCCGCGACCACCGACCTGGGCGGCTACCGCCATCCCAACCCCATGGTCTACGCCGGTCTGTACCCGATCGACGGTGACGACTTCAACGAGCTGCGCGAGGCGCTCGAGAAGCTGCAGCTCAACGACGCTGCCCTCACCTACGAACCCGAGACGTCCGGCGCCCTCGGGTTCGGCTTCCGCATCGGGTTCCTCGGCCTGCTCCACATGGAGATCGTGCGCGAGCGCCTGGAGCGCGAGTTCAACCTCGACCTCATCTCCACCGCCCCCAACGTCGTGTACCGCGTCGTGATGGAGGACGGTTCCGAGCACACGGTCACCAACCCGTCGGAGTACCCGGAGGGCAAGATCGCCGAGGTCTACGAACCGGTGGTGCGCGCAACGATCCTGGCACCGTCGGAGTACATCGGCACCATCCTCGAGCTGTGCCAGACGCGGCGCGGCGTGCAGCGGGGCCTCGACTACCTGAGCGAGGATCGCGTCGAGATCCGCTACACGCTGCCGCTGGCGGAGATCGTCTTCGACTTCTTCGACGCGCTCAAGTCGCGCACCAAGGGCTACGCCTCGCTGGACTACGAACCCGACGGCGAACAGGCGGCCGAGCTGGTCAAGGTCGACATCCTCCTCCACGGCGACCCCGTCGACGCGTTCTCGGCGATCGTGCACAAGGACAAGGCCTACTCCTACGGGCTGCTCATGGCGTCGAAGCTCAAGGAGCTCATCCCGCGTCAGCAGTTCGAGGTGCCCATCCAGGCCGCCATCGGGTCGCGGGTCATCGCCCGCGAGACCATCCGCGCCATCCGCAAGGACGTCCTCGCGAAGTGCTACGGCGGCGACATCACCCGCAAGCGCAAGCTGCTCGAGAAGCAGAAGGAGGGCAAGAAGCGGATGAAGATGGTCGGCCGCGTCGAGGTCCCCCAGGAGGCCTTCGTGGCGGCGCTGTCCACCTCCGAGCCCACCAAGAAGGTCTGAGCTTCAGGCCAGACCGAGCCGGCGCACCGCCGCCACCTCGGCCCGGAGCTCGGCCACCGACGCGTCGATCCGGGAGCGGGCGAAGGCGTTGAGCCGCAGGTCCGGCACCACGCTGAAGCGCCCCGCCTCCGCCGTGACGGGGACGGAGCACACGAGGCCCTCGGGGATGCCGTACGAGCCGTCGCTCGGCACGGCCATCGAGGTCCAGTCGCCCGCGGCGGTGCCGGAGAACCAGTCGCGGACGTGCTCGATGGTCGCGTTGGCCGCCGAGGCCGCGCTGGACTTGCCGCGTGCGGCGATGACCGCGGCACCGCGCCTGGCCACCTGGGGCAGGAAGTCGAACGTCACCCATCCGTCGTCAACCCACTGCGTGGCCGGCCGGCCGCACACCAGGGCGTGATGCACGTCGGCGTACTGGGTCGTGGAGTGGTTGCCCCAGATCGTTATGCGCGTGACGTCGGACACCGGACGCCGGACCCGGCGGGCCAGCAGCGACCTGGCGCGGTTGTGGTCCAGCCTGGTGAGCGCGGTGAACCGCTCGGCGGGGACGCCGTCGGCGTGGCGCATCGTGATCCACGCGTTGGTGTTGGCGGGGTTCCCCGTGACAACGACGCGCAGGTCCGCCGAGGCCGACGCGGCGAGCGCCCGTCCCTGCTCGGCGAAGATGGCGCCGTTGGCGGCGAGCAGATCGGCCCGCTCCATCCCCGCCTTGCGGGGGGAGGCGCCGGCCAGCAGCGCCACGTCGACACCGTCGAAGATCCGGCGCGGATCCGCGCCCATCTCGACGCCGGCCAGCAGGGGCGAGGCGCAGTCGACCAGTTCCATCGCGACGCCGTCCAGGGCGGGCAGCGCCTGGGGGAGGTCGAGCAGCCGCAGCTCGACGGGCCGGTCGCCGAAGGCGTCGCCGGCGGCGAGCCGGTAGAGCAGCGAGTAGCCGATCTGCCCGGCCGCCCCGGTGACGGCGACTTTCAGTGGGCGCATGTCAGCGGACGTTGAGGTCGCCGACGAGCACGCAGCGCCGCGAGCGGGCGAAGTTCCGCGCCCGGGTGAGCCCCTCTCCGGTCGGCCCGGCGATCGTGAAGGTGCAGAACCCCTCGCCGCCGATCCCGAGCCCCGTGAACGAGGGCCCGTTCTTGACGAAGACGGTGGTCTGGATCAGCCTGCCCATGCGGGTGAGGTTGCTGACGTCCTGCGAGTGCATGATCGCGGTGTGCCGGTTGCCGTGCTCGAGTTCGCAGGCGAGATCGATCGCGCTGACGACGTCGGGGCAGCGGACCAGGCCGAGCACCGGCATCATCAGCTCGTGCACGACGAACGGATGATCAGCGGTCGCCTCGCACACCAGGACCCGCACGCCCGGCGGCGGCTCGACGCCGATCGCCTCCAGGATCGCGGAGGCGGGCTTGCCCATCCACTCGACCACCGGTCGGCGCTCGGCGGTGAGGATGACGCCCTCGAGCCGCGCCCGCTCGTCGGCGGTCAGCTCGTAGGCGCCGTGCTTGACCATCGAGAACTTCAGCAGGTCGGCGATGGCGTCGACCGCGATGATCTCCTTCTCGGCCGTGCAGGGCAGGTTGTTGTCGAAGGAGGCGCCGTCCACGATGCACTTCGCGGCGTGGTCGATGTCCGCCGTCTCGTCGACCACCACGGGCGGGTTGCCGGCTCCCGCGCCGATGGCCTTCTTGCCCGAGGCCAGGACCGTTTTCACGATGCCGGGACCTCCGGTGGCGACGATCATCCGCACGGCCGGGTGGGCGATCATGGCGGTGGTGTTCTCGATCGACGGTTCGGCCACCGTGACGACGAGGTTGTCGGGGGCGCCGACCGCCCGCAGCGCCCGGTTGATCTGCTGCACCTGCCATAGGGATAGGTCGCGGGCCCGCGGATGCGGGCTGAACACGACGGCGTTGCCGGCCGCGAGCATGCCGATCGAGTTGCACGTGATGGTCTCGGTCGGGTTCGTCGTCGGGGTGATGGCCCCGATGACGCCGAAGGCCGAGTACTCGACGGTGGTGAGCCCGTCGTCGCCCGAGTAGGCCTCGGTCACCAGGTCCTCGACGCCGGGGGTCAGCTCGGCGGCCGCCTTGTTCTTGAGGTATTTGTGTCCGACATCACCCATGCCGGTCTGCTGCACCGCCTGGACCGACATGTAGTCGAGGTTGTCCGGGTCGAGCATGACCTCGCGGATCGCGGCGACGTAGCGGCGCCGGTCGGCCATGGACCGGGTCAGGTACTCGCGTTCCGCGGCCGCGGCGGCCGCGACGGCCGAGTCCATGTCGGCGAACACGCCGTCGCCGGTCCGTTCGACCGGCAGCTGCGCGAGAACCCGACGGATCGTCGCCTCCAGCAGGGACGGATCCACCTTCATGATTGTTCTCCCATCACTTCGTTCAGTGCGTGACGCACGATGTCGATGTCCTGTTCGACGGTGCCGCCGGAGACGCCGAAGCCGCCCAGCAGGCGGTCGCCGTCGAACAGCGGCACGCCGCCCCCGAACAGCACGACGCGCCCGGCGTTTCCGTTAGCGAGTCCGGGCAGCGGGCCGCCCGCGGCGGCGAGTTCACCGAGCTCGGCGGTGGTCTTGCGGAAGGCGGCCGAGCTCCAGGCCTTGTTGGACGCGATGTCGATCGACGCCAGTAAGGAGCCGGTCATGCGGTGCAGGACCACGGGGTGGCCCGCGGCGTCGACGACCGCGATGACGACCGGCACCCCCAGCTGACGAGCTCGTCGCTCCGCCGCGGCGGCCAGCCCGGTTGCGGTGCGGAGGCAGGGGTCGTCGGCCGGGACAGCGGTGGCGCCGGTGACGCCACGCGTCACGGCGTCGCGCACGATGCGCTCGATGCGGTCGCGGTCCGCCCACGTCTCCGTGAGCCGGGCCAGCGCGTAGACGGCGTCGGAGAGTCGGTTGAGGTACCGGATGAGCTCGGCGCGCACCGGTTCGTGGTCGGCGAGCGTGAGCGTGCGTCGCTCGGCGCGGCGCACGACGGTCCGGGCGGTGTGGAAGGCGGCCGAGCGCTCGTCGCGGCCGGGGACGACGAAGAACCGCTGGGGCCCCGTCACCGCGAGGCAGTCGTCGATCAGCCGCTCGAGATCGGCGATGTCGGCCTCGTCGATGGTGCCGCCGAGGCGGGCCGCGCCCTCGGCGTCGCTGGCGAGTTCCGCCGCGAGGACGAACAGCCGGTGCTGCACGGCGTGGAGCCGCTCGCGCCAGGGACACCCGTCCCGGAGCCGGGCCTTGGCCTCGCCGAGTGCCGCGTTGGCCTCGTCGACCGACCCGTAGGCCTCGACGCGCAGACTCTGCTTGGCGACGCGCGAGCCGCCGAACAGGCCGGTGTCGCCCTTGTCGCCGGTGCGGGTGTAGATGGCGGGCATGGGGTTACTGGTCCTCGATCTCGACGGTATCCACGATCCCGACGATCGTGGCGTCCAGGGGGGCGGTCTGCCGGTCGGCCGCGAACCGGGCCGACGAGCCCTTCGTCACGATGACGACCTCGCCGGCGCCGGCGCCGACGGTGTCGACACACACCTCCGGCTGGCCGGTGGCGCGGCCCTCCTCGTCGACGCGGCGGGTCAGCAGCAGCTTGAACCCGACGAGCCGTTCGTCCTTGCTCGTCGACACGACGGTGCCGACCACCTTGGCGAGGTACATGTCAGGATCCTTCTCTCAGCGTGATGTGACGCCTGGCGGCGGCCTCGCGCGCCAGGTCGGTGATGATGGCCCGCGGCGCGAGCCGCACGTCGGCGCCATCGGGGAGCCCGGCGATCGTGGCCTCCGTGACGACGCGGTCCAGGACGGGCGCGGCGCCCGGGGCTGGCGCATCGCCGCGGACCTGGCGCAGCACGGCGCGGTCGAGGCGGGAGGCGTCGGCCAGGTGCACGCCGAACGACCGCAGCCGCGTGAGGTTCTCGCGCAGCATGGCCTGGTAGCCGGCCGGCATGCGGGGGAACCACTCGCGCTTGCCGGCGCTGTCGGGGCAGGCGGCGTTCGTCGCAACGACCACCGGCTTGCCGCTCATGATGAACTCGGCGATGACGTTGGAGGCGAGGCAGTCGCCGACGCCGTGGACCACCTTGGCCACCATGTTGACCGTGAGGGTGGGGACGATGAGCAGGTCGTGACTGGCGACCAGCGACTTGTCAGCCGGCGTCATGCCGATGGCCTCGATCGTCGGCTGGTCGAGGATGCGGCGCGCGGAGCCGGTCTGGATCCAGTCGAGAGGCAGGTCCGCGCGCAGTCTCGTCAGGGACGTGCACGCCTCCTCGAACCCGAGGAGGGCGCCCGTGAACAGCACGAGGGCGTGCTGGGGGAGCGCGGGCGCGGGCCGGGCTCCGGGGAGGAGGTCGGCGAGGATCTCGCGGATCAGGTCCCGCAGCTGGGCCTCGGTCATGGCTGGCTCCTTCGCATGGCGGTGCCGAGCGGCGTGGGGAAGAGGGGGTCGGCGGGGCGGACGACGGGGTGGCCCAGGACCTCGGTGAAGACCTCGACGGCGCGCGGGAAGGAACTGGAGCCGCCCACCAGGTGGGTCGTGCCGGGGTCGGCCGTGCCGCGGAGGGCGTCGCGGGCGATGGTCGCCATCTTCTCCAGTGTGGGCCGGATGAGCCCGAAGACGAGCTCGCTGTTGGCCGGGTCGCGCTTGAAGGCCTCGGCGGCGTCGTAGTCCATGCCGAGCGCGCCGGCGATCACCAGCGTCATGTGGTGGCCGCCGGTGGCCTCGTCGACCGAGAACCCGATGGCGCCGTCGTCGAGCAGCGAGACCCCGGTGGTGCCGTGGCCGACATCGATGACGGTGCCATCGGTCACGCCGAGGGCGGTGGCAGCGGCGACGGGCTCGTCGACGATCTCGTCGACGGCCAGACCGCACGCCTCGAGCACGTTGCCGAAGACCTTCGTCGTTCCGGCGTCGATTCCCGGTGGGATCGCGACGGCGGCGCCGGTGAACCTGGCGCGGAGCCGGTCCTCGAGCTGCGTCTTGAGCTCGCCGACGACGCGCACGGCGCCCAGCCAGTCCACCACCACGCCGTCGCGGACGACGGTGGCGCCGCGCCAGGCGCCGGCCACCGGCTGGTCGCCGCCGTCGACGACGGCCAGCACGATGTTGGCGGTGCCGAGGTCGACGCCGAGACGCAGCGGTCCGGTGGCCGGGGCCACGTCACCGGAGCGGACGAGGCCGGCGAAGCGGTGCAGGCGGCGGGCTGGGAGGGCGTGCACGGGTCAGTCCTTGACGATCCGGACGCGGTCGCCGGTCTTCGCCCCGACCGCGTTGCCCTCGTCGGTGTCGAGGTGCAGCTCGGCCAGGTAGGACTCCTTGACCCTGATGAGGAAGTGGTCGAGGCGGCCGCCCCGGTCGCCCTCGAACAGCACGCTGACCCGGTCCTGGTCGGCGAGTCCGAGGGCGGCCGCGTCGGACGGCCCCATGTGGATGTGCCGGCCCGCCACGATCACGGCGTGGTCGAGGGCGACGCGGCCGGCGGGCCCGGAGATCTCGATCGGTGCGGCGTCGTCGAGGTTGCCTGACTGGGCCATGGGCGCATCGACGCCGAGCTGGCGGCAGTCGGTGCGGCTGAGCTCGACCTGCGTCGCAGGCCGGTTCGGTCCCATGACCCGCACCCGCTCCATGGCACCTCGTGGCCCGTGCAACGTCACCGTCTCCTCCGCGGCGAACTCCCCGCGCTGCCGCACCATGGTGCGCACGGTCGGGGAGTCGTAGCCGAACAGGGTCCGGAAGTCGGCGTCGCACAGGTGGACGTGCCGGTTGGAGATGCCGACGATCACGCGTTCCGGGTCGTTCTCGCCGATCCTGGCGAGGACCCGGTCCGCGATCGTGGAGATCAGTTGGGCTTCGGTCATGGCTCAGGCCTTCGGCAGCAGCTTCTCGACGTCGGTGTGCGGGCGCGGGATGACGTGCTGGCTGACGAGCTCGCCGACCTTGGCGGCGGCGGCCGCGCCGGCGTCGACGGCTGCCTTCACGGCGCCGACGTCACCACGGACCATGACGGTGACGAACCCGGCACCGATCTTCTCGCTGCCGAGCAGCGTCACGTTGGCGGACTTGGTCATCGCGTCGGCGGCCTCGATGGCCCCGACCAGTCCCTTGGTCTCGACGAGACCGAGCGCTTGGCTCATGGGTGCTTCCTCCTGGTGGTGGTGTGGGTGGCGGGATCCGCCAACGCCGGGGCGGGCGCCACGACGGGTTCAGGGGCCGGGAACACGGAGGGTTCCGTGGCGGCGGGGGACACGTCCGCGGCTGGTGCAGCGGCGGAGGGCTGTGGGGTGGGGGCATCCGGTGTTGCCGGCGCGGGTGGGGGTGTCGTGGGGCTGGGCGTGTATCCGACGGTCGCGGAGTTCGCCACGAGGGCGGCGATCTGGTCTGAGGGACGCGGGATGACGAGCTTGCTCACCACGCGGGTGAGCCGGGTCGCGGCCACGGCCGCCGCGTCGATCGCCGCAGTGACGGCGCCGACCTGGCCCAGGACCTTGACGGTGACGTAGCCGCCGCCCTTGGCCAGTTCGTATCCGACGAGCTGCACGTCGGCGGCCTTGCAGGCCACATCCGCGGCCTCCACACCGGCGACGAGCCCGACCACCTCGATGGTGCCGAGCGCTTGCATAGCGGTCACTTCCTTTCGTTCACGGTGCTGAGGGGTGATCCCGGAGCGGGATGCGTTTGACGAGGCGGGCCGCGTTGGAACCGAGGATGCGGTCCGCTGGGCCCCCGCGGTGGAAGGTGCGGGCGAGGTAGGGCCGCGATTCGGGCAGCTTTTCGGTGGTGATGACGACGAAGTCCAGGGCGATGCCGAGCCCGATGCCCAGCCGGGACGTCACGGCGGCGTCGTGGGCGAGGACGAGGGGGTTGAGGTGGTCGTGCCTGGTGACCTCGACCGGCACCCCCTCCTCCTCGATGCCGAGCAGCAGGTCGGTGAGGTGCCGTCCGTCGATGACCTGGTGGACGTGCACGAGGATGGCCGGCGGGGAGTCCATCACGCCGCACCGCCTTCGGCCGCCCAGCTGAGCGCCAGTCCGGTCGCGACGGCGTTGCGCGGGCCCTCGGTGCCGCGGATGTTGGCGCGGCCCGCGACCACCCGGTACTCGGCGAGCGCCTTGGTAACGAGCTGCGGGATCTCGAAGTCGAGGGCAGAGCCGCCGACCAGCACCACGAAGTCGATGTCGCGGACGTTGTCGGTCGGGCTGACCTTTCGCAGCGCGCGGACGGCGTTGGTGACGAAGACCCGCTCCTTGGCGCGGATGCGCACCTGCCGGATGGTCTCCAGGGGCAGGTCCAGGTCGAGCGGGACCATCCCTTCGGGCTTGAGGACCACGACCCGCGCGTACGTGTGGGGTGGCAGCGGCTCGTCGAAGAACTGCACCGTGCCGTCCTCGTGGCGGATGTTGAAGACGGTTTCCACGCGGGCCAGCGGGTGGCGCTTGATGTCCTCGGCGGTGTCCCAGGCGTCCAGCCCGAGCTCGGACTGGATTATCAGGGTGACCATGTTGCCGGCGCCGGCCAGGTGGATGGAGGTCCCGGAGCCGTCGGCGTGCATGACGGACGCGTCGGTGGAGCCTGCTCCGATGTCGAGGATGGCGATCGGGGCGGCGGTCCCGGGGGTGGTGAGGGCGCCGCGGATGGCCATGTCGGCCTCCACGCCGCCGACCTCGACGCGGATGCCGAGTTCCGCCGCCATGTCGGCGGCGATGCGCTGCATCTGCAGCCTGTCCGTCTTGACCATCACGGCGATCCCGACGGCGGCCTCCATGGAGAACTCGTTGGCGATGCCGCCGGAGACCTGCTTGGGGACCTGCGTGTCGACGGCGAGCAGGTCGGTGATGCGGATGTCGCGGGGCGATTGGCCGGTGAGGCCGCCCATGGTGACGCGGACCTTCTCCATCATGCCGCCGACGTTGGTGCCCGGCTGGCCGACGATGTCGTCGATGGCTCGTATCTGCTGGGCGGCGGCCATGATGGCCTCGGAGCCGCGGTCGACGTCGACCTCGACACTGCGGTTCTCCCCGCGGAAGGTCAGGGTGCCGGCGGGGATGCGCCGCTCCTTGACATCGCCCTTCGGCGTCTTGATGACCACCGCCGACCGGTTCCCCACGAGCGACCGGGCCAGCGGTACCACCTGCTTGGTGTCCGCCGCGTCGAGCCCGAAGAGCGTGGCCAGGCCGAACGGGTTCGAGAGGGTCTCGACGATGCGGCCCACCTCGGCCACCTCGATGGCCGCCAGCATCCCGATCGGGACCTTGTCGATGAGCGAGACCTCGTCGACGATCGGGATCTTCGACCGGAGCCGGTTGTGGACCAGGTTGCCGTCGTCGGCCTGGAGGATGGCACCGGCGATGGTGAGGCGGTCCGCGGCCTCGTTGATGCGGCGCGCCACGTCGTCGTAGTCGTGCCGCCGGTCCGCCACGACGATGAGCGGCTCGGCGGTGGAAGTGCCGGGCAGGTCGTCGATGCGGATCGTCTTCCCGACGCCGATGCCGAGCCCGCCGGGGGTGGCGGGGTTGTGCCCGATCATCGTCGACTCGGTGATGATCGTCTCGGTGATGGTCTCCATGGCGACGTCCCCGATGACTGGGGCCGCCTCGTTGATGCGGATGAGATCGACGTCGCGCAGACTTCGGCCGGCGCTGTCGAGCGCCACCCGCAGGGCATGCACGACGCCCTTGATGTTCGCCTCGGTGCCCTTGATCCCGGTGGTGGGGATCGTGGAACTCGCGAGGAACCGCAGTTCCCCGCCGTGTCGCTCGGCTAGCGCGACCTCGGTTGTCGCGTTGCCGATGTCGATGCCGGCCACCATCCCCATTACGGATCTCCCTTACTTGGTCAGTCGACGCGCAGCCGGCCGCGGCTCTCGTACACGTCAGCGGCCTCCCGGACGAAACCGGCCGACACCGTGGCCCCGTAGGAGCCCTCGAGCTCCGCGGCGATGTCGTAGAGCTCCGCCTTGGTCGAGCGGTACGGACGCAGCGCGTTGTAGATCGCGAGCAGGCGCTCGTCGGGCACCTTCACCAGCTCGGCGGCGCGACGCAGGTTCCGGGCGAGCGTCGGCCGGCCGGAATCGTCAGCGACCTGGGCCTGCAGCTCGAGCGTCTCCGACGAGATGCGGAAGTCCTCGGGCTTGAGTTCGCCCGAGCGCAGTTTCTCGAAGGTGAGGTCGGCCAACGGCTTGCCGTTGTTGGTGCTGACCAGCTCCGGGTGCTTCTCGGCGAGCGGATACTGCGCTCGTCCGATCCGCCCGGACGCCGACCCGTTCGAGGGGGTTGACGCCTTGGCGAAGGTCACCTGCTCCTTGCCGAGGTCCGCCATGACCTCGGCCATGATCTGGCGGATGAGTTGTTCTTGGTCCATGTCGTCTCCTCAGGCCTGGCTGACCTGCAGCGCTTGTGTCTTCTTGGTGAGGTCACACAGCCGGGTCTCCTTGTTGTGCAGGAGGGCTGCGATGGCCTGGTACTTCGGGCGCGCCATCTGGTCGTTCCGGGTCGGGACGGGGCTGGGGGACTCGCCCTTGGCGTACTTGGCGGCGTTCTTGCCGATGGCGCGGAAGGCGTCCAGGTCGATCAGCGGGGACTGGCTGAACAGCTCCAGGTTGCCGAGCGGGGGAAGGTCCTTCTGGTGGATCACCGTCGTGCCGCGAGACTGCAGGCCGATGCCGATGCCGGATCCGCTGAGCTTCGCCGCCTCGTGTGCGATGAAGCCGACGTCGGCGGTGCGGTACACCTTGACGATCCGGTAGTGGAGGCCCTCCTCCTCGATACCCGCGCAGATCTGCTTGATCACGTCGCCGTGGGGTAGCCCGATGATCGTCTCGTAGATCTGCGAGCTGAAGGCCGGGGACAACGCGATGACGACCTCCTTGGGGTCGGTGCCGCGATCGGCGGGGCCGGACTCCGTGAGGCGGATCCGGCCAGCGGGGGCGGCGTCCGAGCGGGCGGTGCCGGGAGGAGTCGAGGGGGACTCGGCGGCCACCTCGCGCATCACCTGTTCGATGAGCTGCTTGAGTGTGCTCTGGTCGATGCTCATTGCGGTCACCTCAGATGCTTTCCGGGCTGACGGCCTGGCGGATGTCCTTGATCCGGTTCCAGAGCTCGTCGGAGATCTGGTAGCCGGTCTGCGGGCCCGCGTAGTCGTTCGGGTAGTTGACGGCGGAGTTGACGTTGAACTGCTCGTCGAAGATGGCCGACGTGTGCAGGTAGTCGCCGGCGACCCGGCACCGCAGGAGGTTGAACACGGCCTTGGCGACGTCCTCGAACCCGCCCTTGATGAGGGCGCGCACCACGTCGAAGCCGGTGACGGTGCGCTTCATCATCTCTTCGGCGGCCTTGAGGTCCTCCACGACGTTGCGCTTGGGCATGTCGTTGGAGCTGTGCGCGTACGTGGCGGCCTCGACCTCCTCGTCGGTGATCGGCGGCAGGCCCAGCTCGGCGAACACGGCCTGGAGGGCCCGGGCGGCCTTGCGGCGCACGGTGACGGCGTCCTCCTCGAGGACGGGCACGAGCCCGCCGTCGACGTGGAGGTCGCGCTGGATGATGTTCCAGTCGTCGTAGTCCTCGGCGTCCCAGTTGGACCCGGCGAACATGTTGTCCAGGTTCGGAACGGAGCTGTAGCCGGAGCAGATGAAGTCGGTGCCCGGCACGAACTGCATGAGCGAGCGGGCGACGCGCCGCAGGTCCGAGTGGGTGAAGGTCTGGTCGTTGCTGGAGGCGCATTCGAGGTCCAGCATCATGGCGATGAGGTTCTCGGCGAGGATGGCGCGGATGCCCTGCGGGACCGCGGCGGGGACGCCGACGCAGCTCACGGAGCCGTTCTGCGTTCCTTGCGAACCCGCTGCCTTGGTGATGAACTGGCAGCGCGCCTCGAGGTAGAGCATGGACTTGCCCTCGGCGTAGCCCATCTGGACCTCGGAGCCGGTGCCCGACGTGAAGCGCATCTTCAGGCCCCGCGACGCGTAGCTGGAGGCGAGGAAGGCCTTCGACCAGGGTGTGTCGTCGCCGTCCATGAAGACGGCCTCGGTGCCGTACACGGACACCGTCTCGGCGTAGGCGGTCAGTCCGCGCATGCCGAGCTCGAGTTCGGTGGCCTCCTCGACGGCGCACTGCGTGAGAACCCCGGGGCGCCCGGTCTGCGCCCCGACCAGCAGGCTGAGCGCGTTGAACGGCGCGTAGCGGACGACGGCGACCGTGGTCTCCATCTCGGCGAAGCCGCGGATGCCGGCTTCGGCCGCGTCGGCGGCGATGAGGACCGGATGGTCCTGCACGTTGGTGACGTGGCACTGGTTGGCGGGGCTCTTGCGGGCGCGCAGCTTGGTGACCGCCATCATCATCTCGAGCACGCTCATCTTGCCGACGACCTCGGTGACCTTCGCGGGGGTCATCGCCGTCGACAGCGGGATGATCTGGCTGCGCGGCACGTTGATATCGCACAGCATGCGGGCGAAGGTCAGCGAGTCGATCGCCATGACCTCCTCGGCGCGTTCCAGGTTGATGCCGTAGGTGGCGATGAAGGTGTCGAGCATGTCGAAGTCGGCGCACGACTTGCCGTCGAGCTCGACGATCTTGCCGTTCTCGATGCGGATCGACGGCCTGGGGTCATTGGGGCTGTCCATCGCGATGAGGCCGACCTCCGGCCACTCGGTGACGAACCCGTCCTGGTTGACCGGACGCGCGTCCAGCGCCTCGAATCTCTTGGATCTCATGGGGGTTGCGTCCTCAGATGTAGGGGTGGGTGCTGGACTCGGGATAGGTGCCGAGGGCACCGAGCAGGGCCCGGCCGACATCGCGCGCGGCGACGATCGCCTGGCGGACGGCACCCGAATCGCCGCTGAAGAACGAGATGACCTCGTTGGCGTAGCTGGTCCCTGCGGCGGGGCTCGCGTAGCCGACGACCTCGATGGTCGAGGCCTTGACCGCGGTGTCAGCCAGGACGACGCCGATGGCCGCAGGCGCGCCCACCGTGATGCCGAAGGCCTTGCCGAGCGGGGCGTTGAACGCCTTGGCGAGCGCGTGGGAGGCGCGGGCGGTGTACTGGAACTCCAGGTGTCCGGCCTCGTTGCCGTACACGTCGCCGAAGGTGCGGTCGAGCTCGGACAGGGTGACCTCGACGGCGCGGCGGGCATCGGAGACGTCCTCGGCACCGAACACGATGAGGGAGCCGTGGCCCGCGCCGCCCTTGGTGTCGCGGGGGAGCTCGATGGTGAGGATCTCGCAGTTGGTGGCCTTGACGGCCTCGTCGGCGGCGAAGATGTGCGGGCCGGCGCCCGTGCGTGCGCCCACGATGCCGATCGAGCGGTAGCGCGCGTCGAGCTTCATCATCTCGTGCAGCTGGGGATCGACGTTGGCGATGACCAGGCCGATCGTGTCCCCGAGGGCGTTGGTGCCCACGAACTCGGTGGCCGCGGGGCGGGAGCCGCCGGCGGCCGCGGGGGCGGAGTCGCCCATCTTCTTCATGACTTCGGCCATGACCTTGGTGATCAGTTCATCCGACATGCTCGGCCTACTTCGCGCTGGAGGGGAGGATCTTCTCGACGTCGGTGTGCGGGCGCGGGATCACGTGCACGCTCACCAGTTCGCCGACGTTGCTGGCGGCAGCCGCGCCGGCGTCCGCGGCGGCCTTGACCGCGCCGACGTCACCGCGCACGAAGACGGTCACGAAACCCGCGCCGATCTTCTCGCTGCCGATGAGTTGGACGTTGGCTGACTTGACCATAGCGTCGGCCGCCTCGACGGCGCCGACGAATCCCTTGGTCTCGACCATGCCGAGCGCTTCTTGCATCACAGGACTCCTTCGTCGTGACTAAGTGGCCGTCACTGGTCACTTCTCCGTCACGATAAGGCGGCTTCCGCTACACGGATCAGGCCACTTGTTACACATTCCTGCTGTCGGCCGGGGGTGCCATTTCCTCCCCTGGAGCCCTGGGTTAGTGTGGGTGACGCACACGGGGACGAGGTGGTTCATGGACGTGGAGGACAAGCAGCGCATCATCCAGGAGTTCGTGCCGGGCAAGCAGGTGACGCTTGCGCACATCATCGCCAACCCCGACGAGCATCTGTACGCGAAGATCGGGCTCACGGCCAAGACGCGCGGCGCCGTCGGGGTGCTGACGATCACGCCGGGCGAGGCCGCGGTCATCGCCGCCGACGCGGCGGCGAAGGCCTCCGGAGTCGAGCTCGCATTCGTCGACCGCTTCTCCGGCTCGCTGCTCATCGTGGGAACCCTGGCCGACGTCGAGTCGGCCGTCCGCGGCGTCGTCGACACCCTGGAGACCGTGCTCGGTTTCACCCCGGCCCCATTGACGCGGACATGAGCGCAGTCGACACCGCGTCCGGGACGCTGCTGCTGGTCGGCTCCGTCGGCTGCGGCAAGACGACCTTCCGGCAGCGGCTGGCTGCCACGGAGATCGAGTACGTCAAGACGCAGGCGGTCGAGTCGTTCGACGGCGTCATCGACACCCCCGGCGAGTTCCTGCAGCACGGCCGCCTCCAGCGGGCGCTGCAGGTCGTGGCGTTCGACGCCGACGCCGTCGTGTTGTTCCTCGATCCGACGGAGGAACAGTCCTACATCCCGCCGGGCTTCGCCGGGGCGTTCAACCGGCGCGTGCTGGGCGTCGTCACCAAGACCACGCTGGCCACCCCGGCGCAGGTCGACGACGCGGCGGCCCGGTTGCGTGCGGCCGGGGCAGACCCCGTGCTGGCGGTCGACTCGGTCACCGGGGCGGGATTCGACGAAGTGAGAAAGGTACTGGGATGTCCGTCGTCGAAGTGAGCGACGCGCGGGTCGCCGCGGTGGACCTGCGCACGCTGATCGATCTGGAGGAACTGCAGCGCATCCAGGACGACTTAGCGGCCGATACCGGCCTGGCCATGATCACCGTCGACTCCATGGGCACGCCGGTGACCCGCGCCTCGGAGTTCAGCGCCTTGTGCCGGTTCCTGCGGCAGGACCCGGAGATCCGGCGCCGCTGCTTCTCGTGCGACGCCCACGGCGGGTTCCAGTCGGCCTTGGAGGGCAAGCCGTTCGTCTACCGCTGCCACGCCGGCCTGGTCGACTTCTCGGTCGGCATCATGATGGGTCCGCACTACCTGGGCGCGATCCTCGCGGGCCAGGTGCTGTTGACCCGCGGACAGGGCTCGCTGTCGAAGATCCTCGCCACCAGCGACGACCTGGGCGACCCCGCGGCGGTGGCCGAGCTCATGGACCAGGTGCGGGTCGTCGAGCTGTCGAAGATCGAATCCGCCGCGGATGCGATCGTCACGCTGGCCAACCGCAGGCTGAGCGGACAGAGCGCGACCTACCATCTGCCGGCGTCCACCGGCCCCTACCTGGGGCGCCTCAAGCCCCTGCCGCCCCAGGACCCTACGAGCGACGAGGTCCTGGCCCCGCTCCTGGCCGGGAAGGTCAAGCAGCTGCCACTCGTGCCGCTCCAGGCGCTCGCCCCGGACGAGAGCCTGGACGCCGAGCGCATCGCGCGGAACCTGCACGCCGCCGACGTCGGCGCGAACCTCCAACTGCTGAGTGACTACCTGGACCGCCTCCTTCCCCGATGGAGCCAGAAGCTGCCGCCGGCGCGGCTGGCGGAGTACGAGGACGTGCTGATCGGCCTTGCCTCCGGCGAGGGGGTGCACCACGGGCGCGAGGTGTCGCAGGTGGTGATCCGGCACCGCAACCGGCGTCGCCCGGACCTCAACCGCTACGAGTGTCAGGTGTACTGCGAGAAGCTGTTGATCCTCCTGCACACCCTGGTCGAGCCGGAGCTGCTGCCGCGCCAGCGCACCATCGCGACGCTGTTGAACGAGATCGAGAAGGACCCCACGAGCTTCCTCACGTGCGGCAAGGCGGCCGAGTACCTCATGTGGTCGGAGTCGCACTTCGCGCGGCGGTTCAAGGACAAGACGGGCGAGAGCTTCATCCACTACGTCACGGCGAAACGGCTGGAGCGGGCCAAGCTCATGCTCATCCACACCCCCAAGCCGGTGCTGCGGATCGCGACCGAGTTGGGGTTCCAGCCCGCCAACTACTTCTCCCGCACCTTCAAGAAGCTCGTCGGCGTCACGCCGAGCGAGTTCCGAGACGAGCACACCCGTCAGGACCGGCCATGAGGGAGTTCCGGCTCGCCACCCGCGTCCGGATCGGGAGCGACGCGCTGGGTGCACTGGATGAGCACGCCGGGCAGCGCGTGCTGCTGGTGACCGACGCCTTCCTCGCCACGACGCCCCTGTTCGCCACGGTGGCCGGCCGGCTCGGCGAGCACGTGACGATCTTCTGCGACGTGCAGCCCAACCCCACGATCGGGACGATCAGCCGGGGGACGGCGGCGTACCTCGACGCTCGCCCCGACGTCGTGGTCGCCTACGGCGGCGGGTCCGTGATGGACGCGGCCAAGGCCATGCACAAGGCGGCCCTCGACTCGGGCTTCGGCGCGGTCCACGGGCTGGTGGCGATCCCGACGACCAGCGGTTCCGGATCCGAGGTGACGTCGTTCGCGGTCCTCACCGACGAGCGGACGCACACCAAGATCCCGCTGGTGTCCCCCGACATGGTCGCGCGCGTCGCGATCCTCGATCCTGAGGCCGTCGTGGGGGTGCCGCCCGCGATCACCGCCGACTCGGGCATGGACGTGCTGACGCACGCCGTGGAGGCCTACGTGTCCGTGGGAGCCTGTGACTTCTCCGACGCCCTGGCGGAGAAGGCGGTCGAGCTGGTGGTCGCGCATCTCGTGCGCTGCTACACCCACGGCGACGACCGGGACGCGCGCGGGCACATGCACAACGCCTCCTGCCTGGCCGCCATGGCCTTCGACAACGTGGGGCTGGGCATCACCCACTCCCTGGCGCACGCCGTGGGCGGCCACTTCCCGATCGCGCACGGCCGGCTCAACGCGATGTTGTTGCCGCACGTCATCGCGTTCAACGCGGAGCGCAGCCCTGCCGCAGCGGAGCGCTACTCGCGCCTCGGCCGGCTCGCGACGCCGTCTGCCAACGGGGCGGCTGCCGTGACGTCGCTGGTGGCGGCGGTGCGCCGACTCAACGGCGCGCTGGGCATCCCCGCGCTCATCGCCGACGCGGGCGTGTCGACGGCCGAGTACCGGGCCGTCGTCGATGAGATGGCCGGGACCGCACTGGACGACGGCTGCACCGCCACGAACCCGGTCCGTCCCAGCCGCGAGGACCTGGTCCTGCTGCTGCGGCGCCTGGGCTGATCCGCGCGGGGCTGCGTAGGCTGGGGCGGTGGCCCAGCTCCCCGACGGCGACCCCGCCCCCCCCGACGGCGCCCTGCCGGCGTCGGCGCTGGATGCGGCGCGCCCGCTCTCGCTCTACGTGCACGTGCCGTTCTGCCGGGTGCGGTGCGGGTACTGCGACTTCAACACCTACACCCCGTCGGAGCTGGGCGACCTGGCACCGGGCACCTATCTCAGCGCGGCCGTCGCCGAGCTGGACCTGGCTGCGCGCGTCCTGGGCCGGCGCCGCGTGTCGACGGTGTTCTTCGGCGGCGGGACACCCACCATGCTGCCGGCCGATGCACTGGCCGGGCTGCTGGGGGCGGTCGGGGAGCGGTTCGATCTCGCGCCCGACGCGGAGGTGACGACCGAGGCGAACCCGGAGACGCTCACCCCGGACTATCTGGTCACCCTGCGTGCCGCGGGATTCACGCGCCTGTCGCTCGGGCTGCAGTCGGTGGTGCCCCACGTGCTGGCGGTGCTGGACCGGCAGCACACGCCCCGGCGCGGGCTCGACGCCGCCGGCTGGGCGCGCGACGCCGGCTTCGAGCACATCAGCCTGGACCTCATCTACGGCACGCCGGGGGAGTCCCTCGACGATTGGCGGGCGAGCCTCGATGCCGTCGCCGGCGCGCCCGTCGACCACGTGAGCGCCTACTCGCTGATCGTGGAGGAGGGCACGCGGCTGGCGGCCCGGGTCCGTCGCGGGGAGCTGCCGATGCCGGACGACGACGACCTGGCCGACAAGTACGAGCTGGCGGACGCCCTGTTGACGTCGCTGGGGATGATGAACTACGAGGTGAGCAACTGGGCCAGGACCGGCGGGGAGTGCCGGCACAACCTGGCCTATTGGCACGGCGCCGACTGGTGGGGGATCGGGCCGGGGGCGCACTCGCACATCGGCGGGGTGCGGTTCTGGAACCGCAAGCACCCGCGCAGCTACGCGGCGTCGCTGGCAGCGGGGGAGTCTCCGGCGTTGGCCCGCGAGGTGCTGGGGGAGGAGGATCGCCGGGTCGAGCGCGTCCTGCTGGAACTGCGGCTGGCGGTGGGTGTTCCGCTGTCGGTGCTGACGCCGTCGGAGGGGTCGCGGATCGACGGCATCGTCGAGCGGGGGCTCGCCGTCGTCGTCCCCGGCCTCGGGGGAGAGCGCGGTGGTGTGCTGGAGCCGGGGCCGAGGCTGCGCCTCACGCGGGAGGGCCGGCTGCTCGCCGACGGCGTCATCCGCGACCTCCTCGACTGACCGCGGTTGAGCCTGACACGCGGCTCGCCGGGGCCGGTTGAGCCTGACACGCGGGTCGCCAGAGGAGGTTGAGCCTGCGCCCGGCCTCGACAGCGCGTATGGCCTCTGAAATCGGTTGCAGGCCGAACGAGTCGGGAATCAGGCTCAACTCCGGCTGCGGAAGGAGGCGGTGTCGCTGGCCCGATGGGCGGCGCGGCGCTGATAGCGTCGCCGATCGTGGATCGCTACGCACGAGACGTCCTCGCCCCCGGGTGGCAGAAGTCGCACCTCAAGAAGACCCGCGACGTGCCCGTCGAACTCGACGTCGTCGTCGAGTTCGGAGACTTCTGCGGCGCCGTCGTCGGCTGGGAGAACGGCCTCGTCCTCCTGGAGGACCGACGCGGCAAGCGGCGGGCCGCGCCCTTCGGCCCCGGCTTCCTCCTCGAGGGGCAGCCCGTCGCGCTCCGGCCGCCGCTGCGAGGCACGCCCGCGGGACCCGCCTACACGGCATCGGGATCGCGGGTGTCCGCGGAGCCGGCGAAGGCCCGCGTGGCCCTGCCCAGCCGGATCTACGTCGAGGGCCGCCACGACGCCGAGCTGATCGAGAAGGTCTGGGGCGAGGACCTGCGCCACGTCGGTGTCGTCGTCGAGTTCCTCGGCGGCATCGACGACCTGCCCGCGATCGTTGCCGACTTCAGACCCGAGCCCGGCCGCCGCCTCGGCGTCCTGGTCGACCACCTGGTGCCGGGCAGCAAGGAGAGCCGGATCGCCGAGGAGGTGTACCGCGCCGGATACCGCGGCACCGTCCTGGTCGCCGGTCACCGCTTCATCGACATCTGGCAGGCCGTCCGCCCGGACCGGATCGGGCGCAAGGCGTGGCCAGACGTGCCCCGCGACATCGACTTCAAGAAGGGCACCCTCGCAGTCCTCGGGCTGCCCCACGCCGATCAGGCCGACGTCGCCCGCGGCTGGCAGGCGATCCTCGCGCGCGTCACGAGTTGGCGCGACCTCGAACCGCAGCTCAACACCGTGGTCGAGACCCTCATCGACTTCGTCACGCAGGACCATCTCGACGACGCCTGAGGCGGCGCCGATAGGGTGGGGCCATGGACACCGAGGGCATCGCGCGCCTGCTCGAACAGACCGCCGCCGAGATCATCCTTCCGCGCTTCCAACAGCTCGCCCACGGCGACGTCATCGAGAAGAAGCCCGGCGACCTCGTCACCATCGCCGACCGCGAGGCCGAGGACTACCTGACGGGCCTGCTCCGTGAGGCCCACCCCGGGGCCGTCATCGTCGGGGAGGAAGGCGTGTTCGCCGACGCGAGCCTGCTCGACGGCCTGGCCACGGCCGAGCACGCGTTCGTCATCGACCCGATCGACGGGACCCGCAACTTCGTCGCCGGCCGCGACGAGTTCGGCGTGATGCTGGCCGAGGTGCGCGACGGCGTGACGACGCGCGGCTGGATCCTGCAGCCCCAGGCGCAGCGCATGTACATCGCCGAGCTGGGCGGCGGAGTCACCCTCAACGGAGCGCCCATCGACCGGACCCGCGCGGACCGTGCACCGCTCGGCGCGACCTCCAAGCGGTCCATCCACGGGTTCACGGCCGAGGGCCGGCTCAGTCCCGTCGTCGAGAGCGCCTGGTGCTGCGCCTTCGACTACCCCAAGGTCCTGCACGGCGACGTCGACTTCCTCGTCTACACGACCGTCCACCCGTGGGACCATCTCGCCGGGTCGCTCATGGTGACGGAGTCCGGCGGCGTCAGCCGGACCCTCGCCGGCGAGGACTACACGGTCGCGTCGCGCGCCAGGGGCCTGCTCATCGCCTCGGACCAGGAGACGTGGGCGGCGGCGCAGGAGGCCTGGCCAGCGCGCTGAGGGTCAGATGCCGAAGATCGGCAGTTGCCGCTTCGGCACGACGCCCTTCTCGGCCAGCTCCGCGTACGCCTTCGGGAGCGCGACGGCGAGCGTCTCGGCGCTGAACGGCCACTCGACCGCGGTCGCCGCCTGCTCGGCGGTCACGCCCTGCTGGATCAGCATCTCGCTCGAGCTGTAGAGCATCGCGACCTCGGCCCGCTGCACGAACGCGAAGTCGCGGTCCACCACCGCACCGTGGCCCGGGACGAACCGGGTGCCGGCGTTGCTGGCCCCCAGCACGCCGTCGAGCACGGTCGGCCAGTTCGCCAGGGAGGTGGACTCGTCCACCTGAGGATCCGCGCCCTCCTCCAGCAGGTCGCCGGCGAACACCACGTTCTCGCCGGGCACGAACACGACGACGTCCGCCTGCGTGTGCGCGCGGCCGAAGTGCAGCAGCTCGACCCGCTGGCCGCCGAGGTCGACCGCGCGGGCCATCGAGAAGACCTCCGTCGGCTCCGCCCCAGTGAGATCCTCGTGCCCGATGGACGTCAGCCCGGCCATGCCCGGGAGCCCCCCGAGGTGGTCCTCGTGACCGTGGGTCAGCACCACGTGCGTGACCGGGACGCCGGCCAGGTCCGCCGCGGAGCGCACGAGGTCGGCCCCCTGCGCGGGGGTGTTGCCGGCGTCGACCAGCAGGGCTGCGTCCCGCCCGACGACCAGCCCCACGTTGACTCGGTGCGGTTCGAGCGCGGTCACGTACACGCGGTCGGTGACCGGGGTCCAGGCGAGCGTCATGGCAGCCAGCATAGATGCCGGTACACTGGCACTCGACCGCCACGAGTGCCAGCCAGGAGGTGACATGCTCGACGACCGCAAGCTCGACGTCCTCAAGGCCATCGTCACCGACTATGTGGCCAGCCGCGAGCCGGTCGGCTCCAAGGCCCTCGTCGAGCGCCACAGGCTCGACGTGTCGGCCGCGACCGTCCGCAACGACATGGCGGTGCTGGAGGAGGAGGGCTACATCGCGCAGCCCCACACCAGCGCCGGCCGGATCCCCACCGACAAGGGGTACCGGCTGTTCGTGGACCGTCTGGCGCAGATCAAGCCCCTGTCGCCGGCGGAGCGCAGCGCCATCACCACCTACCTCAACGGCACGGCCGACGTCGACGACCTGGTGACCCGGACAGTGCGGCTGCTCGCGCAACTCACGCGGCAGGTCGCGATCGTCCAGTACCCGATCGCGCAGCGCACGGTGGTGCGCCACGTTGACCTGCTCCTGCTCACCCCGGAGCGGCTCATGGTCATCGTCGTGCAGTCCTCCGGGCGGGTGGACCAGACCGTCCTGGAGTCCCCGTCGTCCGACGAGGGCAGGCTCCAGGCGCTGCGGAACCGCGTGGCGGAGGCCATCGTGGGCCGCGCGACGGCCGACGCCGCGGCCGCGCTGGGCACCTTCGTCGACGCCTTGGCGCCGGACGAGCGGCCGTACGCCGCGCCGGTGGTGGCCGCCGTCCTCGAGGCGATCGCGGCGGAGCCCGCGGCGCACGTCGTGGTCGCGGGGCTGCCCAACCTGGCGGCCAGCCAGACGTTCGAGACCAACCTGCGGCCGCTCCTCGAGGCGCTCGAGGAACAGGTGGTCCTCATGCGGTTGCTCGGCGAGGCGGCCGGTGACGACGTCACCGTGCGCATCGGCGAGGAGAACACCACCGAGGGCTTCCGCAGCGCGAGCGTCATCGCCGCGGGATACGGGGCGGACCTGTCGGCCAGCCTCGGCGTGCTGGGCCCCACCCGCATGGATTACCCCTCCCACATCGCCGCGGTGCGCGCCGTGGCCCGTTACGTCAGCAGATTCCTGAGCCAAGGCTGATCGACAGAAAGAACCCATGAGCAAGGACTACTACGCAATCCTCGGCGTCGACCGCGACGCCTCCCCGGAGGCCATCAAGAAGGCGTACCGCCGGCGGGCCATGAAGGTGCACCCGGACGTCGCCCAGGAGGCCGACGCCGCGGAGAAGTTCAAGGAACTCAACGAGGCGTACGAGGTCCTCAGCGACCCCAACAAGCGCGCCGTCTTCGACCGCGGCGGGGACCCCATGTCCTCGGCGGGTGCCGGCTTCTCGGGTTTCGGCGGCGGCTTCGCGGGCGGG
>Ga0209347_1002578_pt1 | contig 23448 bp, 21 predicted proteins | sample AutmiccommuBRH23_FD_187382 | JGI IMG/M metagenome (GOLD analysis project Ga0209347, IMG submission 187382) | Deep subsurface microbial communities from Mt. Terri, Switzerland - Autotrophic microbial communities BRH/23 (SPAdes) (version 2) | ecosystem: Environmental > Aquatic > Deep subsurface >...
TGTTGCCGTTGCTCTTCCTAGTCCCTAGTCCCTAGTCCCTAGTCCCTAGTCCCTAGCCCCTAGCCCCTGTCTTTTCAATTCGGCTTCGGCCCGAACCTCGCCACCAGCTCCTCCGCGATCAGCGCCGCATTCAGCGCCGAGCTTCGCCGGAGATTATCGGACGCGGCCCAGATGAAGTAGGCGCGGGTGTTGGCGAGGTCGCTGCTGACCCGTCCGATCAGCACGTCGTCCTTTCCTGCCGCGTCGAGCGTCGACCACGGCTGTTCGGGATCCGCCATCTCGAGGCCTGCCGCTTTCTCCAGCAGAGCGCGCACTTCCGCTTCTTCCGCGGGCTCCTGCAGCACGACGAAGAGCGAGAAGAGGTGCGCGTGGAAGAGAGCTCCCTGCTGGAGCATCAGCGAAACCGGGGCGCCGGTGCCGAGGATTGATTGCAGCTGCGCGCTGGCGTAGGCCTCGATCATCCGGGCGTCCGCCGGCACGTAGGCGGTGAAGGCCGTCGGCCGGTCGAAGACCTCGGTCGGAATCGACTGGAGGTTGAGGGTCTGGACCGTCTGCTGGAAAAGCTCGTCGATCCCCTTCTGACCGAATTCCGACGCGGGGCGGGTGATCGTCGCCGCCGCCATGTCGACGGGGAATGCTCGATCGAGGCGGTGGAGGATCAGGGCGACGGGAAGGATCATCGGGTGCGCGGAGAGGTAGAGCCCCGCGCCCGGATTCAGCTTGTCGTCGTTCACGCCCGCGACCATCGGGATTCCCTCGTCGTGGAGACCGGCGGGCTGGGAGAGGTCGATGGCGACGAAGCCCATTTCATGGTGGCGCCCCAGCCACGGCTCGTTCTTCTCCCCGGGGCCGGTGAAGAAAACCAGGTCGAGCGCCTCGAACGCTTCATCGGACGCGTTGACGACGACGGCGGCTGCGCCGTCGAAATCGGTCAGGGTTCCTTCTTCGTCGCCGGCGGTGTCGATCAGGGCGATGTTCGAGTACGGGAAGTTGCGCTCACCCAGAATCGAGGCGAGCTCCTTTCCGACCAGGGTGAGCGGATTGACGATGGCGATCCGGTAGCCTTCAGCGGGCGTGCGTTTGAGGTAGTTCCATTCGGTCATGAGTGTTTCCTCGGTAGGCGAAGCTTCCAGCTTCGCTCACAGGAAGCGCGGCTTCCAGCCGCGCGGAGTCGGCGTCGAAAGAAAGCGATCAATCCGTCGCCAGCTCTTCCGTCGAGTCCTCTTCTTCCGGTTCTTCGCCCCGCGAGGAAGGGAAGGCGATCGCCATGAGTCGGAGAAGCGGGCCGGAGCTGACGTAGGTGATCGCCACGAGGAAGAAGAACTGCGCCGGCCATTTGAACATCAGCACCAGAATGCTCGCGAAGATCAGAAAGTAGAAGCCGGAGCGCTCTCGCTGAAGGCTCTGATACTTCTGGCTTCGGTAGCGGACGGTCGAGACCATCGCGAACGCGAGACCGATCACGACGAAAGCCATGATGCCGGCGAACCTCGGATCGGTGACCGGCTCGGGCGCATAGTTGACGATGGCCGCCAGGGTGAGCGCGGCGGCTGGGATCGGGAGCCCGACGAAGTAACGGTGGTCGGTCGTCGCGGTCATGATGTTGAATCTCGCCAGGCGGAGCGATCCACCGACGAGAAAGAGGAACGCGATGCCTCCACCGAGCCGGGGAAAAACGTTGAGCGCCCACGCCCAGACGAGGATGGCGGGCGCCGCGCCGAAGGTGACGACGTCAGCCAGCGAGTCGTACTCCTTTCCGAACTCGCTGGTCGCATTCATTGCGCGCGCGACGAGGCCGTCGAAGGTGTCGAACACGGCTGCAACCAGGATCGCCAGACAGGCGAGTGCGAATGCGCGCCCGGCCCCGGCAGGATCGTTCAGGACCGTCGACTGCATCCCGCGAACGCTGAGCATGATCGCCGTGAAGCCGAAAAAGATATTCAGCACCGTCAGCGTCGTCGGAATGATGTAGACCCCGCGACGAAGTCCTCGTCGGACCGCTTTACCGTTCACGCTTTCTCCTGCAGATGAGCCATCACCGTCAGCCCCACCTTCACCTTTTCCCTGAGTGAGACCAGGATCTCCGCCTCGCGGGGAAGAAAGAGGTCGACCCTCGACCCGAACCGGATCATCCCGATCCGCTCCCCGCGCGCTACTTTATCCCCTTCCTTCCGGTCGAACACGATCCTTCGCGCGAGCACTCCCGCGATCTGGCGCACCCCGACGCGCGTGCGGCCGTCGTCGATCACCACCAGATTCTGCTCGTTCTCGCTCGACGACTTGTCGGCCGCCGCCAGATTCTTTCCCGGCGCGTAGTGGTAATGCACGATCTTTCCGGTGATCGGCGCCCGGTTCACGTGGACGTCGAACACGGACATCAGAATGCTCACCTGCGTGGTCAGCCCGGGCCAGACCGAATCCTCCGGCACTTCCAGGATCTGCACCACCGTTCCATCGGCCGGCGAGAGCACGTCGATCTCCCGGGCCGACCCGCGCCGCCTCGGGTCCCGGAAAAACCCGATGAGCAGCGCCGCCAGCCCTCCCAGCAGGATCGCAGCGAGGTACCACTGCACCAGCAGCGCGAGCGCGGTCATGATCATCACCGGGATGATGAAGATCCACCCTTCGGGTGCGAGAGGCAGTCTGTTCATGGATGGTCGTTTTCGTCGCGCGGAGCCGGGCGAGGTCAAAATCGATAGGACCTATAGGACCAATAGGACCTATAGGACCTATAGGACACTACTGATTCTGAGGTCCTGTCCCAGGTCCTGCTGAATATGCAAAGGGGGTTCCGTGCGGAACCCCCTCAGAGTTCGTAGTTTCAGATCGAGCGTCAGCGGGCGACGGCGACGCTCCTGAGTCTTTCTTCCATCTGATCCTTGAGGATCAGCTTCCGTTTCTTCAGAGTCTTTTCCTCGAGCTCTTCGTCGGCGGACAGGCTCAGTTTCGCGGTGAGTATGGCGAGACGGTTCTCGTGACGGCGATGCTCCTCGTTCCAGCTTCGGAAGTCGTCATCCTCGTTGAGGAGCTTCTTGAACATTTCGTCCCGTTCAGCCATGCGTACCATCCTCCTTCTTCGAGATTTCGCCAGCCGATTTTACACCCCGGCCGACCGGAGGGAAGGGGATGCACGAAGCTGCCGGACGGGGCAGTTCCGTCTCATATAATCCCGGTGCCGATGAAACGCTCCACCCTCGCCGCCCTCACCCTCCTCGTGGCTCTGACGACCCTGATCTCCCCCCTCCAGAGGGAGCTGTTTGTCGGCGACGAGACCAAGTACGGGCAGGTGATCCGGGAGATGCGCCAGACGGGCTCGCTGGTGGTTCCCCAACTGGAGGGGCGGCCGTACACGCACAAGCCGCCACTGCACTTCTGGATGATCTGGGCACTCACCTTTCCATTCGGGACGGGGTCCATCTGGCCTTTCGTCCTCCCATCCCTGGCGGCCTACGGCCTGCTGATCTGGTTGTCGGGCCGGCTGGCGGGTGCACTTTTCGGAGGTGGTGCCGAGATTGCGCGTTTCGTGATGGCCAGTTTCTGGCTCGTATGGGGCCTGGCTCAGACCGCGAGGATGGACCTGTCGTTCACGCTCGCGATCTCGTTTGCGGCCCTCATGATCTGGCGCTGGCTGGAGCTCTCCCGGCCACGGCATCTCTACTACGCAGCCATCGCGGTGGGGGTGGCGATTCTGATCAAGGGTCCGATGGCTCTGGTGATGGTCGGACTGCTCGCGGCGATCGACGGCTGGCGCCGGAGGATCGGCTGGCGGCGTGAGATCCCGGCCGCGATCGGCATCACCGCCGCGATCCCGCTGGCGTGGCTCATCCCCGCGATGATGGTCGGAGGAGGCGACTATTCGCGCGAGATCCTGGTGACGCAGAACGTCGGGCGGGCCGTGAGCGCATGGACGCACTCCGAGCCTCCCTGGTTCTACCTGCTCCACTATCCGGTGACGTTCCTCCCGTGGGCGCTGGTCGGCATCCTGGCGATCGTTGCCGGGTGGAAGCGGCGCGAAACGCGCGACGGAGCTCTGTTCTGCGTGGCATGGATGGCGGCGGTCGTCGTTCCGTTCTCGCTCCTGAGCAGCAAGCTCGATGTGTACATGGTGCCGGCGATGGTGCCGCTCGCGCTTCTGCTCGCCCGTTTCCTCTCCAGGGAAGACGGAACGGACCGTCTCGGGCGGTGGGGGGTGATTCTCAGCCGGCTTCTCGTCGCCCTGCTCGGGATCGTGTTCGTTCTGGCGATCGTCGTTGGACCGCGATTCATCGAGAACCCTTCCGAGCTGGCGCTGGCCCGCCTTCCGCTGGTGCGCGGCCTCTTCTGGGGGATGGGAGCCGCCGCGCTCGTGGGCCTCGTGCTGCAATTCAGCTGGGCGGGACGCTCGGCGCTCCGCGCGTCGGTGGTTGCGGCGCTCGTTGCACTCTTCCCGCTCGCCTATTTCTCCTTCCTGCTCGTGCCGGTCGCGAACGGAGAAATTTCGAGCGCTCCGCTGGTGCGCGAGATCGCGAAAGTCACGACGCGCGGCTCTGAGGTCGGGCTCTACGGCGCGCCCCACCTCTGGGCGCGGGAGCTGCCACCCGGATTGGAGGAGGTGCAGTATCTTGGAGCGGGCGCGCTGGAGGCGGGTCCGACCGTCCGCGTGATTGCGGTGCGGCGGGACAAGGCCCCCGATCTCGGCGCGGGACTCCGAGAATATGAGAAAGTCGGGGAGGTCGTGCTGAAGGGGAAGGAGTTCGATGTTTACCGAAGAGAATGAGCGGACGACGGATCACCGCGGGCTGACCATCAGCTCGATGGCGTTTCTCGCGCTGCTCGTTCTGGCCTTGATCTGGCCCGCCCCCGTGCTGTGGATCAATGACACGACGTTCGAGGCGCCGCTGGAGATCGACGAGCGCTCGTTTCTCGGGCGCGAGGCGCCCCAGTGGGACGTGGTGTTCTGGGGAATCGCGGGCATTTTCGTCCTGGCCCTGTTCCACGCAAAAACCCGCGAGGTGCGCCGCGCATGGGAGGAGTTCCGTGAAGAGACCCGCCTCTTCCCGCAGAGGGTTGCCGCGCGCTGGCGCAGTCTCGACGCCACGCGGGTTCTCGGAGTCGCCGCGCTTTCGGCGGTGCTGATCGCGCTCGTATGGGGCGTCCTCGACACGCCGGGCATCTCGCTCGCGGAGAGACTCGACTCGGAGCGAGTGCGCGACGTGATCCGGATCTTCAACCGGCTCGGCGGCGGGATGAACCCCCTGATGATCGTTTTCTTTTTCGCGATCGCCGGGATGCTCTTCGCGCATCCCTACTGGGCGCAGATGGCGGTGGCGATGGCCGCGGCCGCGGCGGGGGCCGGGATCCTCGTGCAGGTTCTCAAGGTCGTCGTCGGGCGAACCCGGCCGGAAGTCTGGCTCGGGCCGTTCCACCACGTCTTCCCCTCGGCGAGCTCGTTTCCGAGCGGCCACACCGTCGGCGCCTTCGCGATCGCCGGCGTGATCGCCTTCGGCTCGCGCAACGCCCTGCTTCGGATCTCGTCCCTCGCCGTCGCCACGGCCATCGCCTGCTCTCGCGTCCTCACTCTCCGCCATTGGCCCTCTGACGTCTTCGCCGCCGCGATTCTCGGCCTGGCGTTTGGATGGTTCTTCGCGACCGCGGTGAAAGAGCAAGGGGCGAGGGACTAGGGGCTAGGGGTCAGGAAGAGCAAAGGCAAGAACAGCTTCGCTGGCGGACCTCGTCATCCTGAGGGAGCGCTGCGCTCAAGCTGCAGGTCACGAAACCGCGCGCGCGACCGAAGGCAGATGCGCGGACCGTGTTGGTCGGTGCGGGGGACGCGGCAGGTGGCTGGGATCCTGCCATTTTGAGATCCTTCGGTCGCGCCCACCGTCATTCCGATGGCCAGATCCCTTACGGCGCTCCCTCAGGACGACGTCACCTCACGAGACTGCCGTCTGCCGTTGCCGTTGCTCTTCCTGACCCCTAGTCCCTAGCCCCTAGTCCCTGCTTCTACGCTTCCAGTTCGGCGAAATTCACCGACACGAGCCTCGAGCAGCCGGCTTCTTCCATGGTCACGCCGTAGAGAACGTCGGCGGCTTCCATGGTCCGCTTGGAGTGGGTGATGACGATGAACTGGGTCTCTCGGGACATTTCGCGGAGGAGGCGGACGAACCTCTCGTTGTTGACTTCGTCCAGAGGGGCGTCGACCTCGTCGAGGATGCAGAAGGGGCTCGGCTTGTAGCGGAAGATCGCGAAAAGCAGAGCGAGCGCGGTGAGCGCGCGCTCGCCTCCCGAGAGCAGCGAGATCGATTGCGTCTTCTTGCCGGGAGGCTGGGCGATCAGCTCGATTCCGCTCTCGAGGACGTCTTCCTCGTCGAGGAGCTGCATGTTCGCCCGGCCGCCATTGAAGAGCGCGACGAAGATCTCGCTGAACGAGTGGTTGATCGCGGTGAAGGCTTCCCGGAACAGCTCCCGGGAGGTCATGTTGATCTTGCGAATGGTGGAGCGGAGAGACTCGATGGCCTGGACCAGATCGTCGCGCTGAGTGCGAAGGAAGTGCTCGCGCTCCTCGAGCTCCTGATGCTCTTCGATCGCGAGGACGTTGACCGGTCCCATTTTCTCGAGCTGATCGGCGAGGCGAGCGACCTCGCTTTCGAGCTCGAGGCGCGATTCATCGCTCGCCGGCGGTTCGATGTCAGCCAGCGCGTCGATGCCGGCGTGAAGGTCGAGGGAGATCTGCTCGCGCAGCAGGTCGAATCCGCCGCGGGCGCGGTCGAGTCTTCGCTCGGCCTCGAACAGCTCCTCCCTTTTCGCGTTCCACGCCTCTCTCGCTGCGACGGCGCGCTGCTCGACCGCGTCGAGGCTCGCCTGCAGATCGGAGACCTCGGCCTCGAGCACCACGCGCCGCTCGCCGAGATCGTGAAGCGAGTTCATCGCGATCTCGAGCTGCCCGCGCGCCTGCTCGACTGCCTTCTCCGTTTCGCTTCGCCGCGTGGCGAGCGTGTCGATGTCCTGCGCCAGCTGGCGGCTCCGGCCCTGAAGCGAGCCGACGATCCGGGAGAGATTGTCGTGCTCCCGGCCGATCGCGTTCACGTTGCCGACAGCGGTCTCCATGTCCACGCGGGCCTTCGAGGCTTCTTCGGTGATCGACTCGAAATCCACCCGCGCTTCCTGGAGAGTCTGCTCGGTGCGCGCAATCGACTCGTGGGTCGCCCGCTCGCTCTCCTCGAGGCTGCGCAGTTCCGCCAGCGCTTCTTCCCGGCGCGCGAGCAGGTGCGTTTTCTCTTCGACGTAGAGCGATTGTTCCTCGGAGGCAACCTCGAGATCTTTTTCAAAGCGCTGGAGCTCGGTCGAAGTGCGGTCGCGATCAGCCGCTCTCTCGCGCACGGCGTTTTCGGCCTGCCGCGCGCGCTCGTCGGCGAGAATCCGCGCGTCGTCCGCTTCGTGAAGCTGCGTCTCGACGAGCTCCAGATCGCCCGCGATTCCGCTGGCGCGCTGCTCCTCGGAAGCAAGGGCCTGTTCGAGGTCGGCGAGCTCCCGCTTGATCGAGAAGACCCCGCGCGCGTTCTCCTGCCGGCCGCCGATCACCAGCGGGCCGCGAACGATCTCTCCCTTGCGGGTGACGAAGGTCATGCCGGGGCTGGTGCGGGAGGCGGCCATTGCCTCATCGAGCGTGTCGACGATGCGCGCGTCGGGCACCGAGGCGCGAACCGCGTCCGCGACCTCTCCCTCTCCCATCAGAGCGCGCGATGCGCTCGAGGAGGGAGAGGCGGCTCCGTCCGCCGACCAGTCGAGGCGGATGAACGATCCGCGGCCGGCGCCGCGCTCGTCGAGCCGGGCCACCGCCGCCTTCGCGGTCTCGGCGTCGGGAACGACCACGGCGTTCGTCATGTCGCGAAGCAGGGCATCGAGCGCGGTCTCGTACCCTTCGGTCGCGCGGACCGCCTCAGCGGCCGAAGCCGCGTGAGGGACGAGCTCGAGAATTGCTCCGCGCACTTCTTCGTCCTGAGATTCGAGTGAGGTGAGAAGGCTTCGCAGCGAGTCGATCCGGTAGGTGGTTTGCGAGATCGCGTCGCGAGCGCTCGAGAGCGACGATCGCATCCCGTCACGGCGCCCGGTCAGCTCGTCTCTCGCGGCGGCGGTTTCCCGCGCCCGCTGGAGCGCCTCGTTCAACGCTCCCTCGGCCTCGGCCAGCGCCTGCTGCACCGAGTCCAGCTGGGCGCGCGCGGCGTCCCTGCTTGTCGAAGCTTTGAGAGCGGAGTCGCCCAGCTTGCCGAGATAGAACTCGCACTTTTCGACCGCGATCTCGATCTGATGCACCTGGTTTCGCGCTTCGGAGATCCGCGCGATCGTGCGCATCAGTCCTTCGCGAAGCGTCGAAAGCGACTTCTCCTCGGTCCGGACCCGGTCCCCCTTCTCCTGCCGCTCCCGCTCGAGGGCATCCGACACTTCGCGGATCTGATTGCGGTGCTCGACCGCGAGCCGGAGGGCTTCGCTCTTCTCCTCGAGCAGCTGCTGCTGCTCGAGCGCTTCTCCCTCGAGATTGCGGATCTGGTCGTCGGCTCCTTCGGAGCGCTCGATCAGGTCCGCGAGGGTGGTCTCGGACTGGGCGAGAAAGGAGCGAAGGCGATCCGCTTCCGAACCGGTTCGCGTCAGCTCCTCCCGCAGAGCGGAGGCGGCAGCCGACCTCTCCCCAAGATTCCGTCGCGTTTCGGCAAGACTGGCTTCTTCCGTGCCGAGAGTCGCGGCCGACTCGCTCTCGAGATTCTGCAGCGTCTCGAGCGCCGCCTCGGCGGCTTCCTGCTCCGCGCGAGCGAGGACGATTCGTCCCGCGTACAGCGAGCGCTTTGCGGTGGAGAGCTGGTCGGCGAACTCCTTATGCCGCCTGGCCTTCGAGGCCTGCCGCTTGAGCGAGTTCAGATTCCGCGTGACCTCGGACAGAGTGTCGTCGATGCGCAGCAGATTCGCCTGCGTTTCCTCGAGCTTGAGCTCGGCCGCGCGACGCTTGGTCTTGTACTTCGTGATTCCCGCAGCTTCTTCGATCAGCTTCCGGCGGTCCTGCGGCTTGTTCGACAGGATCAGGTCGATCTTTCCCTGCTCCATGACCGAGTAGTTCCGGATTCCGAGACCCGTATCCATCAGGATGTCGGCGATGTCCTTGAGGCGGACCCGGCGGCCGTTGAGACGGAACTCCGACTCCCCCGACCGGAACACGCGCCGATGGATCGTGACCCTGCCGTCTTCCGCGGCCGGGTGGCCGTTGTCGGTCGACAAGGTGAGGGTCACTTCGCCCATCCCCAGCGCTCTTCGGCGCTCGGATCCCTGGAAGATGACGTCTTCCATGGTGCCGCCCCGGATGTGGCTCGCACGGCTCTCGCCGAGGACCCAGATCAGGGCGTCGCAGATGTTCGACTTCCCGCAGCCGTTCGGTCCCACCACCGCGGTGAACGCGGCGGGGAAAACCAGCTGTGCGGGATCGCAGAAGGACTTGAATCCGGAGATTTCGAGCTTATCGAGACGGAACATTGAGGTGGAGTACCCGAGTCGTGGTCTTCAAAGGACGGCGGATCTTAGCAGATTCGATCCCACCCCTCCACCACGCGCGAAGCGCCTCACCCGGATCGTTCAGTTGCAGCCGTTTCGGCAAGTTTATCGCGTCGCGTGATGAATGGGAACGGAAGCTGCGTTCGCGCCATCAGTCCTCGCTCGCGAATCCCGCCGATCGTTCGCCGAAGGATGGCGAAAGCCCCGAAACCGGCGACCGGAGTCGTTTACAATGAAAGAAATCCGCCTCCTGCGCGGGTACCGCAGATCGATCGTAATGGATCCGGCCGCACCATCCGCACCAAGGAAGCCGCGAGGAGCTTTTCCCGGTGCCAGCTAACGCCGGCACGGGGAGGTTCCCCACGGAACTGCGAGCTCTCGACGGAGACGAGCGGGCCGGCCGCGTCCAGGAAGCGGTCGCGCGGCTGCTCGTCGACGAGGTCGAGATCGGCAGCTTCCCGGGCGCCGTATGGATGGTCGGGGACCGGACGCAGCCGATCGCCTCGGGGGCAATCGGCCACTCGGTCCTCAAACCGGCCAAGATCCCTCTCTCGATCGACACGGTTTTCGACGTCGCCTCGCTCACCAAGCCGTTGATCACCACGGCCCTCGTTCTTCGCAGCGCAGCCGATGGAGCGCTGGCTCTGGATCAGGCCGTTTCCGAGGTGCTGCCCGAGTTCCGGGACACCGACAAGGATGAGCTCACCTACATCGATCTGCTGACCCATCGCGGCGGATTCCAGGCGTGGTATCCCCTCTACACGCAGGGACTCGGTGACGCGGCGTACCTCCAGGCTCTGGTCAGGAGGCCGCTCCGGTATCGTCCCGGTACTCGCGAGATCTACTCCTGCCTCGGGTTCGTCACCCTGACCCTCGCGCTCGAGCGGATTCATGGGAAATCGCTCGAGACGCTCGCCGCGGAGCAGATCTTCGAGCCGCTGGGGCTCGAGTGCTCGATGTTCAGCCCTTCGCCGAATCTCAAGTACCGGATCGCCGCGACTGAATGGGGGAACGGCAACGAACGTCAGATGGTCGCCGAGCGCGACCTCGACTTCAAATACTTCAGGAACTACATGATCTGGGGGGAGGTCAACGACGGCAACGCCTATTACATGGGAGGGCTTGCGGGGAACGCGGGCCTTTTTGCCAACGCGCGAGACGTCTACGAGATCGCCCGTCAGTGGCTTCTCGGGGGAGGGAATCTCCTGCCCGAGAAGATGGTCGGCCTCGCCCTGAGAAACTACACCGTAGGGCTCGAGGAGAACCGCGGGCTCGGCTGGCTTCTCCACATGACCCGCGCGGGACATCCTTCATCGGTCCTTTCTCAGCACTGCTACGGTCACACGGGATTCACGGGAACTTCCGTCTGGGTCGATCCGGAACGGGATCTCATTCTGGTCCTGCTGACCAACAGGCTTCATCCCTACGTCAAGCCGCTGAATATGCAGTCGATCCGGCGCGAGTTTCACCAGCTCGTCGCGGAGATCTGGGATTAGAGGCTAGGGACTAGGGGCTAGGGGCTAGGGACTAGGAAGGGCAAAAGACGCAACCCACCGACGTCTCTTACCGCTGTGAAGGCCGGGGCGTGGCGGGGCGAGTCGCGGCGGGGGTGGTCTGGCGAGGGGGGCCTGGGGTGGTGGCTTGAGCAGGCGCGCCTGGGGCGGTCGAGGTCGGAGCTGCCGGGTCAGGAGGAGCGACGGCGCCTGGCTCGACGAGCATCACCTTCAGCACTTCCGGACGGCCGGTCCATTGGAACCCGACGTCGGGGAGAGGAGCAGGCTCGCGGTTGCCTTCACTGTCGTTGCCGAAATCGGCCAGGTCGCTGAGCGGTACGGGTGGGATATCGGATTGGACCATGGCGGCCCGCCGGGTCACGTACTGGTGGGCCGCAACCAGTCCCAGAAAAATGAGGATGATGATCGTCGAGACGACGATTCCCTGGCGCTCGCGGAGAAACTGCGCCGTCCGCTCGCCCGGGCCGAGATCTCTCCGGTCGGGGAAGTGGCTCTTGACGATCGGCGTCGGGTCGAACTTCTCACCGGTCTCCGGATTCGCTCCGCAGTAGGGACAGAGTCTTGCGTCGGCGTCGATCTCGTGGCGGCACGCGACACAGTTCTTAGTCGTCATCACTACCCTTGAAGGTCAAGTCGACCAGATGGATTCCCTCGACGGGGCGGCCATTCTCGGTGGCCGGCTTGAACTTCCAGCGTTGAATGGCCGAGACCAGCTGCGCTGTCGCTCCCGGGATCGTACGGATCACTTCGACGTCACGCACCGAGCCGTCGGGCCCGACCCGGAGGCGGAACCTGGCGGTTCCCCCGGTCTTGAGGTCGGGCAAAGGCTGCGACGTGGGCTCGGGTCGGGTTCGCGTGACCTGTTCCCGCTGTGGCGGAGGCTCGGCCGGCGCGGTCGGACTCGATTCCGCCGGGCGAGGCGTGGTCGTTGGGGTTGGGGTCGGGGTTGGCGATGGCTGCTGACGGACGGGGCGCGGGGGAGGCGGCGGCGGGCGGATGGTTCGCGGATCGATCCCGACGGCTGCGGCCTGTTTCTGCCGCTCGCGCTCGGCCGCGGCCCGCTCCTCCATGAATACGTATTGCTGCGAAGGGAGGGCCGTGGTGTCCGAGCGGTCGCTGGCGGCATCCTCGACAGCGGTCGAGGTCTGCAGGGGGGCGGAGGTGATCGACCGGTTGACGGTGGTGGTCAGGTCCGACGAGGGCACCAGCCGCAGGTCCGTGATCTGCCGTGCGTTGGAAGTCGGTACGTTGTCCTGATTGGAAGGAACGACCTCGTTGATCTCCTTGTCCTCGGCCTTCTTGCCCAGCCGGGTGACCATGCTGCCTACGGCGAACGTGGCGATCAGGGCGAGAACCACGCCGGCGGCGACCAGAACGCGGCGGATGTTCCGCCGACGCTCCCGATCTCCCACATCGTCCCGTTCCTCGAAGGAGATGTCGGTGATGGGAGAAGGACGCGGCGGAGGGAGCTCCTGGTCCCAGTTGCAGTACGGACAGAGCCGGGCCACCGGATCGATGAGCCGCTCGCAGCGGACACACGGCTTCTTCTTCATCTCAACTCCAAATCTGCAACGGGCGTACCGGACTTTTCGAGGGGTTGGAGATCAGTTTTCGGCCCCGAGCGAAACCGAGTGGAGCGTGCCTCCAGACGAGTAGAAAGCGCGCTCGCCGTCCCAAGCATATCCGCTGGGATCGACTCCGGTCGCGATCCTTTCCGATCTCCGCGGGGTGATCCGGTAGAGATCTCCCGAGGAGCTGTCGAAAGCCAGGAGCCCTCCCGCGGCGGTTTCGATCCGATCGACCCCGGCAGGGAGCTCGCTGGAGCGCGGCGCATACAGCCCCAGGCCGATCAACCCCCGCAGGAAGCCCCGGGCGAAGGCCGCTCCTCCGGACTGCTCTCCCTCGACCCGCCAGACACGTCGGGAAGCCGGATCGGCAATCGCCAGGGTTCCCGGCGACAGCGTTCCGGAAGGCTTTTCGACCACCACGTCCACCGGGACGGCTCCGCCCTGGACGGTCTTTCTCCCGTCGAGAGTGGAGAGCGAGAAAGAGATCACTTCTCCGGTTCCCGGAATGGCGAGATAGCCGAAGCGCCCGTCGGTCTCGAAATCCGACCCGAAGCGGTCGATGACGAGAGTTCCGCTGCTCTCGAGCGAGAGCGGGTCGAAGCGCTCGACCACGCCATGAATGGGGTCGTACGTGAAGACCGTATCATTGCTGATCGAAACGAAGCCGGGATTGCCCGACGCGCGGACCGAAGTTTCCGTGCCGTCGCTGCCGATCCTGATGAGGGTCCCGTTCTCCCGGCTGACGACGAACAGCGTCGATCCGAGAAAAGCCGCGGCGGTAGGGGCGTCGCGTAATTCGACGAGACGAGGTGTTCCCTCAGAGGCGACGATCGCCACGCGGTCTTCGACCGGATCGAAGATCGCAGCGAGGGCGTAGGCGGAGGCGGCGGCTCCGAATCCGGGATACGCCAGCCCCGGATAGCTCCGCGGTTCGGCTGCCCCCGGCGCGAGCACGCGGATGCTTCCGGGCACGGCGTGGACGATGGCGTCTCCCGCTCGCACGACGACGGACGCGGCGTCGAGAGCGGCGGGAGTCAGCAGGGCGGCGATGAAAAGCAAGTAGCGCTTCATGGCATCAGCTCCAGGGGCTCGACCAGAAGCGTGGCGCCCGCGATCCCCGCCAGCCGGAAGGCGAGCCGGTGCTCACCAGCGGAAAGATCCCCGCGGAACGCGACCGGGACACTGAATCGGAAGGGGATCCCTTCGATGGTCCCCGACGCGAAAACCGTCGTGCTGCCGTCGCGGGATAGAGCTTCGTCCAGATCCACGATTCCCTGAAAGAGGAGCGCGTCGATCTGCGCCAGCTCGGCGGGCGAGCGTGATTCCGAGACGAGCCGGGCGAGCCCGATCAGCAGGTCGGAGCTCGGATCGACGACGGGGGAACCGAGCGAGGAGAGAATCTCCGAAGAGGAGGCGCGCGACTCACTGCGGGCAGCCATCGCTCGGCGCAGCAGCGCGGCTTCGGGAAGATCTTCCAGGCGCCCGATCAGGGCCTCTGCTTTTTCACCGTCTCCCATCGCGACTGCCGCGCGGGCCGCGAGATAAATCGTCGCCGGCCTCTCACCATGAGCGTCAGCGATGCGATCGATCTCGGCGGAAGCTTCGGCTTCTCGTGCGCGAGCCAGCAGCCAGACGGCTCTCTGCATTGCCGCCCCGGCACTGGAGCCCTCCGGCCGGGGTGCATCCGGCGACTCCGCAAACGCTTCGTACTGGCGAAGCTGCGGGATCGACCAGGGATTCGCCTCCAGGGATCTGAGATACCGCTGACTGATTTCTTGCGGGCTCGTGGCGAGACGGGCGAGGCCGGCCAGCGCCGCGGGATCATCCTCGCGCATGCGAAGAACCCGCTCCCATGCGGATCGCGCGGCGACGGTCTCTCCCCGTGCTTCGTGATGCCGCCCCAGGAGAAGGAGAGCCCGGTTGAGGAGCGAGACCAGCGCGTCCTCGTCGGAGCGAACGATGGTGAAGATCTCGAAGATCTCCTGATCGCGAGCGCGTTCGCGGACCTTCGCGAGCTCCGGCCCGTCGAGCGTGCCGACGACCGCGGCGAGCAGTTCGCCGACCTCCGGATCATCGCGACGCTGTTCGTAGATGGCGCCGGCGAGTGCGTAACGGTAGATCGCGACATCGAGAACGGCTTTCGCGGTGACCTTCCGCTCTTCGGCGAGCAGCACGGCATTCCGGGCGGCAGCTTCAGCTTTCTCCGGGAGTCCCGCCACGCGCATCCCCGAGGCGTAAAGGTTCCACGTGCTCGGGTCGTCGGAGCGGTAGCGGATTGCCTCTTCGAAGGCCGCGCGCGCGTCACCGGGCCGGCCGAGCTTGGCGAGAGCTGCCGCGCGGTAGGTCACGGCGTCGGCGTAGCTCGAAAGATCGGCGCGCTTCCGCGCGCTATGGGCCATCTCGTCCGCGATCCGCAGCGCGGCGTTGTAATGGCCATTGGCGGCGTCAGTTTCGTGCCGCGCGGCGCGGATGTCACCGAGGTTCAGATGCGGGGCAATTTTCTCGCGGGAAGTGCGGGCGCTCTCAAGCTGGCGCCGCGCGATCTCGATCTCGTAGTCGCTTGTAAGACGCGGTTCCGCTGCCGCCAGCGAGCTGGCAGCGAGAAGAAGAAACAGGACGACGAGGCGTTTCACTGGGCGAAGTAACCTTCCCTGGCTTCGAGCACGCGAAGGCCTCGCTCGGAGGTCTCCACGCGAATCGAGCGCCAGCCGCGATCGGAGGCGGCGGACTGGTACGAGACGATCCAGCGCGACTCGATCTCGTCGAACAGGCGGCCCAGATCGCCTACCAGGCGCGAGGGCGAGCTGGAGAGCATCCGACCGCCGGTCAGATCCGCGAGCTCGCCCAGGAACTCCCGCCCGTTGCCGCGGCCGAGAACGAGCGAGTAAACGGACATGCGATCGCTCGCGATTCTTCGGAGCGCTTCCTCCCGATCGAGAAACGAGTTTCGATCGTCACCATCCGAGATCACGATCGCGATCGTCCGCGAGTCGGGGGCGATGGCTGCGAGCGCGTCGCGAAGAGCGGTACCACCGGATGGCGTTCCGGTCCTCGCCTCCGAAAGTGGCGAGGGATGGCCGACGCGATGATTGAACGCGATCAGCTCGGCCGTGTCGTCCGGAGAGAGGCGCCGCGAGATCGAGCGCACCGCGTCCATCGCGGCCTCGAGCCTTCCGCCTCCCATGCTCTGGGAGCGATCGACCACGAACACGAAGCGGGTCGGCCCGCGCCCCGACTCGACGCTGCGGATGTTCACCGGGCGACCGTTCTCGAACAGAGTCAGCGATTCGGGGTCGCGCGGAGGTCGCGAGAGCGAGAGCGGCACCTCCACCCAGTCGACGGTCATCGCTTCCTCGTAGGGAGGGGAGCCCAGGGTGAGCTCGGCCGCTTCGTGAATGGTGTAGCCCGCCGCGTGGACGTCCGCCCTGAGCCGGTGCGGGCGGGAGCCGTCACCGAAATCGTATTCGAAGGTGAAAGGGGCGGTCCGAAGAACTGCGACCAGCAGCCCGTCAACGCGCACTTCGACGCGATCCACGGATTCGAGGTCCGTTGCTACGGAGACGGCCTGCCGTCCCGCGAGCCACGTCCCCTCGGAAAGCTGGTCGAACGCCACCGCGGCGCTGGCCGGGGCGGCGGCCAGAATTAGGATGATCAGAAGACGAGGGAACCGCATGGTGAGGGAAACCCTGAATTCAAATAAGTAAATTTCGACGACGATCGGATCCCGGATCATCTCTTCGTTGCGGTAGGCGCCGTTGGTTTTCCTAGCCCCTAGCCCCTAGCCCCTAGCCCCTAGTCCCCAGTCTCTAGTCCCTGCTCAACGAGCTCGGATAGACTCCCGCGTCATGCTCGACCCGATTCGCCTCGCACGGCAGCTGATCGACGTCCCTTCGGTGACAGGCGAGGAGCTCGCGCATGCGCAGCTCCTGGCTTCCCTGCTCGAAGGTCTCGGGATGCGGGTCGAGATGGTCGACGCGGAGCCCGGCCGCCCGAACGTCTTCGCCTCGTTCGGCACCCCGCGCGTCGTCCTCTGCTCCCACCTGGACACCGTCCCTCCTTTTTTTCCGTCGGAGGAAACGGAAGATCTTCTGTACGGAAGGGGGGCCTGCGACACCAAGGGGATCATCGCGGCGATGCTGGTGGCGGGCGAGCGCCTGGTCGCCGATGGAGCTCGCGACTTCGGATACCTCTTCGTGGTGGGGGAGGAGACGGACTCGATCGGAGCGAAGAAGGCCAACGATCAGTTCGCGAACCGGGGAAGTGAGGTCGTGATCGTAGGCGAACCGACCGAGTCGGCTTTCGTGAAGGCGTCCAAGGGGGCGCTGACCTGCACGATCGGCTTTGAAGGAGTCGCCGCGCATTCGGCCTATCCCGAGTGTGGCGAGTCGGCGATTCTCAAGCTGGCGCGGGCGGTCGAGGCCATCGCGGCCGCATCCTGGGGTGAGGATGCGGAGATGGGAAAAGGAACCGCGAACGTCGGAGTGGTCCGGGGGGGAGAGAAGCCGAACATCGTCCCCGCTCGCGCGGAAGCCGAGTGCATCTTCCGGATCGTCGAGCCGGTTGCCGATGCTCTTGCCCGCGTGAGGGAAGTGGTCGAGCCGCTCGGCGGATCGATCGTTCGCTGGCACGGCAATGATCCGGTTCCGATGCTCGTTCCCCAGGGGGAGCGGGGGACCGTGGTGGCATTCAATACGGACGCTCCTCATTTGAGACGGATCGGCAGACCGATCCTGTTCGGTCCGGGCTCGATTCTCGACGCGCACTCGGCGCGGGAGAAGGTCCGCAAGGCGGACGTCATCGCCGCGGTGGAGACCTATCGAAACGTGGTTTCGAAACTGTTGAAGGGAGAAGTGCGAGCGGATGGGTGAAATCCGGGAAGCAATTTATCTGGTCGAGCCGCGGAGAACGCCGATCGGAAAGTTCGGCGGCGCGCTCAGCGGTCTGTCGGCAACCGAGCTCGGGACCCAGGTGAGCCGCGCCGTGCTCGAGGCGACAAAAGTTCCTCTGGACAGGATCGACATGGTCATCTTCGGGAACGCGCGCCAGGCCGGGGTGGGTCCGAATCCGGCGCGTCAGATTACGATCCGCAGCGGCCTGGGCGAATCGGTTCCCGCATGGACCGTGAATCAGGCATGCGGCTCCGGAATGAGGGCGATCATCGACGCCGTGGACGAGATCCGGCTCGGGAACGCGAGGCTGGTTCTCGCGGGCGGCACCGAATCGATGTCGAACACTCCGTATCTTCTGCCACGTGCCCGGTGGGGCTACCGGATGGGGGACGGCGAGGTGGTCGATGGAATGGTGCGGGACGGATTTTTCTGCCCCATCGCGGACGAGATGATGGGAGCGACCGCCGAGACGCTCGCCGATCGCTACTCCATCACTCGGGGCGAGCAGGACGAGCTGGCGGTGGCCTCCCAGAAAAAAGCCGAAGCGGCGTGGAAGGGCGGCGCCTTTTCTCGGGAGGTCGCGCCCGTTCGGATTCAGGGGAAGAAGGGGGAGACCGTCGTCGACAGGGACGAGCATCCTCGATTCGACGCGACGGTTGAAGCGCTGGCGAAACTCCCGCCGGTTTTCCGCGAAGGGGGAACCGTGCACGCCGGAAACTCCTCGGGAATCACCGACGGCGGGGCCGCGATGCTGGTCGCTTCGGAGTCGGTGGTGAAGGAGCTCGGGCTCGAGCCGATCGCCCGCGTGAAGGCATACGCGCAGGCTGCGGTCGATCCGAAGATCATGGGGATCGGACCCGTTCCCGCCACCCGCCGTCTGCTCGCGGAGACGGGTCTGGGCGTCGCCGACATCGATCTCATCGAGTTGAATGAAGCATTCGCCGCGCAGGTCATCGCCTGCGAGCGCGAGCTCGAGTTCGATCGCGCGCGACTCAACGTGCACGGCGGAGCGATCGCGCTCGGTCATCCGATCGGATGTACCGGGGCGCGTATCGTGACCACCCTGGTCCACGCCATGGCCAGGAGGAAATCGCGCACCGGCCTGGCGACGCTCTGCATCTCCGGCGGGATGGGGCTTTCCATGCTGTTCGAGGGATCGGTATGAGCGTCTTCACCGACAGTCACTGCCACGTGAACATGCTGGGCGATGGGGCCGATGCCGCGCTCGACGCTGCGCGTGCCGCGGGAGTGCGGGGGTTCCTCTTTCCGGCCACGAAGCTCGACGACATCCCTGCCGTCGCCGAGTTGGCGCGCCGGCATACCGACGCCTGGGCAGCGGTGGGCTTTCACCCCCACGAGGCGAAGGACTTCGGTCAGGAAGCAGAACGGACGATCCTCTCGCTCGTCGATGACCCGAGAGTGGTGGCGATGGGAGAGGTGGGACTCGACTACCACTACATGCACTCTCCCCGTGACACGCAGAAGCGCGTGCTGATCCGCCACCTTGCCATGGCCCGCGAGGCGAACCTTCCGGTGATCATCCACAACCGCGAATCGACGCAGGACCTCATCGAGATCCTGGAGGGCCCGGATGGATCGGGGGTGCGGGGGATCCTTCATTCCTACACCGAGAGCTACGACGTAGCCCGCCGCCTGGTCGACCGCGGCTTCCTGATCTCCTTTTCCGGGATTCTCACGTTCAAGACTGCCGAGCCGCTTCGAGAGGTGGCCAGGCGGTTGCCGCGGGAGTCGGTTCTCATCGAGACCGACACGCCCTACCTGGCACCGGTGCCTCATCGCGGGAAAGAGAATCAGCCGGCTTTCGTCGTCGAGACTGCGCGCGTGCTCGCGAAGCTGTGGGAGATTCCGCTCGAAGAAGTCGCCGCCGCGACCACGGCGAACTTCGAGCGGGCGTTCGGCGTTAAGATTCCATCGTGAGCCGCCCGGATCTCTCGGTCGTTTTCCCGGTCTACAACGAGGAGGAGAACCTGCCGGTCCTGCTGGACGAGATCCGGACCGCCCTCGAAAAGCAGCCGTGGTCGTGGGAGGTCGTCGCCGTCGATGACGGCAGCAGGGACGGAAGTCTCGACGTGCTCAAGCAGCTGAGGCGCGAGCACCCGATGCTCAGGATCGTCAAGCTCGCGCGCAACAGCGGCCAGACGGCAGCTCTCGACGCCGGATGGGCAGCGGCCTCCGGCCGGTATGTCGTCTCGCTCGACGCCGACCTCCAGAATGATCCCGCCGACATCCCCTCGATGCTTCGCCTGCTGGAACGGGAAAATGTGGACATGGTGATCGGTGTCCGCGTCGACAGGAAAGATTCACTCGCGAAGAAAGTTCAGTCCCGCATCGGCAACTCGGTGCGCGACTGGATCACGGGCGACCGGATCACCGATACCGGATGCTCGCTCAAGCTCGTCCGGCGGGAGCAGATCGGCAGAATCGGCATGTTCAACGGCATGCACCGCTTCCTGCCGACGCTGGTGCGCATGGATGGGGGACGGGTGATCGAGATGCCGGTGAACCACAGGCCGCGGCGGTTCGGGCATTCGAAATACGGTGCGATGAATCGCGCCATCCGCGGGCTGGCGGACTGCTTTGCGGTTCGATGGATGGCTTCGCGGAAACTCCGCTACGACGCAGAGGAGGTGAGCCCCGAATGAGTCTCGACCCGACCAGCTGGGATTTCTGGATCGCATTCGGCTTCCTGGGACAGGCTGCCTTTTCCGCCCGATTCCTGGTTCAGTGGATCTGGTCCGAAAAACAGGGCGCGAGCGTCATCCCCGTCTGGTTCTGGTATTTCTCGCTCCTCGGCGGTCTCATTCTCACCATCTACGCGATTCATCGCCGCGATCCGGTGTTCATCGTCGGCCAGGGCTTCGGACTGCTCGTTTACGTGAGGAATCTGATGCTCATCCGGTCCGCCAGGAGTCGCGCGTGAGCGCGCCGGGGAGCCGCCTGGCTTCCAGCGAGCGCCGCCTGCTGCTTCGACTCGCGCGCCGCGCCATCGCCGAAGCACTCGACGGGGAGCCTGCCCGGCCGGACGGTGAGTCTCTGCCCGAGGCGCTGCGGGTCCCGGCTGCCGTTTTCGTTTCGCTCCACCTGAAGGGGGAGTTGCGCGGCTGCATTGGATCGCTTTCTCCCGAGGCTCCCATGGCGGAAGCGGTCGCCGACAACGCGCGGCTGGCCGCTTTCGAGGATCCTCGCTTCGCCCCTCTCACGCCCGACGAGCTTCCGCACCTCGAGATCGAGATCTCGGTTCTCAGCCCCTTCGAGCGGTGCGACCCGAAGGAAATCGTGATCGGCCGGGATGGCCTGATGATCCGCAAGGGCGCGCGCGCGGGCCTCTTTCTCCCGCAGGTCGCCGTCGAATGGGGCTGGAGTCGGGAAGAGTACCTGGAGCGGCTGTGTCAGAAGGGGCATCTTCCCCCGGGCGAGTGGTGCCGGCCGGGGGTCATTCTGGAGAGATTCACCGCTGAAGTCTTCTCGGAAGCTACTGAAGGATAATTACTTATATCCTGAAGGTAAGCTTTTCCGCCCCTCCGCTGAATAAAACTCCGACCCGGGCCGTTCCTCTCATCGACCTATGCCCATGGTCGTCCAAATAAGAGTTGATCCGGAGGTTGCTACCCACTTATGGCACACCCCAGGGGCGAATTGATCGACGCACTTTCGATCAGGCTGGCGATATTCAGAAACCGCAAGAAGCGATGGACGGAGAAGCGCGCCGCCGGGTCGCGACGAAAAGCGATGCTCGTGCTCGGAGCGGCTCTCTCGGTGGGAGGCGTCACCGAGGCGTTCGACCAGGTGCAGTTCGTCGTGCAGAAGAATCTCGACGGCGTGCAGGTGGTAAGGTCCACCCCCGAAGGAAGCCGCGTCGTCGCTCAGATGAACGAAGGCCTGACGGGCGACTCCGTCTACAAGCTCGCGGGAATCGCCCCCGGAGGGCTCATCTCCCGCACCTCCGATCTCGTGGATCACGCCCTCTTCGCCGATCCGATCATTCCCGCCGATTTCCTGGCGACTCTTTCAACGGCAGTCTCGCGCGAGTCTGCCCCGCCCGCTCCGGCGCCCGCCGGCGACTTCGCGATGCTCAGCGAGCAGGCGCGGGAGGCGTTCTTCAATTCGCTCCCCTTCGGTTCGATCATTCACGACAAGTCCCGCAAATATGACGTCGATCCCGCGCTCGTCGCCGCGGTCATCGAACAGGAGTCGCGATTCAAGCCGCGAGCACGCTCTCACCGCGGAGCCCGCGGGTTGATGCAGCTGATGCCCGCCACGGGGAAGTGGATGGGAGCGAGGGACCTCTACGATCCCGAGCAGAATATCGATGCCGGAGTCCGCTACCTGAAGTACCTCGAGGAGCGCTTCGACGGCAACCGGACCAAAATCCTGGCCGCCTACAACGCCGGAGAGGGAAACGTTCGGAAGTACGGTGGTGTCCCACCCTTCCGGGAGACGCGGACCTACGTGAAAAAGGTCGCCAGCAACTACGAGCGTCGGACCCGGGAACTGGCGGAGTTCGAAAAGCAGGCGCTCGAGGGGCGGGAGCTCGGCAGGTAGTTAGAAGCAAGCCAGAAGGCAGAAGCCAGAAGGCAAGAAAAGGCAAAATCAGAAACCAAACAGAAAAGTATGCGATCAAGGGCGGCCTGACGGCCGCCCTTTCCAATTTCGGCACTTTGCCTGACGCGAAACCCGGGAATGGCTGACCTCCCTCCGCCTTATCCGCCTGAACTGTTTGACGTTTAAAGCGGTCTGGGCTACTTTTAAGCCGGGTTTTTCCGCAACCAGATGGGAGGGGCAAGATGGTGCGTGTGCGTTTCTGGGTTACGGTTCTGCTGCTGCTGAGCGCAGTGGCCCTCGTCGGGGCAACGCAGCCGCCGCGCAATTTGCGGCTGGTCGATGGTCATTGGACGCCTTACGATCCGCCGGATCCGTCGATGTTTCCGGCAGGCAGCAAAGTTCACATCATCGAGCGCGGTGACACCCTCTGGGATCTGGCCCGTCGCTTTTACGGCGACGCCTACCTCTGGCCTCAGCTCTGGGAGCTCAACACTTACATCCGGGACTCTCACTGGATCTATCCGGGTGATCCGCTTCTGGTCCAGGGAGAGCTCACCACCGGAGAGATCGTCACCGAGACCGTGACCGAGGAGTATCCCGAAACCGACATGACGGCATCGCTGGTTCCGGCCACCCCTCCGGTCGCGATCGGCTCCGAGTCGGACATCTACTGCTGGGGATACCTCGGCGAGCCCGACGAGTATCTCCCCAATCGGATCGTCGCCTTCGAAGACTACGAGGTGAAACACATGCCTCGGGCGATCGAGCAGGACAACGGGGTCACTGACGGGGACATCCTTTTCATCGACGTCGCGGATCACCGTTTCATCCAGGCGGGCGAAACCTACATTGTCGTGGCTCCGGAAGACTTGATTCGTCACCCGGTCACGGATGCAACCGTCGGCCGTCACTACGACTACAAGGGGCGGGTGCGGATTCTCTGCATCACGGACAACCTGGCCACGGCGATGGTCGTCCAGAGCTGTGAACCGATTCGCCTCGGTCAGGCAATCAAGGCGATGCCCCTTCATCCGATCCCGCTGGCGCGCATGACGGAGATGCAGGCAGTCTGCGCGACTCCGAGCGGCCGCTCGGAGGGCTTCATCGTCAACGCGAAGGACTACACCGAGGCGCTGGGCGAAGGGAATGTGGTGGAGGTTAATCTCGGCCGCGATCATCTGGTCGAGCCCGGCACTTTCCTCACGGTGTTCCGCGACAGCCCGATCGAGGGAAATCCGCGGCTGATTCTCGGCGAGATCGGAGTGCTGACCGCCGAGGGCTCCACGGCCACCGGGCAGATCGTCCGGATGCGTTACGCCATGAGAGTGGGAGATCGCGTCGAGCTCAAGTGACCTCTTCGTCCGTCGTGCGGATCGAAAGGTCGGGGCCAGGCATCTG
>Ga0209347_1002579_pt1 | contig 23446 bp, 21 predicted proteins | sample AutmiccommuBRH23_FD_187382 | JGI IMG/M metagenome (GOLD analysis project Ga0209347, IMG submission 187382) | Deep subsurface microbial communities from Mt. Terri, Switzerland - Autotrophic microbial communities BRH/23 (SPAdes) (version 2) | ecosystem: Environmental > Aquatic > Deep subsurface >...
CCCGCCTCACCGCCATGGTCAACCCCGACGCACTCCGAAAAGGCTTCGGCTGGTTCGTCCTCGCCATGTCCTCAGTCATCCTCGCCCAAGAAATCCACCCAGCCGTCGGCCTGAGCACCGCGGCGCTCACGGCAATCGCCGGCGCACTGTACGTCGCCTGCAACCGAAACGGATTCTGCCCACTGCGCCGACTCATTCACCCCCGCGTCTCGGCGGCGACCGGTTGACGCTGTTCGCCAGAGAAGACCTCGAAACACTCGACACCACGGAAATGGAGGACCCGACATGGCCGGTGATCAAATCGCCGCCACTGCGGTACTGAACCGGTTGCGGCGCGCCCAGGGACAGCTGGCCGGCGTGATCGCGATGATCGAGCAGGGCCGCGACTGCAAGGACGTCGTCACACAGCTCGCCGCGGTGTCAAAAGCCCTGGACCGCGCCGGATTCAAGATCGTCGCCACCGGGATGCGGGAATGCGCCACCGGCATCACCCCCGACGGCGGTCACGCGCCGATGACCGAGGCCGAGCTCGAAAAGCTCTTCCTCACACTGTCTTAGCTCGGTCTACGCGGGCAACCTGAAGGGCCTGGGCGATGGACTCAACTGCATGGGATGAGCGCTACGCCAGCGCGGAACACCCCTGGGGCTCGGCACCCCCGGGCGCACTGATGTCCCGGTACGCGGCGCTGCGTCCGGGGCGGGCCGTCGATCTCGCCTGCGGTGACGGCCGCAACGCCCGATACCTGGCCGAGTCCGGCTGGGAGGTCGAAGCGGTGGACTTCTCGCCGGTGGCGATCGAAGTGGCGAGCAGTGCGGATGACAGCGAGAGCATCTCGTACACGGTCGGCGACGCACGTGAGTGGCAGCCCGAACGGCCTGCCGATCTGGTGGTGATCAGCTTCCTGCACCTTCCGCTCGACGAGCTGATCCGGGTCATCACCACGGCGGGGACCTGGTTACGCCCCGGCGGGCACCTGCTCTATCTCGGCCACGCATTGGAGAACTTCGTCTACGGGGTCGGAGGGCCCGCCGATCCCGCGCTTCTGCCCGGCACCGCCGATCTCGCGAGGGCAAGCCAGGGCATGCGCGTTGTCGAACTCACCCACCTTCTCAGACCACACGGCAACCGCCAGGCCATCGACATCCTTCTTCACGCCGAACCGTGGGACCCTGACCCCGGGTGAGGCACCGACGGGCGCTCCCTCAACAGATTTCAACTAGCACCATAAAGAAAGCGAAATGATTGCCATGACTACCAACGAGATCCCCGCCCCCACCACGGCCGCCGTGCCGGGCATGCCGCGCATCGGCGACCCGGCACCTGCCTTCGCCGCCGTCACGACCCAGGGTGACGTCACGTTCCCCGCCGACTACAGCGGCGAGTGGGTCATCTTCTTCTCCCATCCCGCGGACTTCACGCCGGTCTGCACCAGTGAATTCATGACCTTCGCCTCGATGCAGCAGGAGTTCGCGGCCTACAACACCAAACTGGTCGGCCTGTCGGTCGACGGGCTCTACAGCCACATCGCCTGGCTGCGGACCATCAAGGACAAGATCGCCTTCCGCGACATGTCCAACGTCGAGGTCACCTTCCCGCTGATCGAGGACATCTCGATGAAGATCGCCGAAATGTACGGGATGATCATGCCCGGCGAGGACTCGACCAAAGCGGTACGCGCGGTTTTCGTCATCGACCCCGAGGGCAAGATCCGAGCCATCATCTACTACCCGCTGAGCCTCGGCCGCAACTTCGACGAGTTGCTTCGCGTCGTCAAGGCCCTGCAGACCGCCGACCACTTCTCGGTCGCCACCCCCGCCGACTGGCGCCCGGGAGAGCCCGTCATCGTTCCGCCTGCGGGCTCGTGCGGCACCGCCCAGGAACGCATGGACGGCCACACCGAAGGCGTCAAGTGCGAAGACTGGTTCTTCTGTACCAAGGAGATCCCCGCCGACGAGGTCGAGGCCGCCATCCGAGTGAAAGGCAAGGCGTGATGGATGTATTGGAAGTCGATCCGAACGGGGCGACGGGACTCGTCGACGAGTCCGCCGCCATCCTGCTCGACGTGCGCGAGGACGACGAGTGGAAGGCGGGCCACGCTCCCGGCGCGATTCATGTGCGACTCGGTGACCTCGACCCGCGCTCCTTCGACACCGGCGCACCCGTTGTCGCGGTCTGCCGGTCGGGCAACAGATCCGGTTCGGCGGCAAAGAAACTCGCGGCCGCCGGGGTCACCGTCTACAACCTCGTCGGCGGCATGAAGGCCTGGCGGGATGCCGGGCAACCGGTGATTCGCGACGACGGTACGGACGGCACCGTCCTCTGATCCGGGCCGGCTCAGCCGAAGAGGCGGTCGACGAACGCGTCGGTGTCCTGTTTCCACGCGACGACGAAGTTCCCGACGTCGTCGCGGCTGATGGCCAGGCTGGGACAAAACCAGCTTCCGCCGTCATCGGTGAAGAAATGCGGCGAGCCGGTCACCCCGCGGGTGCGGCCCTCGTCCCAGTCGGCGCGGACCGCGGCGGACGTGGCCTCGGCGTCGAGGGGTTCAAGGCCGAAGCGCTCAGCGAGCGGATCGACCACCTCGGGCAGCCCGATATCGAGCCCCTCCTCGAAAACCGCGTTGCGAAGCGCGATGCCGACCTCCTCGACCAGCGCAGGATCGCCGGCGCGGTCCGCCGCGGCCGTCAGCGCGAACGCGGTCATCGAGGTTTTCGGGAAGGCATCGACGGAGAAGCCCGCGAACAGGTCGGGACGCACGGACGCCCGTAGCGCGGAGACCTCCGCATCGATGTGGTGCGCATCGAGCGGCTTGCCGTTGATCAGCTCGAGCGGCCAGGCCCGGATTCGCAGGCGCGGTTCGGTGAGGCCGTGCCGGTCCCGCCTGTCGACCAGTGTCCGAAGACCCACGTGAGTGAACGGACACAGGATGTCGGCGAAGACCTCGACGGTACGCATGGCGGCGAGAGGGCCCGTCACGTCGACTGGCCGTGACCGGCGTCGACGAACTCGCAGAAAGCGTCGTAGGCGCGCGCCCCGTAGATGGTGGCCGGCCCGCCGTGCATCATGATGCTGACACCGATGACCTCGGCCGCCTCCTGCTTGGTGGCACCCGCGCGGACGGCGCCACGCGCGTGCGAGGCGATGCATCCGTCGCAGCCCTGGACCACCCCGATCACCATCGCGATCAGCTCCTTGATCTTGGGCTCCAGTGCACCTGCGCCCAACGCGGCGCGGCTCAGCGCGCCGAAGCCGTCGTAGACCTCGGGGATCATCTGCCGCAGCGCGCGATGCTGCGGCCTCAGCTCATCGAGCACTACGGCGTGATGATCGTGATCTGTCATACGCCCAACCTATTCGGCGATGCTGTGGAGCAGCAGGGACTTATGACCTTGATGTGGCTGTTCGACGACAACGCAGGCGCCCCCGTGATCGAGGGCGCCTGCATCGGTGAAGTGGTCGCCCTCAGAGGATGTAGAGCATCTCCTGGTAGGTCGGAAGCGGCCACAGGTCGTCGGCGACGACGCCCTCGAGCGAGTCGGCGGCAGCACGCACCGCGTCCATCAGGGGCAGCAGGCTCTGCGCATGCGCGGCCTCCTCGGCGGCCGAATCACCGCCATGCTCGGCCACCGCCGTCTTGAGGGCTGTCAGAGCCCCCGTCATCTCCGAGATCGGCGCCGACACGGCCGCCAACATGGTCATGTCCGGCTCCACACCCGCCGCCTTCAGCGTCGCGACGTTCTGAGCCAGCTCGGTCTGGTAGCGGATGGCCGCAGGCAGGATCACCGTCGACCCCACCTCCAGCGTCAGTTTGGCCTCGACGGCCACGGTCAGGGCGTACATCTCGTACCGCACCTCGACACGGCTCTCCAGCTCGCGCGCGTTGAAGACGCCGTACTTCTCGAACACCTCGATCGCCTCGGGCTTCACCAGCTCCGGAATGGCGTCCAGCGTCGTCTTCAGGTTCGGCAGCCCCCGCTCGGCGGCCTCGATCTGCCAGTTCTCCGAGTAGCCGTCGCCGTTGAACACCACCGCACCGTGCTCGGTGATGATCTCGGTCAGCAGCTTCTGCACCGCCATGTCGAAGTCCTCGCCGCCGGCGACGGCCTCCTCCAGCACCGTGGCCATGTAGTCGAGGGAGTCGGCCATGATCGTGTTGAGGATGATCATCGGCACGTTGATGGTCTGCCCCGACCCCGGTGCGCGGAACTCGAAGCGGTTACCGGTGAACGCGAACGGGCTGGTGCGGTTGCGGTCTCCCGGGTCGGTCGGCAGGTCCGGCAGGGTGTCGACACCGATGAGCATGCTGCCCTTGCCCTTCGACGACGTCGCCGCACCCTTGGCGATCTGCTCGAACACATCGGCGAGCTGATCGCCGAGGAAGATCGAGATGATCGCGGGCGGGGCCTCGTTGGCGCCGAGGCGGTGGTCGTTGGTGGCCGAGGCCACCGACACCCGCAGCAGGCCGGCGAACTTGTGGACGGCGCGGATCACCGCCGCGCAGAACACCAGGAACTGTGCGTTCTCGTGCGGGGTGTCGCCCGGCACCAGCAGGCTGCCGAACTGGGCGTTGCCCATGGAGAAGTTCACGTGCTTGCCGGATCCGTTGACGCCGGCGAACGGCTTCTCGTGGAACAGGCACTCCATGCCGTGCTTCTTGGCCACGGTCCGGAAGATCGTCATCAGCAGCTGCTGATGGTCGGCCGCGATGTTGGCCCGCTCGAACATCGGGGCGATCTCGAACTGACCCGGCGCGACCTCGTTGTGCCTGGTCTTGGCGGGGATGCCGAGCTTGAACAGCTCGCGCTCGGTGTCCATCATGAAACCGAGCACCCGCTCGGGCACCGACCCGAAGTAGTGATCGTCGAATTCCTGCCCCTTGGGCGGCTTGGCGCCGAACAGCGTGCGGCCCGCGTTGATCAGGTCGGGGCGGGCGAGGAAGAAGTGCCGGTCGACCAGGAAGTACTCCTGCTCGGGCCCGCAGAACGACACGATGTTGTCGAAGTCCTTGTGGCCGAACAGTTTCAGGATCCGCTCAGCCTGCGCACCCATGGCCTGCTGGCTGCGCAGCAGCGGCGTCTTGAAGTCGAGTGCCTCGCCGGTCATCGACACGAACACCGTCGGGATGCACAGCGTGTTGCCGTTGGGGTTCTCCAGAATGTAGGCGGGGCTGGTGACGTCCCAGCCGGTGTAGCCGCGGGCCTCGAAGGTGCTGCGCAGGCCGCCGGACGGGAAGCTCGACGCGTCGGGCTCACCCTGGATCAACGTCTTGCCCGCGAACTCGGCCAGTGTCTGACCGTCGGACACCGGCTCCAGAAAGCTGTCGTGCTTCTCGGCGGTCAGCCCCGTCATCGGGTAGAAGACGTGCGCGTAGTGCGTCGCGCCCTTCGACAGCGCCCAGTCCTTCATCACCGAGGCGACGGCGTCGGCGACGGCCGGGTCCAGCTTGGCGCCCTTCTCGATCGTCGCGACGACGGACTTGTACACCGATTTGGGCAGCCGCAACTGCATCTCGGCCTTGGTGAAGACGTTCGAACCGAACACCTCGCCGGGCGCCTCGGTGGGGTCGAAGCTGATCGCCGGCGGCACGTACGCCTCGACGTTGTTGATCGCCTGCAGGCGTACCGCGTTTCCGCTCAATGGAGTTCCTCTTCCCCGCTGGTGCCCGCCGGTTGCTTGACGGACAGTTGACCGGCCCACACTAGGAACGGTCGATGGCGAACTTGTTACGCTCCCGTCACCGGCAGAATGCGTTTGCCGAATCGGCATGACCCCGTCCGTCTGGCGACCACGGAGCACGGGGCCTTCGCGCGGCGGCCTAGGCTGGGTTTCATGGGTCTTCGGCTGCGCAGGGGTCGCGGTGTCACCCGCGACATCGAGGCGGACTACGACGAGCACGCGGTGGTGGTCACCGATGGTGAACGCGAGGCCGCCGGGGTCAAGGCCGTGCTGGTGTCGCTGCAGCGTGGGTTCAAGTCGATGGGGCCGCTGCGGACGGCGGCGTCACTGCTGCGGCTCAATCAACGTAGGGGCTTCGACTGCCCCGGCTGCGCCTGGCCGGAGGAGCCCGGCGGTCGCAAGTTCGCCGAGTTCTGCGAGAACGGCGCCAAGGCGGTCGCGGAGGAGGCCACCAAACGCGTCGTCACTCCCGAGTTCTTCGCTCGGCACTCGATCGCCGACCTCGAAGGCCGCCCGGAGTACTGGCTGAGCCAGCAGGGTCGGCTCACCCACCCGATGGTGCTGAGGCCCGGCGACGACCACTATCGGGAGATCGGTTGGCCCGAGGCGTACCGCTTGATCGCCGACGAGTTGCGCGCGCTGGACGACCCGGACCGGGCGGTGTTCTACACCTCCGGCAGGACCAGCAACGAGGCGGCCTTCCTCTACCAGTTGCTGGTGCGCAGCTTCGGCACCAACAACCTGCCGGACTGCTCGAACATGTGCCACGAGTCCTCGGGTGCCTCGCTGATCGAGTCGATCGGCATCGGCAAGGGCTCGGTGAGCGTCGAGGACGTCGCGGGAGCCGACCTGATCGTCATCGCCGGCCAGAACCCCGGAACCAACCATCCACGGATGCTGTCGGTGCTGGAGAAGGCGAAGGCCAACGGCGCCAAGATCATCGCCGTCAACCCGCTGCCGGAGGCCGGCCTCATCCGGTTCAAGGACCCACAGAAGGTGCACGGGGTGGTCGGGCATGGCGTCGCGATCGCCGACGAGTTCGTCCAGATCCGGCTCGGCGGCGACATGGCGCTGTTCGCCGGCGTGGCCCGCCTGCTGTTGGAGGCCGACGATCGGCGGCCCGGCAGCGTGCTCGACCGCGACTTCATCGAGACGCACTGCGCCGGATTCGCCGAATACGAGGCTCAGGCCCGCGCGGTGAACCTCGACACCGTGCTCGAGGCCACCGGAATCGACCGTGCCCAACTGGACCGGGTGGCCGCGATGTTCGCCGAATCGCAGCGGACGGTGGCGTGCTGGGCGATGGGCCTCACCCAGCACCGGCACGCGGTACCGATGATCTCCGAGATCACCAATGTGCTGCTGATGCGCGGCATGATCGGCAAGCCGGGAGCCGGATTGTGCCCAGTGCGTGGACATTCCAACGTGCAAGGGGACCGCACGATGGGCATCTGGGAGAAGATGCCGGAGACGTTCCTCGCCTCGTTGGACACACACTTCGGGATCACCAGCCCCCGCAAGCACGGGATGGACACCGTCGACGCGATCCGCGCCATGCGTGACGGCACCGCCAAGGTGTTCATGGCGATGGGCGGCAACTTCGCGCTCGCGACACCGGACACCGAGGTCACCGAGGCGGCGCTGCGCTCCTGTGCGCTGACCGTGCAGGTGTCCACCAAGCTGAACCGCAGCCACATCGTGCACGGCCGCACCGCGCTCATCCTGCCGTCCCTGGGCCGTACCGACCGCGACGTCCAGCGGGGTGTGAAACAACAGGTCTCCGTGGAGGATTCGATGTCGATGGTGCATCTGTCCCGGGGCAGCCTGCACCCGCCGGGAGATCAGGTGCGCAGCGAGGTCGCGATCGTCTGCCAACTGGCCCGTGAACTGCTCGGCCCCGGCCACCCGGTGCCCTGGGAGCGGTTCAACGACGACTATGACACGATCCGCGACGCGATCGCCGCCGTGGTACCGGGGTGCGCCGACTACAACGTCAAGGTGCGCGCGCCCGACGGCTTCCAGCTGCCGCACGGGCCCCGCGACTCCCGCGAATTCCCCACCCGCACAGGCAAAGCCAACTTTGCGGTCAACCCGCTCGAATGGGTGCCGGTGCCGCCCGGCCGGCTGGTCCTGCAGACACTGCGCAGCCACGACCAGTACAACACCACCATCTACGGCCTCAGCGACCGCTATCGCGGCGTGGAGGGCGGTCGGCGGGTGGTGTTCGTGAACCCGGCCGACATCGCGTCGTTCGGCCTCACCGCGGGCGACCGGGTCGACCTGGTGTCGGAGTTCCCTGCCGGCGACGGGATGCAGGAACGCCGCGCCAAGGACTTCAGGGTGGTGCCGTACTCCACGCCGGTCGGCAATGCCGCGGCCTACTACCCGGAGACCAACGCGCTGGTTCCCCTCGACCACGTCGCCGCCAGGTCGAACACCCCGGTGTCGAAGGCGGTCGTCGTCCGGCTCGAGCCGGCCGGCGCCCCGGAGGATCTGGTGAGCGGAGCGTCATGGGACGAGTGACCACCCGCCGACGCGTCCACCACGTCACCGCCGACGACTCGGTCGCCCGGCCCGAGACCCTGGTCGTCGAGGAGCCGCTGGAGATCCGCGTCAACGGCACGCCCCTGACTGTCACCATGCGTACGCCCGGCTCGGATGTCGAACTGGCCCAGGGTTTTCTGCTCACCGAAGGGGTCATCGCCCGGCGCGACGACATCCTGTCGGTGCAGTACTGCCGCGGCGCTCCAGTACCCATCCCCGAGTCGTCCCCCGCAAGCGGGAGGTACCCCCATCGCTCCAGCCCGCCGGAAGAGGACGGGGTGAACTCCTACAACGTGCTCGACGTGACGCTGGCGCCCGATGTGCCCGCGCCGGAAGTGGATCCCACCCGCAACTTCTACACGACGTCGTCGTGCGGCGTATGCGGGAAGGCGTCGCTGGAGGCGGTGAGACTGATCAGCAAGCACTGCCCTGGCGACGACCCGTCGACGGTCGGCGCCGAGATTCTGTCGGCGCTGCCGGACAAGCTGCGCGACGGGCAGAAGGTCTTCGCCGCCACCGGTGGACTCCACGGCGCCGCGCTGTTCGCGACGGACGGCACCGTCCTGGTGGTTCGCGAGGACATCGGCAGACACAACGCCGTCGACAAGGTCGTCGGATGGGCCCTGGAACAGCAGCGGATACCGCTGAGCGGCACCGTGCTGCTGGTGAGCGGACGAGCGTCCTTCGAGCTGACCCAGAAAGCGGTGATGGCGGGGATCCCGATCCTCGCCGCGGTGTCGGCGCCGTCGTCGCTGGCGGTCGATCTGGCCAGCCAGTCCGGTCTCACGCTGGTGGCGTTCCTGCGAGGCGATTCGATGAACATCTACACCCGGCCCGACCGCGTCACGAACTGAGCGGGCGATGAAACGCGCCGGGAACACGCCGCCGTTTCGGTCGGCCACCGGCGAGATCCTGCCGAACAGCATCGCCGAGGCCGGCTACCACCGGCTGGGTGGCAGCGATCAGTGGGTGATGATCCGCGGCGAGAACCTCGCCAATCCACCGCTGGTCCATCTGCACGGAGGGCCGGGCTTCTCCGAGACGCGGCTGCTGCGTCACTTCAATGCCGACCTGGAGAAGAACTTCACCGTCGTCTACTGGGACCAGCGGGGCGCGGGCAAATCGTTCGGCCGGGAGGTCCCGCGATCGTCCATGACCGTCGAGCAGTTCGTCGCCGACCTCGATGAACTCGTCGACTTGGTATGCGCACGGCTCGCCAAGAGCGCAGTGCTGATCTTCGGCCACTCGTGGGGCTCCGTACTCGGCGTGCTGTATGCCAAGCGATTTCCGCACAAGGTCCACGCCTACGTCGGTAGTGGCCAGATCGGCGACTGGCCGGCGGCCGAGTCCGCGTCCTATGAGTACGCCCCTCGCCCGAGCCACTCGCCTGGGCAACCGCAAGGCCCTGAAAGCCCTGCGTGCGATCGGCCCGCCGCCCTATCCCGCCGCAAGTGTGTTCAAGGAGCGCACCTGGCTGCAGAGGTTCGACGGCCAGCTGCGCCCGGCGGCACTGTGGAAATACATCCGAATCGCGCTGGGCGGAAAGGAATCATCGATCTTCGATCTGCCCAATCAGTGGCGCGGCTTCCGGTTCTCGATGGACGCGATGTGGACGGAGGTCTCGAAACTGAACCTCGTGACCGCCGCGCCGGTACTGCAGATGCCGGTGTTCTTCTTTCTCGGCCGCCACGATCGCTGGGTGCCGCCGGCGACCAGCGTGGCCTATTTCGACGCCCTGACCGCGCCGTCGAAAGCACTCGTGTGGTTCGAGGAGTCCGGCCACGAGCCGTTCGTGGACGAACCGGCCGAGTTCAACCAGGCGATGCTGGAACGGGTACGCTCGGTCGCCGGGTGACCTGCAATCTCCACGCGTTCTCCACACAACCTCCAAGCGTGCACCTCCCCTGATCGCCGAGCATCGAGGGCATGCCAGAGATCCTCATCGCCTCGTGCCCTCCGATTGGACACATCTCACCGCTGCTGAACGTCGCGCGTGGCCTGGTGGCACGCGGCGACCGCGTCACGTTCCTCACCAGCGCCCGGCATGCGGACAAGATCCGCGCGGTCGGCGCCGACCCCCGCCCGCTGCCACTGGGCGCCGACTACGACGACTCCGCGTTCGACGCGCAACTCCCCGGCCGGGCCGAGACATCGGGCGTCGCGCGGATCAACTTCGACATCGAGAACATCTTCGTCCGGTCACTGCCCTACCAGTTCAGCGCCCTGCAGGAACTGCTGGCCGCCAACCGGTACGACGCCATTCTCACCGATGCGTTCTTCCTGGGGGTGCTGCCGCTGCTGCTGGACGTATCCGTTCCCCGGCCGCCGGTCCTGGCGTACAGCACCACCCCGCTGTTCTTGACCAGCAGAGACACCGCGCCCGCCGGTCCCGGTATCGCCCCGATGCCGGGAGCGATCGGCCGACTGCGTAACCGGGCACTCAAGGTCGTCACGCAGAACATCCTGTTGCGCCCCTCCCACCGTGCGGCCGACCGAATGCTCGAGGCGATGGGGTTGCCGAAACTGCCTGTCTTCGTGCTGGATTCGGCGGTGCTCGCCGACCGGGTGATCGTCCCGACGATCCCCGAGTTCGAATATCCACGCAGCGATCTGCCTGCCCACGTCCGATTCGTCGGCGCCGTGAACCCGCTGCCGAGCGACGACTTCATGCCGCCGCCGTGGTGGACCGCGTTGCGCAGCGAGCGCCCGATCGTGCATGTCACGCAGGGCACCATCGACAATGCCGACCTCGGTCGGCTCATCGAACCGACGATCGAGGCGTTGGCCGGCGAGGACGTCACCGTGGTGGTCACCACCGGCGGTCGACCGGTCTCCCAGATCCGAACGCCGTTGCCTGCCAACACCTATGCCGCCGAGTACCTGCCCCACGACGTGCTGCTCCCGGTGGTCGACGTCATGGTGACCAACGGCGGCTACGGAGCCGTTCAGCGGGCCCTGTCCGACGGGGTGCCGCTCGTGGTGGCGGGCCGGACCGAGGACAAACCGGAGGTCGCGGCCCGTGTCGCGTACTTCGGGGCGGGAATCGATCTGCGGACGGGAACGCCGACCGCCGCGGCGGTGCGCCGGGCGGTGCGGGAGGTGCTGGGCAACGTGTCCTTCCGCGACAATGCCCGACGACTGCGGAACGCCTATGCCACCCGCGACGGCCTCACCGAGATCGCGGCGGTGGTCGACGAAGTGACCGAGCGGCGGACCGCCGCGCTCGGACACGTTCAGGGGCGACGCTGATGGCCACCGTTCTCATCGCCGTGTTGTCGCCGACCGGCCACGTCGCCCCGTTGCTCGCCGTCGCCGAGGATCTCGTGTGCCGCGGGAATCGGGTCACCGTGATGACGGGTGCTGCCCACACCGAGTCGATCCGGGAGACGGGAGCCCATCCCCACCCGCTGCCGCCGGCCGCCGACTTCGACGACACCCCCTTCGACGCCACCCAGCGTCCGGCCAGGTCCGGGCTCGATGCGCTCAGCCGCGCCATCACCCGCCTGTTCCTGCGACCGTTGCCCCACCAGGCGGCCGAACTCCGCAGGGCGCTGTCCGCACAGCACTATGACGCGATCATCGTCGACTACGGCTTCTTCGGGATCCTGCCGCTGCTACTCGGCGACCGCACTGATCTGCCACCGGTGCTGTACTACACCCCGACCCCGCTGATGCTGTCCAGCCGCGACACCGCCCCCACCGGTCTGGGGCTGCCACCGGCCGACGGCCCGGCAGGCCGGATGCTGCACCGCGGCCTGACCCTGCTCTCCCAACGCGTGTTGGTGCGCAACGCGCAGCGCACCGCCGACGAGATGCTGATCTCGATGGGCGCACAACGACTTCCCGTACCGCTGCTCGATGTCGGCGCACTGGCCGACCGATTGATCGTGCCGACGGTGCCGAGCTTCGAGTACCCGCGCAGCGATCTGCCCGCCGGGGTGCGGTTCGTCGGGCTGGTGCGCCCACGACCCTCGGACTGTTTCGTGCCACCGCCCTGGTGGGCGGAACTCGACGGCAGCCGCCCCGTCGTCCACGTCACCCAGGGCACCGTCGACAACCGTGACCTGTCCCGTCTGGTCGAACCCACCATCACAGCGCTCGCCCACGCGGACGTCACCGTGGTCGTCAGCACCGGCGGCCGCGACGTCGGCGAGATCTCCATCCCGATACCGGCCAATACCCACGTCGCCGAATGCGTTCCGCACGACCAGCTGCTACCGAAGGTCGACGTCCTGGTGACCAACGGCGGTTACGGCGGGGTGCAGCGAGCCCTGGCGGCGGGGGTACCGATCGTCGTCGCGGGCAGCACCGAGGACAAGCCGGAGGTCGCCGCCCGGGTGGCCTGGTCGGGCGCGGGGATCAACCTCAGGACCGGTACGCCGTCGCCCGCTGCGGTCGCGTCCGCCGTCAACCAGATCCGCAGCGACGACCGCTACCTGCGCAACGCCCGCAGTCTGGAGGCGGCCTTCGCCCGCCGCGACGGGATCGCCGAGATCGCGGCCCTCGTCGACGAGGTGGTCCAGGAGCGCTCCTGCCGCGCCACCAACGGCATCGCGAAGAGGAAGAGCCTCCGATGAGCGCATGCGCGGACCCGTTCGGCCGCCCGCCGGTCGATCCCGAACGTCAGCTACCCGGCCAGTGCGCTGAAATTGTGCCCACGGTCATCGGGACGCCGGCGGCGCAGCCGTCAGCGCAGTCTCGCTTCGGACCTGCTGAAATGCTAGGCGCTCTTGTCGCGACGCTCCGTGCGTGACGGCTTGCGCGGCACGATCGTCGGCAGCACGTTGTCTTCCACCGTCTCCTTGGTGACGACCACCTTGGCGACGTCGTCACGGCTGGGGATGTCGTACATCACCGGCAGCAGCACTTCCTCCATGATGGCGCGCAGGCCACGGGCGCCGGTGCCGCGGTGGATGGCCTGATCGGCGATCGCCTCGAGTGCGTCCTCGTCGAACTCCAGTTCCACGCCGTCCATCTCGAACAGGCGGGTGTACTGCTTGACCAGGGCGTTCTTCGGCGTCGACAGGATCTGCACCAGCGACTCCTTGTCCAGGTTCGTCACCGAGGCCACGACGGGCAGACGGCCGATGAACTCGGGGATGAGCCCGAACTTGATCAAGTCCTCGGGCATCACTTCGGCGAAGTGGTCCTGGGTGTCGATCTCGGCCTTGGAGTGCACCTCGGCGCCGAAGCCGAGACCGCGCTTGCCGACGCGGTCGGACACGATCTTCTCCAGCCCCGCGAACGCACCGGCAACGATGAACAGCACGTTGGTGGTGTCGATCTGGATGAACTCCTGATGCGGATGCTTGCGGCCGCCCTGCGGGGGAACCGAGGCCTGGGTGCCCTCGAGGATCTTCAGCAGGGCCTGCTGCACGCCCTCACCGGAGACGTCGCGGGTGATCGACGGGTTCTCGCTCTTACGGGCGATCTTGTCCACCTCGTCGATGTAGATGATGCCCGTCTCGGCGCGTTTGACGTCGTAGTCCGCGGCCTGGATCAGCTTGAGCAGAATGTTCTCGACGTCCTCGCCGACATAGCCGGCTTCGGTCAGCGCCGTCGCGTCAGCGATCGCGAACGGAACGTTCAGCATCTTCGCCAGCGTCTGCGCGAGGTAGGTCTTACCGCAGCCGGTGGGGCCGAGCATCAAGATGTTGGACTTGGACAACTCGACGGGCTCGGCACGGGAATCACGCATCTTCTCCTGCGCCTGAATCCGCTTGTAATGGTTGTAGACGGCGACGGCCAGCGTCCGCTTCGCCGTGTCCTGACCGATCACATAGCCCTCGAGGAACTCCCGAATCTCAGCGGGCTTGGGAAGCTCGTCGAGTTTCACGTCATCGGCGTCGGCCAGCTCCTCCTCGATGATCTCGTTGCACAGGTCGATGCACTCGTCACAGATGTAGACGCCCGGACCCGCGATGAGCTTCTTCACCTGCTTCTGGCTCTTACCGCAGAACGAGCACTTCAGCAGGTCACCGCCGTCTCCAATGCGTGCCATGGTGCTGGGGTCCTACTTCCTGTCGGCAGTCGTGATCGATCGGTTCGCTGGGTCGTACCGGCGATGTCTCCGACGCTACCCGCTTGTTCCGGGGCCGTGCGACCGATAAGTCGAATAGCGCCCGTGGTATTTAGCTGTGCTCGCGTCAACATATCGCCTGTCGGGTTCCGTTTGGCCGTGGACGCACCACTGTGTCTCTGGCGTGTCGTCGCCGTTACCGCTCCGGAAGCCCTCCGCGACCAACGTACGCGCCGTCGGGCACCGCGCTTCTACCGGCGACCGGGGCCGATCGGCCCTGGGCCCACCGGACCCGGCCCGACAGGACCCGGCCCCACCGGGCCGACCACTCCGCCGACACCGACGGGACCCACGGGGCCGACGATCGGATTGGGAGGATTGAGGTAGACGTCCACGTCGTAGTACAGGCATTGCGACGAATAGATGTCCCAGTACATCCCGACCGGGCAGACCACGTCATCGGCGCGGCTGACCGCGGGCGCGGCGCCGTGGGCGGCCAACCCGAGCCCTGCTGCACCGGCCAGCGCGACAATCACTGCGCCGCGCCGTATCCCCACCACCATGGTTGACCTCCGTCACCGTTCGCTGTGGTTTGGAGCCTCCCACGTTTGACGGCGCCGTCAACGCCGATCAGCACCATTTGCCCTCCGGCGGCTGTCGTAGTCTCCGACCATGACCACCACCCTCGAGGACGCGGTCGCGCTGGCCCGCGACGACAACGGCCTGGCCGTGGTGTCGACCCTGCGCGACGACCACACCATCCAGTCGTCGGTGATCAACGCCGGGGCGCTGCCGCACCCGGAGACCGGCCGACCGACACTGGGCTTCGTCACCTACGGCCGGGTCAAACTGGCCAACCTGCGGGCCCGGCCCCAGATCGCGGTGACCTTCCGGCAGGGTTGGCAGTGGGCCACCGTCGAGGGGCGCGCCGAACTGGCCGGCCCCGACGATCCGCAGCCCTGGGTCGACGACGACACCCTGCGCCGGTTGCTTCGTGACATCTTCACCGCGGCGGGCGGAACCCACGACGATTGGGACACCTACGACCGGACCATGCGCGAGCAGCGACGCACCGCGGTGCTCATCACACCGACGCGGGTCTACAGCAACGGCTGACAGACCCGAACGGGACTCGCTGGGTCAGCCCTTCTGGGCCGACAGCTTGCGGTACTCGAGCACCGTGTCGATGATGCCGTAGTCCTTGGCCTGCTCGGCGGTCAGGATCTTGTCGCGGTCGGTGTCCTTGCGGATCTGCGCGGCGTCCTTGCCGGTGTGGCGCGCCAGGGTCTCCTCCATCAGGGTGCGCATCCGCTCGATCTCCGCGGCCTGGATCTCCAGGTCGGAGAACTGGCCCTGGATGACGCCGCCCAGCGACGGCTGGTGGATCAGGATGCGGGCGTTGGGCAGCGCGAGACGCTTGCCCGGCGTACCCGCGGCGAGCAGCACCGCGGCGGCGGAGGCGGCCTGGCCCAGGCAGACGGTCTGGATGTCGGCACGGACGTACTGCATGGTGTCGTAGATCGCCATCAGGCTGGTGAACGAGCCGCCGGGCGAGTTGATGTACATGGTGATGTCGCGGTCCGGGTCCAGCGACTCCAGCACCAGCAGCTGCGCCATGATGTCGTTCGCCGACGCGTCGTCGACCTGCACGCCGAGGAAGATGATGCGTTCCTCGAACAGCTTGTTGTACGGGTTGGACTCCTTGACGCCGAAGCTGGAGTGCTCGATGAACGACGGAAGGATGTAGCGCGCCTGGGGCTGATTCACGGCACCGCCGTGGGGCTGGATCATGAGGCACTCCCATTGAAATTGGCGTGGGTGATGATGTGGTCGACGAAGCCGTACTCGAGGGCTTCCTGCGCCGTGAACCAGCGGTCGCGGTCGGAGTCGGCCTCGATGCGCTCCATGGTCTGACCGGTGAACTCCGCGTTGAGGCGGAACATCTCCTTCTTGATGACCGCGAACTGCTCGGCCTGGATGGCGATGTCGGCGGCCCCGCCGGTGATGCCGCCGAGCGGCTGGTGCATCAGGATGCGGGCGTGCGGCAGCGCGTAGCGCTTGCCCTTGGTGCCTGCGGCCAGCAGGAACTCGCCCATCGAGGCGGCCATGCCCATCGCGTAGGTCGCCACGTCGCACGGGGCGAGAACCATGGTGTCGTAGATCGCCATGCCGGCGCTGATCGAGCCGCCGGGCGAGTTGATGTAGAGGTGGATGTCCTGGGTGGGATCCTCGGCCGACAGCAGGAGGATCTGCGCGCACAGCCTGTTGGCGATGTCGTCGTCGACCTGGGAACCCAGGAAGATGATCCGCTCGGACAGCAATCGCTCATACACCGAGTCGACAAGATTGAGGCCCGATGAGGCGCCACGCATTTCAGTCACGACTGAATACCTGCTTTCTTTATGTACTTCCGACGCGGTGACCGTCTTACGAATGACACTAACCAACGCACGCCGCCGGGGAGTCCCCAGACGGTGCCCGTTCGCTCAGAGCGTCACTTCGCGTCGGCGGCGTCGTCGTCTTCGTCTTCGGCGTCGTCTTCGGCCTGGGCGTCGTCTTCGGAGCTGACGGCTTCATCCTCGGCCACGTCGGCCACGTCGGCGGCGTCGGCGGCGTCGTCGTCGGTTTCGGCCTCGGGGGCCTCGGCCTGCTCACCGGAGGGGCCGAAGAACTCGGTGGTGTCGATATCGTTGCCGTCGGTGTCGACGACGGTCGCACCGTGCACCATCGCGGCGACGGTCAGGCCGCGGCGCACGTCGGCGAACATGGCAGGCAACTGGTTGTTCTGTTGCAGCATCTGCAGCAGTTGCTGGGGCTCCAGGCCGTACTGACGGGACATCAGCACCAGCCGCTCGGTCAGGTCGTTCTGGCCGACCTGGATGTCGAGCTTGTCGGCGATGGCGTCCATCAGGAGCTGAGTCTTGATGGCCTTCTCCGCGTTGGTGCGGTTGTCGGCGTCGAACTCCTCGCGGCTGCTGCCCTGCTCCTTGAGCGCGTCCTCGAAGTTCGACTCGTCGTGGTCGAGCCCGTGGATGGCGTTGTGCAGCGTGTCGTCGACCTGTGCCTGCACCACCTTCTCGGGCAGCGGGACCTCGACCTGCTCGAGCAACTCCTCGATCGCCTTGTCGCGGATCTGCTCGGCCTGCTGGACGCGCTTGGCCCGGGCCACCTGCTCGCTGAGACTGCTTCGCAGTTCCTCGATGGTGTCGAATTCGCTTGCCAGCTGGGCGAAGTCGTCGTCCAGCTCGGGCAGCTCGCGCACCTTGATCGACTTGACGGTGACGGTGACCTGTGCCTCCTGGTCGGCGTGGTCGCCGGCGACCAGGGTGGTCGTGAAGACGCGGCTCTCGCCCTCCTCGAGACCGATGATGGCCTCGTCGAGACCCTCGATCAGCTGCCCCGAGCCGAGCTCGTGGGACAGGCCCTCGGTGTTGGCCTCGGGGACGTCCTCGCCGTCGACGGTGGCCGACAGGTCGATGGACACGAAATCGCCGTCCTCGGCGGCGCGCTCGACACCGGTGAGGGTGCCGAACCGCTTCTGCAGGTTCTCCAGCTCGGTGGCGACCTCCTCGTCGCTGACGCTGATCGGATCGACGGTGATCTTCAGGGTCGCGAGGTCGGGCAGGTCGATCTCGGGGCGGATGTCGACCTCGGCGGTGAACACGAGCTCGTCGTTGTCCTCGAGCTTGGTGATCTCGATCTCGGGCTGCCCGATCGGCTGCAGCGACTCAGCGGTGACGGCCTCGCTGTAGCGGCCGGGCAGCGCGTCGTTGACGACCTGCTCGAGCACCGCGCCGCGGCCGACGCGGGCCTCGAGGAGCTTGCGGGGCGCCTTGCCGGGACGGAAGCCGGGCAGCCGGATCTGCTTGGCCAGCTGCTTGAACGCCTTGTCGATCTCGGGCTCGAGTTCGGTGAAGGGCACCTCCACGTTGATGCGAACCCGGGTCGGGCTCAACTTCTCGACGGTGCTCTTCACGTTCGTACTCCTCTATATGTTCGTGGGGTGGTACTGGTCGGGGTGACAGGATTTGAACCTGCGGCCTTCCGCTCCCAAAGCGGATGCGCTACCAAGCTGCGCTACACCCCGGTCGTCGCTGCGTGCGCGCACGCACAGCGCCGGACCACCGGCGATACTACGGCCTGGCCACGCAATGCCCTCAATTGGATTTGAGTTGCGCGGGGCCGGTACAGTCTGCCAGTACTGTCAGCTTGTGCAGCACATGCGGGCGTAGCTCAATGGTAGAGCCCTAGTCTTCCAAACTAGCTACGCGGGTTCGATTCCCGTCGCCCGCTCCACTGAATCGCCTGCTAAGGCGGTTTTCCCAGGTCGACCGCCTATTCGACCGCCTATTCGGGTACCGCGCCTCCAACCCAACCGATGAGCGCACCGAGCAGTGCATGTCCGGCCGCGTGGGGTGATCGACAGGTCCGCACAGCGCCGCGGTGAACGACGGGGCTCGTTCCAAGTTCTCCACACGATCTCCATGTGAACTCCAAGCCCGCGCAGGGGGTTTGCAAGACGCTGGTGGACATGAACGAACACACCGAAACCCTGACCAGGCCTGCCTGCCCTCCCGACACCGCGGCAACCCCCGCCGAGCCGGTGTTCGTCAGTGTCGCCGAAGTGCTACTCGGCAGCGCCGCGGCCGGTTCGACAGTAGGCGCTCGTCGGGTCGGCGCGCTGCACGGCTGGTGGACGAGCCGCGCCGAACGACGGGCGCGCGGCCGACGAATGGCGCAACGCCGGCCGGACTACTTCGAACAAGCAGCGATGGCCAGGGAAATGCACCGACTGTGACCCGAACCGGAGGCTTTCAAGCGGCGATCACAACGCCGCGATTCAGACCGACGTATCCCCCGCCGGCGGGCCTCCTGCGGGCGCGAACCGCACCAGCTTGCCCAGGTCTGCCAGGTCGTAGACCAGCTGATACAGGTTGCCGTCGGATCCCTGGGCCAGCTTCACGGTCGGGCCGGCATTCAGGTCGAACGTCTGCACGTTGCCGCATGACGTGAATTCGGCGACACACGTGAGCACCTTGATCCAGCCCTGGACCTCGTCGGCGATGAACACCTTGTTCTGATAACCCGCCCCGAGCTGGTCGCTCGTGAAGAACAGCCCCGCCGTGATGGCCGCGCCCGCTCCGCGCGGGTAGGTATAGATCGGGTCGATCTTGCCCGCGCAGTCGCTCGTGCAGAGGCCCTCGGAATCGGACCAACCATAGTTGCCGCCCGCAGTCACCAGGTTCAGCTCCTCGAACAGCGACTGGCCGACGTCGGCGACCAGCAACTTGCCGTCCGGAGTGAACGACATCCGGAACGGATTGCGTAGCCCGTAGGCCCAGATCAGCGGATGCGCGCCCGGCCCGAAATCGGGATTGTCGTCCGGGACGGTGCCGTCGGGGTTGATCCTGAGGATCTTGCCGAAGATGTTCGTCAGGTTCTGTCCGTTCGCCGCGACGAGGTCGTCACCCTTGCCCCAGTACAGCTTTCCGTCCGGACCGAACGCCAGCCCGCCGCCGCGGTGGAACGTCGCCACCGTTTGGGCGGTTTCGAAGAGCACCATCTCCGACTCCGCGGCCACCGTGTTTCCGACGACAGTCAGTCGCGACAGCCGGTCATGGATCTCCGCCGTGGTGTAGGCGACATAGAGGTGGCCGTTCTGACCGAACTGCGGGTCGAGGACGATACCGCTGACGCCGCGCTCGAGGACGTTGTTGACCGACAGCGTGATCAAGGGCTGGTCGAGGAGGATGCCGTTCTCGACGACCTTGAGCGCGCCGGTCTTCTCGGCGATCACGATCCGGCCGTCGGGCAGCATCGCGAAGTCCACCGGTTGGTGCAGACCGGACGCGACGACCGACCGGTTCAGTCCGATGAACACGGTCTGGGTCGTCTTGTGGCCACTGTTGCCGAGCAGGCCGAGCGTGAACAGGCTGAGCAGTCCCTCGCCACCGTGGAAGTGGAAGCCGCTGCGGATGTCGCTGACCGTCACCTTGAAGCTGTCCTGGCCCGGATACGTCGCACTGGGTGTGTAGACGAAGGTGCCGTCGGAGTTGACCTTCACCGTGCCGTGAGCGGGTCTGGTCGCCCGGTAGGTGAGCTTGCGGGAGTCGGGGTCGACGGGGTTCAGGTCGCCGACGATCGTCGCGCCCACGGCGGTGTCCTGCGACGCGTCGTGGGAGAGTGTCGGCGTCACGTTCTCGAAGAGCTTGTTGCCGGGCTCGGCCGCGGCGGCCGGGGTCTCGGCCGTGCTGTCTGCCGATGCGGCGGCCGAGGTGTCGGCCAGGCTCTGCTTCCGCGCGGCGGCTGAAAAGCGGTTCGACCGTCTGGGTTCGGCGACCGTGACGTCGTCGTCGACATCCTCCTGCAGTGCCGCCTCCCCATCGGAGGACTCATTCGCCCCGGTGTCGCTGTCGGCCTCGGCGTCGCTGTCGGTCTCGGTGTCCGCCTCGGTCTCGGTGTCCGCCTCGGTCTCGGTGTCCGTCGTGTCGTCCGACGCGGCGTCCTCGGCGTCGCGTGTCGACGACGCGGACGCCGACGACGTCGCACCCGCTCCCGTCGACGACTCGGACGTGTCCGCGGAGGCCACCGCCGTCCCACTGAGGATCGCCGCGCCGACGCCTAGGGCGAACGCCAGTCCGCCCACCCGTCCGATGTAGCGCGCGTACCCCGCCGTACTCGTCGCGGCTGCTGATTCCCCCATGTCGCCCCCCTTGCGAACCGGACCCCCGATGCGGTCGTCCTCTGCGGAGACTCTATTTGCTCGATTTGCCGCCCGGCTCATTTTGGGCAAGCCGGTCGGCGTTCGCGTCAATAACCCCTCGAACCGGCCACCATCGGCGAGTCCACGACGAACACCGGAGGGCGCCGACAGCCGTGTCGACGGGCACTCGCCGCGCGGTTGCTGGCCATTCTCGCGCAGGTGACTCTCCATCCCGGCGAATGCACAGGCCAAGCCGGACGCACTGCCACCGACCCACACGCTGGCTACCGATGACATGCATTCATCATCCCGGCCGCCTCGGTGGCTACCGGCATGTCGTGTTTGCTGCGCCATCGGCGGGACCTCTACCCCCTTGGCGCTGTCACCCGTTTCCGACCCGGTGCGCAGTGCGCGGCGCTCAGGGCCACCGGCAGGGCCGTGGTGAACGGCGAGCCGGGGCTGCCCTGTTCGACCTTCGGCCGACAGGGCCCGCTGTCCCGCATTCGTCCAGTCGACGACGGCGTTGCGGGGCGTGCCGGTGAAGCTGAGCTGACGAGCCTTATCCCGCCCCTTTAACGGCCGCTACCAGTACCAACGCGGCCGTACCAGCTGCAATTCGGGCAGGTTCAGATGCCGGTGCACAGCGACACGAACGGAATCGGTGCGCAGATACCGATCGAGAAGCCCGGCGTGGGATCGCCGTTCCAGGGCGGCGGCGGCGGCGGTGGGGGCGGCGGCGGCGGCGGAAGTGGTGCCACCACACAGGTGTTGGTCGGCGGATCGAATACGGTTCCGACACCACATTCCGCAGCGTTGCCCACGGCCGGCGCAACCACCGTCATGAAGGCGACCGGCACGCACGCCGCTGCGCCGGCAACTGCCAAACGACGAATTCTGCCCACGATTGCAGGCCTCCCTGGGACCATCCCCGACCCCGGCTCAGCTCCGAACTTACGCCCCCGTAGGCACCACTGTCACCAAATCGGCGCCTGCAGAAGCTCGTCGTGGCGGAGCAACCGTATCGCGAGGAGTCGTTCAGCGCTTGGCCCAACCCCCCGCGTTCAGCGACGCGCGGGGACGCGTGGTCGCGCGCAGCTCACGACAGCGGGCTGGGCGGCTGGGGCGGCGCGCCGTTGACGGCGGTCGTCACGCATCGACCGTCGGCGCAGAACTCGCTCTTCGGCTCGGGTGAGCGAGCGGTACCGCGCGGCCAGGAGGTCCAGTTGCTGCCAGCTCAAACCGTCGAGGTCACCGTCGGCATCGTGGGTGGCCACCACGACGGCGCCGCGCAGCAGTGGCACCGACTTGGCCGTGAAACTCGTTGCTGCCAAGAGCAATTCGGTCGCCCGCAGGTTGACGCCGCGCTGGCACCCCCGCGCCGAGGGACTGAACCAGAAGTCGAACTGCCGGTCGGAGCTGGTCAAGCAGTGCAAGCCCTTGTCGTGGACGAGTTGATCGATGTCGACCTTGCTGTAGGCACGGGTTTCATGAACGGCGCCGTCGGCGCTGATGTACAGGACTGTGTTCATTCCGCTGTTCCATTCATCTCTTTCATCGTTGTTTTCCGGTCGCGCAGCCCCACGAGGCTGTTACAAAAGTTACCCATGTGACGAATGAGACAAACCTCGATAACGATCGAATGCCGCACCTCTGAATTCGGAGCCGGCGACCCGGGAACGCGACCAGCCCTCGGTGCCGGCCGCGTCCCCGGACCGGCACGCTCAGAAGGTGCCCGTCACAACGTTGGTGTTGTGGACCCGGCCCCCGCAGTCGCCGTCGACGAACCGGGCGCGAACGAACACCTCGTCCGTGCCGTCCTTGTCCTCGTCGAGAACGCTGGCCGGCACCACGAACTGCTGCAGGAACTCCAGATCTCGGTCCGTCGCGCGGATGAAGCCGTCGATGTCGTCGTGGACACCCGGGTAGTTGCGGTCGAAGAGGTATTGCTCGTTGGGGTCGTCACCCCAGACGACGTAGTGCATCCCGCCGCACCCGGCAGTGAGGTTGTTGAGGTAGCCCACCGCGTCCGGGTTCTCCATGGGGTAGACACCCCGCACGATGACCCGGTTGAACCCGGCTCCGGTGACGTTCTGGTCCACGATCGTCAGCACCGTTCCGGGTGACTGCGAAGGCGCAGCGGCCGCCGTGCCGAGGCCGCCGGTCATGCCGATGACTGCCGCAGCCGCCGCCGCGGCGCCGAACAGCGATGCGCGCTTGCTGTAGGTGGTTGTCATGCGAATTCCTTCCGGTGAGTGAGCCCGTGGGCTGATCTGCGCCCCGACTCCGGGCGAGGTGGATTCGACGAAGATGGGAGGTTCCTGAAATCCCCAGGCCGGAGTCACCTCGAGCCTTGCCGACGGTTTGGGACGCAGCGTCGTACGCGGTGATGGAAGCTAGGAGGCCGCTGAACAAGTGGCAATCCTGCCGACCAAGCAAGAACCGGACAAAACTCCTGCCGCTGAAATGGCCGCAGAGCGCCCTTCGGCGCCCTCCGGTTCAAATC
>Ga0209347_1002581_pt1 | contig 23440 bp, 22 predicted proteins | sample AutmiccommuBRH23_FD_187382 | JGI IMG/M metagenome (GOLD analysis project Ga0209347, IMG submission 187382) | Deep subsurface microbial communities from Mt. Terri, Switzerland - Autotrophic microbial communities BRH/23 (SPAdes) (version 2) | ecosystem: Environmental > Aquatic > Deep subsurface >...
CCGGCCTTGGGGGATCGGCCATCGCGGGGACTTACTGAGGGTTTACTGCAACGATAAATGTTCTGTTCCGGTTTTGGTGAACAGGGGCTACACCATGCCCGAATTTGTGGGCAGGGACACACTGGTTTTTGCGGTGAGCTATTCTGGAAATACAGAGGAAACAATCAGTGCTTACCAGGATGCCAGGAAAAGAGGCGCCACCATAATAGCCATCACCACCGGAGGAAAGCTGGCCGAAATGGCCTCCGGGGAAGGTGTTACGGTAATTCCCGTACCGGGCGGAATTTCGCCGCGCTCGGCATCTGGTTTTCTTTTTATACCAACCCTGAGAATTATGGAGAGGTTGGGTTTCCTCACAGGCATTGCCGAAGAGGTGGAAAATCTGGTGAGCCACCTTAAAACACTGTATGAAAATCTTAAGCCCGAGGTGCCGGTAGAAAGCAATCCGGCCAAGCAGATGGCGTTAAAGCTGTATAACAGGATACCGGTTATCTGGGGGTCCAGCGGTACTACAGAGGTGGTGGCCCAGAGATGGAAGGGGCAGATAAACGAAAACGCCAAGGCGCCGGCCTACTGGAATGCTTTCCCCGAACTGAACCATAATGAGCTTGTGGGGTTCAAATGCCCGGAATCCTTACTGAAGCAGGTCCATGTGGTTATGCTGAGAGACGACAGGGATCACCCCAGAGTTCAGAAGCGTATGGAGATTACCAAGAATGTCATCAGCGCAGCGGTGGCCGGTATAACCGACGTAAGGGCCAGTGGCGGGGGGCTTTTGGCCAGGACATACTCTCTGATTTACAGCGGCGACTACAGCAGCCTGTATCTGGCCATTTTATACGGGATAGACCCCGGCCCGGTAGAGGTCATCGACTACCTTAAAAAGCAGCTGGCAAAGGAAGAATAAAATATCTCCCGGTCAATAATATCATAATTAATATCATACCCGGTGAACCTGTACAGGTAAATTTCGCCGGGTATAGATTTTTAAAGGCTTAAAGTATAGAATTTAATACGCAAGATATTATTCCGAATGGGGACTTGATAATGAATAAGAAAAGGCTGGTAATAGTCACGGGACTTTCAGGGGCGGGTAAAACTCAGGCGGTGCGAAGCCTGGAAGACCTTGGCTTTTTTTGCGTGGATAATCTTCCGCCAACACTGATACCCAGATTTGTTGAACTCTGCACCCAGTCCAAAAAAGACGTGGATAGAATTGCTCTGGTGGTGGACATAAGGGGGGGAGAGTTTTTTAACTCCCTTTCCGGAGTGTTGAGTGATCTGGACAGGATGGAGATAGGGTACGAAATTCTCTTTTTGGAAGCATCCAGGGAAACACTTTTGCGCCGTTTCAAAGAGACCCGCCGCAGCCACCCGCTGGGGGTTGATGGAGATGTCCTGCACTGGATAGATGAGGAAAGAAGCTGCCTTCAGGATATAAGGGGAAGGGCGCACAAGGTTATTGACACTTCATATTTAAGCAACAGCCAGCTCCGGGAGGAGATAAACAACCTGTTCGGAGGCAGCCCGTCGGTTTCCAGCCTGAGGATTATAGTAGTTTCCTTTGGCTATAAATACGGCATGCCCATAGACAGTGACCTGGTGTTCGACGTGCGATTTCTTCCCAACCCTCACTATGATGGCGTTTTAGGCCCCATGACCGGCAATGATTCGACCGTTCAGGAGTATGTGATGAATTCCGCCGTATCCCGGGAATTTGCAGATAAGTTCTTTGATTTTGTGGGGTTTTTGGTGCCACAGTACATGAAGGAGGGGAAAACCTCTCTGACCATAGGCATTGGCTGCACCGGGGGGGTGCACCGGTCAGTGGCCCTGGCAAACAAATTGACTGATTACCTGAAAATGCTGAAATATAATGTAAGAATCAAGCACCGGGATATACTGAAAAGGTCGGAGACATGCCAATGAAAATGCTGAAGTGGTTTTATCCCGGGCTTAAGGTTAAACGGTGGCTTATTCTTACTGCCCTGGGGGCTTTTTTAAGCATATCCGGCACCTCTCTCCTGGTAGGATCCTTGCTGCCGCTGTCCAGGCAACTCCTTTTGGAGTGGGGGGATCGCTTCTTTGGCCCCCTTTCGTCCCCACCGGGAGCGGCCGCCCTTTTTGTGATGGGAGCTTCAGCCATAGTTATCGGCCTGGTAAGGGCTTTCAAATCAATAGTGTTCGCCCTGGCGCCCGAGGATGGAGGCCGACTTGTGGATGTGTTGTACACCCGGCGGTATCTCAACCGGGGCCCCCGGGTGGTGGTTGTGGGCGGAGGCACAGGCCTTTCGGTACTGCTGAGGGGGATAAAGAAATATACCAGCAATATTACGGCCATTGTATCGGTGGCAGATGACGGAGGCAGTTCCGGGAGGCTAAGGGACGACCTGGGTATTCTCCCCCCGGGGGATATCAGAAACTGCCTGGTTGCCCTGGCAGACAAGGAATCACTTATGGAACAGCTGCTGCAATACAGGTTTGCCGCTGGAGAGCTGGCCGGGCACAGTCTGGGGAATCTTCTTATAGCCGCCATGAATGATCTTGCCGGGGGGTTTCACCATGCCATCAGGGGGATGAGCAGGGTGTTGGCCGTCAGGGGTCAGGTGCTGCCTTCAACCCTTGAGAAAATATCGCTGGGGGCCGAGTACTCGGATGGGGCTGTGGTTTTCGGGGAGTCAAACATACCCAGTTATGGCAGGAGGGTCAGAAGAGTTTTCTTAAAGCCCGCTCAGTGTTACCCATTGCCCGAGGCGTTGCAGGCCATTGCTGAGGCCGACGCCATTGTGCTGGGCCCGGGCAGTCTATATACCAGCATAATCCCAAACCTGATGGTTACAGGACTTTCCGATGAGATTGCCAGGTCCGGGGCGGTCAAAATATATATCTGTAATATAATGACCCAGCCCGGGGAAACTGATGGATATAATGCCAGTGCCCACGTAAAGGCTATAATGTCCCACGCCGGCAAGGTTGTGGACAATATTGTGGTAAATCGGGGAGATATTCCACGGGGGCTCCGGGACCGCTACAGCAAAGAAGGAGCTGCTCCGGTGGTAGCGGACGTCAAAGAGATAGAAAAAATGGGCCTTAAGGCCGTGCTGGAGCCTCTGCTGGCCTCAGGAGACGTGGTAAGACACGATCACGACAGGCTGGCAAGACTTATTCTAAAACTGGTTCTGAAGAACAGAAAATAGACTAAAGGCGATATCATCCAGGTTTATGGTATAATAAACATGCCAAAGTGGGGTGATTTTCCTTGTCATTTTCAGCCCAAACCAAAAATGAACTGGCCCGGGTGGTAGGATCCAAGGATTGCTGTAAACTGGCCGAGCTTTCGGCTCTTTTTAGAATGGACGGGAGCATCCAGATAAGTGGAAGGCGCATTTATATCAATGTTTTAAATGAAAATGCAGCCGTTGCCCGTAAAATTTTTTCCCTGGTGAGGGAAGTGTTCGGCGCTCAGGCAGAGGTTTTAGTAAAGCGAAAAAGCAAGCTGAGGAAGAACAATATTTATCTGGTCAGGGTTCCACCCCAGGAGGTGACAGGGGAAGTTTTGACTTCCCTGGGATTGATGGATGAAAGCGGGCACCTGCTGAAGAATGTAAAAAAGGATTTCCTTAAAAAGGAATGCTGCAGGAGATCGTATTTGAGGGGAGCGTTTCTGGGCGGGGGTTCAGTTAACAATCCAGAAGGCACCTATCACTTTGAAATAATAACCAATAACGAGGACCACGCCAGGGATATAATAAAATTTATGAGAAAATTCAGGCTGGAGGCCAAGATAAATGCCCGGAAAAACTGGTTTGTCATATACCTCAAGGAAAGCGAGCAGATAGTATCCTGCCTGAATGTAATGGGGGCACATAACGCTCTGCTGGATTTTGAAAACAAAAGAATATACAAGGGCATGAGAAATCAGGTAAACAGATTGGTGAACTGTGAAACGGCAAACCTCAATAAGACGGTAAACGCCTCGGTGCAGCAACTGGAAAGTATAATGCGCATAAAGTCCGCAGTGGGTCTGGACAAACTTCCCCCGGCGCTGCAGCAGGTGGCTGAAGCCCGGATTAACAACCCCGATGCCAGCCTGAGAGAACTGGGAGACCTGCTAGACCCCAAACTGGGCAAGTCCGGCGTGAACCATCGCCTGAGGAAAATAGAGGAGTTTGCGGAGAAATGGACATGAAACGGCGGCTGAAAATTTATCCCGCACCTTCGGGCAAAAACTCTCTTCACCTGTGGCATCAGGCCGTATCTCCGGTCAGGGTGGCTTTAAATTTCATTATAATAACTTTATGCAAATATATACCTTTTCTGGGAATGAAAATATGGTTATACAGAAGGACCGGAATGAAAGTGGGAAGGGATGTTTCCTTCGGACTTGCCTCTATGGTGGACATTTTTTTCCCTCAACTAATCACTATAGGAGAAAACTGCGTGATTGGATATAATAGCACCATTCTCTGCCACGAGTTCCTGATACACGAGTATCGCACCGGGGAGGTTATTATCGGCAGAGATGTGATGATAGGGGCCAACAGCACCATTCTTCCCGGAGTGATTATAGGCGATGGGGCCGTGGTGGGCGCAGGAGCGCTGGTTAACCGGGATGTTCCCTGTGGCGCAATGGTGGCGGGAGTGCCTGCCCAGGTAATAAAAAAAAATTAATAAAAAAATTAGTAAAGGAAAGTTCCATAGAATGATATCGGTATCAAAAATATTAAGGGATAACTGGAAAATATTTCTAAAAGACCCCTGGCAGCCAAAATTCCTGGGAGCCCTTTTGATTATCAATATTTTCGGGTCGGCTTACGGCTATTACTGGTATTCCGGGCAACTGGCCGCCACTTCGGTAAAACTGTGGCTCTTTGTGCCCGACAGTCCTCTTTCCACCACTATGTTTTCGGTTGTGCTGATTCTGGCGCTGCTGCGGTGCAATAATATATTTTTTTATATTTTGGCGTGTACAGGCTGCATAAAATACGGTCTTTGGGCAGTAATAATAATAAGTGACTATTGGATTGGCGGGGGCCCTGTTGATTACATGGTAGCCATGCTGTGGGTATCCCACATGGGTATGGCGGTCCAGGGAGCAGTTTATCTTAGAACAATAATTAGCCCCTTAAAAAAATATTTTTCTGCCCCGGCCTTATCCGGCGTCGCTGTTGCTGGTGTGGCAATATGGATGTTTTTGAACGATTTTTTGGACTACAGCCTGGGTATTTATCCTTACCTTTATCTTCAGCGGCAAGAAGGGCTGGCAGCTTTCTCTGCGGTGTTTCTTTCGGCAATTTTAGCGGTTTTGCTGGTTTATGTACGGAGTGCCGAAGTTCCAAATCGTGACGGGTGATGAAACAATTACCTGACGAATATGCTAGTATCAAATAGTTACCTGCAGGAAAAACCACAGTTTACAGAGAAATAAAGATTTACAGAGAAATTAAAAAATTGCATTTTAATTGTTAAAAATAATTTCAAGGTTGGAACTATGCTGAAGGGAGTGAAAGGCATGCGCATGGGTTATGGTCTTCACATGGAGCAGACACAAAAACTAATCATGACCCCTGAACTTCGTCAGGCCATCACTGTACTGCAGCTCTCCTCCCTGGAATTGGGCATGTATATAGAGCAGCAACTTCAAGAAAACCCACTTCTGGAACTGAAGGATGACGGTAATGTTGAGCCTGACGAAGAAAACACCATACAGGAAGCAGAGGCTGAGAAGGAGCGCGCGCAGGAATATGACGTGGATTGGCAGGAGTACTTTCATGATAGCAGTGACCTTGGACTTCCCAGGATAGAAAGAAGTCCCGACCAGATGGAGTATTCTTATGAAAATTTCGTAAGGCAAGTCCCTTCCATGACCGACCATCTGATATTTCAGTTCAGCCTCTGCCGGTGCAGTATCAGGGAAAGTATTATAGGGGATTATCTCATCGGAAACATAGACGGGAATGGGTATCTTCAAATAACGGTGGAGGAGTCGGCTGAACACCTGGGAGTCCCGGTGGGGGAAGTTGAAGGGGTGTTGGCTTTAATACAAACCTTTGATCCTTTAGGTGTTGGCGCCCGGAGCCTGGAGGAATGCCTTTTAATTCAGGTTGAACAGAAGGGTATAAAAGACAGCCTCCTGCGGCAGGTAATAAAGAATCACCTGCTGGATATCGCCAAGGGTAAACTGGGCCGTATGGCTCAAATTCTTGGGGTAACGGTGCAGGAAGTACAGAGGGTTGCCGATATAATTAAAACACTGGATCCCAAGCCCGGTCGTAATTTTGGCAGTCCCAACGATACCCGCTATATAATCCCCGATGTTGTGCTTGAGAAGGTGGAAGGGGAATATGTAATACTGGTTAATGATAATTCTATTCCCAGGATTACCATAAATGCGGCATATCGGTCGGTACTGAACCAGGACAAGAACTCGGACACCAAGACCCGCCGCTTTGTGGAAGGCAAACTCAATGCTGCAGCATGGCTTTTACGCAGCATTGAACAGCGCAGAATGACCCTTTACAAAGTAGTCAATTGCCTGGTTGACTTGCAAAGGGACTTTCTGGACAGGGGCGTTAAGTACCTGAGACCTTTAAATCTGAAGAGAGTGGCTGATATAGTGGGCTTACACGAGTCCACGGTGAGCAGGGCCACCTCCAACAAGTACATCCAGACACCCCGGGGGGTGTTTGAGCTAAAATACTTTTTTGACTCCGGTCTGATTAATTCCTCCGGGTCATCGACTTCTGCCGAGTCCATTAAGAAAATGCTCAGGGAAATCGTGGCAGCAGAGGACACAAAGGATCCGTACAATGACCAGAAGATAGTTGAGATACTAAAACGCAGGGATATAAACATTTCCCGACGCACGGTGGCCAAATATCGTGAGGAACTGGGTATAGCTCCCATCAGAAAAAGAAAAAGATATTGATCTCCGGTACTGCTCCAAAAACAGGGTGTCCATGATCCTAAAACATAATCCGGCCTAAAAGGCCGGTTTTTTTCTAGCCAGGAAAAGCATACAGGCTATATCGTTTCCATGGTAAAGGAAATATAGCTTGAAAGGAATACTGTAGATAATTTCCTATATCGGGGGCACTAAGATTGGGTGCCCTCCTTGCTTTGGCGCAGGAATGAGGAATCGGTCATCCCCGAAGGGGGGAGGCTGCCCCTTAGTTTTTGCACGTATTTTTTTACCAAATTGTATACAATGAGCAGGAATCTATATAATATTCGCCGAATAGAATGACATAATTAAATAAATAGGTTAACTGTAACATACTAATTGAGGGAGAGAGTTTTATAATGGCTGTACGTTTAGCAATTAACGGTTTCGGAAGGATCGGGCGTAATGTTTTAAGGATTGCACTGGAAAGGCCTGGTATTGAGGTTGTGGCCCTTAATCACAAATCAAGGCGTTTGCCGGCCGATGACAAGTTTGCAGGGACTCTGGCCCACCTATTGAAATATGATACTATACATGGTAAGCTGGATAATGATGTATATGGTTCAGGAAATTATATCCAGGTTGACGGACGGGAAATCAAGGTGTTGGCTGTTCAGGATCCTGCTAATCTACCCTGGTCTGAACTGGGTGTTGATATAGTTATTGAATCCACCGGTAAATTCAACGCGCCGCAGGGTGCGTCGCAACACCTGAAAGCAGGGGCTAAAAGGGTGGTTCTCTCGGCCCCGGCCAAAGGAGACGCATTTACTACCGTAATGGGAGTTAATCACACCGATTACGACCCGGCAGTACACAGGGTTGTGTCCAATGCCTCCTGTACCACCAACTGCCTGGCCCCGGTGGCCAAAGTGATTTTGGAAAAATTCGGTTTGGTCAAGGGGCTGATTACAACGGTTCATGCCGTTACGAATGACCAGCAGATTCTGGATATGCCCCATCGTGATATGAGAAGGGCCCGGTCGGGAGTGAACAACATAATACCCACCACCACCGGCGCTGCCAAGGCTGTGGCTTTCGTGTTGCCCCAACTAAAGGGCAGGCTTAACGGATTTTCCATGAGGGTTCCGGTCACCAATGTAAGCGTGGTTGATCTTGTGGCCCAGGTTGGACGCAAGGTATCCGGGGAAGAAATAAATGCCGCCTTAAAAGAAGCTGCTGAAAATGAACTAAAAGGTATAATGGCTTACAGCGAACTGCCACTGGTATCATCGGATTACAATGGAGATCCCCATTCTTCGATCGTTGACGCCCTTTCCACCATGGTTATAGGGAATGATCTGATTAAAGTTGTGTCCTGGTATGATAATGAGTGGGGATATTCCAACAGGATTATTGACCTTGTTGAATACATGGCGGCAAGGGGTTTGTAGCACAATAACAAAGGGTCCTGTTTATCGAGAAGATCAGACCGGTCGAGGCAGGCCGGTCTGTATTTTTTTAGGTTTCCCCGGGGAAAAGAACAAAGGGGGGTAAGTGATGAACAAAAAAAATATACGGGACATAAAGGTAGAAGGCAAAAGGGTTCTCGTAAGGGTGGATTTTAATGTTCCCCTGGACAAGGCTGGCAATGTTTCCGATGACACCCGCATTCGGGCTGCCTTGCCCACCATCCGCTACCTGGTCGAAAAAGGCGCCAGGGTAATATTGGCCTCTCACCTGGGACGCCCCAAAGGTACTTTTGATGATCGCTACAGTTTAAAGTCGGTGGCACACCGGCTACAGGAGTTATTGGGTCAAAATGTAACACTGGTTGAAGAGGCTGTGGGGGATTTGCCCAGGAAGGAAGTTGCCCGGATGCAGGACGGAGAAATACTGATGTTGGAAAATGTCAGATTTTACTCCGAGGAAGAAAAAAATGACGACAGATTTGCCAAATCCCTGGCCGATCTGGCTGAAATATTTGTCAACGACGCCTTCGGCGCGGCTCACCGGGCCCATGCTTCAACAGAGGGTGTGGCCCGGGTTATTCCAGGTGTAGCAGGCTTTCTTATGGAAAAGGAAATAGAAATGCTAAACAAGGCACTTTCTGATCCTATTCATCCGTTTGTGGCTATTATCGGTGGGGCCAAAGTTTCCGACAAGATTGGCGTTATAGGAAATCTTTTGGGAAAGGTGGACACATTAATAATAGGTGGAGGTATGGCCAATACATTCCTTCAGGCAAAGGGGCTGGATTTGGGCAAGTCCCTTTTGGAGAGTGACAAGGTGGGTTTGGCCCGGGAATTGATGGACAAGGCTGCTGAAGCCGGGGTGAACCTTTTACTGCCGGTGGATCTGGTGATTTCCAAGGCTGCCGATCCGGAGGCCGAGAGAAAGGTGGTTCCGGTGGAAAGTGTTCCGGAGGAATGGATGGCCCTGGATATAGGGCCCGAAAGTTCCCGGATATTCGGGGAGGCTGTCGGGGAGGCAAAAACTGTAATCTGGAACGGTCCTATGGGAGTTTTCGAAATGGAACCCTTCGCCCAGGGCACATTTAGTGTTGCCCGTTCTCTGGCTGAAAGCGGGGCCATCACCATTATCGGCGGGGGAGACTCGGCTGCGGCGGTGGAAAAGGCCGGCTTGGCCGGTCGAATTACGCATATTTCCACCGGTGGAGGAGCGTCTCTGGAGTTTTTAGAGGGTAAAAAACTCCCCGGCTTGGCTGTACTACAGGATAAATAGGGGTGATTATAATGAGGGTGCCAGTAATTGCGGGGAACTGGAAAATGTATAAAAGTATTGATGAATCGGTGGCTTTTGCTGAAAACCTGATCAAACTGGGTATCCCCGACAACTGTCAGGTGATCATATGTGCTCCTTTTACGGCTCTGCACGCCATCTCCGGGGTTTTCCGGGAAAGCGCGGTGTCCCTGGGGGCACAGAATATGCACCACCTGAAAGAAGGGGCCTATACAGGGGAGATATCCTCCCTTATGATAAAGGACGCCGGCTGCCGTTACGTTATACTGGGACATTCCGAAAGAAGGCAGTTTTTTGGTGAAACCGACCGGGGGGTCAGTGAAAAATTGGCTTCAGCCCTTGATCGGGGAATATGCCCCATCGTATGCGTGGGAGAGGTTTTGGACGAAAGAGAGGCGGGAGACACCCAGAAGGTAGTTGAGGCCCAGGTCAGGGGGTCTCTGGACGGATTGGACCCCGGGCAGGCTGAAGAAATAATTATCGCCTATGAACCGGTGTGGGCTATCGGCACCGGGCGGACAGCTTCGGACGGCGATGCCCAGCAGGTGATCAGCTTTATCCGGCAGATACTGTTTAAAATGTTTGGCCGGGAGGCCTCTGAAAAGATACGTATACTTTACGGGGGAAGCGTTAAACCTGATAATGCTGCCGGGCTGATGGAACAGCCGGATATAGATGGCGCTCTGGTGGGCGGCGCCAGCCTTGATGTTAAGAGTTTTGCCTCCATTATTGAGGCGTCGGTTAAGGCTGTAGTAGTTGGTAATAAGTAATAGGTTATTGGTAGTTGGTAATAAGTAATAGACCTACAACCTACAACCTACAACCTACAACCTATACAGCTACTGCTTGGGAGGTTGAGTTTTGGCCAGATTCAAGGGACCCCTGGCACTGGTAATACTGGACGGCTGGGGATTGGGAGACATAACCGCGGGTAATGCCATTGCCGGGGCCAATACGCCCAACATGACACGTTACCTTAAAGAATATCCCCATACTTCTTTAATCTGCTCGGGAGAATATGTGGGGCTGCCCGAAGGGCAGATGGGAAACTCCGAGGTGGGACACCTGAACATGGGGGCAGGCAGGATTGTCTATCAGGAGCTGAGCAGGATTTCAAGATCTATCAGGGACGGTGATTTCTTCAGGAATGATATGCTCCTGGAAGCCATGGGCCATTCGCTCAGAAACAATAGCTCTCTCCACCTGATGGGGCTTTTATCCGATGGAGGTGTACACAGCCATATAAATCACCTCTTTGCCATTCTCAAGCTGGCCGCCGGCCACCGGTTGGACAGGGTTTATATACACTGTTTCCTTGACGGAAGAGATGTGCCCCCGGCCAACGCAGGGGAATACGTGACCCAGCTGGAACAAAAAATGAAGGATCTTAATACCGGAAAGATAGCTACGGTAATGGGGCGTTACTACGCCATGGACCGTGACAGGCGCTGGGAAAGAATCGAGGTTGCATACGAGGCACTGACTGCCGGCAGGGGATTAAAGGCTCTGTCGGCTGGAGCCGCCATTACCCAGTCATACCAGCGGGGCCAAACCGATGAATTCGTTAAGCCAACTGTTATAGAGGACGGGCGGGGTAATCCGGTAGCCACCGTAGAAGCCGGTGACGCGGTGATCTTCTTTAACTTTCGTCCGGATAGGGCCCGTGAGCTTACCCGGGCTTTCGTGGACAGGGATTTTCAGGGCTTTGGCCGGGTGGAAGCCATAGAAAATTTACACTTTCTCTGTATGACCCAATACGATAAAACCATAGAGGCTCCTGTGGCTTTCAGACCTCAGCGGTTGAACAATACCCTGGGAGAAGTACTCAGCTCCAACGGAATAAAGCAATTGAGGCTGGCCGAAACAGAAAAGTATGCCCATGTAACCTTTTTCTTTAACGGTGGGGTAGAGCCCCCCTATCCGGGGGAAGAAAGGATACTCATTCCCTCTCCCAGGGTGGCCACTTACGATCAAAAGCCCGAGATGAGCGCCGCTGAGGTGACTGAGGAGTTTCTGGGGCAGCTGCAGTTTGATAATTACCAGGTAATCATCATGAATTATGCCAATCCGGACATGGTAGGCCACACCGGTGATATGAAAGCCGCCGCCAGGGCTGTGGAAGTAGTGGATAAATGCCTTGGCAGGGTTGTAGATGCTGTTCTGGAAAAGAACGGAGTTGTGCTGATAACAGCTGATCATGGCAACGCCGAAAATATGCAGGACGCAAAAGGTCATCCCGTCACTGCCCACACCACCAATCCGGTGCCATTTATTCTGGTAAGCCGGCGTTTTGAAAACCCGGTGATTAAATCCGGTCGGCTGGAGGATGTTGCGCCTACTGTTTTAGATTTGCTGGGTCTGGAAAAGCCCCTGGAAATGACTGGAAGCACGTTGATAATATCAAGGGATTAAAACCGCAGAGTTTACCGAAAACATTGGTAGTTATTAGTTACTAGTTGTAAGTTGTAGGTGGGTAGCTGTAAGCTAATACCAAACCAATTGCTAACCGCCAGTTATATTCTGCAAATTATCAAATAAGGAGGAAAAATATGTCTACTACTATAATCGATATTTTCGCCAGGGAGATTCTGGACTCCAGGGGCAACCCCACCGTCGAGGTTGACGTGGTTCTGGAGGATGGGACCCTGGGCCGGGCGGCAGTGCCGTCGGGCGCCTCCACCGGAGCCTATGAGGCGGTAGAGCTGAGGGACGGTGACAAAGGCCGTTATCTTGGCAATGGTGTGGCCAATGCGGTTGAGAATGTGAATAATATAATAGCTCCGGAATTGCTCGGATTTGACGCCACAGAACAGGTAGTGCTGGATAAGGCCCTTATTGAGCTGGACGGAACTCCGAACAAGGAAAAGCTGGGGGCCAACGCCATTTTAGGTGTATCCCTGGCCGTGGCCAAGGCGGCCTCCGCTGAGCTGGGGCTGCCCCTTTATCAATACCTGGGAGGGGTAAACTCAAAGCTGCTGCCCACCCCCATGATGAATATTCTAAATGGAGGAAAGCATGCCGATAATAATGTTGACATTCAGGAGTTCATGGTTATGCCGGTGGGCGCCACCAGCTTTCGGGAGGCTCTACGCATGGGGGCCGAGGTTTTCCACAATCTCAAAAAAGTTCTCAAGTCCAGGGGGCTGAATACCTCGGTGGGTGATGAGGGTGGCTTTGCACCCAATCTGGGGTCCAACGAAGAGGCCCTGGCGGTAATCGTTGAAGCCATACAGAGGGCCGGCTACAGCCCTGGAAATGATCTGGCCCTGGCTCTGGACTGCGCGGCCACAGAGTTTTTCAAGGACGGGTCCTATATCTTTGAGGGAACCTCCCGGACATCAGAGGATATGGTAAACTATTACACTGGCCTGATGGAAAAATACCCCATCATTTCCATTGAGGACGGTCTTTCCGAGGACGACTGGGATGGCTGGCAAGAGTTTACCCGAAGGCTGGGAAACCGGCTGCAGATAGTGGGTGACGACCTTTTTGTCACCAATACCGAAAGGCTATCCAGGGGGATAAAATCCGGGGTGGCCAACTCTATATTGATAAAGGTAAATCAGATAGGCACACTTACAGAGACCCTGGACGCTATTGAAATGGCCAGGCGGGCCGGTTACACGGCCGTGGTCAGTCACCGTTCAGGGGAAACCGAGGACGTAACAATTGCTGATCTGGTGGTGGCCACCAACGCCGGACAGATTAAAACCGGAGCCCCTTCCAGAACTGACCGTGTGGCAAAGTACAATCAGTTGATCCGGATTGAAGAGGAACTTGGAGATGCTGCCATGTATAGAGGCAGGGAATCGCTTTACTGCCTGAAATAAGAGGTGAGAAATGAGAGGCGAAGCACACTTCCAACCTCTCACTTCTCATACTTGTGCCGATAAGCAAATTCCAGGGTTTACCGGTCGTTTTTTAAGGTTGAAATGACAGTCAGTACCAAAAATAAGGGCTGTCCAATTGTCATTTATTTGACACCATGCTATAATTACATTTATATGGAATGGTAGAGGGGGTGAAGTTTGTGCTGAAAGGCCTGGTAACCGCTCTGCATGTGATAATGTCTATAGCAGTTATCGCCGTTGTTTTGCTGCAGTCGGGTAAAAGTGCCGGCCTGTCCGGTTCCATTGCCGGGGGTGCCGAGACATTCTTTGGTAAGAAAAAGGGATTGGACGAGTTGCTGGGCAAGGTTACTATCGTGGTGGGTATTCTGTTTGCGGTTACATCACTAGTTTTGGGTCTTCAGTTTTTCGGGAAATAATTTATTCCGTTTGTGACTTAACTAAAGGGACACAAAAATTAGAGGGAAGAGGAGGGTTTTCTAAGTGCAAGAATCTATGCAACTAGCTTGGATTGGAGCGGCTTCTGGTGTTCTGGCGCTATTATTCGCACTGTACACATTTGCCAGTATTTTGAAGGAGTCCATGGGCACTCCCAAAATGAAAGAGATTTCCGAAGCCATTCAGGAAGGCGCAATGGCCTATCTGAACAGGCAGTACAAGACTCTGATTCCGTTTGCGCTCATTATCACTGTCTTATTATTCTTTGTTGCCTCATCAATGGCCATTTCATTCCTGGTGGGTGCCGTTTGCTCGGCCATTGCCGGATACATCGGTATGAACAGCACCACCAAGTCCAACGCCAGAACGGCTGAGGCCGCCCGTAGCGTTGGTTTGGGCAAGGCTCTTAATGTTTCCTTCCGGGCTGGAGCCGTCATGGGACTGTCCGTTGCTGGACTTGGTCTCCTGGGCGTTTCGGCCTTATTTATAGTTTTCGGAAATGCCACAGTAATTAACAGCTTTGCTTTCGGCGCCAGCGCCATTGCATTCTTCGCCCGGGTTGGCGGCGGTATCTACACCAAGGCTGCCGACGTGGGAGCCGACCTGGTTGGTAAGGTTGAGGCTGGTATTCCCGAGGATGACCCGCGTAACCCGGCCACCATCGCCGACAACGTGGGTGATAACGTGGGCGACACTGCCGGAATGGGGGCTGACCTGTTCGAATCCTATGCCGCCACCACCATCGCCGCCATGATCCTGGGCAACAGCCTCTTCGGACTGAAGGGCGCGCTGTTCCCCATGGTAGTGGGTGCCATCGGTATCATTGCTTCCATCATTGGAACTTTCTTCGTGCGCACCAGTGAGGACGGAAATCCCCAGGCTGCCCTTAACGTGGGACTGTGGGCCACCAACTTCATGACCGCCATCGGAGTGTACTTTCTTTCCACCTGGACCTTTGCCAAAGAAGGAGTTGGCCTTGGAATCTTCCTGGCCGTCCTTACTGGACTTATCGTCAACGTGGTCGTGGGTATGCTCACCGAGTATTATACCTCCAACTCCAAAGCTCCTTGCATGAGAATAGCCGAAGCCTCCAAGACCGGTCCTGCCACCAACGTTATTCACGGTCTGGCCGTAGGTCTGGAGAGCGTTTTCATTCCAATGCTGGTTTTCGCCCTGGCCATCTGGTTTGCTTTCTGGACAGCCAGCTGGGTAGATCCAAAATATGCCATATTCGGAATCGCTATGGCCGCCATGGGTATGCTTTCCACCGCCGGTATGGTGGTTGCCATGGACTCCTTTGGACCCGTGGCTGACAACGCCGGTGGTATCGCCGAAATGGCTGAACTGCCCCCCGAAGTCCGTGAGAAAACCGATAAGCTGGATGCAGTGGGCAACACCACCGCCGCCATTGCCAAGGGCTTTGCCATTGGGTCGGCTGCACTGACCGCCCTGGCTCTGTTCCAGGCGTATATTGACGAGGTTACCAGGAGCGTCGCCCTGCAGCAGGCCGGTGTACTGACCAAGGTTACCGAGCATGGCAAGGAAGTATGGACCCTGATTGTAAACCTCAACGATCCCATGGTTATCGTGGGTATCTTCATCGGTGGCGCTGTTCCCTTCCTGGTGGCCGCCATTACCATGCGGGCCGTTGGTGACGCCGCCTTTGGAATGGTTAACGAGGTTCGCCGCCAGTTCCGTGAAATCCCCGGAATCATGGAAGGCACTGGAAAACCCGACTATGCACGTTGCGTCAGCATCGCCACCGGCGCCGCCATCAGCAAGATGGTTGCCCCCGGCCTGCTGGCCGTTGGTGTACCCCTGATCGTGGGCTTCGGACTTGGAGCCAAGGCTCTGGCCGGATTCCTCACCGGCATGACCGCCACCGGCGTTCTGCTGGCGCTCTTCCTGGCCAATGCCGGCGGTGCATGGGATAATGCCAAGAAATATATTGAAGCCGGAAACATGGGTGGCAAAAAGATTAACGGACAGCCCAACCCCATTCACCAGGCTGCCGTTATCGGAGACACCGTTGGTGATCCCTGCAAGGACACCTCCGGTCCTGCCATGAACCCGCTGATCAAGGTTGCAGGTACCATTTCACTGATTATAGGACCGCTTCTCTTCAGGTAAAACGCAGTTAGAGATAGCTAAAGACGCCGGGCAAATGCCCGGCGTCTTTTATGAAGTATCTATAATCCGGTATCCTCCCCGGATTCCAGTCGGAACAGGCCGCAGGCCATGGCATCGGGGTCCGATCCCCGGGCAACTATTTCATCCAGACCGGATCTGCCTACCTGTCGGATCAGGCTGAAGGCGTGAATTTTCCGGGGCACCCTTTTTTGTAAGGTGCCGTATTCTTTAACGCTAACCAGGCAGCCGGGCCTGGTTTCCTCCCGCCCGGTTACAGCCGTCAGAAATACGCAGTGGCGGCAGGTATTAACCGCCTTGTCCCGCAGTTCCGGCAGAAAGAGCCGGTGTCCTTCCCAGAGTTTATTTCCCCTATTCATAAAGTACCCCCGAACTGGTCAGGGAAGAGGCCCTCTTGATGGTTTTTTCTCCGAAGCGGCTGCGAATTTTATCACAGGTTCTGTCCATGCGTCCCAGTTTTTCGACCCTGCCGAAAATATCGGACTGCAGGGAGGAGTTCTGTAGCAGCCCGGAAAGGGACAGCCCCAGCATTCTCACCGGGTAGCCGGGCCAGTGCCTGTCCAGCAGCAGCAGGCCGGCCTGGTAGAGATCCTCGGTGAGATCTGTGTATTCCTTCAGAGTTCTGGACCGTCCCAGCCAGTTAAAATTACTGTCTTTTATTGACAGCGCCACTGTCTTGCCTCTGTATCCACCCTTGCGAGCCCGCCGGGCCACCAGATCGCTCAGTTCAAGCAATACCACGGCTATTTCCTCCCTGTGGTGGAAGTCCCGGGGCAGAGTTATCTGATGACCCACGCTCTTGGCGGTATCCAGGGAATGGGGGTCCACCGGGCTGTAATCCACTCCATTGGCGGACCAGGACATCACCTCACCCATTACGCCGAAGCGCCTTTTCAGTACCTCCACCGGGAAGGCGGCCAGATCACCGATGGTGTGGATGTTGAACTGCCTCAGGTGCCGCTCGTAGCGTGGCCCGATGCCGAACAAATCCCGCACGGGAAGGGGCCAAAGCCTGTTTTTGACATCATCCCACCCCAGAATGGTGAGGCCATCGGGCTTTTGCAGCCCGGCAGCCATTTTAGCCATCAATTTGTTGGGCCCCACACCAACACTGCACAGCACATCCACCTCGCGGCGGATACGATCTTTCAGCAGGAGGGCGGCGGAAGCCGGACTATCGTAAAGGCTTTCGCAGCCTGTTATGTCCATAAAGGCCTCGTCTATGGAAAAGGGTTCCACCAGGGGCGTAAAGCTGTTCATGATCCTGATTATTCTGGCGGAAAAATGGACGTACAGGTGGTGCTGAGGGGGGATTAAGACACCGTCCGGGCAGGCCTGGCGGGCCTCCCAAACGGCCATCCCGGTTTTTATTCCCCGCGCCTTGGCCTCGTAGGAGGCCGCCAGCACAATACCGTGCCTTTTTTCCTGACTTCCCCCCACAATGACGGGCCGGTTCTTCAAAGAAGGGTCCAGCGCCTGGTGGACGCTGGCAAAAAAGGCATTCATATCGGCCAGCAAGATGGTTCTTTCCACTAATATCACTCCAAACAGGTGTTTGTACGTATATTATAAATAGGAACACCTGTTCCTGCAAGGATGTTTGCAGTGGAAATGCATGGAAAATTATTTAGAAGTTATAAGTTGTAGGTTGTAAGTGATGGCTATAAGCTGTAGGCTATAAGTAAACTACCAACTACCAACTACCAACTACTACTATTACTATTACCACTACCCCTTCCACTCAATTGCCTGTCAGATAGTACAGTACTGTTCCCATGGTGGCCGCGAAAATAATGCTGGCGATAAAAAAAGCTCTGTTAAGAAAGGTAATTGTTTTTTCGGCCTGGCAGAGCCTTAGTTGAATATCTTCCATCCTCTGCTCGGCAGGGTAAACCATATTTCTTTTTATGGATGAAGCCAGTGAATTTATTTCCTTTTCAATATCCCTAATATCGGTAGTCATTCTTTTTCATCCATCCCGGCTTTATTTATGGCCTCCTTGATGGCTGCAAGCACCAGCAGCGGGGTTTCCCTTACGGCTGCCTCCAGTCGGTCAAGTCGGGCGCTGATGGCTTCAAATTCCTTCTGATCCTTTTTGTGTAGTTCTTCCAAAAGCACACCCAGTTTTTTATTTTCGCCAATAACCGGTTCCACCAGCTTGGTTTTTACCCCCTTTACAATATCGATCATAAGTCCCTGTAAGATACCATCCTGATTATCCGGAACTATATTTTTAGCCACTTAAGATCCCTCCCAGCTTTATTGAGTTCAATGGTACAACTTACGCCGCCCGATCCTGCATTATTCCAGCTCGTCCAAAGATCTTTTAATCATTGACATGAATTTAATAGACTGTCTGCGGTGATGTTGATCGGTAATGTGGTCGACGGACCGGGTGAATTCCTCCACCATCTGGACTTTTATTTCGCTTCCGGTGCGTGTGCTAACCTCCCTTATAATCCTACGCAGCCTTTCATCCAGCAGCCTGGCGTTTTCCATGCCAAATCCCTCCGTTTTTATTTTTTCAATATACCTTTAAGTTCTTCCAGGTAAAGACCGGCTGCCTGCCTGGCCTTGACCGGTACGTTTGGCCCTCTTCCGGCAGAATCTCCGGAAACTATACTTTTAAGACACTGAACTATTTCCGTTGTTATCCCGGTTATCTTAACTCTCTCAATATCGGTAATTTTACTCCGGATACGCCTCAACAGCTTGTCAAAACCTTCGTCCCCCCGGTGAAGGGCATTTAGGGCCGAAATGGCGTAAACCTGCGGATAGGGCACTATATCTCCGGTACCGGTATGCTGGCCCAACTTCTGCCTTATATAGAGAGAAACCTTCTCCCTCTCAACTTCTGAAATGGTGTCAGCAAAATTGATGACATAGAAAACCGGCAGTTTTGATCCCAGATTTTGAATTATGTTGAGGCTTCCTGGGATACCTTCGGCCAGTACATGCTTGGCATGGAGGAACACCAGGGCCAGGTCCCCCGAAGACAAGGCGGTTGCTGATCTTTCATAATGCCTTTTGTGAAGTGAATCAAGCCCGGGGGTGTCTATAAAGTCAGAGATTGATAAATTTTCCGAAGGATAGTTTATGGTAACACTTTCTGCCAGAAAGGATCCGGGAGGGGAAATGGCCCTATAAAATTCCAGTCTTTGTCCATCGTCATCAAGTTTGAATTTTAAACGGCCATTGCCCACAGTAATTCTCACACCGGTAACAGGGGAGGTGAAAAGGCCGTGATCCGGTAGCTTTCTTGAGAAAAGAGGGATTCTGGAAATTTTTTGCACTTCTGTTCCTTCAACAGTTTTTTTGCTGTGAGACTGACATATTTGATCCAGTATGCCTGCCAGTTCCGAAAGCGTCACTCCTTTGTATAATCCATCCCGGCAGACCTCGACTCTGGTAATCTTATTTCTCAGAGAAGAATCCTCCAGTATTTGTGTAAGGGCCAGCAGTTCCTCCCGGTTCAGGACGTATTTTCCACCAGAGCATTCCACCGGGGTGAATTCAGCCTTGAATAGATGTTCCACCTCGGCCGCCTTTTCGTGACCGTAACGAATCCAGACGGGGCAGGAAGTGGTGGCCCTGTCTTCGGCAGGTAGCAGCGTTTCCCCCAGGAGGGCGTTCAGAAAAGTGGTCTTACCGGTTGAAAAGGGGCCGGCCACCATAACTTTGCACTTTTCCCGGAGGTTTTCCGCCTTCCTCAGAGAGATTCCGCCCAGGTATCTGGCCAGGTCTTTATCGGATTTTATTTTCTTTACCAGTGACCAGACCTGTTCGCCGGGATTCTGGGCGGTCGGTTTGGTTTTTTTCAGGCCCGGGGTTATCCTGGACTCGGTGGTAAGACGGAAGGAGTTGGTCCGAAGCTTGTTTATCATATTCCCGTAAATAAGAGGGAGGTCTCTGATGGCCTGCCTGCCCTGGTTTATTATTTCAGCCTCATCCATAACATCCCACAGTTTTAAAAGGAATAGTTCATCTTCACCAACCATGGATGCCCTCTCCAGTTTACCCGGGATAGTCCTGTCTATTTTTAAAAGCCTTTGATCGATTCCTCTGATGGAAAAATCCATAGTCTTAATCTGCAAGAAAAGTGAGATTAAATCTATGCTGGCGCTGTCCCTGGTATTGGTGGCATAAATATCAGCCCGGCCTGGAAATAAGCCTTCCAGTGCCTGACTGGTTTCAGTCAGAGAGGTGCCGTCTATGGGTCCCAGGTTGGCGTTCAGCCAAAAAGATATCCAGCCCGGCAGTTTCTGTTTAGCCAGTCCGGTTAAAAACTTATATGTGGCGGTGTCAATTCCCCGCTGGTGGAAAAGAAATATTATTCCATCGGCCAGCCGTAGCTCTTTCCTGATTAAATCATCAATTTCATCAGTTAATCCAATGCCGGGGGTATCCACCAGAGAACACCAGCGGAGTATATCGGAGGGGATTAATATTTCAGCTCTTTCCGGCGTTGGCAATCTCCTTTTTCTTAGTGTTTCTCTCAGATCCCCAGGTGGAATTTGAAGGGACCGGCCCTTGACCAGCTTGTAGGCCAGGGGCGTTTCTGAGTAACTGAAAGAAACCGGGAACATGGTTGAGGGCGAGGCTTCATCAGGACAGATCCTTAGATTCAACAAGTTATTGATAAGAGTGGATTTTCCCGAGTTTACCGGGCCGGCTACAAAGAAGGCTGGGGTTTGCCTTTCCGGATTCATCTCTCGAAGGCTTGCAGCACGGTGGATATATTCAATAACAGTATTCAAATTCAGCACCCTTCCCTATGCCATTACGGCAGATTGCACCCCTGCCTCAATTCGGCCGGGGAATCCTCATAATACAGGCCAATCCTGCTCTTTAATGGAATATATTATCTATATAACCATTTAATTACCAAAATTGACGCGTAAATCTTTTGAGTTGTTACAGAGGGAATGTTGCTGTAGGGTTACCGGGTGTTGATTTGAAAAATAGAGGGAAGCCCCGTCTGGTGTCCGGGGCCGGTTAAACAGTGTGGGATTTTAATACTCGCCTAAATAATTGTTTTCTAAAATTTTTTCCAGATTCTCAATTACTTCATCCATGGGCAGGGCCCGGGCCTCCTTTTCGGTGATGGGACGACCGAAGGTAAGTCCCTGTTCCTGCCTGTGGCCACGGTAATGCCGGGTAAAGGAGGTTTCACGGTCGAACCACTTTCTGGCCACAGAGTAAGGGGTATGAAAGGAAAATCGATGACTTTCGTACTGTATGTTAAATTCGTACAGGTCGTAGTAACTGTTGTGTTTCCCACACCGGGGGCATCCGCCATAGGATTTGGCGTACTCACCATAACCCATACTTAGTTTATTGGCCCGCCTCCTGCAGTCAGCACACAGATTCACCCTCTGCTGTCCCTGTACCAGTATGACATCAAACAAAGGTGTGTTTAAATAATTCCTGACAAAAAATCTGAGCACCTTTTCCTTTAGTTCATACAGGTATTGGTGCCCTGATTTGGCGTAATGGTTTAAATGAAAAAGGTAGTAAGAACCCTTCAGCAAATCCTCGGTTTTTTCCGGCAGATGGGATATTGAGAACAAGAAATTATCCCGCCGCTTTCTTACCTCAACGGCATTTTCAGCCTCTACAGCCCTGTTTATACCGGCCTGCCGGCCGCCATGCCTTAAATTTTCCTCTGACGCCCATTTGCTAAGTATTTTAGGCATTTGTTTCTTTATGGAATTGACCTGGCCGGAGTGATAGAGGTAAACCTCACCGTATTTCTGATCGATCTTTGCCGATACTTCCAGGTATCCCTCCCGGGTCAGTAGAAGCACTTTGGCCGGGGTAACGCCTAACTCCCGGCATACCTGGGCTGTGGTCATTAATTCCCCTGTTGGCTGCACTACACACCCCCCCGGCAGTTGATTCTTTTATTCAGATAAGATCAAATTTACCATTATTAATCTAAAAAACCTCCCAGGGCCAGTAACACTTCCAAAAGAATAAGCAGTACAATGGCCACCTCAAGGAGGGTTGACTGTTGACTGGTAATTTCATTATTCAGCAGAGTATAGTTTTGCTGAATAATTGTCATTTTTCTGGCTATGCTTTCCTCCCATGCCTTGGTCCTGAATATGATCAGGGCTGCACTGTAAACCCTGGCGTAAAAAACATCCTCGGTCAGCTTCAGGGAGTCGTCAATTCGTTCAGTGATTTCGCTTATGTCTATGACCAGCTCGGCCATTCTGTTCATTATTCTCCGGTAGTGGCCCCGGCGTCTGTAGCGGGCTATGGTTTCAGCCTCCTCCAGGGCGTGGTACATCATGTCCATTTGCTGGGACAGCAGGTTATCGTAATAACGTAACTCCAGTAACTGAGAATTGGCAAATTCCAGCAAGTCCGGTATATCAGCGCTTCCTGAGGGGTCGTATACCAGTGCCGAGTCCCAGGTCAGTACAGTCAGATCATTTTTACCGTAAGAAAAGGAATTACTCATTACACTACTCTTAACCTGATCGCTTAAAGGTTCAGTTTCGGCCAGCAGAAGGGGAGTGGGGTCCCATTGGGGATTCCAGTTGCGAAAGTAGTATATGCTGTAGTCCTCTACGAACCGGGAATTTTCAGGCTTGATCATTGTTTCCAGGAGAATCTTGCTTATTTCAGCCAGTTTCTGATCGAAAATGTCTTCCAGGCTCCCGTTATTATACAGGTATACCGCCAGCTTATGTATGCGCTCATACTCATAATCCCCGGGTATGGAAATACGCAAGGCTATGCTTATTACCCCCAGGTCAAAAACCCTGGCGTAATAATTTACGGAGTATGGTTCAAGGTTGAACACCAGTGAATCTTCCCCCAGTTCCACCGTTACCGGTGGGTTGGGAATATTTATGGATTTTGTTTTTATACGTGAAAGCCTCATTCTGGAAGTGGGTTTTATCCTGGAAAAGAGGCTTTCCACCTTGTCCAGCTTTATTTCCTCGGCCACGTCAAAGATCCGGTAAAGGTATATAAAATTATTCATATGTCACCCTGTCGATTTTTTGAGTAATTTTAACAAAAAAAAAGAAAAACGGCAAATGACAATGGTTAAGAATAACAGATTATGTACAGGGTATTTTAATTATCGGGGGATTAGCTTTAGCTTTCCCCGGTAAAAACAAAATAACAAGGGGGTTGTTCAGGTGTCCAGGGAAGAAAAAGATATTTACGATCTGGAAGAAGACTATTTTCAGGAAGAGGAGGAGATGGATGAATTAGAGGATAGTGAAGAGTTTGAGGATCACATAATATACCACAATTTTTATGGTTATTAATATCAGTGATCCTGCCAGGGATTTTTTATGATAGTACGAGGAAGGATAATAGCGGAAGTACAATATTTTCTGAA
>Ga0209347_1002584_pt1 | contig 23428 bp, 19 predicted proteins | sample AutmiccommuBRH23_FD_187382 | JGI IMG/M metagenome (GOLD analysis project Ga0209347, IMG submission 187382) | Deep subsurface microbial communities from Mt. Terri, Switzerland - Autotrophic microbial communities BRH/23 (SPAdes) (version 2) | ecosystem: Environmental > Aquatic > Deep subsurface >...
GTCCAGCCGTTCTTGCGCTCGCTCGAGCTCACGCGCCGGGCCTTTCGATTTCAGTCTCGAATGAGGCTCTGCAGCTCCCTGCACCCTGACAAGAGCACGAAGTGGTCGAGATAGTCGGCTGCTTGCATGGCATCGACGCAAATGTCGACGGCCAACGACAACATGTCCGAATCGGCATTGTCATGCTGTAAACGCCTGCACACGACATTGAAGCCGTTGTAGTCGAGCCAATCGACCAGCGGCCTTAACGAGTCGGATTCTTTGTCCGCGGGGAGGGCCGCATAGTAGTTCGCTCGGACGAGGCGCCCGCGCTGCCGGAACAGCATGAGGAGACGCTTGAAATCCAGATCCAGTTGCAGGACACCGGCGCTCTTCTGCGGGCTGATGCCGTCGATGAAAAGTCCTATGCGCTCCTGTGGGGCGCTGGCATCTATCATCGTGCAGACCTCGTTTTCGGACAAGTCCGAGCATTTTGATCAGACGGGTGCGCTGCCGAGCGCTTCATGATCAGGCGCGAGGCTATCAGCCGCCGCCGTCTCCCGGATGCGGAACCACGCGACGTAGAGTGCCGGCAAGAACAGCAGCGTCAGTACCGTGCCGACGATGATTCCCCCCATCATCGCGAAGGCCATCGGTCCCCAGAACACCTCGGATGCGATGGGAATGAGTGCAAGGCTCGCTGCGGCGGCCGTGAGCAGGATTGGCCGCATGCGGTGCTCGGTGGCCTCGACGACGGCCACCCATGGGACAACGCCTTCGCCCCGTAGCGCCTCGATCTGCACCACCAGGATCACCGAGTTGCGGATGAGGATGCCGATCAACGCCAGCACACCCAAGGTGGCGACGAAGCCCATCGGCGCGCCGCTCGGTAGCAGCGCAGCGACGACACCGATGAGCCCGAGCGGCGCCACCGCGACCACCAGGAACAGTCGTTGGAAACTTTGCAGCTGCACCATTAGGATTGTCGCCATGGCAAACAGCATGAGCGGCACCACGGCGATGATCGGACCCTGTCCCTTGGCGCTCTCCTCCACCGCGCCGCCGGTGACGACGCTAAAGCCGGCCGGCAGATGGCGGCTGAATTCATCGATCTTGGGCGCCAGTGCCGTAACCACTGTGGCAGGCTGCGTCGCATCGAGGATGCCGGCCTTTATGGTGATGGTCGGCAGTCGATTGCGGCGCCAGATGACGGGCTGCTCCTGCGCATATTCGAAGGTCGCGACGGAAGCGAGCGGCACCGGCTGCCCGTTTGAGCCCGACAGCTGCAGGTTCTGCAGCGTTTCGATCGAGCCGCGCTCGGTCGCCTGCGCGCGCGCGGTGACGTTGATGAGATAGATGCTGTCGCGGATTTGCGTGATCGTGTTGCCGCCTACGATTCCGTTGAGCGTCGAAGCGATGTCCTGCGAGGTTATGCCGAGCAGCCGCGCCTTATCCTGGAGCACGTTCACCTTCACGACGCGCGCCGGCTCGTTCCAGTCGTAGGTGACGTCACCGATGTGCTTGTCCGAACCAACGATGCTCGCCAGTTCCTGTGCCAAGGAGCGCACGGTGGGAATGTCGGGGCCGCTCAGGCGATACTGCACCGGGCGCCCGACGGGCGGACCGATGTCCAGCAACTTGACATTCGCGTCGGTGCCCGGGAACGTGCGCCGCACGTATGCGTCGAGCTTTTTCTGCAAGCGATTGCGCGCTTCCAGGTCCTTGGTGACGATCACCGTCTGCCCGAACGAGGGATGCGAGGGCTGTACGTCGAATGACAGCACGAACCGCATTGCGCCCTGCCCAATGTAGGAGGACCAGCGGACGACGTCGGGGTCATCGGCCAGCGCTTCCTTCTCGAAGCGCGTCATATGCGCTTTGGTTTCGAGGATCGAGGCGTTCTGCGGCAGGTTCCAGTCGACGATCAGCTCGACCCGGTCGGAGGCGGGAAAGAACTGCTGCTGCACGAATCCCATGCCGACAAGAGAGGCAACGAACAGGCCAAGCGTCGCCGCGATCGTGAGCCAGCGCCGGCGCATGCAGAACAAGAGCAGCGCTGAGAATATCGAAGCTACCAGCCCCGGCTTGTCATGATGCTTCTTCATGGTCTTCGGCAGCAGCCACACGCCGAGTAGCGGCGTGAACAGTACGGCGACGATCCACGAGACCAGCAGCGAGACCGCCAGGACCACGAACAGCGTGTAAGTGAACTCGCCGGCGGCGCTGCCGTTGAAGGCGATTGGGATGAAGCCGGCGACTGTCACCAGAGTGCCCGTGAGCATGGGGAACGCCGTCGACGTGTAGACGTGACTCGCTGCCTTGTTGAGCGGATCGCCGATTTCTAGTCGCGCGACCATCATCTCGACTGCGATCATCGCGTCGTCGACGAGGAGGCCGAGCGCTATGATGAGCGCACCGAGCGAGATGCGCTGCAGCGTGACACCCCAATACTCCATGACGACGAACGTTATGGCGAGCACCAGGGGGATGGAGACGGCAACGACCATGCCGGCACGCATGCCGAGCGAGACGAAGCTGACGATGAGGACGATCGCAATGGCCTCGAACAGCGCCCGCGTGAAGCCGGACACCGCCTCCTCGACGATCAGTGGCTGGTCGGAGACGAGGTGCACGTCGACACCGATCGGCAGGTCGCTCTTGATTCGGCTCATCTCCTCGTGCAGCGCCTCGCCGAATTTCAACAGGTTGGCTTTCGGCCGCATGCCGATGGCGAGGCCGATGGTAGGCCGGCCGTCGAAGCGAAAGAGCGAGGTCGGCGGATCGACATAGCCGCGCCGGATGGCAGCGACATCGCTCAGGCGAAAGAAGCGGTCGTTGACTCTGAGGTTGACCGAGCGCAGGTCGCGCTCGGAGAGGAACGCGCCACTGACGCGCAAGCTGATGCGTTCCGCGCCGGCTTCGATCACCCCGGACGGCACGATCGCGTTCTGCTCCTGCAGCGCCGTCACCACGTCCTGCTGGTTGATGCCGTACGCGGCGATCTTGCGCGGCGAGAACTCCAGGTACACGACCTCGTCCTGCGCGCCGACGATGTCCACCTTGCCGACGTTGGGAACCGTCAGCACCTTTGCGCGCGCCTTCTCCACGTAGTCACGCAATTGCCTATGCGTCAGCCCATCGGCAGTAAAGGCGTAGATGTTGCCGTAGACGTCGCCGAAGCGGTCGTTGAAGAACGGTCCGACTATACCGGAAGGGAACTGCGCGTTGATGTCCCCGATCATGTTGCGGATCCGCGTCCACGTCGGGGTGACGTCCGCGGCCTTGGTCGTATCGCGCAGATTGATGAAGATCGTCGTTGTGCCGGGTGTGGTGATCGAGCGTGTGAAGTCGAGCGATTCCAGCTCCTCGAGTTTCTTCTCGATCCGGTCGGTGATCTGCTGCGTCGTCTCCTCGGCGGACGCGCCCGGCCACTGCGCGGAAATCACCATCGTCTTGATGGTGAATGCTGGATCCTCCTCACGTCCGAGGTTGAGATACGAGAACAGACCGGCGAGTGAGAAAACTAACATGAAGTAGGTGACGAGCGACTTGTGCGCGAGCGCCCACTCGGAAAGGTTGAACGGCTTTTTCATCAGTGGATCCCGCTCTCCAGCCGCACCGGCTGGCCGGCGTTGAGGCTCTTCACACCGGCCGTCACCACGCGCGTGCCCACCTTCAGCGTGCTTGCCAGTGTGACGAGCCCATCGCGATGACCTAGGATCGTCACCGGCTCTTCGGAAACGGTTCCGCTATTTTCATCGACCACGAATACTATGGTGTTTCCCTCGCGTTCCAGGACCGCTGATGCGGGCAAACGCACGCTCTTGGGCGCGTTGGCTCCCGGCGTGATCCGGACCGTGACCGTTGTGCCGAGGCGGAAGGTGTCGGGCGGGTCTTTGAGGGTGATGCGCGCGCGCCGCGAGCGCGTCACGCTGTCTGCCTCGGGTGCCAGCTCGCGCAACACACCCGAGCTGTGGATGCGCTCGTCGAGCTGCAGCGCGACATCGAATGGCGTTCCCGGCGCGACCTCTTGTACGGCGATCTCGGGAATATCGACGACCGCCTCGCGCACGTCCGGACGCGCCAGGGTGAGGACCGTCTCTCCGACGTTTACCACTTGCCCGACCTCCGCACTCACCGCTGTGACGACGCCATCGAAATCGCTGTGCAGCTCGGCATAGCTCAACTGCTCCTCGCTCTTCGTGAGGCTTGAGCGCGCGCGTGTCACCTCGGCTTCCGCCGCAATGCGTGCTTGCTCGGCCGACTCGACGGTCGCTTGCGCTGAGACGTTGCGATCGCGCAACGCGCGCTGGCGGTCCTCAATGGCGGCGGCATTTGCCAGCGACGCTTGCGCGTTGGCGAGTGCGGCACGCTGGCTGCGCACGGTGAGCTCAAGCGCGGTCGGGTCGAGGGCCGCAACGCGCTGCCCTTTGTGAACGATATCACCGACCTCCACGTCGCGCGCCACAATGCGTCCGAGCACTCGGAAACTGAGGTCGGCGCGGTATCGCGGCTCGATCGTTCCGGCGAGCTTGAGCTTCTCCACGCCGCTGCCCGTAACGACCGTGGTGAGCACGGGGCGCGGCGTCGGTACGGGGCTGTCCTGGGCCTCGTCACATCCACCACCGAGCGCTGCCAGCAACAGCGGCACGAGAATGCGCGGGCGGAGCCGTTGGATCATGATCATGAAGCATTCCCCCCTTCTAGGGCGACGACCTGCTGCGGGCGCAGCAGTTTCGCCCCTGTCGTGACGACGATCTCGCCGGGCTCCAGCCCACCGTCGATAATCACGTCTTGTGTGTCGTAGGAGTCGATCGACACCGGCTTCAGCGAGACGCGCCGGCTGGTGGGCTCCACGATCCAGACGGCCGGCTTCTCGTCGAGCCGGGTGAGTGCGCTCGCCGGAAGCACCACGACCTGCCGCGGCATGTGCCGAGCGCATCCCGAGATGACCGAGCCGAGTGTGAACTCGGGCGGTGGATTGTTGATCGTCACCTTCACCCGCACGGTGCCCGACGTCGTGTCGGCGCTCGGCGAGACTTCGCGCACGGTGCCACTGGCGCTGATCTGCGGATTGGCAACCAGCGAGAGCTTGATTGTGTCGGACGCAACCTTGTGCAGGAACGCTGCCTCATAGACCTGAAACACGGCATCGAGCGCGCCGTCTTCCGCCAATGTAAACATGGTCTGTGCAGCTTGTGCCACCTGACCCGCTTCGGCATTGCGTGCAGTGATGATGCCCGAGGCGCTGGAGCGGAGCTCGGTAAAGGACAGTGCATCGCGCGCACTTCCGAGCTGCGCCTTGGCGACCTCGAGCGATCCTTCGGCTGTGCGCAACGCCTCCTCGGCTTGGTCGTAGTCCTTTTGGGTGGTGAAGCCCTGCTTGATCAACGTCTTCTGACGCTCGAACGCCGCCGTGGTCTGGCGCACCAGTGCCTCCGAGGAGCGCACCGAGGCCTCGGCGGAAACGACATCTGCGCGCTGCTGTACCGGATCGATGCGTGCCAGGATCGTATCGGGGGTGACGTGGTCGCCGACCTCGGCACTGCGCTCGGTGATGCGGCCGGAGACGCGGAAGGAAAGGTTGGTCTGCACCCGCGGCTTCACCTCGCCCGTGAGGCAGGTCGTCGGCGCGTAGTCGACCTTGGTCACGACTTGGGTGCCGACGATCGGCAATGGTTTCTCGATGGCGGCCGTCGGCTCATCGCAGCCTCCAGTCACCAGCGTCTGGCAAATTATAGTCAGCGAAATCAGGTATTTAAGGCCTGGAAAGTTCGGCATTCCCCGCCCGGCTCCATCCCACTGCTCATGCAACCGTCTATTATTGACTAACCCGTAAGTCAATAATAATGTGCGATGCAACGATGTCGCGACAAGGGAGAGTGGGGAGAAGATATGGCCGGAGCCATCAGAGCGCGGCGCAAAGCCGAGCGGCCGAGCGAGATCCTCGAGGCGGCCTTTGAGGAATTCGTGCTGCACGGCTACGCGGCGACGCGCCTTGAGGATGTGGCGGCGCGCGCCGGCGTAACCAAGGGCACGATCTACGTTTATTTCGAGAGCAAGGCGCAGGTGTTCGAGGCCCTCGCGCGTCAGCGCGGCAAGGAGCTTTATGAACGCACCCAATCCTTTGTTGAGGACGAGGTCGAGCCGACACCTGAATCGATCCGCACAGATCTCGCCTTCCTGTTTCGCCAATGCGTCGACGACCAGCGCTCGCTCGAGATCTTGCGTCTGTTGATCTCGGAGGCGGTGCGCTTCCCCGAGCTGGTGGACGAGCACTTTCAAAGCTTCTTCGCGCCCGTCATCGGCAGGCTGAGGGCGAAGGTGAAGCGGGTGATTGCCAACGGTGGCTTTCGCCCAACACCGGCGGCCGACTATCCCGAACTGCTGATGGCGCCCGCTCTCACCATCCACATCTGGACCATGTTGTTCGCGGATCGCCGTCCCCTTGATGTGGAGCGCTACATCGAGACCGCCGTCGATCTCATCATGAACGGCCTGCTGCCGTCTGCACCGGCCAAACGACCATATCCGAAAGATTGAGTGTCACTTGGGCGCGTAACTGTCGCCTTTGTTGGGGGTAGCGATGGAATGGGACGTCAATGTCGGCCGGCAGGGCGCGACGAGTGCGCCGCGCACCGCCATCACTTTTATCGCTGCTATCCTCCTTGCTGGCTGCGCCGCGACACTGCCGCGAAACGCCCTGCCGGAGCGACTGGTCGATCAGGCCGAGCCTTCGGGACTCGACGGCGTGCGCATCTGGGGAGATGCGCCCGCCGCCCAGATCCGCGGCATGGTCAACCGGGAAATGCGGCAGAGGGGCGAGGCCGCCATCGCGCGCTCCAACACCGAGCCGGTGTCGAATATGCTCGCAATTTCGGGCGGTGCCGAGGATGGCGCCTTCGGTGCCGGTCTGCTCACCGGCTGGACGGCGGCGGGAACGCGGCCCGAGTTCGATTTCGTAACGGGCGTCAGCGCTGGCGCCCTCATCGCACCGTTCGCATTTCTCGGCCCGCGCTACGACCCGCAGCTCAAGGCGATGTTCACGCGCTACGGACGGGACGACATCCTGACGGTCGACCTGCTCTCAGGGATATTCGGCGGCCCGGCGCTCGCCGACAGCGCGCCGCTCGCCCGCCTGATCGCCCAGTACGTCGATAAGAGGCTGCTGCGCGAGATCGCGCGTGAGCGCCGGAAGGGGCGCGTACTGCTCGTCGCCACCACCAATCTCGATGCGCAGAGGCCCGTTCTGTGGGACATGGGCCGCATCGCGATGAGCGGAGATTGGCGGGCGCTGTCGCTGTTCCGTCAGATCCTGCTCGCCTCGGCGTCGGTGCCTGGCGTGTTTCCCCCGGTCCGGATTCAGGTACGCGCTGACGGTCAGGACTACGACGAGATGCACGTCGACGGCGGTGTCACACAGCAGGTCTTCCTCGCGCCCGCCGCACTCGCCTTCGGTGACATCGACAAGGCCGTCGGCCGCCGTGTATCGCGCCGGCTCTATATCCTGCGCAACGGCAAAATCACTCCCGAATGGCAAGCGGTCGACGACAAGGTCTTTGCAACGGCCGGGCGCTCGATCTCGACGCTGATCAAGAGCCAGAGCATCGGCGATCTCTATCGCATCCACTCCACGACGACTCGGGACGGGATAGACTTCAACCTCGCCACCATCCCGGCCGCGTTCAACATCAAGAGTGAAGAGCCATTCGACCTGCGCTACATGCGGGCGCTGTATGGAGTCGGGTTTGATCTCGGCAAGGTCGGATATCATTGGGCGAAAGCGCCACCTGGCTTGGGGGTTGGGGCACACAACTAGCGCCTCCGATGAGCCCCGCCAATGCGGACAGAAAATTGAGATCGAGTTTGCCAGCGGCCGTTTAGGGACACAGCGTTGTGGACAGCCATTGCTCTCGAAAGAGTGGTCACGGTCCGAGATAGTTAGGTGCCGGCAGGTTGTTCTATATGCGCACTGTGCGCAGCTGACGTGATCGGCAGCTCGCCGCCTACGTCGTGGGAGGTCCTACGAGGCGAGGGGATCATGTTCAACTCGAACAGATGGCGTCCAGTCAATCTCTCAAGTGGCCCCCGAACGTTGCGCCTGAGTAATCGGAGCGGAACAACCCGGCCTCGGATAGTCTGGGAATGAGTTCCTGTCCTGCCTGGATGAGGGGGATTGGCGTTTCCCCGCAGGCGGAAACATTGAGCGGCCCTTTGACCCTGAAATGATCACCGGCCATGCTCACTATCCTGCACTTGACGAGGGTACCGCGTGGACATCGGTACGTCGTGTCAATCTCATACGCGTGCTCGAGGCAATGGCATCTAACCGCGATCAGCAATGATGCAGTCGAACTCTATCGAGCGTTCCGCCGCGTCGTCATCAATCTGACCGCCGCCTACGATCCCGCGAACGAGCGATGGCGAAAATTGCACAGCTCCGCTCGTCGATGAACCGGTTGTCGTCGATGAGGACAGCGGCGTTGCCCGGACGTTGATCGATGCGCGACACCATCCAGGCAATCACATCAGCGTTGTTCCACGCAAGACGGCTGCGCCCGATCTAGTCCGTCCATTCGTAGATTTCGAGTGTGCCACCGGTCGGGTTTGTAGTGCATTTACGCCAACGAGTGTGTCTGGCACTAGCCGTTTCACTTGATCCCGCCAAGGCCAAGCCAATAGGTTCACCGAGGTGCACCGGCAGCGTCGGAGGGCCGTGATTGTGTACCCATAGCTGGCTCAAGAACGGTCGGTGAATTAGAAGGCCTTGGAAGTGCGGTACTAATCGTGTTTCTACGCTACCCTCTCATCGTGCGGCGAAGGCGCGATGAGCACGAAAACCCACTTTGTATGTCGCCTACATCCTAGTGGCGGAACCCAGGCGGTGCGTGCTGCCAGGGATAGCCCATGGCACCCTTCATGCGTCCATAGCGAAACAGCTGCAGCATATAGCGGTATCCGAACTTGGTCGTGTAAGGTTCGGTGAAATCGTCTCCGATGAGAGCAAGATTGAACGACACGCCATCGCGACCCGTGGTGGCATAAATGCGGTAAAGATCTCCCAACGCCGCATTGGCAATCATCGTTTCGATTGCTCGCTGAGCGATGGGAAGCGTGCGCCTCTCGACTTCTGCCGGCGGCGGGCTCACCATTCCATTGCGAATGACGTAAGCGGTAACGCTGGTTTTGGGCGCGACTTCGCTCAGGATCCGTTTCATATCCACGGAGGGCGGATAGAGGAACACCTGCGCAACCGTTCCTCCGTCGACATGCATCTCCTGGCGGGGACCATCCTTCAGGTCGGCGTCGATCATGACTGGCGGAAAGATGCCGGGGACCGCAGCGGATGCCAAAATGATCCGTCGCACCAGCGTCAGGCGGTCGGGATTATCGCTGGCCGCGATGGCGCCGATGTTCCAGATGACCAGCTTGCTCGTGTCGAGGTTGGCCGTTGACACGAGGAGAAGTCGCCCCTTTCGATACTCGACGGCGATTCGCTCCAACACCTCTTGCGTCAGGTAACGACAGATGGTCCGGAAAAGAGGCGCAGAATCCATCATGGCGTCATCCGTGATGGCCGCGACGAGGTAGCGTTTGTCGAGGATGTCGCTGGCACGCGTTTTCGTATACATCGCCTCAAGCGCCCCGTCGTAATCCCGCCCGAGGAACGCAAACGGTGCCGCAAGCGCGCCTGTGCTCGTGCCGGTGACGATATTAAAGATCGGGCGGCCGCCATGTTGGCTCCATCCTGCGAGCAACCCTGCTCCGAAGGCCCCGTCCTCCTGGCCGCCGGAGAGCGCAAGGATGTTGATCGATGTCGGGCTGGTGAGCGCGTGCTGAGCGAGCGACCAGCGGATCTCGGCAGCAAGCGCGTTTGTTTCGTCTCCAATGAAACGTGTGCGCGCGACACGCTCGAAAGCGAGCGTAGCCGACATCGAGGAGGGAACGGCATGCAGCCGGTCTGGGCCGAGACTCGCGCAGCCTGTGCACAGAATGAAGAACGCGCTTATGGCTGCCCACGTAGTCGCCCTTTGCAAATTCGCCCCCCTCGTCCGATGACGCATCGCTCAAGATGTCGTCTGTCGCTGTGGGCTGGACTACAGCGCCGCAACAGACATTTTGCGGCGTCGCGGCGGTGCCTCGTGGCCGAACCAAGGAGAATTGTGTCGCAGTATTTCCCATTGGCAGCCGTCTAAGAGGATCTGGCGTTGGTTAATATCGCGCGAGAAACGTCGAAAAGCGGCCGGCTGCCGCGTGATGCCGGGAGCGTCACGGCAAAATGCTCGGTGTTGGTGTCTGCGGACTTGGTGCGTGTCACGGGAACGATGAGAAACATTCAGTCACAATGCAGAAACGTTGAGCCCCATTTCGGCCCCGGCTGCGACGTCCCTACTGATCCTGGTTCGGGGCAATCGGGGCGCACTGCTAATGCAACCTTCGGCACTTGTGCGGAGCTGGTCGGCACTGATCTCCGCGTGGACACTCGTGTGTGTCGGCTTGGGGATGCCTGGCTGCGCGCCCAACGATTTACCCACGATGGGGGCCGGTCCTGGGGCAGGCCCCAATCAGATGAGCGAGGTGGACCGCATTTTCCTGATGGCCGCTGGTACGTGGGATGGCAATCATGATGGCGAGGTAGCCTGCGCCGAATGGCAGGGCTACCTAGTCGACCTATTCGCCAGCGCAGACAAATCTCACGACGGCGCCTTGAGTGCCGAGGAGTTTACAGCGTTTGCCCAAACTGATCGTCTCTTCTCAGTTGCGACCTTTGAATACTGGGACGCCAATCACGATGCCAACGTCACCCGCTCGGAATTGGTAGACCGCCAGAACCCTGCATTTACGCACTTGGACCGCGATGCGAACTGCGTGCTGACGGAGACTGAGCTGTCCGCTGCTCGATCTCTGCAAAGTGTGCCGCGCGGAGGTCCGCCTGGAAAGGGGCCCGGTCGTGAGGGTGCTCCAGGAGGTCCGCCGGGTGGAGGCAATGATAACTCCGGCAGTGGCTGGCCCGGCTGAGCAGACGCCGGGAAAAAATTGCGCATGATCGCCGGATCGCCGGAGACCAATGCCCCTTCTTTGATCGGGCAGGGCATTGGCCGGCCGTCTCTCATCTTGGCTTAGGGGCAGAACCATACCGGCCCCACGATGATGCACCCACGGTGTTTCCAATCGTCTGGCCGCTTGCCATGCTTCTTCCAGCCCTTGGGGGCCTTCTCATACTTGTGACCCGCTTTGTACTTTTGGTCGGGCTTGTGCTTGTGATCCGCTTGCTTCTTTTCCGGACCACTATGCTTCGGCTTTGGCGCATCGTCGTCTAACTGCCCCTTCGGCGACGGGGCGTCCTTCACCAGCACCAGCGTTCCACGATCATGTGGGGTGGTCGTTCGGCCAAGAGGCATGGCCCCTGCCATACCCAACATGCAAACGACCGCGGTTGCGGCCAAGCCAATCCTAATCATAAGTCTCGCCTGCAGACGTTCGAACCAGTGCGGCACCGGCGTCATGCAAGACATGCCCCCCTGCCACCTTTCTCCGAATTCAAACTATTCTCGCCTCATCGACGGTGATTTCGGAGGTACTTGTCCGTAACGCCTAGCGCGGCTTTTTCCGTCGCCTGGAGATCGTGGTGCCCACACCGTTGACGAACACATCGATGCAACGGCGCACGTAAGTCGTGCGATCTTCGGCGCCCGGCCATTCCAGGCCGTCGGCGGTTTTCGCCGCCATAGCGCCGAACACCATATCCATAAGCATTTTTGCCGCAGCGTTGGTGTCATCGACGGATACCCGGCTGCGTCTGCGTTCTCTGTTGAGCCACTTGGCCAACAGGCCGATGGCCGTGTCGGGGCCGTGCCGGCGCATCACTGGGCCGAGCTCAGGGTGTTGGCGGGTCTCCATCATGATGAACTGCATGATGGCGATGCGACTCTCGCTCGCCTCGTCGTCGAGATCGATACGGAAGATCTGTGCCAGTGCTTCAGTCAGAGGGAGATCATCATAGTCACCGGGGAGCGCCAGCATCTCGAAGCGATGCGCTTCGACAATGGCGGCGAATAGCGCTGCCTTTCCCGAAAACAATTCGTAGAGGGTCCGCTTGGACATGTGGCAGTGCGCGGCCACGTCCGCCATCGTCGTATGACCGTAGCCTCTGGACACGAACAATTCGCGTGCGGCTTCGACGATCAAGCCGCGTTGCTCGTCATCGGACTTCGCTTTGGGCCGACCGCGACCGCGGTTTAAGGCGGCAGTCCGCGAAGCGGGGTTGGTCTTCGGCATAGGAATGATTGCTCCGAAAAAGAGCTGTGACCAACAAGCCTAGTTGACAATGGTGATTTCTGTAATAATGGTACCGTATGGTTTTGTAAATAGGATCCAGCATGTCAGCATGTGGAAATCATCCCTGCGGTGTCCGCAAGGGGGTCGTCGGACACATCGTCGTTGGAGCCTTTGTGGCGGTTGGGCTGGCAGCCTGCAAGGATGCGCAATCACCTTTGGCGCCGACAACAACGCCGCGCCCCGAGGTGAGCGTCGTGACGCTTCAACCGCAATCGGTGCAGATTACGGCCGAGCTTCCCGGTCGCACGACAGCATCGCTTGTTGCCGAGGTGCGTCCGCAGGTCACCGGCATCATTCAATCGCGGTTATTCGAGGAGGGCAGCGAGGTCAAGGCCGGGCAGGCCCTCTACCAGATCGATCCTGCGAGCTATCAGGCTACCTATGACAGCGCCAAGGCAGCGCTGCAGAAGGCCGAAGCGGCGGTGCCGACGGTCGAGGCGAAGGTGAAGCGCCAGCAGACGCTCATCAAGACCAACGCGGTCAGCCAACAGACCCTGGAAGAAACGATCGCATCGCTCGCCGAGGCAAAGGCTGATGTTGCGGCGGCAAAAGCGAATCTTCGGTCGGCCGAGATCAACCTCGACTACACCAAGATCCTGGCCCCCATCGACGGGCGGATCGACAAGTCGACGCTCACGCCCGGAGCACTCGTCACGGCGAGCCAGACGACGGCGCTCACCACGATCCGCAAGATCGATCCGATCAATGTCGACGTGACCCAATCAAGCACCAACCTCTTGAACCTGCGCCAGGCAATCGCCGCCGGTCGCATCAAGCTGTCGGGGCCCAACGTCAGAGTCCGCCTGAAGCTGGACAATGGTACCACGTACCCGCATCTGGGCACGCTGTCCTTCTCCGAATCGAATGTCAGCGAGAGCACCGGCACCTATACGGTGCGCGCCCAGTTTCCAAATCCGGATCGCCTGCTGTTGCCGGGAATGTACGTCCGCGCAGTGGTCGAGGAAGGCGTCGCCGATGACAGCTTCCTCGTGCCGCAACGCGCAGTCACCCGCAACACAAAGGGCGAGCCGGTTGCGGAGTTCGTCGATAAGGACAGCAAGATCGAGGAGCGTGTCCTGAACGTCAGCCGCAATGTCGGCAATAACTGGCTGGTTGAATCCGGTGTCGCCGCCGGCGATCGCGTTGTCGTGGAGGGCACCCAGCTCGTGCGTGTCGGCCAGTTGGTGACGCCGGTCGAGGTCTTGATCGATGAGACCACCGGCGAGGTGCGCGAGCGCGGCGCGCAAAGCAAGGGCAAGCGCAGCACCGAGTTCGCCGGCAACCAGAGCGGGTCGAAGAGCGGAGTGACGCGGTGATATCGGCATTCTTCATCGACCGTCCGGTCTTTGCCTGGGTGATCGCGCTAGTGATCATGCTGGGCGGCTTGCTCGCCCTCTCGAACTTGTCGATCTCGCAGTATCCGGAGATCGCACCAACCACGGTGCGGGTCACTGCGACCTATCCCGGCGCCGACGCGCAGACGGTCGAGAACTCGGTGACGAAGATCATCGAGCAGGCGATGACGGGCATCGACAATCTCGACTATTTGACGGCCACCTCCACCTCAACCGGGCAGGCCGAGCTCACGCTGACGTTCACGAGTAATGCCGATGCCGACGTCGCCCAGATGCAGGTGCAGAACAAGCTGCAGCTCGTCACCTCGCAGTTGCCGCAGATCGTGCAGACCACGGGACTGACCGTCACCAAATCCAGCTCCAGCTTTCTCATGGTGATCGGCTTCGTGTCTACTGACGGACGAATGAACTCGACCGACATTGCCGATTACGTCGATAGCTCGCTCAACGACACCTTGAAGCGGGTTCCTGGCGTCGGCGAGACGCGGCTGCTGGGCTCCGGCTATGCCATGCGCATCTGGCTCGATCCCGATAAGCTCGCCAAGTACGCGCTGATGCCGAGCGACGTCAGCGCGGCCATTCAGGCGCAGAACACGCAGGTGTCGGCCGGCCAGCTCGGCAGCCTACCTGCGAAGCAGGGCCAGCAGCTCAACGCCAGTGTGACCGCGCGCAGCCGCATGCAGACACCCGAGCAGTTCCGCAACATCATTCTGAAGAGTGCAACCGACGGTGCGCTCGTTCGTCTCAACGACGTCGCCAGGGTGGAGCTGGGTGCCGAGAGCTACACCAATAGCTCCAAGTACAACGGCATGCCCGCAACCGGCCTCGGCATCAACCTGGCGAGCGGCGCCAATGCCATCGACACGGCCGAGGCGGTGCAGTCGACGATCGCCAGGCTGTCGGACACGTTCCCGCAGGGCATCGAGGTCGTCTACCCCTACGACACGACGCCGTTCGTTCGGCTGTCGATCGAAGACGTGGTGCAGACGCTGATCGAGGCGATCGTCCTCGTCTTCATCGTGATGTTCGTGTTTCTGCAGAGCTTCCGCGCCACGATCATTCCCACGCTGGCCGTTCCCATCGTTCTGCTCGGCACCTTCGGCGTGCTGTCGCTGCTCGGCTATTCGGTCAACACGCTGACGATGTTTGCAATGGTGCTGGCGATCGGCCTGCTGGTCGATGATGCCATCGTCGTCGTCGAGAACGTCGAGCGCGTGATGGAGGACGAAGGACTGTCGCCGAAGGAGGCGACGCAGAAGTCTATGCGCGAGATCACCGGGGCCCTGATCGGAATCGCTACAGTGCTGACGGCGGTGTTCGTGCCAATGGCGTTCTTTGGCGGCTCGGTCGGCGTCATCTACCGGCAGTTCTCGGTCACCATCGTGTCGGCGATGATCCTTTCCGTCATCGTCGCGCTCGTCCTCACTCCCGCGCTGTGCGCCACGATCCTGCGTCCCCGCAATCACGAAAAGGGACGCGGGCCATTCGGCTGGTTCAACAAGGGCTTCGAGCGCACCGCACAAGGCTACCGCTCCGGTTCCGGCGCGATGATCGCACGCAGCAAAACTTTCGCCGTTGGATTCGTCGCAATCGGCCTGGCCGTCGGTTGGATGTTCGTGCGGCTGCCGAGCTCATTCCTACCGCAAGAAGACCAGGGACTGCTGATCGCCAGCGTGCAATTGCCAGTAGGCGCCACGCAGGATCGCACCATGCGGGTTCTCGATAAGGTGAAGGATCACTTCCTCACGAATGAGCCCGAGGCGGTCGAAGGTCTGATGACGGTTGCCGGCTTCGGCTTCGGCGGCCAGGGTCAGAATGTCGGTATCTCATTTATCCGCCTCAAGGACTTCGATAAGCGCACCGATCCCAAGCTCTCGGCCAGTGCTGTTGCCGGCCGGGCGATGGCAGTCTTTCAGAGCATCAAGGATGCCAGGGTTTTTGTGCTGGCACCGCCTGCCATCCAGGGCATGGGCAATTCCAACGGCTTTGATTTCTACCTGAAGGACATAAACGGTGCCGGACACCAGAAGCTGATCGAGGCACGCAATGCGCTCCTCGCCAAGGCGGGCCAAAGCGCGCTGCTGGCGAACACCCGTCCCAACGGACAGGAGGACACACCGCAGTTCTCCATCGAGTTCGACCAGGAGAAGGCGAGCGCCCTCGGCATCAGTCTCGCCGACATCAACGACACGCTGAGCACGGCCTGGGGCAGCGACTACGTCAACGATTTCATCGATCGCGGACGCGTCAAGCCGGTCTACCTTCAGTCGGACGCCGCCTTTCGCATGCAGGCCGCGGATCTCGACAAATGGCACGTGCGCAATTCGAGCGGTGTGATGGTTCCGTTCTCCTCGTTCGCCTCGACCCGCTGGACCTTCGGATCGCCGCGGCTCGAGCGGTATAACGGCGCGGCCGCGGTAGAGATCCAGGGTGAGGCGGCATCCGGCGCGAGCTCCGGTGATGCCATGGACGAGATCGACAGGCTCGTGGGCGAGCTGCCGAGAGGTTACGCGCACGAGTGGACCGGGTTGTCGTACCAGGAGCAACTGTCGGGTAATCAGGCCATGGCGCTCTACGCCATCTCGGTGCTCGTCGTCTTCTTGTGCCTTGCGGCGCTCTACGAGAGTTGGTCGATCCCCCTAGCGGTCATGCTGTCGGTCCCGATCGGAATCTTCGGAACACTTGCCGCCGCACTGCTGTTTGGCCAGACCAACGATGTCTACTTCAAGGTGGGCCTGCTCACCACCATCGGCCTTGCTGCCAAGAATGCCATTCTCATCGTCGAGTTTGCAATTGAGCGGCAGGCCGGAGGCCTGAGCCTCATCGAGGCAACGCTCGAGGCGGCGCGCCAGCGCCTGCGTCCGATCCTGATGACGTCCTTCGCCTTCATCCTCGGCGTCACGCCGCTGGCGATTGCCAGCGGCGCTGGCTCGGGAGCGCAAAACTCCATCGGCATCGGCGTAATGGGCGGCATGGTTGCGGCGACGGTGCTCGGCATATTCTTCATACCGCTGCTGTTCGTGATCGTTCGCCGAAGCGTCGGCAAGGAGCGTGGCAAAGCGGAGACGACGTCGCTCGGATCAGGGATGAAATCGAGTTCGTAGCGACGGAGAGCCGGCGGCCGATACGTCGAAGATGGTGGAGTGTGTTCGGGGGAGTTGTGTTCCGTGTACCGCGTACGAGTGTTTGGCCTCGGCATTGCCGCGCTGGTGGCCTGTACCGGCCTGACCGGTTGTGTCGTTGGCCCCGACTACATGCAGCCGGACGTGCCAATTCCGACGAGCTGGGCCGCGCCGGCTGCGAAATCCTCCCGGCCACCGCAACTGTCAGAGTGGTGGCGGCGTCTGAACGACCCGCTGCTCAACACGCTCATCGAGGAGGGGGTCACCCACAATCTCGCCGTTTCGGCTGCCAAGGCGCGTATTCGTGAAGCCCGTGCCACCTACCGCCAAGCTGTCGGCGGCCTGTTTCCCTTCGCTGATGGGTCCGGATCGGCCATGCGAAGCAAATCGGGTGGGTCGCTGCAAGGCTCTTCCTCGACCTACTCCCAGTATCAGGCAGGCTTTGATGCGAGCTGGGAGCTCGACCTCTTCGGTGCAAACAAGCGCGCCATCGAGGCGGCGGCCTATGGCTTGGATGCTGCCGATGAGGATTTGCGGGCGACCCAGCTGACGCTGATAGGCGACATCGCATCGTATTATGTCGAGTTGCGCGGATATCAAGCGCGCATCGATCTCGCTACCCGGACATCCGAGTCGCAAAGAGAAACGGCCATGCTGACCAAGCGTCAGCTGGAGGCGGGCAGCGCCTCGGCAGTGGATGCAGCAAATGCCGCCGGACTTGCAGCGTCGACGGAAGCCAACGTTCCCGCACTCAAGACCGCCTATATGGAGGCCGCCCACCGGCTCGGCGTGCTGACGGGGCGCGCTCCGGGTGCACTTTTGGCGCGGCTGAACAAGGTCCTCCCCATCCCCCAGCCAGGACCGTTGCCGTCGACTGGAGTTCCCGCGGACGTGCTCGTCACGCGGCCCGACGTACGCCTCGCCGAAAGGCAATATGCGCAATACACCGCAAGGATTGGACAGGCGGAGGCTGCCCGCTATCCGAGCGTGAGCCTGACAGGAAATATCGCGACCTCGGCGCTGAGCCTGGGCGATCTTGCCAAGAGCTCGTCGATCGGCTGGTCGTTCGGACCATCGCTTAGCGTACCCATTTTTCAAGGAGGGCAGCTACGTGCTGCCGTGGACGTAGCCAGGGCGCAGAGAGATCAGTATTTCCTCGCCTACCACAGCGTCGTCCTTGAGGCGTTGGAAGACGTAGAAAATTCGGTTGTTGCGCTTAGTCAGGAGCGCGTCAGGTACCGCAAGCTGGCCACGGCAGCCGCCGCGTATCGCAAGTCGACGTCGTTGGCACGGCAACTCTACGAAGGTGGGTCCAACAGCTTCCTTGATGTGTTGGATGCCGAGCGGTCGCTCTACTCCGCTGAGGACTCCCTGATTGAAAGCCGCGTCGCGATTGCCACCGACTACATCTCGCTCATGAAAGCCTTGGGTGGGGGCTGGGATGGAGACCTCGAGGTCGATCGCCCCGTGGTCGTCGATGTTCATACCGGACCACACCTGTTGCGCCCTGCAGGGGGTGCCTGATGGCATCGCTTTCAGAAAAGCGGTGGCTCTCACGAACGGCTCTGTTGTTGCTGGCGGCCGGAATTGGCACCTTGGCCTATTACACCACACGCTCAGCATCGACGTCGGGATCGATCGCCACGGCCGTCGTCTCGCGCGGCGATGTGGACCTGACCGTCCTGGCCACTGGCACGCTCAAGCCTGTGAAGCTGGTCGCCGTGGGGGCACAGGTCTCGGGACGAGTGACGTCGGTGAGGGTCAAACTCGGGCAGCGCGTGTCTACCGGCGATCTCGTCGCTGAAATCGATTCTGTCACGCAGGAGAATGCGCTTCGCACAACGCAGGCGACCCTGACGAACGTCCAGGCACAGAAGGCCGAGAAGGAGGCCACACTCGCGCTCGCCGAGCTCACATTTAACCGCCAGAAATCCATGCTGACGCAAAACGCGGTGTCCAAGGCCGATTTCGAAAGCGCCGAGGCCGCGGTGCGCACGACGCGGGCCCAGATCGAGGCACTTGAGGCGGAAATCATCGCGGCCGAAGTTGCAGTGGCGACGGCGCAAGCCAACCTAGGCTACACGAGGATCACGGCGCCGATGGACGGAACCGTGCTGGCGATCGTCAGTCAGGAGGGGCAGACGGTCAACGCCACCCAATCGGCTCCGACCATCATCATCCTCGGCGATCTCGACACTATGACGGTGCGGGCGGAAATTTCCGAGGTTGACGTCGTCAAGGTGAAGCCCGGACAGTCGCTCTACTTCACGATCCTGGGCGATCCCGATCACCGCTACGAGGCCACGCTGCAGGCGATTGAGCCGGCTCCGGAATCGATCACGAGCGACAGCGACGTAACCTCGTCGAACTCCAACTCGTCGTCATCATCTTCCTCGTCCGCCAGCTCCGCAGTCTATTATATCGGCGTCTTCGACGTGCCCAACAAGGACAACTACCTGCGAACTTACATGACCGCCGAGGTGCACATCATTCTCAACGTTGCCAAGAACGTTCTGACCGTTCCGGCAGGTGCGCTGGGAGAGAAGCAGCCCGATGGCGGTTACACGGTGCGCAAAGTCGATGGCGAAGGGCGAATTTCGCCGCGCTCCGTAGCAATCGGTCTGAACAACAAGATCACCGTGGAGATCAAGTCGGGACTTGAGGAGGGCGATCGGGTCGTGATCGCGGAGACCAGCGCCAAGACGTCGGAGTCTTCGGACCGGCGCGGGCCGCCACCACCGATGGGCTTTTGAATGAGTTCAGAGCCGATCATTCTCATTGACGGCGTCGGCCGCGAATATGTGGCAGGCGAGACGGTTATCGCCGCACTCAAGGACGTGAGCATCTCCATAGATGCGGGGGAGATGGTCGCGATCATAGGCGCGTCGGGATCAGGCAAGTCCACGCTTATGAACATCCTAGGCTGCCTCGATCGCCCAACGTCGGGGACCTACCGTATTGCGGGGAGCGAAACATCGGCGTTGTCGCCGGACGAGCTTGCAGCGCTGCGGCGCGAGCACTTCGGTTTCATCTTTCAGCGCTACCACCTGCTACCGGAGCTAACGGCACTCGGCAACGTCGAGGTGCCGGCCGTCTATGCCGGCTCTGCACAGGATGTCCGGCGAGCCCAAGCACTCCATCTCCTCAAGCGTCTGGGGATGGAGAACCGCGAAGGCCATAGACCGGGCCAACTTTCGGGCGGCCAGCAACAGCGTGTTTCCATCGCTCGTGCACTGATAAACGGCGGAGATGTCATCCTAGCAGATGAGCCGACAGGAGCGCTCGATAGCCAGAGCGGCAAAGAGGTTCTGCAAATACTCGGCGAGCTGCACAGCGACGGCAAGACCGTCATCATCGTCACGCACGATCCCTCCGTGGCAAGCACCGCGGATCGCATCATCGAGCTCAAGGACGGCGAGGTGGTCTCCGACAGGCGGTTGCGCGCCAAGGCTGGCGATGCGGGGCGCGGCGAACCCCATGCCAACGGGCGCAAGAGTGCACCGTGGGCTGCAGCGGCCAGTCGATTGCGTCAAGCGTTTCTCATGGCGGTGCACGCTCTGCATGCGCATCAGATGCGCACGTTGCTGACAATGCTGGGCATCATCATAGGCATCGCGTCGGTGGTTTGCGTCGTCGCATTGGGAGCTGGCTCGCAGCAGAAGGTTCTTGCCAACATCAGCAGTCTCGGCACCAACACGCTGGAGATCTTTGCAGGACGCAATTTCGGCGATACCCGTTCGGGAAAGATTACCACGCTCGTGGTGTCGGATGCCGATCAGCTAGCCACGCAACCTTACGCGGCCGCTGTCACGCCGACGGTGTCGAGTTCCGACACGGTAAGATTCGAGACGCTGGAATCCAACGCTCAGATAAACGGCGTCGGCGAGCAGTACTTTCTGGCGAAGGGGGCAAAGCTAGCCGTAGGGCGTTTGTTCGACGCTGAAAGCGTGCGCATGCGGGCGCAGGAGGTCGTGATCGACGACAACACGCGAAAAGCGCTATTTGCCGATGATCCCTACAGCGGTTTGGGCGAGGTCATTTTTATAGGTCAAGTGCCCTGCCGCGTAATCGGAGTAATCCAGCCGCAACAGGGCGGATTTGGCTCCAGCGAGAACCTCCCGCTCTACCTGCCCTACACAACGGTGCAAACGCGCATACTGGGAAGCGCGTCCTTGCGAAGCATCACGCTGCGGGTGAAGGACAATGTCGACCCGGCCGCCGCAGAGCAGGCGGTCACGGCGTTTCTGACCCAGATGCACGGCTCCAAGGATTTTTTCATCATCAACACGGACGACATCCGCAGGACGATCACCAGCACGACGCAGACCCTGACGCTACTGGTAGCCGCGATTGCGGTCATCTCGCTGATTGTCGGTGGCATTGGGGTGATGAACATCATGCTTGTCTCGGTTTCCGAGCGCGTGCCAGAGATCGGCGTGCGCATGGCCGTCGGCGCCCGTCAGGCTGACATCCTCCAGCAGTTCCTGATCGAGGCGGTCCTGGTTTGTGTGATGGGCGGCATCTTCGGAATTGCCGTGGCGCTCGGCTTCGGCGTGGTGTTCAGCTCGTTCAATACAGACTTTCAGCTGGTTTACTCGCCAACCTCGATCATCGTTGCGGTCGTTTGCTCCAGCATAATCGGTGTGGCTTTCGGCTACCTGCCCGCACGTAACGCCTCGCGCCTTGATCCTGTGGTTGCGCTCTCGCGGGAGTAGCGTTCCGGATCGTGGTGGGGACTTCAGATGTTGGGGATTCTTTGACCCCAAGACCGCCGCCAGAGCGCGAAACGAAAGCGACGGGCGGGGGAGCAGGAGGATGCCGAGAACGAATTGGTCCAACGAGGTGCTTAGGTCCCGTCGATTTCGTCGGTCCACACGCGGAAACTGTCGAGCGTGTTAGGTCCGAAAGTCGTTATCATCGCGACGTCAGCAGCATCACGTCCTCGCGCGATCAGCACCCGGCCGATGCGGGGAACGTGGTTCCTCGGATCGAACGTATGCCAACGTCCGCCCAGGTAAGCCTCAAACCAGGCAGCGAAATCACCTGGCGGATAGGGCGGAGGCATCCCCACATCGCCGAGGTATCCCGTGCAATATCGTGCCGGGATGTTCAGAGCCCGACAGAAGGCCACGGCCAGATGGGCGTAATCGCGACAGACGCCACGGCATTCCTGATACGCTTCTGATGCGGTTCGTGTCGGACGGGCGTGCTCGTACCCGAATGTGATGCGCTCATGCACGAAATCGCAAATAGCTTGGACGCGCCCCCAGCCCGGCGTCGCATGTCCAAACAGCTCCCACGCCAGATCCAACAGTCGGTCGCTGTCGCAAAATCGGCTTGCCAGCAGAAAGACAAGCGCCTCCTCAGGTAGGTTCTCGACCGGAACCTGACCTGCGCCCGGAACGACGGCATCGGGCTCGCCGGTGTCGCTCACAATGGCGACCGTCGACATCGTCACCTTGCCGGCGGGTGCAACAATCCGGCTGCACCAATTGCCGAAGTTATCGCGATAGCCCGAAATCGGCACGGAAGGACGAATGATGATGTGGTCGGGTGCTGCGAGATCGGAAACGCGCGTGAAGTGGATGTTGAGGATCAAAATTGCCGGAGTCGGTTGGGGGAAAGTGTACTGGAGCTCGTAACCGACTCTGAGTCTCATGCCGCTTTCCATATGTTGCCGGAACCGGCGCCGAAGCCACAATTGGATCGGCCTCGCGATCGGGATGGCCCCACCGCTGCACGCGTCGAAAGTGAAAACCAACAATGACGCATGATCACATGCTGCGCGGATTCGTGCAGTTAGGGCAATGCGCGCGGTCGATAGGGTACGAGGCGGGGGCGCGACACCCGGAACCCCCGGGGCTCATGATATAGTATACATCAAAACCACGCGGTGAGCGCGCGAATAGTTGAAGCGGTGTGCGGCCTCCGTCCGATCAATGTGGGTCTAGAAACCCCGCAGAGACATCGTCAAGATACGAACGCTGCATATCATCGACGAATGCGTTCAACTCACGCTCGGTCATCTGGCGGACATCGTACCACTCGCCGAAGATCTGAACGACTATGCATTCGCCGACTGATGCTGTCGGTCTGTCTATCAGAAAGTCCGCTTCGACTTTTGTTATTGAAATCGCTTTGTGGTAGCGCATGGACTTACGCTAGCACTTTGCCGTGATTGCGTCGATGTGCTGGCTACGGCGAGGCTGGCTTACTTCCGCCGTGGTTTTCTGCCGGCTTCTCGTGACCTCTTTGATGCGCGCTTACGCGCGCCCCCTGATCCGATTAGTATCCGTTGCCGGGAAGATCACGACCTCGGACGCATACCGTGCCGTCGTGCTCCACCAGACCGCGATCAAACTTATTGCCCGCAATGATCTCGAACTGGCGGCGAAACTCGTTGAAGCGTTGCAACCGCCCGTCACCGTAGTCTGCAGGGTCAATGTGCTCAAGCGCATGTAACGATACGAGGACGCTGAGAGAAAGTCCTTGGTGTCTCATCGTGAAATGTATGCCTTGCCTCTCGTCTTCAAGCACATAAGGCGCGCGTATAGAGATCAACGTCATATCGACACTCCATCGTTGTGTGCTTGCGCGGTCGGGGCAGATGCCTCCGCCGGGCTCTTCAAGCAA
>Ga0209347_1002586_pt1 | contig 23415 bp, 23 predicted proteins | sample AutmiccommuBRH23_FD_187382 | JGI IMG/M metagenome (GOLD analysis project Ga0209347, IMG submission 187382) | Deep subsurface microbial communities from Mt. Terri, Switzerland - Autotrophic microbial communities BRH/23 (SPAdes) (version 2) | ecosystem: Environmental > Aquatic > Deep subsurface >...
ATACTCACAATTACAGATAAAAAGAGGCACCCAGTTGAGGTTATTCAAACAAAGAAATTAAATCACGTTTACTCAATTATAGTTACGCAAGAAAGATTCGGTCAAATCCAATGTGACCTAGGTCTATTATTAAACAAAAAGGATGAGGATCCTTATCCGTGGAGCGTATCTATTGACGATCTAGAATCGATATTGCTTACATTTTCAAGAAAACAGAATCCCTATGGTGAGCTTCTTAACTATCTTCAAAATAGAGAAAAATTACATGAGCGATTAATTTGCTTCGACGAGTTAGACCTTGCAGGATACTTTTTAATGCAAAAAAAGGATTTCATAAAAGCTTGCAACTCTGAAAATATATTCATCTCTTCTTCTGATGTTTGCCAATTATTCGACGATTTATATCAAAATGGATTTGGATTTGAAGATGAATACTTTTTACCACAAAAATTGAAAATCTCTGTTCCAGCATTACTCACATATGAACTCTGCAAAAAACTAAAACTAAAAACGCCACAAAATATATACGAATATAAATGTCAAAATGGAATTTCGGATAATGCATTGAGATCGTTCAAAAAACTTTTTACATCTCGTGATAATCCTGAAGTGAAAGAATTATTTGACAAGATAAAGTACAAATCAATATCATATAAAGACTTCCATCCATTAGAATAATCAGAATATATTCGGCGCCAAATACAATAGAACAGCAAGACTCATCATTTTTTCGTCACCTAGTTGCATCAACTCTGATATTATTTTGCATAGAAAGCCTGTCACAAGAAAACTGCGTTGGATTTCTACCGGTTAGCACATTATTATCTCCTCATCTTTAAACCAATTTTTCGAAACTGCATATTCTTTAACCTGTGCTGGGTTCGAAGTATAAGCAACAACCGCCAAGCTCTTTTGCGCCCGACTACAAATAACATAAAATAAACGCCTAGCTCTATTGACACTGGTATCAATACCATCTGCTTCATTTTTCTTATCGGTCAATGTTAAGGGAGCAACGCCCAAAAGCTTGTCATACTTGAACAGAAAACCTCGAGAATCTTCATCATCCAAAATCGCCATCACTCTTGGAAATTCAAGTCCTTTAACACCTTGGTGAGTGCCAAAGGCAGATTTATCCTCAATATATTCACTGTATGCTTTTAGCTCGGAGATAGAAGATGACAAAGCAGCATACCAACTCAAACCGACATTTCTAGAATCCTCCTCATCTTCCACACCCGATACGTCGTCAGCAATATCATCAAGCGCACAGGCTATCCTTATTTCGTCTGGAACAATGAAAACGCTATGCGTGACGATGACTTTTAAGAATTCAAGAATTGTTGGAGTTTTATTTTCATTAAAAAATCGGTTCACATCGTCAATCGCACTCTTTGCCTGCCTTATCATGTTCATTTGTGATTCTGATTCAGCAAACTTAGTTTTGTCTAGCAACGGGGAGTATCGTTTTAATAGCTGTGCTATTTCAAATTCGTTTTCCTGTTGAATAGCTGTAACCAATGGAAGTACTTGACTAAGTAAAAAAGGAATTCCTTTAAGAGTACCATCCAGGAGACCGGTTGTATCTTTTACGCTTTTATAGAGGGGTTCAAAAAAATTCAAGAATCCGCCTCTACTTGCAGCCATGTGATGTTCGAGAGTAAGAACCTTCACCTTATTCACCACATCAATCCAGTCTTCATCGCCTGTCAATTCCGTCATTGATTGCGAGACTATTTGCTCAATCGATGCTTTGTTCATTCCTTCATAAGAATTCACAATAAATAGTCTTATCGTTCCTTCTGGGTTGTTCACTGAAGGCTTTTGCTTCTGTTCATCAACATCACTCCGAATGTTATTAATCAGCTCAATAACTCTTCGGGGACACCTATAGTTAAATTCTTTTGCTGGTTTTTTCCAATTATCTGGCAGATTTTGACCTAAATTCTCCTTTCCATCCTGATAAATTCTTTGCATTGTGTCGCCAAAAAGGCCCAACACAAATTTCCCTGGGTGCAACTCTTCTATTCTAAATAGCGCATCAACGAGTTCCCGCTTGGTATCTTGGCTCTCATCAATCAATATGATCGGAAACTTTTGAATAAGGATTTTTTGCATCGATGGCTTTTCAAATAAAAAATCAGATGCAATTTTAATTACCTCGGCATGATTTAATGAGTCTTTGCCCGAATTGACACCGTTTGGATTGTAAGTAAAACGCTTAATACTATCCAAATTAGCCAGACGCTTCCCTTTAGCAACTATTTGCATAGCCCTTTCTTCTGATGCTTTACTAGCCCTTCCTTTAGCTTGTTTTTCGTTGAGCTCTGCTATTTCCTCAAGAGTATTCTGCCTGACCCAATTTTTAATGTCTATTTGATATGAATTAATTAACTCCCACAAGAAGCTGTGAATAGTAGACACCACAAATGTAGTGTCAAAATTCAAACGGCGTTTGATTTCTTCCGTAGCAGCATTTGTATATGTTATTACTGCGACCTTTTGATTGTTTTCAATCAACCGGCGCGCATTATTTTCTTTAAACTTCTTCAGAACTTCAACTAATGTCCTAGTTTTTCCAGAACCAGCACCTGCAAAAAGAAAGAAACACTGGGGATTATCTAAATCAAGGTATGAATATATCTGACCTTCTATTTCTTCTGGTATCATGACATTGGTTTTCATTAAACGGCTTCCTCTACCTTAGTTTCGACCGCAATATATTCTTTAGACTTATAGTCAAGTTGTTCCAATAACCACTCAAGTCCATCTTTGATATACTTGGGTGTCATTAAGCTATCCGGCTCTTTGTACCACAGTAACTCTAGAGCCATTTCAGCCTTTTTACTTGTTTTCCCTAAAGTCTCGAAGATATTTTTGCAGGTCTCCTCAATCGTTGGTTTTTCAATGGCACCTTTTATTGATTTTATTAAACCTATAGCATCATCAAAATTATTCTTAAATATCTGAAGATTTGAAAAAACAAGTGCATCTTCGAAGGTGTACGGAATTACCTCTTTTTCCTTATCATCAACAACAATGTTGATGGGATATTGATAAGCAACCCTAGTCAACTTATCCGAAGACACTTTCTTGTCACTCGATAAATCCAACAACGTATCAAGTTTATTTTCACAAGGCACCCACTCCTTCAGTGTTGTATTTCTAGTCCGTAATCCTTTCCCTCGCGCCGGCAATGCCTTTGCATTTCCATCTGATTCAATAGAATCCATATCTGTAATGACAAGAGTATGAAGTCCCATTTCTTCGACCAATGGCCTAAGTCGGTGCGCATGACTACCCCCAATCTCCAAAATGGTAATATACTTTGAAGAAAGAGACTTAAAGTGTGAGTTTATAAAATGTGGAAGCAAAATTCGTTCCGCCGGCCCTTCTACCATTATCACAGCATCGGCAAAAAACAAATCACAATGGGTAGTTTTGAGATACCGAACCGCAAACTTGGAAGTTTCATCCCCTGTTCCAAATACTCCGCTTAAGTTAACAACAACAGCAGAAGGAGCCTCTTTGTCTTCAATACACGCCTGTTTTCTTTTAAAATATCGGAGCGTTGAAAAATCGACTTCATGAGCAATATGACTTGAATGTGTGCTGACCACCATTTGTGTAGTAAACTTTTGCTTCGATTTCAATTCAGGAGAAGCTCGAAGTATCCCATATGCTTTACTGATGAAGACCTGCTGCACTTGCGCGTGAAGATGAGCTTCCGGTTCCTCAATCAAAACAAGATGTATTGGTTCAATAAATTTTCCATTGTCCGTACTTTGCTTTCCAGCCTTTCCCTTTTTCATCCACTCATCTCTAAAACGAATTAATTTAAACACCATCGAAACAAGGTTTTGATATCCTAATCCATTGTATTTTTCAGGCAATTTAAATGGAATCCCGTCTTCTTCTTCCCCCGGCAACACACCAAATTTCACAGCACTTTCATGGTCTAGCCCGCTTATCGGTTTTATATCACAAACAACAGATATAACCGGGTCGGCAAATCCTGGGTAACCTATTTTTTCCAGTTCGTTAATTGCAGATTTAAAACTAGTTTCCAAGGTCGTATTAAAAGCTTTCTTTGATTTCTCAAGTTCCTTTAATGCGACGATATCTTCTGGTGTTGGTTCATCATATGGGTCGAGATGCTTATCAAAATAGCTCCGCAACTGTGTTGTTAAACTTCCTGAGAAATGATTAGACGAAGTCCCATCTGATATTTTTGCATCTGTAAAACCACGCTGTGCATTGATTATGTCGACTTTGAACAGTCCATCAAAGGATAATTTATCCATCAAAGATGCAGATTCATTCAGTTTTTGAGGAAACGCTATTCCATCTTTCGTATCTTTCAGAAACGTAGGGTCTAGGACGTACGCATTGACTTCAAAATGCTCACTGAGCTTTTTTTCTAAAAATTCATAAAACGATTGTGGCCAAACTTTAACTCCATCTCCTATCAAAGCGGCTTTATCTACAGCAGATACATAATCGCTAAATAATTTTTCCAGATTTTTCGGTTCGAATCGCAAGCGCACACCTAATATGCCTCCATCCCAAGATAATGAGGGAAGAATATTGCTCACATAATGTATCTCATTTTCGTTAACATCTAACCAAACATCCACAGCTGGTAAAATACCATCCCATTCCGAAAGCAACAAACTTCCATTCTTATCAAAATCAGATTCAAACCATTTATCTGTTATAGCCCTAATCTTCCTCCAATTTGAAATTGTAAAATCTGTTGTATCTATATTTTTCCGGCGGTCTGCTTTTAGAAAAAGTATTAACGCATCCATTGCAGATGTCTTACCACTGTTATTGGCACCTACAAAAATCGTTTCTTTGTCTCCCAGCTCAATCCTACAAGACTTGAGTTTTCGAAAATTCTGAATTTCAACAAATTTTATTTTCATTGGATTATCCTTTATTAAACACCATCATATTATTCTGTTCCAGCCTGTGCATCCTGCTTCACGAAAAGAAGAAGCTTGTAGTCTCCTCGTTCGGAATTGTAAGCTTTACCCTCCTGTGTAAAACCATTCTTTAATAGTATCCCTTTCATTGATTTATTCTCTTCTCTAACGGTTGCATAAATGGACTTTCCGCTAAGTGCTAATTGCTCTGTTACAAAGGAGCCAATCCCCTGTCCTGGATTAAGAGATACTATCCATCCTAACTCTTCTAAGTTCTCGATGTTTTCAATATCAACACACGCCTTTTCTTTAAAAATCCGCTCTCGATAACCTTCATTGGGTATTTTAAGAGCACCTACCGCTTGGATTTCATTAGTATTTGGATAAAAACGAAGCAACGGATTATGAGCCAACAATCCGTTGATGGCGTTTGCTGAAACTTCTCCAGCGTCTTTGACTATTGATTCAAACCGGGCTATCTCAACTTTTGAAAATTCTGAAGCTCTTCGCAGTACAAAATCACGCATAAGATTCCTATGTGTTAGCATTTTAAAATATGATAATAAAAGTACTATTTTACATCGAAATTACCGGACGTATGTTAGTAAAAAAATAAAATAACACATAAGCGCCGATTCCCCCCAAAAAAAATATCAAATAGTAAAGCCTATGGCTTCTTCCGTGTGCCACTTCGCTTAATCCCTTTGTGCTTCTTCAAATAATGCTTTGTATCTTTCCGATCCTGCCTGTATTGATAAACCAACGCTCTCAGCAGCTCCCTCTTGAAATTCTCAGTAAAACTATGAGTCTGATTCATGTGAAATTTCACTTCCTGATTCAAACTCCTCTCTGTATGAAAATTCGGGGATCCTTCAAATTCCGAAAGCCGAATGGGATAGCGAACCGGATTACCCGTACCATCGGTTATTAAAGCAGCATAACCCTTTCCAAACGGTCGGATCTCAATGTTAAACATTTTCAGGGCCTGATCATATATTGCTTTTGAACTAATAAACTCCATCCGGTTGAGCTGGGTAAACAAGCTTTCCAGGTTTTGTTTTAGGTTTTTGCTGGAGCCGGAAAACCGATAGTTTAATTTCTCTTGAGTGTCATCTTTGGTCAACTGGTATTTCTGCTCCAGTCCTTTGATAAACCGCTGGGTCTTTTCCTTCTCATAGCTGTCTTTGATTTTTTTGCCGGTATCACAATTGATACGGGTAGATACAATGTGAAAATGCACCCGCTCCAGATCAGCATGTTTGTAGACAAAGTAAGGCTGGTTTCCATATCCCAGGTGTTTCATCAGGTTGTCGATCTCAGTCCGGATTCCGGCATCACCCAACCGGACCAAATCGCCAACCGTCGGATTGACGGATAGATGTAATCCCGGCTTTCGAACCCGGGTATTACGTTCTTCAATCTCCTTGAAAATCTGGTAGCGATCGTTCTTATCGCCCATAAACGGGTTAACCACCGGCATGTTCTGACAGTGATAGAAGCTTGCTTTGTGCTGCCCCACTTTCCGCTCATTGTAAAACAAAGCATTTTTTGTACTGCAAGCCTGGTGGATTTTTATAACCATGATCTTCCAATTTTTAGGTGGGCAAGGAATCAACGCAGATACTTTTGAAGCAGTACCAGACACTGCCTCATCATATCAAAAGCCTGTTTGAGCAGCAGCCGGTCATTGTCATCAACCCGGTAACCGACAAAGGAATTCATGCGCTTGGAAAGTTGGTTCAGGTTGACCCCAATCTTGTTTAGCTCGTAGTCCAGTTTTTTTAACTGGTCATTGGCATTTTCATCCAGCGAAATCACCTTCCTGTCTGACCGCTTAAAAATTCGAGACCGGATGTAATCACTCATGCAGGCGAACTTTCCCCGTTTGGTCAGGCTTTTTAAACGGATCTTTTCCTCCCGGGTGATCCGGATGATCAGCATTTCGTTTCGCTTGTCCTTATCTGATAAATGTGGCCGCATAAAGCGTTTTTGTTACCTTTTCTAATTCAAAGAGGGGAAGATTTCACCAACCTGCTATCAGGTGGGACGGCCTCCCGACGTTGTCGGGACAAGGTGAAACGGTTTTTGTACATACAAAAACACATCTTGCAGTCCCCTCTTTGATCTAAGATTTCACCCCTGACTTCCTGCTTTTTGTCTCTGATTTTTCTGTCAAAAAGAAAGGGAAACTTTAGTTTGAATTTTCCCCTCTTTTCACTTCAAGTAAGCGGTAGGTCTTTAGCCAACTTTCGGTTTGGCCCCTTTACTTTTTTCCGGTTTCAGGTCTTCCGATTTTTGCATCTTCTCCTGTTTAAAATTCGAGAAGCTGATGTTCCGATCGGCAGCGTTCACCTGCAGGGTTGCCCCAAACTTTTTGTTGTTCTTTCCCATCATCCCGTCCATGGTCACCTTTTGTCCTGCTGCCAGTTTTTCCTTTTGCTCGGCTGTCAAGGTAACGCCTTTGATCTTGTCCGGGATTTGGATATGCTTTGCCCGAAGCGGGATCAGCTCGTTGGTTTTGGAGTCGATGCTCAGGTAATAGGTATCTTTCTTACCGTCCCGACTGGTAAGTTCCACTGTTTTGCCCAGGTTTTTGTCATTCAGCAAAGCTCCCTTTTCCTCTTTGGTGAACTTGTGGCCCAGGTATTCATCGGGGACAAACAGTCGCTGAATGGGATGGACTTTGACATCGACTTTGCCATCTTCACCCTGCTGTAAACGAATTTTAGCCGGGATCTTGTAATCCTGGTCATTGATCCTGGCATTAATGGTATAAAGCTTATCTGAGCGAAAACCGTTCAGAAAATCAGTTAATTCCCGGCTTTCCATGCGGGATACAAAATTGCGGTCAATTCCGGCTTTCTCCAGTTTCTCAAACGGGATGTCAGCCATGTTCATGCGTGTGTTTTGTTGTTCCATAACTTTTAATTTTAAGTGTTAATCAACTTCGAAAACGTGTTTCTCCCTTCGGTTCTGTTCAACCAGCCCGCGAAGGGTTTTGTAAATATTTTTAGGCGTAATGCTTTTTTATTATTCATGGCTTTTGTTTTTGGGATTTTTTCGGTGGACAATGGTGAATGGTTTGACCGGTTGGTTTGAACTGTCCGGCTTTTGCGGTTCTCGCTTTTGGTGCCTGTCCGCTTCTTCCTCCCGATCGATAGCCATTTGGTTGGTAATCCTGCGGATATCGTTTTGGATTCGCAGACGGTTCCGTTCCAGTACTTCATTCATATCATCGAACTCATAAAAATCAGGGATTGGCCGGTAGCCCTTTTCTTCCTTGTCAATCTTTTCGGCATCCACATGGATCAGGCAATTGAAATTTTTCTGGCTAATCTGTTCCCCGTAATTATCCGTGAGCTGGCCAACCATATAACCCTGAGGCAAAGTGGCAATCTTTCCTTCCGGTACCAGGTAATCCATCTGGGTGGAAATGGTGGTGCTTTGGGTGTTCCGGTTGATGTTGATGGCCTGCCGTTCCTGCAAGATCTTGCCCATCCGGTTTTGCATGAACTTGGCCGTTTCCCCTGCTGCCTGCCCGGAAAAGACATTCCCGATATTGGTCAGGATGGCGTTGGCCTGCTCCTTTCCGTAGTCGCGGATCAGCTGGTCGATGGTCTGCATCCCCAGTAAGGTGGAGATCCTGTTTGCACGGGCTGTGGCAATCAGCGTGTCCAAGCCACGGAAGTAAATGGTCGGCAGCTCATCAAAGATCAGCGATGCCGGGTGCTGTCCTTTCCGGTTAATGATTTTCAGCATCCGGGTGATAAACAACGACAGCACGGCACCGTACATTTCAATGCGAAGCGGATTGTTCGCCAGACAAACCACTTTAGGCGCTTTCGGACTATTGATGTCCAGGGAAAAATCATCGCCCGAACATATCCAGTAGATCTCCCGGCTGATGATCTTGGAAATGGCAATTTTCAGGCTTCCGAGCTGCCCTTCCAGTTGTTCATTTGCCTTGCGCTGGTAGGCACTGACAAAGGGGTTGATGATACCTACAACATCCTTTTCCTGGCCAAGCACTTCAAATAAATCGTCATAGTCCAGTTGCAACAGCTCAATGGCATGGGGAAGGGTGCAGTACTTTCCGTCTTTGTACTTTTTCAAAAACCAGATCACGGCCGCAAAAAAGGACACGGCACTTTCCGAAAAGAAATCCCCTTGCTTTTTGATCCATTCCCGGTTCAGGTTGTAGAGCACTGTCCGGGAGGATTCAAACGCATCAATGGGGCTTTCCATCAACTCGGGAGCCAGCGGGTTGCAGCGAAAGGATTTTCGGATATCATCAAAATTGATCACATAAAACCGGGTGTTTTCAGTCAGGCTGCCTTTCTTCTTTGCCATTAAAAAGTGATTGTAAGCCACCAACGACAAGTCCGGGTATTTAAAATCATAAACGCAAAGGGAAAAACCTTTTTGAAGGTGCTGTTTGATAAACGGTAAAACCACCGAATAGGATTTCCCGGAGCCCGGGGTACCAATGACCATTGTTCCCCGGAACGGATTGACAAGGTTGATCCAGCCATGATGCTCTTTCCCTTTTTGGATGTACCGCGTTGGCAGGTTAATGGCGTATTCATTGGTTTTAAGAATCTCTTCCTGTGGAAAATTTTCGTTTTCCATGTTGAAGCGGTCTTTCATCAAATTGACCGTGATCAACTTGGAAACGTTGTCAAAACCGATATTCAGGAGTACAAAGCCAACAAATGTTGAAATCAGGTAAGCCAGATCATAACGGCCCACCAGTAGCAGGCTTCCCCAATAGAGGATCAATCCAACAATTACCTGGACCACAATATTGGAAACCTTCAGCTCCCGGTCTTTATGTGCTTTGGTTCCTACGCAGGTGATCATCAGAAACAACAGGCAAAAGGCTTTCGAGAGGTAGATATCAGAAAGGAAATCCAGTTGGCCCAACTTTCGAAACAAGCCCTCAAACTCGGAAATGTACAATCCCCGGCCAGCAAAGAAGTCGATCCGGCTTAGGTACAGCGAAGCGACCAGCAATAAATAGCTGATAAACCGGAAGCTTTCATGCAACCGGATCAAATCCTGTCTTTCGTAACTCATCCTGCCTTTAGTTTGGGATTAATTCTTTGGCCTTTAAAATGTCTTTGTTTTTGATCTCTAAAGTCAAGCGGCGACCGGTATTGCCCAGTGCTTTTTCGATCATCTCCAGGCGGAGGACCCGTTTGTCGGGTAAAACCAGGTTGGGCAGCACAAACACTTCCCGGACGGTGGTGTAACCGGGAATAACTTTGATTTCGTGGTGCCGGTAGCTTGGCTCTACCTCGTATTCCTGGGTGTTGGTAGCTTTAAACTGCCGCTTATCATCAATCCACCAGTGAAAGCTTTCCACCCGGTAGGCCAGGTTGGTTTTATTGGTGATCCGTACTTCAAAAAACAAGAAGCCGTTTTTCTGGGTGATCGTTTTGAGCTGAACTTTGATCCCGTCTTTTTTCTGCTTCACTCCCCGCACCAAACTTTTTCGTTTCGAAAGGATCTGTTCGCTTAACTCTTTCAGCACATAATCGGGCATCAGTGCGGAAGATGGCCCGCCCGCTTTTTCAGAATGAAAAGATTCCAGATCGTAGGTTATTTCTTTTGAATCCTCAAAACTCAGGATCAAAGAGTAAATCCGGCCGGCGCAAACAACCGTGAGGGAAGATTCCTTGTCAAACGATCCTGTGGCTTTGATACGGATCAGGTTTGGAAGTTCCGGAACTACTTCAGCTAAAACAAGTGACGGATCACCCACCTGCACGTAGGAAACTTTATCCGGGCAAACCAGGTGCATGGCTTTGCTGTCGCTGACCGGCAAGTAGTTTTGGGCGAATAGCGACAGTTGGACAATCAGTATTGGAATGGTCATAAAAAGGTTTTTCATGGCTGTTATTTTTGATTGATTAGATAGACAAGGGTGTTTTTCTTGATGGTCACTTTTTTCAGGCGGGCCATTTGAAACAGGGATTGGGCAGTCCGGTCGGCAGCACGCACACCGGCGTAGGTCAGCGGATCAGCAGTGACTCCAAACAGCGAGGAGGTATTGGTAGAACCGCCCACTTCTTTAGCGATTTTCCGGGCGGCATTGTCCGGGACATACAGTCCGATGAGGCCGTCCAGGTCATGAATCACCAAATCAACCGGCAAAAAATCTTCATCTGTTGGCAACTGGCTTACCCGAATATGTAACCGTTCATTTTTGATCTGACAAATTCCATAAATAAAGGTGCCCTTCGGGATGACTTTTCCAACGACCCGGCAGTCTTCCAACAAGCGCATTTTTACCCGGTTGCCATCCAGAACGGTTGTGGTTTCATACACTTCGGCCTTGAACAATGAACTGACTGAGGCTTTCCCGTCAAAGGTTGGCGAACGGTCTTTCTCCAGGTTAAAACTGGCTGATTTTTTAGCTTCAAGTTCCTTTAACTTTTGGTTAGCCTGTTTCAAGTAATAGTCAAGTGAATCGTTCTGGCGGGATAGGGCAATATTTTCATCGAACACCTGATCCAGCTCTTCAATCCCTGTTTTCTGCAAAGCAACCGCTTGTTCGGAATTTGGCTTGATGACAGGTTTTGCTGGAGATGCTTTTTGATTCGCTCCGTGATTCAGGTTATTTCCTGCCAACTCTTTTCGAACCTGCTCTTCCTTGTTTTTGATATGCGCCAAAAGATTATTGGAAACATTGGCATTCATTTCATCTGTTTTTGGGCCTTCTAAAACTATTGCAGAGTCTTCAGAAGTTGTGATATTCACCTCCGTATTTTTGGCCGGATGATCTCCCATAACATGATAGTCTTGCGTCGAAACAATCCGGCCTTGAGTGTTTTGGTAGGCTTCCATCTTATCAAAGATTTCGATGGACTTCTCCGCTTCAGGCAGCTCATAATTAGCCCCATTCTTTTTACCCGGCTTCATTTTTTCGGATGTTTCCTGCCCGGCATTTTTGCCCCCACCCAGGATGTAAAAGATCAGCACCACAAAGGGAAGTAAAGCCAGTGGCAATATCAGCTGAGCCTTATTCTTTTTCAGGAACGTGTAATTTGTCTTCATGAACTCGGCGTTTTAAAAGGTTTTCAAATGAATCCACGGGCATTTCAAAGGGAGAGAGAATCGGCTTTTCCTGTACTGGTTGCTCCGCGCTTAATACCGGGTTGTCCAATTTTTCGTGATTGAACTTACCGGCCGGAAAGAAGATCAGCGACAGCACAAAGGATAGAAACAGGAACCCCAGAAAAAACAGCCATTTGGTTTTTCGTTTGACCGGGCTCAGGTCCTGGTCCATTTCATCCATCCGGTTCATCCACCGGGTAAAACGACTGACATCTTTAAACTGTGGCGACTTAACTTTATCATTTTTGGTGTTCTTCATGATCAAGGAATAAATGGTTAAAATGATTTTCGTTTGATGGTTTCCAGGTCGGTGTTGTCTGTAATTCGCCACCCTTCGATCAGAAATCCGTGCGGGTTGTGATCGGTGCGGGAGATGTTGCGAAGCTGCCCCGTGGTTTGCAGGTTGCGGATCGTAATGTTCGAAGTCCTTACAATCTTTTGCTTTCCGAAGTAGCTAAACCGGTAGGGATAAGAAGAAAAGTCCAGTTGGACCGAATCTGTTATTACCGTCATGCTGATGTCCGAGGCAATGACCTGGTTATAGACGTTGTTTTCCTTGAACGACTGGTATTGTTCCATGGCTGTGCGATCAGCCAGGTAGAGCGCTTCCCGGACATTGTTTTCGATATACTGCTTGTCCGGTTCCAGGGTGAAAAAAAGCTCATGAAACCGTTTCACATGGTCACGCGCTTCCGCATCCCGGTTTTCGGTAATATCTTCCCGAAGAGCGCCCAGCAACGATTTACCATTATCCAGCACATAGATCTTTTGCCGGGACTGATCGGACAGTTTCATCGACAGGGTAAACACGTAGCCACTTAGCCCAACTAACCCAATGCTGACGGCCAAAAGCACATAAACTGTAAAGCGAAACTTTCTTTGGATATCAAAGATCTTTTTCATTGTTGGGTCTTAATTGGATATTGATTATTCATTATTGAAAATTTTCGCTTTGTCATTTCATAGCTCCTTTGGTTGCCGCCATAATGGCTGCTGTCCTGACCAATCTTCCTCCTCCGGAACCGGTCCCGGATGCCTGCACAATCCACGAAGCAATTTTTGGCACCATGGCCAAGCCGATAATCCCGCAGACCGGCACTACCAGGTTGGAGACAAAAAACAGGGAGGGCTGGTAAAACAGCATCGAATGGATCAGGGCAATTTCCCGGTCCAGCACATAGATCAGCACTTCCTGTACCAGTGAAAGGATAACCAGGGCAATGGGCAGGTAGAGGTTGACATTGACAAAACGGGCAATCCAGCCCAGGTAATTTTCCTGGAAACCATCAAAGATGGACAAGGCAAAAACCAGTGGCCCGAAAACCACCAACAGGACACAGAACACCGTCCGAAGAAAGGCGATCAAATACACCAGTACCTCAAACAGCGATTCGAGCAATTGCCTGATGGCATCCATGATGTACAGGTTGATCTGGTGCTGCAAAGCCCTGCCCGATATGATGTTGTAGGTGGTCAATAGCAGGTTGATCCCTTTGTCCCACAGTGCAGCTTCTTTTTCCTCATTTTCGTAGAACAGCGGCATATCAACTAGGAGGATGGCATCCCGTTTTTCTTCCAGCTTTTCCACCACCAAGTGTTTTTTGTTGGCATAGATCGATTCCGAAAGGCGGGTCAGCCCTTTGGTTGGGACCATCAGTAAATTAATAAACGGACCCCAGAAGGTAATGACCAACACCAAGGCAAACGGGCGAAGAAGGGGCAGAATAAAAACCGGGTTATCGGCAATCAGTTGCTCATATATCCTTTTGGAAATGTAGAAAAAAGCGGCAATACCCCCGATTGCCCGGGCCATGTCCACCAGCAAGCCGGCATTCTCAATTCCAGCCTGTACCATCGTATCGGTAAAGGCAAAAAATCCGTCGGTTGTAATCACTTGTAACAGCATAATCAGCGGGTTAAAAAGGCATAACTGCCGGTTACAGCGTTTCCGAAGATATTCAGGTGACAGAGTTTTCGGAAGGTATAGTCTGTTTCGCCAGCCAGTTGATTTAATTCGGCTTGGATGCCGGCAAAAGATTCCAGCTTAGCCCCGTGGTCGCTTTCCAAAAGGTTGACCATCAAAAAACCCATCAACAGGCCGTCTGCTTCATCTCGTAGAATGTGTTTTACCCCTGATGAATTTTCCAGCCGGTCAAAGTTTCCGATCTTCTGGTAAAGGGAGATAAACTGCCCTGCCAACCCGTAGATGTCCGGCAGTTCATCCTTACGGGCATTGAAAAGTTTTTCTTCAATGGCCTTTTGAAGCTGTGTGTTGCCTTTGATTTGATTGTTCTCATCGTGCCTTCCTTTTATCTGCGATCGCTCCAGCAATTTGGCAGCGATCCGTAAAAGGCCGGTTTTGGTCTGTCCGGCATATTCTGCCCCGTCCGAAACAGGCAATGCCCCAAGCTCCATATAATAATGGGTTGGCCAGGTCCGCACGAAGACATGCGGTACTGGGAACAGCCACCCTTTAAAAGCAATAAAGCTTAAGGGGTAATCATCATTCATTTCCGGGTAATACCCGTGCCAGGGCTTGACATTCAGGAGCTGGGCATTGGCATTTTTCAATGCAATTGTAGTGGTGATTGTGGCACTTAAACTCAGTCCAATGATTAATGTGGATAATTTCATGATCGGTTGTTTTAAAGTAATTTTCGATACTCGTGACTCGAATCTCTTAACTCACGACTCATTAGCGATACAGGCTGTAATACAGGGCAAAACTCTCCAAGCTTCCATCCTGCTGGCTTTTCAAGTAAGAAGCGTAAAGCAGTTTGTTGTAGAGATAGCAGATCGTTCCGTAATGGCGGCGGACATCTTCATAGACCCCATTGATGGTATCATACCGCTGCTTGTCATCCATCAGAAAAAGGTTGTCTTTCAGAATGGTATTCAATACCGTATTGGTTAGCTGGCGGCTGTCGTCCAGGATCAGGTCAAAGGACTGGACAATCACAGCGGCCTGCTGTGCGGTAAAATTTTCATCCTGCACCAACTTGGGTACTTTTTCGGTATAGATTTCCATGATCTTTGAGAGCAGGTCACGGGTTTGCTGAACCCTTTTGTAGTCTTTGATCAGGCCACTGACCTTCTCCAAACTTTCCAGCATCTTTTGGTCAATGCCCAACAGTTCTCCGGTCAATCCTTTGATATCACCGTTAAGAGCCTTGATCAAAATATTGTACCAGTTGATCTTGGAAAGAATGCCCTTCTCTTCTGTCCAAAGGGCTTCGCGTTGGATTCCGGCACCCACATCCGTTACCGGGGTTTGGCAAAAGCCTGGCTTTTGAAAAATGGCCGTCAGCATTAGTGCAAAAAGTAGCAACAGGACTGTTTTTTTGATTTTTGTTTTCATGGTTGTTGTTTTTGAATGTTTCAATTATTGTATTACATGGATTTGAGGGCTTCCAGAAAGCTTCTGCCTCCATATTCCATTTTAAACTGGATTCGATCTTTTTCCCGCTGTTCGGACGTGTAGCAGAAGTATTCGGCCCGGCTCGTTTCCAGGGCGAAAACCCGGGAATAGCTTCCAAGACTGATAAAGACTTCTTTGAGCTTGCGATCCGATGGCAGGCTTTTGTTGATCGACAGGATTTGCTCCTTTTGGAATTCAGAAAGTCCAAGGGTTTGGCTGATCTGTTCAAACTTGTTTTTGAACTTGCCCATGTCCAGCAGGATCCGGGTGTCGGCATTGTTGATAATCGCATCGCGGATAATTGGAGAGGAGATCACATCGTCCACCTCCTGGGTGACCACCATAGCTTCACCGAAAAACTTGCGGATCGTTTTAAAATAGTATTTCAGGTAGGAGGCCATTTGCGGCGTGGCAATGGCCTTCCAGGCTTCTTCAATGACCAGGAGTTTTCGTACGCCTTTTAGCTTTCGCATCTTTTGCAGGAAAATATCCATGATAATCATCGTGGCCACCGGGAAAATGATTGGATGATCCTTTATTTGGTCCAATTCGAATACGATAAACGGGCAGCGGAAAAACTCGTCCGTGTCCATCTGGCGGTTCAGCAAATAGTCGTACTCCCCGCCCCGGTAGTATTTTGAGAGGATAAAAAAGAACTCGGCGCAATTAAAATCCAGGTACTGATCTTTAACCAAAGCGGGTATAAACTCCCGGCAGAACTCGTAGTAACCATTAAAAGACCGTTCCAAACCATCAACTTTGAAAAACTCAGACAAAGAATGGGCGATCACGTCCTTTTCCATTTCCGATAGGTTCTCCTTATAAATGGTGTAGATCACCGACAGGATGGTTTGCCTTTTTTCCACATCCGGTTCTCCGGTCAGCACAAATGGGTTAAAGGAGATCGGATTTTCCGGTGTAAACTCCACCATCATCGCTCCGCCCTGGTCTTTCAGCCGTTCTTCCAGGTACCAGGCCAGCAGTTCGTAACTCCGGCCAACATCCAGCAAAACGATGTGACAGTTTTCACTTTCGGCATATTGACGGAGCAAATGGTTGGTGAAAAACGATTTTCCGGAGCCTGACCCGCCGATCACCAGTTTGTTCCGGTTATGGATCAGGTGTTTTTCCATCGGCTCATCGGAGATGTCAATTCGGACCGGGCAACCTTCCAAACGGTTGGAAAGGTTAATCGTAAAATCCGATTTTGAGTTTCGGATTGATCCTTCAAAATTTGTCAGGCAGCAGGCCTGTGGTACCTGGGTGATGAACATTTCCGATTCGGGAAGTTGCGTTGAGAAGGGTACACAGGCAAAAAACAACAGCGGCAGGTCAAACGAATGTTGGTAAGGAAAACAGTTCATCAGGGAAAAGGCAGAAGCCGCTTCACTTTTGTGCTGCTTTAATTGTGATATCTCCGGATCAAAGAGCATCACGTTAAAATGCATTTTGACGATCTTTTCACCGGTCGTCTGTACCGTGTCCAGAAACTCGTCGATCAAACCGGCATTGACCTTGTTCTCCGAAGAAAACCTCGACAGGCTGTAGATCCGTTTGTAGCTGTCTTCCAAAAAAGTTTTGACCTGCTGCTGATCCGGCACATAAATAAACTGGTTGGTCACATGCGAAAACGGCAGGTTATAAGTAACCGGGTAGACCAGGGATGCCGGAAGTCCGGTGGTGGGATGAACGCCGGCTGGCTTCAGTTCAGCCGGCATATGCGAATAATCGCTTAAGCTCAGGATTTCCACGAACTGGTCCATGACCCGGAGCCGGTCCCGAAAATCAATCCCGCCCAGCACTGTCTGGTATTTATGGAAGTTCAAGGTCAGGTAGCGCTCGATTAGTCCGGGTGAATCTTCATCGCCAATGGCTTCCGCCTGGCTGACGGCTTCACAGGCAATCCCGCTTTGCGTAAAAAGACCAGTCAGGTTGGCTTGCACTTCTTTCAGCTTATCCGCTAACCGGGCTTCGTGTTGTTTAGCCTTTTTTGAAAAGATAAGCGCTGAACCTAAATAGTTTTTCAACAACCCGGTGTTCAGCAAACTGACATACAGGTAACACTCGTGTTTCAAGTAAGGCCTGCCTTCAAAGTGTTTCAAATAACAATCATCAAGGCTTGGAACTTCTTGCTCTCTATTCCGGCTTCTTTCATAAAAATGTTCCACAAAAAAGAAATCCTGCTTGTGCAGCAGCGTATTTACCGGCAGCAGGTTCACGGCCCGCTGGAAGGTATCGTGTAGCATGTAAAGCTGTTCATGGCTGCAGGAAAGCAGTTCCGGTAGGTGGAGTTTAAGCCCGAAGCCCATGTCCAGGTTGTTGGAAACCATCAGGTCGCCATTAAAGCCCAGTACCGGCAGGGCCTGCTCGATGGGTTTGACATTCATTGGTTTTGTCATCGCTGTTGATTTTGGTGGATTCGTCGTTTGATCTGGATAAACTGTGGTAGTTTTTTAGCTGTCTGCTTTTTGTTCCAACCTGCCGGCCCGTATTTCTTCTGAATTTGGCTGACCCGGTAGAGCCAGGCAAAATAGGATGGGACACAGACCAAAACGGCTGTAAAGGTGCCGATGAGAATATACAAGCACACAAAGAGCAGGAAAGCAGCAAGTATTCCATAGAGTGCCTGGAAAACCAAAGGGCCGGAAAGCCCTTTGATGTACAGCTTGGTATCGACCTTTTGCAACTTGTAAGTTTCCATCAGGCAAAAAAGGCTTTGATGACCACACCAACCAGGATCAAAAACAGGCAGGCACCGAACCAGCCCATAATGGCTTTTTGGGTATCCTGGTCTCCGCTTTGCCATTTGATGTATACACGGACGCCCCCGATCAGCCCGACCACAGCGCCAATGGCAATAATCAGGTTGGAGACCGGATCCACGTAAGAGCTGACTTCGGCGGTGGCCTGGTCAATACCGGCAGAGGATTGGGCCATAACATCGAAAACCCAAAGGAAGACGGCAGCAGTAATCGCGGCTGCCTTGGAAAAGAATCGTTGAACTTTTGTTTTCATGACTTTAAAAATTTGAAGGATTATTGTTGAAACTGGATTTTTTCCATTACTGATTTCGGTAAAGGATTTTTGGAATTTTGAAACCGGTCAATACTGTAGCCGTCGTCCACGCCTATTTCTTCATAAAAGGAAACAGGCAAGACAACAGCCCCGAAAGGGACCAGGGGAACCATCTCCGAAGGCAAGTCCCGCGAAGAAACACCCACTGCTTGCAGCTCCTCGGGCTGGAGGGTCCCGGCGAAGTCATCTTCAAACAAGGTCTTTTGATTTGCTCTTTTTTTGTTGAATAAAAACAGAGCAAACAGAACGAAGTACCACAAGGAAAGGAGAAGCAGGATCCCCCGGATAAACTGTCCCCAACTGATTTGATCGATTCCAAACATACACAACTAATTTTTTTGTTCTTAACATGATGAAAAGCCTGTGACCTGACAGAGCGAACAATACCAGAAGTCATCGCTGCAAAAGTGCATGATCGGAAAAGAATAATTTACCCACCTAAACGGAGGTGGGTATTTATATGATTAAGTAGATGATTAAGGCCAATAATGTTGTTTCATTTGATTTGTCGAGCTTTGAAGAGGGCGATCACTCACAAGCTTCATTTATCATTTCAAATAGGTTAATTTGTTGGAATTTGATGGGTAGATTTTTTTCAAAAAACAAAAGAAAAAACAGACAAAAAAGAAAAGAAAAACCATTTGGGAGCCAGTCTGGGCAAAAATGCAAGGCTGTCCCGCTTCGTATTCATCTGAAAATATAAAAATGAATTCCTGAAAACAAAATAAGCGGGACACTCGCCCTGGCCTTGCATTTTATCATCAGGACGGGAATGTGCGGAGAGTGGCTAAATTGGTTTTCTTTTTTGATTTTTGACGAAAATAATCTTAGCTGGAATTATTGGGTGCGGGCGGGCTCAGGCAAGTGTCGCCCGGGCGTGGAGCGAAGCGGAACAAACGGGGCGACTCTTGCCGTGCGGTGCAACCCGGCTTCGGAGCGAAGCCGAGTGAAAAAGCGACTGATTTCGTGCGCGGTAGCGAACGGATAAAGGAAGCGGTTTCACGAGGCTGAGCGATGGTGCCGGGGCACGGGAAGAACCTAAAAAAAGCTGTAGTACACCTTTAAAATCAGGAACAATACCTGATCAAACCCGAAAATTGCCTTTGAAGGGATAGCGGACGGTTAGTCAGGCCCTTGGTCTGGTGCCGGCCGTGCAAACCGAGCAGGCATCTTTCATTGTTAACCGAGGCTTGTGAGCGTAGTGCGGAGCAAACGGAGCGAACAGGCCGCAGGATTAGCGACCAGATCATGTCAACACCTTTTATCCTTCGCATCCTTATCAAAAGCCACCAGGTTAAACATTTCCCTCATCCTTGAGCGAATCCGGTTGCCGTACCGGTCTTCCAGCTCCGGGGCGGAAAGGTTGGTGGTGGCATGGGTCAGCACCCCACGGGAAACAAACTGGTCGTAACGGCTTAGCAAGATCTCTGCCATCACATTGCACTGGGTTCCAAAATACTTTTGAACCTGGTCAACGCCCAGGTCGTCGAAACACCAAACCTGAGGAATTATTCTGCCATTCATGTTTCGAACCGAGCCTTTACTGTAGCGGTTAATCACCGAATAGCCGTCCTTTTCCAGCTCAAAACTGATTTCCCGGGCGGCCTTGATCCGGTACTGCTTTTCCCGTGGAAAAAAGTAGTTGGCCAGGGCCATTAGTGCTGATTTTCCCGCCCCTACGGGCCCAATCAAAAGGATTCCCTTTCTCAGGCTGATTCCGGATTTGGCGCAACTTTCCTGGTCGCCAATGGCGTAAACCAGCAATTTGTAGATCAGCAGATGATCCTCCGGGTAAATGCGGAAATGATCTCCAAACAAGTCCCTCCCCGTTCTTTCAATCCACTTCAGGCTTAACTGAAAACTGAAATGGAACAATCCATCTTTGAATTCAGCCACTTCGTCAAAGGGGCTCCGAATAGTCCTTGTCATTGTTGACGTGGTAATGGTTAAACCCGTTAATTTTTCTCCTTTCTCCATTTTGAAAAATTTGATCGGGTGACTTGTTTCCTGTTTTTCTGTTTATTCTTTTAATAAGTGTATCACCTCCGGTATCACTTGCAGTATCATTACCCGTACGACTACCGGTATTACTTCCTGTATCAAATCTGATACAGCTAACTTCACTTCCGCAGTGCCGGTTGGCTGATGGAAAATACCGGATGTACTTCCACCGATCAAGTTCTTTGATGCATTTGGCGTAAGTGTTCACGGATCCGATTCTGGATAGTATCATCAGTTCGGTACGGCTGACTGGAAACTTTCCGGCAAAGCGATTCAGGTTCCAGAGTTGAAAAACAGCCAGGTACAAACTGATGTGATAGGCCGTCAATCTTCCGTCGCCCGAAACCCGTTCGAAAAAACCGTTCAGGTGTTTGATGTAGTTCATCTGAAAGAACTATAAGAGGAATGATTCTTCGTTTGGTTCACTTCCAGCATTTTGCGTATATCTTCATAATCATAGAAGATCATCCCACCAATCTTGGTAAAAGGCAGGCTTCCATTAATGCGCATTTGTTGAAGTTTACCAGACGAAATACCCAGAAGCTCCTTAACTTCATAAGATTTGAGCCATCGTTTGGATGGTTCTCCGTGGTGCTGCTTTAGCATTCTTTTGAATTCCCGGAGCAGTTCGATTTTGAATTCCCGGAGGTCGTCAGTGGTAACAATTTCTGCAGGCATAACAATCTAATTTTGAATGGTTCAACTTCATTAGTCTTTTCTCACGCTCGGCAAAGCTCAAACAAGTTTGGCTTTGCTCTCGCTTAACCGAAACGTTCGATTTTGAAATTGCTTCAAAATTGCAACCATTCAAACAAAACTGTTACCCACCTAAAAGGACGTGGTGAATTATATCGTTAAGTAATGGCAATAGTACTACTACTACTATAGAAAGTTTGCTTTCCGTGTTTTCACCAGCTCCTGCATGCAGGCATGGTGAAAGCGGCGCATGTCATCCAGTTGTTCTTGTGGAATCACTTCAATTTGTTCAATCTGTTTGCGTTCGTTTTTCATTTCATAATAGGAGATGAAAGGGCAATCAACAACAGGTTCCCCAAACGGGCATTTTGACATAGCGTTGACCAGGTCAGCATTCTGGCGTATTTTTGTGGTGTAAAGTGAAGACATAGAGTTTAATTTTGAAGGTAAGTCATTAAAATTTGGGAAAAAAGAGGCGTGAACCATAACTTACTGCTTCAAGGCACTGCCAAGCGCCCATGCAACAAATAAGAGAATAGCCCACGCCAAAGCGTGAGCGTCATACTCATTATTCTTGTTGCATTAAAAATTTTGGCAGTTTTTGAAGCAAGAATAAAAAGCTAACGCCTTTTATATTTTTAGATCATCGGGTACTATCCCGATGATATTGTAATCATACTATTTTCAACAAAGATAGTAAACATCCTTTAACGGTTTAGTGGCACTAAAATTTTAGCACCATGATTTACTTCAATTTATTATTTATTCTCCGTTTTAATATCTCCACCAATCGAGAAAGATATTTAACCGGATCTTTTCTTCTGACCAATCTTTCCTGTGTTTTATAAACTTCTTTTTGCAATTCGATATTAAATGCCCATTCGAAGGCTTTGGCAAGCTCAACAACGGTCGCTTTTCCATGATTCACGGAGCCCTCCAGATAGATGGCGTAGATTAATTCATATAAATCGATCGTATTTCCGGTCCAATTTAGTTTCAATTCCGGCAAGATTTTTTTGTCGGGACAATCCAATTTTTCCATTTCTTTAGTGATGTAGTCCACCAGCATCTCATTAGCCATGATATTCGAAAACGTATGGTCTTTCCATGCAAAAAATTCCTCATCCATCAAGGCCTGGGAATCTTTAAGTTCCACCGGAATATCCTCATTGTTCCGGGTAAAGTATTTCTCATCCAGATGGCTATGCCCACACCGGTAATATTGTACCTTCACCTGATGTAATTTCATGTACTTCCTGAGTTTCTTCAACTCATTCGCAAAATACTTTTTGACTCCCTTTTTATCTTTCCCTGGCCTGTTACTTTCCAGATCGAAGATTTTTTGAAAGTACAACAGCTTGCTAAAAACCGATGGCTTGATTTTTTTGAAAAACATGATTTCCGATTCTTTGTCAGGAAAACCTTCATTTTCCACCAGTTCACGTAGCCTATCCAACGCTACTTTACAATGACCGATTGCCCGGTCCGAATATTTAAGGATGTTTTCTGAAACATCACTTGTTGCTGTCAACTCGGCTTCCAAGTCGACAACAATCTGTTTGAATTTTGTCATGGGTTAAATAAAACTGTTTATCAATATATGTTTGAAATGTATATTCCAATCAGTTTCGTTCCCCTTTAGCACGCACGTTCTCTTTTTTCGCTATTTCAGAATTACAAAAATTTATAAGCATAACTGCTCTTGGCAAAATTTCACCTAATTTATTTTCAGATAATTACTCCCTTTAATCTGCATACTTAAAATTTTTAATAGCAATATTTTTCTTATCCTCAAATGTTTTGATTTTGTCATCACGTCTTTCAGATGTCTCTTCTAATTTGCTGAATCGGCGGGCTTTGACTCCAACAATAGGAACTTTGAACAATACTGATATTCTCCAAGCAAATAAGGTTTGGTGACTTAAAAAAATGGATTTCTTCTTCCTTGTTTTTAAAGACAGAATGATTCACATATTCACGTAAGTCCAACAGCGTTGCAGAACAAATCCCAATTGACTTTTCTGTTTTCAAAATTTTGTCGTGTCTATCACTGTCTATTCTTTGTAAATCGATTTTTAATCGTGCCGTAATATTTTCTGGTGTCAAGGCATTCACAATAAGGCATTTAGCCTTTTTTCGATTAAGTATTCATAATATGAATATCCAAAATTTGATTTT
>Ga0209347_1002587_pt1 | contig 23411 bp, 25 predicted proteins | sample AutmiccommuBRH23_FD_187382 | JGI IMG/M metagenome (GOLD analysis project Ga0209347, IMG submission 187382) | Deep subsurface microbial communities from Mt. Terri, Switzerland - Autotrophic microbial communities BRH/23 (SPAdes) (version 2) | ecosystem: Environmental > Aquatic > Deep subsurface >...
ATTAAAATTTATAAAAAAAGCAAAATGAACAAGATATTAAATGTAATCAAAGCAACATTCCTGATTATTAGTTTATCAATTGCAAATATTTATGCACAAGAAACCGAAAAAGTAGTAGGAACAGTCGGTGGTGAAAAATTAGGTGACGACGGAATTGTAATATGTGTTTTGGGAACACAGGCTTGCATGCCGGTTCAGATAGACAAAAACATGACTGTTAAATACAACGGGGAGGAAACAAAATTGACAGATTTACCTTTTGCCCTCTATATAGAAGCTGAACTTAATGATAATAATAAAATCACTACAATTAAAATTGATGAAAGAAAAACCGTAATCTGTTTTGTTGAGCATAAAGAAGGTGATAACGAGAAATTGACGACTTTGTTAAACGGAATTAAAGGTGTTGAAGATTTTAAGTTATATCGTAAATCGAACCAGGTACTTATTGAATACAATCCAAAACAAATTGCGTATAGCGAATTGGAGGCAAAAGTTAAAAATGCAGGATTTATATTGGAATAAAATAGGAGGATAGAAAAATGAAACGAAATAAATTATTTACTGGCATGAAAAATACAAAAGTTATTTTTTTAATGGTAGCAGTAGTTGGATTCCTTTTTTATTCATGTAACAAGGAAGAAGAAACACCCTTGGATAATACTTTAGCTTCCAGCGTAATCGGCACATATACAGGTACTCTTAAGAGTACAGCTACTAATCAGTCCAGTCCGGCGACATTAAATGTAACGCTAATAAACGATAGCTTAGTTAGTATGCATTGTTTGTCCTACAATTTTGATTCAACCTTTACAATGCAACTATACCAAAACTATGACAGCATTATGGTGTGTTATACCGGACAAGATTTTTTTGCTGAATATGGACATAATCGCAATAATTATGATTTTTGCACAAACCGCCAATCCGGTTGGACAAATAACGCCTGGATGAACGATGGCAATTGCTGGGGAAATATGAATCAAGGTTGGGGCAACAGCAACTGGGCGGGAACTGACCAATGGAACGCCTGGACCAATCACATGAATACCCAACACAATCAAAATGACAATCATTTTGGGGGATTTAATCCAAAAATGAATTCATGTATTTTCAAATTTACAATTCAGAACAATTCCAATTATTTTGAAGTATTTGAAGGAGTCAAGTAATTAAAGATGTGGGTAGTACAGCAATTGAAGTTGTAAAGATAAATCCCGTAAGGTTATTAAACATTTTTAGGTAAATTTGGGGTATAAAAGCACTGAATAATATTTGTCTCATAAATATTTGTAGGAATGGATAATAAAGAAATTGAACAAAAACTCGAATCGAAAAACGTCAAACCAACAGCCATGCGCACCCTGGTTTATAAAACACTTGCGGAATCCGGGAAAGCGCTGAGCCTGGCGGAATTGGAGCAACGATTTGAAAAAGTGGAGCGTTCAACCATTTTCAGGGCGCTTAAATCATTTGAGGACAATTTCATTGTACATACCGTTGATGATGGTTCAGGTTCGGTGAAGTATGCCGTTTGCGATGATGAATGTACCTGTAATATACATGACCTGCACGTTCATTTTTATTGTACCCGTTGCGGCAGAACACGTTGCATGAAAGAACTTCCAATTCCCAACATTAAACTGCCTGAAGGCTACACCTACGATAATGCGCAATTCATCATTAACGGGGTGTGCCCGCGCTGCGATTAAACTTTGCAATAGTGTTGCACTAACTTATTGGTAATTTTGATGTTGAAATTATTAGAATGTCTAACATTAAAAATTATTAATTATGAAAACTGGAAAATTTAAAATGGCTTTTTTACTTGCAGGATTGATTGTTTTTTCTGCATCGCAGGCAATGGCACAACCTCATTGTTGTAACTCAAACTGGTCGGTAAACGCTAATGCCCAATGGTGGAACAACAATACCCCGGCGGAATATGCCTTATCAGCCGAACAAATTACGGAAATCAATGAGCTACGTAAAAACAGTTACGAGAAAAAGCTTCCAATCGAAAATGAGCTTCGCAGTTTAAGGATGGAATACCAGGCAGCAAATTCAAATCCCGAGCTGGATGTAAAAAAGGTGAAATCACTGAGAAGCACTATCCGCGATAAAGAAGAAAAGATTGAGGATATCAACCTGGAAACAAAAGTTCAGGTAAAAAAACTTCTTACTGAAAAGCAACTCACCTACTTTAACAACAACAATTACAATTGGTGGGATATGTCGGAAAACTGTTGGTATGCCGGTAATATGGACATGAAATCACGCAGGCAAATGATGATGTCGCGTCGTAATAATTGCTGGTAAATGAGTTGGACAGAAGCGCCGGTTTTTACTCTTTTGGCGCTTCATTTTTTTAACAGATATTGCATTTATTAATTCTTAAAATTAATGATGTCATGAAGAAATTAATTTTCCTTATTTTATTTTTAGCATCCACAAGCTTGGCTATCTCGCAGGAAAGAAACGAAAAACCCTATAAATTGATTGTAGGAGCCCGGGTGAATCCCCTTGTAATATATGACTTTGACGGAAACCGTACCGAAGCGTTACGGTTGCACGGGGAAATCGGAATGATGTGGAATAAACGCTGGTATTATTCAGTTGGTTACACACCTTTCATGAACAGCCTGTACACTTTCAACGAATACTGGTTTGTCGGTATGAATAAGAAAATTCCTGTATCGTTTGTAGCCTCGGCAGAATATATGGCCGACAATAATAAATTTATTTTACAAGGCGGACCAAACGTTAAACTCAAAGGCGGTAATGTGTTTGCCTTCCTGTTTACCCCTGCCGATAATATTAATTGGGGGCTGAAAGTTGGAGCGTTCATTCCGTTGAATGTAGTCCTTAAGGAAAGGAAATAATGCAAAAATCAATATACAATATTCCTGAGATGGACTGTCCCTCGGAGGAGAACCTTATCCGCATGAAGCTGGATGGTGTTGACGGCATCCATCAATTGGAATTTGATATTGAAAACCGTAAGCTTTCCGTCTTGCATTTGGGTAAAAATGAAGAAATCACAAAACAACTGGAAAGCCTGAAGCTGGGTGCAAATCTTATTGAATCTGAGACCATAACTGATGCTGACTTTCAACCGGAAAGCACGGGCAGTCAGTCCAAATTACTATGGACAGTATTGCTCATTAATTTCAGTTTTTTTGTTATTGAAATCACAACCGGTTTTATTTCACGTTCTATGGGATTGGTTGCCGATTCGCTTGACATGCTTGCCGATGCTGCTGTTTATGGCTTGAGTTTATGGGCTGTGGGGACAGCGGTTACCCGTAAAAAGAAAGTAGCAACATTAAGCGGATATTTTCAACTGGCACTGGCAGCTATTGGCTTCATTGAAGTCATCCGAAGGTTTATCGGAGTGGAAGAAATACCTGATTTCAGGATGATGATTGGAATTTCGATATTGGCACTTATAGCCAATTCCGTTTGCCTGTACCTGCTTCAAAAATCAAAAAGCAATGAAGCACACATGAAAGCCAGCATGATTTTCACCTCTAATGATGTGATTATTAATACAGGTGTTATCGTTGCTGGGGTTTTGGTATTGCTTACGCAATCGAAATACCCCGACCTGATTATCGGAGCAATCGTCTTTTTGATTGTGGTAAGGGGAGCTTTCAGGATTTTAAAATTAGGGAAATAGTTTCTAATGAAAATATTTTATTCCATACTTTTATTTGTTTTAGCCGGACTTTGTGAAATCGGCGGTGGTTACCTGGTTTGGCTATGGCTCAGAGAAAATAAACCCTGGTGGTTTGGGGTAATCGGAGGGATAATTCTTGTATTGTATGGAGTTGTGGCAACATGGCAACCCGCTAATTTTGGGCGTGTATATGCCGCTTATGGCGGAGTTTTTATCATTATGGCCATATTGTGGGGTTGGAAAGTGGACGGGTTTATCCCCGACAGGTACGACATAATTGGAGGAATCGTGGCGCTTGTCGGGATGGGAATCATCATGTACGCACCAAGAAATTAAATCAGTAAAATTATGGCACATTCACACGGGCATTCACATAGAGCAAACGAAAGTTACGGAAAAGCCTTTGCACTGGGCATTGGCTTAAATGTAACCTTTATTGCCGTTGAAATCATTTACGGTTTAATTGCAAACTCATCAGCCTTGCTCGCTGATGCAGGACATAATGCCAGCGATGTACTCGGCCTTGTTTTTGCATGGACGGCCATGTGGCTTGCATCCATTAAACCACGGGGCAAATACACCTACGGGCTTCGAAAAACAACCATCCTTGTTTCTATTTTGAATGCCCTTCTGCTGTTTGGTGCAGTGGCTGTTATCGCCTGGGATGCCATAGGTAAATTTAAAAATCCCGAACCTGTGGCAGGCAGTCAGGTAATGATTGTTGCCGCCATTGGTGTAGTTATCAATACCCTTACTGCTTTGCTTTTTATGAAAGGCCAGAAAGACGACCTGAACATTAAAGGCGCATTTCTTCACATGGCTGCCGATGCTGGTGTTTCTTTAGGTGTTGTGGTCGCCGGGTTATTAATCAATCTCACCGGCAAACAATGGATTGACCCGGTTACAAGTTTCCTTATAATTGCCGTAATAGTTTGGGGAACCTGGCGTTTATTTACCGATTCTGTCGATTTGGCCTTAGATGCCGTACCCAAACAAATAAAACTTGATAAAGTGCGCAACTTTCTATTTTCCCAAAATGGGGTTGAAGAGATACACGATTTACACGTTTGGGCAATGAGCACCACGCAAATAGCTTTAACCGCCCACCTGATAATGCCAAAAGGATTTAGTGATAAATTTATTTCTGAATTACAGCAGAAACTTAAACTCGAATTCGGGATAGGGCACACAACCTCTCAAATTGAGAATGAAAGGATTGAAGAGGAATGTAATTTATCAACATTCAAAAATACTTCCCATTAAAATTAAAGTCGATTTTGAAAATAAAAGAATTAAATATCCTATTTTTGCATCTGTGAAAAATAAAATCTTTGCCATATCGCTCTTGCTATCATTTTTGGTAGTATTAAGCCATGAGGTGATTCTCCATCATCATCATCATGATTTAGTGGCAGATGTTTTATTTAGTAGTCAAAGCGTAGCTGATACCCCTGATGAAAAAAGTAACGAAAGGAATTCTGACGATGAACACAATCATCCCTTTCCTCTCCATCATCATATTTCGGCAACCAGTGATTTTGTTTATGCAAGAACAAACCTACTTGAATCAAATCCATTAAATAAAATCACAACATTATTTTGGGTGTCAGTTGTTTTTCGGATTGATTATTTTGAACCACTTGACCCTGCAAATAACAGTTACAGGTACAAACCGTTTTTAATTACTTCCCTCTTTAACCCCGGAGCCAATGCTTTACGGGGGCCTCCTGCTATTGTTTAAATTTCAAGTTTCTCACTGAATGCTTGCGGTAATTGATTTATCGCTTAGGAATAGATATGCGTTCATTCAATCATTTTTTTAAAATTTAAACAATTTTCATAATGAAAATCAATATATTTTTATTTGCTGCACTTGCAATATTTTTAGCAAGTTGCAACACCAACCCCAGTAACGAAGCACAGGAAACACATCATGACGATGTTAAAATCCAACTAACAGCTTATAGCAACGAGTTTGAACTTTTTGCCGAAGCCGACCCATTTGTAGTTGGGAAACCCGGTGAAATATTATCTCATTTCTCCCATTTGCCAAGTTTTAGAGCGTTGGAGAGTGGAAGTATGACCGCTCGCTTAAAAGTGAATGGAAAAGAAACCAGCCATACTCTTGAAAAACCAACCCGTAAAGGCATCTATAAATTTACAATAGCGCCCGAAACCGAAGGTGCAGGTCAATTGGTTTTTGACATTGTAACAGAACAAGGAACTTTTCAATTAATTGCTCCTGATATTCAGGTGTATACCGATGAGCATGATGCCATTCATGCATCGGAACAGATTGTATTTTCAGAAACCAATGCAACCGTATTTACAAAAGAACAGGCTTGGAAAATTGATTTTGCTACGGAATTTCCAAAAGTTGAACCTTTTGGGCAGATTATTAAGACTACTGCTCAGGTGCAATCTGCACAGGGAGATGAAATGATAATAACAGCTAAAACGAACGGTATTGTTGTGTTTGCTGCCGAAAATGTATTGGAAGGGAAAAGCGTATCAGGCGGACAAACTCTTTTTTCCATTTCGGGAAATGGATTAGCCAGTAATAATTCTGCTGTTTATTTTCAGGAGGTGAAAAACAATTACGAAAAAGCAAAAGCCGATTATGAGCGCTTAGCCGAACTGGCAAAGGATAAAATAACCTCAGAAAAAGACTTGCTCAATGCAAAAAATCAATACGATAATGCAAAAGCAAACTACGACAATCTGGTCAAAAACTTTAGTACTTCCGGTCAGAATGTAACAAGTTCAATGAATGGATTTGTAAAACAGGTTTTTGTGCGAAATGGACAATATGTTGAAGCCGGACAAGCCATTGTTGCCATTTCTCAAAACAAAACCTTGCTGCTTAAGGCCGAAGTTCAACAAAAGTTTGCGCCTGTTTTGGCATCGATCAATTCTGCTAATATTCTCACACTTCAAAACAACCAGACATACACGCTGGAAGAATTAAATGGGAAAATAGTCTCGTTTGGCAGAAATACCAATAGCGATAATTTCTTGCTTCCGATTAACATTCAAATCGACAATAAAGGAGCTTTTGTTTCTGGCGGTTTTGTGGAATTATACCTAAAAACGTTGACGAATTCACAGGCATTAACACTACCAAATGCTGCCTTATTAGAGGAACAAGGTTCTTATTTTGTGTTTGTACAGGTTCACCCCGAACTCTTCGAAAAAAGAGAAGTGAAGGTAGGTGCAACAGATGGTTTAAAAACCGAAATAGTAAAGGGCATCACCCCAAAAGAACGTGTCGTAACCGAAGGTGCTATTCTTGTAAAACTGGCACAGGCAACAGGAACTTTGGATGCTCATTCAGGTCATAACCATTAAAACGTACAGACATGTTAAATAATATTATTAAGTTCTCACTGAGCAACAAATATCTCATTTTACTCGCTTCAGTGTTGCTTGTGGTTATCGGGACGAGAACTGCCATAAATATGGATGTGGATGTATTCCCTGATTTTACTTCCCCAACTGTTGTTGTAATGACCGATGCCCACGGAATGGCATCGGAAGAAGTAGAGCGCTTGGTCACCTTTCCCATAGAAACTTCTGTAAATGGAGCAACAGATGTGCGCAGGGTACGTTCCGTTTCTTCACAAGGCTTCTCCTTTGTTTGGGTCGAATTCGATTGGGGTACTGACATTTTCAAAGCCCGACAGATTGTAAGCGAAAAACTTATTAGTGTTTCATCGCAAATGCCTATTGGTGTTGGACAGCCAACATTAGCCCCACAATCGAGCATTATGGGCGAAATTTTCCTTATCGGGATTCAGGCCGATAGCACCAGCATGATGGATTTAAGAACCATTGCCGAATGGAATGTTAAACCTTTGATTTTGGCAACCGGAGGCGTGTCGCAGGTAACCATCATTGGAGGCGATTACAAACAATATCAGATATTGGCAAATCCTGAAAAACTGAAATACTACCATGTTTCCATGTTCGAACTGGCTGATATTTGCACAGGAATAAGTCAGAATTCAGCCGGAAGTGCGATACGACAGTATGGTAACGAATATGCTGTACGTGGAATGGCAAGAACTGCCGATGTGGAAGAATTAGGAAATTCATTTATAAAGTCGGTTAATGGGAAACCTGTTAGAATACGGGACGTTGCCGAAGTTAAAATTGGCGGGGCCATTAAAATGGGACATGCTTCTCAAAATGCCAAGCCTGCTATTATCCTGGCCGTATCAAAACAGCCCAATACCAATACCTTGGAACTTACAGAGCTGGTTGAAGCCAACCTTAATGGTTTGCAAAAAACTTTGCCCCCGGATGTTGTTTTAGACACAAAGATTTTCCGTCAGGCCGATTTTATTGAAACATCGGTAAATAATGTGCAAAATGCATTAATTGAAGGGGGAATTTTTGTAGTCATCATATTGTTTTTGTTTTTAGGAAGCTTTCGTACAACCATTATTTCTCTTACTGCCATCCCCTTGTCCTTGCTTGGGGCAATATTGGTGCTAAAAGCCTTGGGATTAAATATTAACACTATGAGTTTGGGCGGTATGGCCATAGCCATAGGTTCACTGGTTGATGATGCCATTATTGACGTGGAGAATGTCTATAAACGTTTGCGGCAGAATCAGCAAAAACCAAAAGCCGACAGGCAATCTTCTTTTACTGTTGTTTTTGAAGCATCCAAGGAAATTCGGGCATCTATATTGAATGCTACACTCATTATCATTGTCGCATTTTTGCCATTGTTTTTTCTATCAGGAATGGAAGGCCGTATGTTGCAGCCTCTTGGTATTTCATTTATCGTTTCATTGTTTGTTTCTCTTATTGTAGCTATGACCTTAACGCCATTGCTTACAAAGTTGATGCTTACCGATGAAAAGTATTTGGCTAAGAATGAAAAAGAAAAGTGGTTGGTGCGAAAGTTAACAGCTTGGTACGAAAAATCACTTACATGGGCATTAAAACATAAGAAAACGGTTGTTTTTTCTTCCATTGGTTTGTTCGCCATATCACTTGTATTATTTACATCTATGGGACGTAGCTTTTTGCCTGAATTTAACGAAGGCTCATTAACCCTTTCAGTGGTTACCCAACCGGGGGCATCCTTAGACGAAAGCAACAAGTTGGGCAATCTGGTGGAAACCGAATTATTATCCATTCCCGAAATTAACGGGACGGCACGCAGAACAGGCCGGGGCGAACTCGATGAACATTCTCAAACAGTAAATAGTGCCGAAATTGATGCCACGTTTGAACTCAAAGACCGAAGTCGTGAGGAATTCATGGCTGATGTACGCGAAACGATTGCTCGTATTCCGGGGATAGCCGCAACTGTGGGTCAGCCTCTCGGCCATCGTATCGACCACATGCTTTCTGGTACAAGGGCTAATATTGCCATCAAACTGTTTGGTAACGATTTGAACAAGATGTTCATTCTCGGGAATCAGGTAAAAAGTGCCATTGTTGGCATCGAAGGATTGGTTGATGTAAATGTTGACCAGCAAGTAGAAATTCCTCAAATACAAATAAAAGCCAATCGCAACATGTTGGCAGAATATGGTATTACTATCGACCAGTTTAACGAGTTCGTGGATATTGCCTTTGGAAGTGAGAAGCGGGCCGATATTTATGAAGGCCAAAGCCGCTTCGATTTGGTGTTGCGCCTGAATAGCGATTACACCGAAACCATTGAAGGCATTCGTGCTGCACTCATTGATACTGATGATGGCAAAAAAGTGCCTTTGGAACAGGTAGCCGATGTAGTTTCAATTTCGGGGCCCAGTTCCATAAGCCGTGAAAATGTGCAACGTAAAATTGTAATTGCTGCAAATGTGGCAGGTCGTGATTTGCGCAGTGTTGTGGAAGAAATACAAGCTACAGTAGCCGAAAATGTAGAACTACCCGAAGGGTATCGAATTGAATATGGAGGACAGTTCGAAAGCGAAGCAAGTGCTTCAAAAACACTCATGATAACATCCATATTGGCTATACTTATCATTTTCTTACTGCTATTTCAGGAATTTAAAAGCTTTAAACTTGCAGGAATCGTATTATTGAATTTGCCATTGGCATTGATTGGTGGCGTGTTTTCAATCTATTTTACTTCGGGAATTTTAAGCATTCCTGCAATTATTGGATTTATTACTCTCTTTGGAATTGCTACGCGCAACGGTATTCTGCTGATTTCAAATTATCAGCGATTGCAAAGTCAGGGCGTTCCCCTGATTGAAACAATAATTCAAGGTTCATCTGACCGTTTGAATGCAATTTTAATGACAGCCCTTACAGCCGCCTTGGCACTCATACCATTGGCAATACAAGGGGATTTGCCGGGCAATGAAATTCAAAGCCCGATGGCACAGGTAATATTGGGAGGTTTATTGACATCAACCTTGCTGAATATTTTTATTGTGCCAATCGTTTACAGCATTTTAAACAATCGTGGAATTATTAAAACAGAACAAGAATGAAGAAAATAATTATAGCTCTAATAAGCATCATACCGTTTCAAATTGGCCTTTCTGCCCAAAGCACTATTGATTCAGTTTTGGCTCAAATAGAAAGGAATAATACGACACTGGCGGCTTTGCAAGAAAGAGCAGAAGCCGATAAAATTGGCAACAAAACAGGCAACTACCTCCAAAATCCTGAAATTGAATTTAATTATTTATGGGGTAATGATGTTACTGGTAACCGGACTGACTTTGCAGCAACGCAGGCATTCGATTTTCCCACAGCATACAGCTATAAAAATCAAATTTCGGATATTAAAAACGAACAGGTTGAACTTGAATATCAAAAGCAACGAAAGGAATTGCTTTTGAATGCCCGATTAGTTTGTTACGATTTGATTTATACAAATGCTTTGAAAGCTGAACTTTCAAAAAGGATTAGCCATGCGCAAAGCATGGCCGATGCGTACAAATCTAAATTCGACGTTGGCGAAACCAACATTTTGGAATACAATAAGGCGCAATTAAACCTGCTGAATTTGAGCAACGAAATGGAAGTCCTTACCATTGAACACGAAGCTTTGCAAGCTGAATTGACCCGTTTAAATGGTGGTGTTCCAATAAGTTTTTCCGAAAACGAGTTTCAGGTTGCCGTTCTGCCGACCGATTTTGAACAATGGTACATGCAAGCCGAACAAAGCAATCCCTTATTAAACTGGTTGAAAAAGGAGGTTGAATTAACGCAAAAACAAGTAAGTCTTAACAAGGCTTTAAGTATGCCCAAATTTCAGGCAGGCTATATGAGCGAATCGGTGGTCGGTCAGGAATTTAAAGGCGTTACCGTGGGTTTGTCAATTCCCTTGTGGGAAAATAAGAACACCGTAAAGTATGCAAAAGCCAACGCACGTGCGTCGGAAAACACGGCATCCGACAATAAGCTGCAACTGTATAGTCACTTAAAGGTGCTACATACAAAAGCTATTTCGCTTCAAAATAACGTAAGCGATTATAAAATGAAGTTAGCAACCTTTAATAATACCGAATTACTTCAAAATGCATTTGATAAAGGTGAAATTGCGCTGATTAACTATATGCTTGAACTTTCCATCTACTACGAAAGTGTAAATAACTTACTTAAACTAGAGCGGAATTTGAATAAAACAATTGCAGAGCTAAATCAATATTTATGATGGCGCATAAAAGCAAATACGAGAATAAAACCATGTGGGTAGTACTGCTTACTGCCATAACAATGGTTGTTGAGATAGTATTCGGTTTAACAACAAAGTCAATGGCTTTACTGGCCGACGGCATTCACATGGGTTCCCATGTGCTTGCCATTGGGCTTAGTTGGGTTGCCTATGTCATTGTTCGTAAAGTATCCAGAAGTGAGAAATTCAAAGGCAATTCCGATAAAATCCTTTCCTTATCGGGCTACAGCAGCGGTTTGATGTTATTGATTTTTGCCATTGTAATACTGATTGAAGCTATTCAGCGTTTTTACAATCCGGAGGATATTGTTTATAAAGAAGCCATATTGGTTGCCATAATAGGACTGGTTGTAAACATAGCAAGTGCATTTCTTTTACACCACGACCATAAGCATTCCGACCATAACATACGAGCAGCCTATCTCCATGTTATCGCTGATGCCTTAACAAGCCTATCTGCAATTTTGGGATTAATTGCAGCAATGATATGGGATATTCCTTTTATGGACACTATTGCTGCAACAATTAGCTCCTTTGTAATTGTCAAATGGTCGATTGGCTTATTGAAGGATTCTGGAAAAGTATTGTTGGATATAGAACATGAACATCACCATGGACACAGTCATTAAAATTGTTTCCAACAAATGAGTAGTAAAAGAACCAGCCCTATTTGTAAGCACATTGGCAAAGCCCCACTAGCCAACATTAAATTTAAAGCTTTTATCTAACAGTCGGTTTCGCAGCCATCCTGCCAATTCCTCCAATTTGCCATGAATACTTGCCATACGGAAGTAGTTGAGCCAGCCTTGGGATACTTCTTTGAACTTTTCGATGGACAGGTAGACCCCCCTTTTTAATGGGTTGTTTTGATTGATTTTGGATGGTCAAAAACCTTTACCTCAAAGAACAATTTGTAGAGGCGGGCAGGCTAAAGGCAAGTGTCGCCAGGGCGTGGAGCGAAGCGGAACAAACAGGCGACTCTTGCCGTGGGGTGCAACCCGGCTTCGGCGTGAAGGTGAGCGAAAAAGCGACTGGTTTCGAGCGCGATAGCGAACGGATAAAGGAAGCGGTTTCGCGAGGCTGAGCGATGGTGCCGGGGCACAGGAAGAACCTTATAAAAAGCTATTGTACACCTTAAGAAATCAGGATTATTACCTGATCAAACCGGAAAGTTGCCTGCGAAGGGATCGCGTAACGGTTAGTCAGGCCTTTGCCTGGTGCCGGAAGCGAAAACGAAGCAGGCGTCTTTCATTTTAACCGAGGCTTGTTCGCGCCATGGCGGAGCCAACGGCGCGAACAGGCCGCAGGATCACCTACCAAATCAAGTCAACAGCGTTTATCTTTGGCATCCTTGTCAAAAGCCACCAGGTTAAACATTTCCCTCATCCGGGAGCGGATCCGGTTTCCATAAATCGATTCCAGCTCGGAGGCGGAAAGGTTGGTCGTCAGATGCGTCAACATGCGTTTGGAAACAAACAAGTCGTAACGGGCCAACAGAATTTCCGCCATTACGTTACACTCGTTCCCGAAATGCTTTGGGGTTTGCTCCAATCCCAGGTCGTCAAAACAATACACTTTGGGAACAGGCAGTCCACCGAGTCGAAAATACGATCCTTTGCTGTAGTGGTTGATCACCGAGTAACCGTCTTTCTCAAACTCAAAGCTGATTTCCCGGGTGGGCTTGACCAGAAATTGCTTCTCCCGTGGGCAGAAATAGCTGATCAGCCTGGCCAGGGAACTTTTTCCACAGCCGATTGGCCCAGAGATCAGCAGTCCTTTCCGAAGGCTAAGGCCGTGCTTTTCCGTATTTTCCTTGTCACCGATGGCATACACCAACAGTTTGTAGATCAGGGGCAGATCACCGGGATCAATGGCAAAATTCTCCCCGAAAAGCATTTTCCCTTTTTCTTCCATCCAGAGCACACTTCTCTGAAAATTGAAGTTGAACACGCCACCCTGAAGTTCTGCAATTTGGTCATAAGGGCTCCGAATAATCCTTGTTGGTTGCGACACTGAACCGGCCTGCGCCGATTTGATTGAATGGTCTTTCATGGCTGTTATTTTTTTTACTGTTTGACATCCATTTCCGGGCAAGGGCTTGCCAGGAAACAATTCGCTGGTCATTCCCGGTTTTCCATCCCAGGGACAGGTACCGGGCATAAAATTGTTGGGCTTCGCTTTGCGGAAATCGGTTTTGCTGAAAGAAAAATGACACTTCCGAAAAATCTGGAATCCCGGATTTTTCTTCCGTTTTTGGATTTTTCCCCGGTCTCCGTTTTTCCACTCTCGCTTTTTCTTGTTGATTTTCACTTCTAAGATTTTCAACCCTCTTTTGATTCTCTTCTTCTTTATTCTTGTTTATCTTCTTTATAAGAGGTGTATCACTTGCGGTATCAGATTCAGTAGCGGCAGGGTCATTTTCACCTTTACCCGTATCAGTTGCCGTATCAGTTTTGCGATTGGAAGGCATACCGGTATCCATTGCTGTACTTCCTGGAGTATCACTTTTGATATCGCATGAATTACCGGTATTCCCGGAAGTATCATCTCCGGTACCTGCTGCAGTCTTAGATTGAATACCGGTATCGTTTGCTGTATTTCCTGCGGTATCATTTTTAAGATCGGCTGAAGTACCGGTATCACCAGTCGTCTTTGTTCCTGTATCACTTGCCGTCTCAGATTTGATACCGCTTGAATTACCTGCTGATGGGAGTTGGTTTTCACGGGTACTTCCGGTTGTATCATTTATGGTACCCGTATCAGATTCAGTATCAGAAAACGAGTCGTTCATCGTATCAAGCCGGACACAAGTCACCTCGCTGCCGCGGTGCAGGTTGGAGGAGGCTTTGTAATGGATATAGCCCCAGTCGACCAGTTCTTTCATACACCGGGCATAGGTGTTGGCCGAACCGATCCGGGCCAGGTCCATCATCTCGGCACGTGAAATTGCAAACCGCTCGCTGAACCGGCAGGCATTCCATTGCCGGAACAGCGCGAGATACAGGCTGATGTGGTAGGCTGTCAGCCGTCCATCGCCGGAAACCCGTTCAAAAAAAGCATTCAGATGGGTGATGTAATTCATCGGAACCGATCAAAAGAGGACAATTTTTTCTGCTGGTTTTCTTTCATCATCTTTTTGATGTCTTCGTAGTCATAAAACATCGAGCCGTGAATCTTGGTGTAGGGTAAGGTTCCGTTTACCCGAAGGTTTTGAAGCGTACCAGGCGAGATACCCAGCAGTTCCCTCACTTCATAGGATTTGAGCCATTTTTTGGCCGGTTGACCGTGGTGCTCCTTGAGCATTGTCTTTAACTCCTGCAGGAGCTCAATTTTGAATTCCCGCAAATCATCGGTGGTTACAATTTCTGTTGGCATAACATTTTAATTTTAAATGGTTCAATTTCATTAGTCGTTTCTCACGCTCGGCAAAGCTCAAACAAGTTTGGCTTTGCTCTCGCTCAATCGAAACGTTCGATTTTGAATAATCCCAAAATTGCAGCCTTTCAAACAAAATTGTACCCCACCTAAACCCACGTGGGGATATATATGGTTAAGTATTGATCGCATATCACCCACTCGCTCCGGCTATTTAAGTCGGTGATTAATCCTTCGGCGCAATACGGCCACCAAGTGTGAAAGGTATTTGACAGGATCGGATCTTTTCTCCAACTCACTTTGGGTATCGTAAATTCCCTTTTGCAAATCGATATGAAACATCCACTCGAAAGCCCTGACCAGGTCAATGATGGTTGCTTTCCCATCATTAACAGAACCGGCCAGGTAAATCGAATACAGCAGCTCATAGACATCAATCTTACTCCCCGTCCATCTCAGAAACGCTTTGGGCAATTCAATTCGTTCCGGATGATCCAGTTTCTCCATTTCGTTCTTCATGTATTCAAGCAATAGCTCGTTGGCCATGATGTTGGAAAAGGTATGATCATGCCAGGTGAAGAAATCTTCGTCCATGAGCGAAAGGATGCCTTCCACTTCCAGCGGGACTGCTTCATTATTCCGTAAAAAGTATTTTTCGTCCAGATGACTGTGATCGCATCGGTAGTATTGAACAATTCCTCGGTTCTGTCTCATGTGCTTCAGAATCATTTTTTGCTCCCGCTGAAGATATTTTTTTTGCCTTCTGTTATCAAGCTCCAAACGCATACTTTCCATTCCAAAGACCTTTTGGTAATAGATAAGCTTGCTGGAGACCGATGGTTTGATCTCCTTAAAAAAGCAGATTTCCGATTCCTGATCCGGGAAACCCCGGGCAAGAACCATCCGCCTTAATTTGACCAGGGCCGCCTTACATCTTCGAATGGCCAGCCTGGCGGTGTTCAATACATGATCAGAAGTCATAGCTAGTTGCTCCAAATCTTCTTCCAACTCGATGATAATGTGGGAATATTCTTCCATACTAAAAGAATGCTGAATGAATTTAACTACCGGAAATAAGAATCAAATCATTTCGATCTGACGGTCGTGGCCGGTCTCAGCTCAAATGCCGTTTCTGAAATGATTTTGTAGAAGGGAGGACGTTCAGTCTGTAACTGAAATTGATTGAGATTGTATCGGCTTGTTTGGGTGTAATTTCATCTGAAGAATGACTGCAACCGCACAAGTCATTTGGTTGGCGCAACCGGGAAGCACCTGAAAAAAGTCATGCGGCTCCGTAGGGAAACAAGGAATTGAGATGCCTGAAAACAGTGGTACAATATGGACCGAAATGAGTGGTACAACGTCGAGCGAATTAAACTTTGGCAGCCCTTTTCAATGATGGCTTCAGCCCTCGTATAAACTTTCATTTCCCGGAGACTGTTTTACTCTAAGAATCTTAATCCGGAGGTCGTTATGTGTTATGATTTTAAAGCTCAGCTCATCACCCAACTAAAGCGGGCTCGTCACCACCGTGATAAGGATGCGGTACGGATACTAACCGAACGATTACTCAAGCTCGGAGTGAAGGACCTGCACCATACCACGGGATTCGATCATCCTGCCGTATTAATCTACACAAAAGATCAACCCCATGACCCGGTTGTGGTCCGATGGGGTTTTGTACCGGAAAGTACGAAGGGTAAAGACAAACAGCTGCAGGTATGGAACAAAACCCTAAATGCCCGTGGTGAGGACATGTTTGAAACCTGGTCCTATAAATATTCGGCGCGCGCGAAACGCTGCCTGATTTGTATTGACGGATTTTTTGAACACTATCATTTCAAAGGGAAAACTTACCCCTACTATATTCACCGGGCCGACGGCGAGCCCATGACCCTGGGAGGCTTGTGGTCGGAATGGGAAGACAAGGAAACGGGTGAAAAACTCACCACCTTTTCGATTGTCACCGCCCGCGGCAACGACCTGCTTGCCCGGATCCACAATAATCCGAAGCTGGAGGGCCCCCGGATGCCACTCATTCTTCCGGATGATGCCATCGATGCCTGGCTAACGGAAAACGTGGAATCGGAGGCAGAGAAAGAAAAGATCCTTAGCCTGGTCAAACCTTACACCGAATCAGAGCTGAAAGCGCATACCGTGCGTAGGCTCCGTGGAAAAGAAGCGGTTGGAAATGATCCGATTTCAGATCATGAATTTCGTTATCCAGAGCTTGATCCATCTCCCGACCAGGGAACGTTATTTTAATCGGTAGGCTTGCAGCCGGCTTCCTCATAAACTGGTGAACCTTCCTTTTTCGATATGCCCGGAAGCCAAACCATTTTAAATCAGCAAGTGAACTCATGCAATTTTGCAACCTGTTCCCGACCGAAAGTGCGGCTGCTTATTCGCGCTTGGCATGAACGTTTTCATTTTCAATTCGTTTCCACTTCTCTTTGATGTTTGTCTCATCATCAAAATACTTGGCTTGGGAGTCCTTTCTGAAAATCTCAAAAGATGGGGCAATCAAAATCTTGTCCGAATCTGGATATTCTGCAATATCATATCCCAAATAAGTTCTGACGTCAAGGTAAATACACACTTCAGCGGTATGATTATAGAGTTGGTGTGCTCCGGTTTCTCCTTTTTCAAAAAACATGATATCTCCACGATTGACAATTTCCAATCCATTTGGTGTTCGTAAGGTCGCAGAACCCGAAACAATCATAAATAGCTCTTCTGCGTACCTGTGGAAATGATAAGGTGCAGAATATTGGTCAGGATTCAACTGTCTTAAATCAAAGTTCAGATTTTCAGGATTTATTCTCTTATTTGCGCGCGACGCATCTGTGAAGATCAGGAATGGGTCAATCTTATTTGGAGTCGCCGTAAATTCTCTTTGGTCTGATTTTAAAATTGTTGCCATAACTCAATTTTTAAAGCAAAAATAATCAAATCGATCCAATTGTGCTTCATTCACTCACCTGTCCCATGGCCCGGAAGTCCGTCCAGTTCTCAGCCTCTCAAAGTTCTCAGACCATTTTTGAGAAACTTTCAAAGAGCGATGACGTTTTCCAGGAGCAAAGACGGAATTTACCGCATGCTTACGAATCCTTCCTGGTCTTTTCCGGAAATCCTAAGTATCTTTTGAAAAAAAGTACTTCAACTGGTCAGAAAAAGTACTTTATCTTTTGAGGAAAACTTCTTTATTTTCTTCGGAAAAGTACTTTATCTTTTCCCCAAAAGAAGCTTGACTTTTTCGAAAGGCCCGGTTTCGCGATTAACCCAGGAAACCTCCCCGCTTCCACCCGTGCGTAGCCAAATCTACGCACGTCTGTAGCCAAGCTTACGCACGTCTACGGCAAAACCTACGTGCGTCTCGAGCCAAGCCTGCGTACGTGCGTAACCAAATTTTCACACACCGTAAGTAGCTCTTCCATGCGTGTGTAGTTGTATTTCCATGCGTGTGAAAATTTACGTGCGTACTTATGGAAATTTACTTCCGTACGTATGCAAATTTTTCCCGTTATGTATACCAGATTGACAGTGTTCTTTCGGAAAACAAGGAAAGAAATACCCATTAAAAAAAACAGTGGCCCCATGCAGTTTTATGAGCTGTACCGGAGCGAATGCTTTCTACAGCTGCTGAGGAGCGAAGTCTCTTTTTCGGCTTTTAATATGAACAGCGATAATAATTTGTGCCCATCATGTACTCGAAATTAAAGTGGCCATTCTCAATCACAACTGAATCATTGGGATTATCAATATTGAACAATACACCTGAAAATACGCCTCGGATTCCGTCAATACTCAAATTGTACGAAGGCATCATTTCTTCAATTGTCACAACATTTCGAAAATCACCTTCGACATTACGATAAAAGGTTGACTCGCCATTACGCGTTCGAATCAAGAGCACACAGGAGCTAATAAGTGATTCTTCCGGATCAGTTAAATAATAGGTACCAGGTCCCTCGACGAAAGCAATTCGAAGACGCAAGAAATCATCAGCACCTGTATCATTCGTTTCTGCCGGGCTTCCGTCTGCATGAATGGTATATGTCTGGCTGTCCTCTAATCCATGATAGTCACAATAGAAGGTTGAATAGCACGAATCCCCATTAATTAATGGGGACGTCCAGACGACATCGTCAATTTCCATTTCAAAGCTATTTAAGATATCTTTAGTCTCCGGCAAATTCTTTTCATCACAGCCGACGATTGCCACCAACACTGCCAAACAAAATAAATCTCTGATTCTTATTCTGCTCATATCTCCTTTTTTAATACTTTCATTTATTTGAATTCCTCTCTGTCATTATGTTTCCAGCCGCAAGTTATGAAATTAGACAGTATAAAGCCATAAATCGATAAGAATTCAGTTTCATTCAAAATAAGGGAGATAAGTGGGTTATGCTATTTCTAGCTTACAATAAGCACGAAGGCTCTCTTTTAATATGGGCAAAGAGCAAGCCAACCTTTAGCAGGCCGCTCCCTATTAAGAGAGCGATGAACTTGCAACAAAAAATGGACACTCAGTTAAGCCTTGCTTTCATTTTTTGTGGTACAACCGAAATACCAGACTGGATTAATTTCTTCTAACCCAACAGCGAAAAGTCAAGTTTTTTGTAACAAGTGATTGTACAATCGATGATCGCCTGGTCGCGGAAATCAGCATGATCTTTTACAAGGGCGACCGTTTTCTTTCCAGCCTTTTTGGCGGCCAGCAACCCAGATAAAGAATCTTCAACAGCAATACAGTTTCCAGGTTTCATCCCCAACTTTCGGATGACACTGCGATAGACCGACGGGTCGGGTTTACCCTCCGGTTCATGCTCTGCCGAAGAAACAGCGTCGAAGTAGTGTTTAAGCTTGAGTTTCTCCAACACAACCGGAATCAGTGCCGATGGGGAATTTGTTGCTAAGCCGATTTTATATCCATTTAATTTTAGGTTCTTGATCAATTCCTCAATTCCATCAATGGCTTTTCCCTCCTCTTCAACCAGGCAGGCTACACGTTTTATAACAGCTTTTTCGATTTCAGCTAACGATTTGCCTTGCCATGGATTCCTGTCAAACCAGAACCGGGTTACTTCGCTTGTGGTCATGCTTTCTGTGATTTTACACAGTTCATCCGACAATTTTACGCCCACTGACGAAAAAACTTCAAATTCAGCCTGCTTCCATAAGTTGCAGGAATCAATGATTACGCCATCCATATCAAAAATGATGGCTTTCATCGCATTTTCTGTCATTTGTTCCATCTGTTGGTGTTGGAAGGGATAGCCCGGTGTTGCCCTGTACTAATCGACCAAGCTTCGAACCATGCATTTATTGCTCCACTTGGGCATTGTCAGACCACGGGGCACTTTGTCTCCATTCTTCAATATATCTGCGTGTATCATAAATCGCTTTCCAATTCAGTATTGATATTGATTTTCCAATCGGGGTCAGTTATTCCTTTATTCCTGACATGTTTCAATAGTTGAACCGGTTGTATTTTTTTATCTTTTAATGCTCGCTTTACGGCAACAGCCAATTTCTCATTTCCTATTTCCTTATCGATAAGATAACCCAATCGCTGGATAGAGCTTGTTACAGAATAGTTTCGTGCCACCCTTGCTAAATCTGACGGCTTCATTTCTTCTATCAGTTCTTCCAGTATTGTGAAAACCCGGTTTATCCCAAAATTCCCGTAGGTCAGCAAATCAAGCGCTGTCAATTCAGGTGATGAAACATTGATATATCCTGCATCTGTTTTCATTTGGATAATATCATTTTCTGACCAGTCCTGCTTGACATAGAAATTTACGGTCAACTTTTGATTCCTTATATCCCTTAGTGCCGGCTTTTCAGTAATCACATAGTATTCCATTGGCTGTTGGTGACCAGCACCAAACAAAGCAGCTGCAGAGAATAGTCCCACGTAATATTTTTTCTCAAGTGTAAGCATCAGATCGTCGATAAACAAATTCGGGGGTATCATGCCCTGTCTGGAATATTCAGGTGTAATAATTGCAAAAAAGCCACGACGAATCGGAGCAATTTTATTTTTATTCTTTAACCGAAAAAGTGCCTGATTCAACGCATTGCCAGAAAGGCCCAGTTGTTGCTTTACTTCATCCAAACCAAAAGAATATCTCCCTTTTGCCCGAATATCACTAACAAGATTCTCTAATGTTAAAAACTGAGTCTCCATTTATAATCTATTTGCGTTAAACTACTATTTTCGTAATAGATCGCAAATTAAATCATTACATTGAAATTTCAAAGGATTTACCCGCCTATCTATCTTACTATGTTATAATTTGAACCTGCGAAAGCCAAACCGTTTCTTCTTCCAAACGAACATCAATTTTAGTTTGTCCGTCTTCGGTTTGATAAAGTAGTATTTCTGAATTTGCCGTGTTTAAACAGTAAAATATTTCACAAAAATCGTTGGTAGCTCTTTGTTGTGTTGTTTTAAATGAGCTGTTGCCCTATTTTATACCCATTAGTATAACCCGCAGCGGTGGGGGTTAATGCATTCGTCTCATCCTCATTTCCCATCTTAATCCTGTCAATTTTTCAATCTCTTAAATCCTGTCCAGACATTATTCCCGGTTAATAAGGTTCGGATGACACAGTCTGCACCAGCCGCTAACTGCTTTCGACAGATCTTGAGGAGCGGGTTCATATTACTTTTTTTTCTTGCTTTTCAGTTTTTTTGTGGTATCAGTTATTTGCTCCAAAAAATGTTTTTCCACTTCCGACAATTCATTTTGTTTAAGCGCTTTATATTTCTCATATTCCGAATGTGCTTTCTGTAAAGCTTGCTTATGGCTTATTGTTCCGGCGTGGCTCAAAACATCTTTTCTTGTTAATTGCAGAAAACTATCCAATTGCTCAATCCAGTCTTTCATGTACATTGGGGTTTGGTTGAGTGCTTGAATTTCCGCTATTTCAAGATATGCTGTAACAATCCGGTTTAAGATATCCAATTCTTGTTCCGAAAGATAATTCTTTGCAATTTCCGCTTCCTGTTTTGTCGGTTTAGTACCTTTAAAACTACTAAGACCAAGATTGGGCACCGTCGAATCAACTCTTTGGTAAATTACCTCAGCAGCAGTTTTTCCGTGCGCTGCCCAGTGCATTTTATTTTGAACGGTTTTAAAAAATACCATTGACATTTCCAGCGATGGGTCGTAATCGATACTGGTTGCATAAATATCTAAAACTTTGCGCCAAAACACCTTTTCAGACGAACGAATATCCCTGATACGCGCCAATAGTTCATCGAAATAATTTCCGCCACCTGCTTGTTTTAGCAGATCATCGTTCATTGTAAAACCTTTCACAATGTATTCCTTTAAACGTGCGGTTGCCCATTGGCGGAATTTTGTCCCCTGATGACTTTTTACCCGGTAACCAACTGAAATAATAACATCCAGGTTATACAGCTTTACATTTTGTGTTTGTGTTTTTCCTTTAATGGCGCCATGTTGGGTGGTGTGTGCAAAATTTGCACATACCAATTCTTCGTCCAGTTCCCCTTCATTAAAAATGTTATTGATATGTTTTGTAATTACCGAACGTTCTTTTTGAAACAATTCGCCCATTTGCGCTTGCGAAAGCCAAACCGTTTCTTCCTCCAAACGAACATCAATCTTTGTTTGTCCGTCTTCGGTTTGATAGAGTAGTATTTCTGAATTTGCCATGTTTAACCAGTAAAATATTTCACAAAAATCTTTGGCAGCTCTGTGCTGTATTGGTTTAAATGAGGTGTTGCCCTATTTTTATACCCATTAGCAAAACCGGCTCAAACCCCTCGTTTCCGCTACGCTCAAACGAGGGGAGCAAGAGTACTTTATCTTTCTAACCATTCTTCTATACGTGTATAATAACTAGTTCCATCTTCGTCTCTTGGCGTAATCACATAATAACCAGCGCTAAAGTATCCACCAACTTTCCGTGTGACAGTGTTTGCTTCTACGAATTCAATTCGAGGATAAATATCAAGATATTGAGTCCCTGAGAAATTATCATAGTCATTACGAATCGGAAAAATTGCAATATTATCAATGTACTTATGTGAATCCCCAAAACCAAGTTCCCAATTGCACCATTTTGACGAAATAGTACCTTCAGTTGCTAAAAAAAACAAACTTGCTGTTTTCTTTAATTTTTTCTTTAATCCTTTTTGCAGTTTTTCCTGATGTCTGTTTAGGCATTCCATCATCAAGCCAATCAACGTAAACCTCAACACCAAAGTTTTTTAGAAATGAAATAGCACTATCCAAAGCTTCTCTTTCATCGTGTTTATGAGAAAGAAATATTGTAACCTTACCGGATCTATTTTCTGAGGAAAATTCAGATAAACTCTCATTTAGAGATTTATAAAAAGTCCGAGTAGAGTTTCTATAATTATAAAGTTGAGTTTTACTTAAAATGCTCATTTGTAACTATCTCTTATTTCAATAGCTTTTTCAATCCATTCCTCAATATTGTTTTTGATATAATCATAAACATTTGCACTTGTTGTGTAAGGAGGATTATAACATTTTACGATTGATGACATTGACTTGTCACCAATATCGTATGCATAAAAAGGATTTGCTCCTTTATTTGACTGATTACCAACACTGTCTTTTAGATTGTGAACATATATCCCGAAGATTCCACGACCATCTTCCCACGCTTTTTTTATCTCATATTTTATCCATTTTC